>Ga0209227_1001443_pt1 | contig 18454 bp, 12 predicted proteins | sample YNPBryantNP2012_FD_185815 | JGI IMG/M metagenome (GOLD analysis project Ga0209227, IMG submission 185815) | Anoxygenic and chlorotrophic microbial mat microbial communities from Yellowstone National Park, USA - YNP Bryant NP 2012 (SPAdes)... ...
AGCGCGGGAGGAAAGACATGGAGATTGCGGCCCCGGGGGAGTGCGGGGCCGGGGCGGGCGGCTCGGCGCGGAAATTCGGCGGCAAATGCTCAACGCAGCGGGCGGGTGTGATATTGTTCCGTTAACTGGACAAAGAAAGCAAGTCGCCCGGGAGGCCTCGGTTCGCACCGTCGCGGGCAAAGGGGCGCGCCGGGCGGCTTGGCGAAACGCGAACGACTGACGGGCGTTATTGAAGGAGTTCGAACATGAGCTGGATGACCAACCGCCGCGATTTTCTGAAGTCGGCAGGGGCTGTTCTGACGGGCGCCGCGTTGCCGGCGGGGGCCGCGCCGGCGAAGCGGTCGGCGACCGATTGGGTGGAGCTGGGCAAGTCCGGCGTCAAGGTGACGCGGCTTGCTTTCGGCACGGGCACTTTCGGCGGGCGCGTGCAGCGCGAGCTGGGGCAGGAAGCATTCACGAAGCTGGTGCGGCACGCCTACGACCGCGGCATCCGCTTCTTCGAGACGGCGGATAATTACCGCGGCATGCCCGTCATGCTGGGCGAGGCTTTGAAAGGGTTGCCGCGGGATTCCTACCGGCTGATGACCAAGATCCGCCTGGCCGACGCCAACAACTTCGCGGAAGCGTTCGACCGGTTCCGCCGCGAGTTGCAGACCGACTACATCGACATCCTGCTGATCCATTGCGTGCGGACGGCGACATGGCCGGAAGACCTCGCGCGGCTGCGCGACGCGATGTCGGAGGCAAAGGTGAAAAAGATCCTGCTGGCGCACGGGGCCTCCTGCCACGGGCTGTTGCCGCTGCGGCGATTCCCGGGCAACCAGTGGCTGGATGTGGCGCTGCTGCGGATCAACCACAACGGGACGCGGATGGACAACCTCCAGGGGACGGAATACGGCACCGGCGATGTGAACGAAGTGGTGGAGCGCATCGCCGCCATCCACAAACAGGGCACGGGCGTGATCGGCATGAAGATCATGGGCGAGGGGGCGTTCAAGACGCCCGAGCAGCGGGATGCGTCGATCCGTTTCGTGACCGGGCTGGGGACGGTGGATTCGGTGACAATCGGCTACAAGAGCCCGGCGGAGATCGACGAGGCGATCGATCGCCTGAACCGGCACCTGAACAGCTGAGCCCGGCGGCCGCGCCGAGGGAGGCAAGGGAACTGCCGCCGCGGGCAGAATAGCATTATGTGGCGCCGCGCGGCCGTGCCCGCCAGCTTCGTGCTGCTCGTTGCCGTGTGCCTGCACGGCGTTGCCGCGCACGGCCTGCTCGGGCAGCCGGTGTGGGCGGAAGAGGGCTGGGCGCGGTTTCTCGTTTTCAGCGGGATTTACGCAGCAGTGGCGGCGCTGCTCGCCGCCGTGCGTCCGGCATGGGCCTTGCCGGGGCTGGCGCTGGCGGCTGCGGCGTTCACGGCAGTTGCCGTCGGGCCTGTGCCGGTATTTGCAGTGGCCTGGGCGGGCGCGGGCGCGTGGGCCGCCGGGTGGCTGCTGTGGCCGCGCGCGGGGGATTTCCTGAGAACGCCCGAGGCCGTGCGCATCACGCTGGGCCTTGCGGCGTGGGCGGCCCTCGTGATGGCGGTTGCCGCCCTGCCGGTGCACTACCGTGCGGTTTACTGGGCGCTGCCCACGGCGGCGATGGCGCTTGCCCTGAGGCGCGGCTGGCGCATCCGGCTGCGGCTCTTGCCGCCGCAAAGCCGCACGGAAGCGGCGGCCTGGGCCACGGGGCTGTGGCCGCTGTTTGCGCACTGGCTGATCGTTCTGAAACCCGAAGTGGGCGCCGACGGGCTGGCGATGCATGCCGTGATCGCCGCCCGCATGACGGCGGAGCACCGCTGGCCGTTCGACGTGACGGAGTTCGCCTGGGCCGTGATGCCCATGGGCGGCGACTGGGTGTGGACGATCGGCTGGCAGCTCGGGGGCGAGGCGGCGGCGCGGCTGATGAACCTGCTGCTGCTTGTGCTGATCGCGCGAATGGTGGCGGCGCGGGCGGCGGCGCGGCTGCCGGCGTGGCCCGCGGCGCTGCTGGCGGGCGCGATGCTGTCGACGCCGCTGGTGCAGCATGTGACCGGCTCGCTGTTCGTCGAAAATGCAACAGCGTTGTGGCTGACGGCGGCGGCGGTCACGCTGGCCGAGACAGGGCTTGCCGCCGGGCGGTCGCGGGTGGCGTTCGGCCTGCTGGCCGGGATGGCGGCGGCGACGAAGTTCGGCGCGCTGGCCTTCCTGGCGCCGCTACTGGCCGCGGGCCTGGTAATGGGCGGCGCGCGGGCCATGGCGACGGCCGGGGCGTGGTTCCTGATCATCGGCAGCGCGCCCTACCTCAATGCCTGGCTGCGGACGGGCAACCCGGTGTTCCCGTTTCTGAACGCTTTCTTCCGCTCGCCGTTCTTCGAGGCGGCGAACCTCCGCGACGCGCGGTTCGAGACGCCGCCCGGTTGGACCACGTTTTACGACCTCGCTTTCCACACGCGCCGCTTCATCGAGGGCCGGGACGGCGCGGGCGGGTTCCTCGTGTTTGCGCTTCTGCCGGCGTGTCTGGCGGCGTGGCGGCGGGAGTGGCCGAACGCGCGGTCGGCGCTGTTGTTGACGGCGCTCGCCGGAGGCGTGGTTTCGTTCGCGGCGCAATCGAACCTGCGCTACCTGTATCCGGTTCTGCCGCTGACGGCGCTGCTCGGGGCGGAATTGCTCGCCGAGTCCTTTCCGCAGCGGAGATGGGCGCGGGCCGCGGTCGTGCTCTGCCTGGCGGCGTTGATGGCGCTCCACGTCCTGCTGCTGCCGGCCGCCGGGCATTACCACCGCACGTTTTACGTCAGCGACTGGCTCCACCCGCGCGAGGACGCCGCCTACGTGAACGAACACGCGCCGGAGCGCAAGCTGGTGGAATGGCTGAACCGCCATGCGCCGGGGGCGCGCGCGGCGTGGTTCTGGGGCAACGCGATCGGAGACTTCCGCGGGCGCGCCTGGACGGCCACCTGGCACAGCCCGCAGTTCTGGAAGCGCCTGCGGGAAGCCGGCAGCGCCGAGGCGATCGAGCAGTTGCTTGCCGAGCGCAGGATCGAATTCATCGTCGCCGCGGCGCCCGGCGGAGGGCGAACGCCGACGAACGTCTTTGAACGGCAGTTCCTGGACGATTGCACGGAGCCGGTGCTGAGGGCGGGCGACGCGGAGCTGCGGCGCTGGCGCGGCGGCATGTGCCGGCTGGGCGAGCCGCCGGCCGCCGCGGCCGGCGTGCACGACGACACGTCGCCGTCGCTGCGCTTTTCGGGCGCCTGGATCCGGGACATGCAATTCCCGGACACTCACCGCGGCACGCTCGTTTACACCAACCGGCGCGACGCCGAGGCGCGCATCCGCTTCCAGGGCGCCGCCGTGCGCGTGATGTACACGGCGGCGTTCAACCGCTGCGAGGCGCAGTTGCTGCTGGACGGCGCCGAGGCCGCGCGATTCTCCCAGCGGAGCCGCGAGACGCGGTGGCGGCAGTGGGGCCCCTGGATCGAGGCGCCGCAGGCGGGCCAGCACACGCTGGCGCTGCGGATCGGGCCAGGCTCGCCGGACGGCTGCTGGCTGGACCTGGACGCGTTCGAAGTGCGGTGAGCGCGCCCGGGCGCCGCGTCCGGGCAGCGGGGCCGGCTCGCGCGCGGGTAACATGAAAACATGGAAGTTGCCCTTGCGCCCGGCGCCGGGATCATGGATCTCGAGCGGGCTTACCTTTTGCAGAATTATGCGCGCTATCCGCTGGTGCTGAAGCGGGGAAAAGGCTGCTGGCTGTACGACGTCGCGGGACGCCGGTATCTCGACCTGATTTCGGGCATCGGCGTGAATTCGCTGGGGCACGCGCACCCGCGCATTGTGAGGGTGATCCGCGAGCAGGCGGCGCTGCTCATCCACTCGAGCAACCTGTATTACCACGAATATCAGGGGCCGCTGGCGAAAAAGATCTGCGAAACCAGCGGAATGCAGCGGGTATTTTTCTGCAATTCCGGGACGGAGGCCATCGAAGGCGCCATCAAGATGGCGCGCGCCCACGGGCGGAAAATTTCCCCGGAAAAATACGAAATCATCGCCTTCGAGAACAGCTTCCACGGGCGCACCATGGGCGCCCTCTCGATCACCGGGCAGCCCAAGTACCGCGAGCCGTTCGAGCCCCTGCTGGCCGGCGTGCGCATCCTGAGCCCCTGCGACGACGCCGCGCTGGAGGCCGCCGTCAGCGACCGCACGGCAGGCATTTTCGTCGAGCCGATCCAGGGCGAGGGCGGCATTTACCCGATGCCGGGCGAATGGCTCCGGCGGCTGCGGCAGCTGGCCGACCGGCACAACGCGCTGCTCGTGTTCGACGAGATCCAGTGCGGCATCGGCCGCCCGGGAACCTGGTACGCCTACCAGCTGCACGAGCCGCCGGTGACGCCCGACATCGTGACGCTGGCCAAGCCGATCGCCGCCGGGTTGCCGCTGGGCGCGATCGCCTGCAATGAAAAGGCGGCGGCGGCCATCGGGCCGGGCATGCACGGGACGACGTTCGGCGGCGGCGCGCTGGCCTGCCGGGTGGCGCTCGAATTTTTCTCGATTCTGGATGAATTGCTGCCGCAAATCCTCCGGGTGAGCGATTATTTCTTCGGCGGATTGCGCCAGTTGCAGCGGAAGTATTCGTTCATTCGCGATGTGCGCGGCGCCGGACTGATGATCGGCGTCGAGCTGGATTTCCCCTGCAAGCACCTCGTGAACGAGGGCATCCGCCAGGGGCTGCTGTTCAACGTGACGCACGAGACGGTGGTCCGGATGCTGCCTCCCTACATCCTGACGGAGAAGGAAGCCGACCGCGCGCTTGCCGGGCTCAACCGGATCTTCCGCGAGGCGAAGCCGCCCTCAGGCGGGGCCTGAACCGGAGCGCCGCCGCGCGACGGCATCGAGCGCCGCGCGCAGCTCCTCAAGGTGGAGCGGCTTGCCGAGAAAGGCGTCCATGCCCGCGGCCAGCGCCGCCGCGCGGTCCGATTCATACACGTTGGCCGACAGGGCGACAAGCGCCGCGCGGCAGCCCGCCTGGCGCAGGCGCCGCGCGGTCTCCAGCCCGTCGATGCCGGGGAGGCGGATGTCGAGCAGAATGACGTCCCAGGCATCCCCGGAGGCGAGCCGAAGGGCCGTTTCCCCGTCCGGGGCGATTTCGGCCTGATGGCCGAGCACCGCCAGCATCCGGGCGATCAACTGCTGGTTGACGGGGTTGTCCTCGACGACGAGCACCCGCAGGGGCGCCGGCGCGGGTTGCGTGGCCGGGGCCGCGGTCTCCGGCTCGGGTTCGGCGGGCGGCAGCAGCAGGCGCACGCGGAACGTGGAGCCCTGCCCCGGGCGGCTGTCGACCTCGATGGCGCCGCCCATGGCGTCCACGAGAGCTTTCGTGATCGACAGCCCCAGGCCGGTTCCGGCGGCAGCGGCGGCCTGATCGTCGCCGACCTGCACGAACGGCTGGAACACGGAGTCGATGCGATCGGGCGGGATGCCGCAGCCGGTGTCGCGGACGATCAGCTCGAACCCTCCGCCATTGAGTTCAGCCGGGGCGATCACCTCGATTTCGACAAAGCCGGTCCGGGTGAACTTCACGGCGTTGGAGACCAGGTTGAGCAGAATCTGCTGCACGCGGTGGCCGTCGCCGTTGAACCACAGCGGGCGGGCTGGCAGGCCCACGCGCAGCTCCAGCCCCTTCTTCGTTGCGACAGGCTGCATCAGCCCGGCCACCGTTTGCACCAGGGCGGCGAGATCGAAGGGTCGGGCGGCGAGGGCGAGCTTGCCGGCCTCGATGCGGGAAAGGTCGAGGATGTCGTTCAGCAGGTTCATCAGCACGGCGGCGCTCTCCTTCAGGGTGCGCACCAGCTCCTGCTGCGAAGGATCCAGGCGGGAGCCAAGCAGGAGGTCCGCCGTGCCGATGACGCCGTGCATCGGGGTGCGGATTTCGTGGCTCATGCGCGCCAGGAATTCGCTTTTGAAGCGGCTGGCCTGCTCGGCCCGGGCGAGCGCTTCGGCCGTGCGCTCCTTTTCCGACTGCAACTGGCGCGTGCGTTCCCGCACCGCCTCCTCCAGCCAGCGTTGACGTTCCTTCAGGGCGCGGACCCGCCAGACCCACAGGGCGCGGAGCAGAAGCAGCGCGAGCAGACCGAGGGCCAGCCGGGCAGGCAGCATCATCCAGAACGGGGCGGGCACGACAACGGGGATGCGCAGAGCGGAGACCGCCAGCTCGGCCCGGGGCCAGACCGCGCAGGCTTCCAGCACATACTTGCCAGGCGGGATGGAGGAATAGCGGATCTCCGGCACCGCCGTTTCCACCCAGTTCTCATGGTGGCCTCGCAGCCGGTATTGGAAGCGCAGTCCGGAGCGGTGGCGGAAGGTGAGGGCGGCAAGGTGCGCCGAGAGATTGCGCATTCCGGAATCAACCCGGATGGTCTCCCCGTGCCAGACCCCGATCTCATCCCCGCCCGGCCGCACCCGGTGGAGCACCAGCGGGACGGGCTGGCCGGGAGGTTCCAGCGCCCGCTGCGGGTCCAGGATATGCGTCAGGCCGCGCGAGGTGCCGATCCAGAAGGAGCCGTCGCTCGCGGCGAGCAAGGCGTCGACGGCGCAGGAGTAGGCGGCCAGCCCGTCCGCCTTCGAGAAGCGGCGCCAGCGGCCGTGGCGGAAGACGTCCAGGCCGTTGTCCCCGCCGACCCAAATGCGGCCCGCCGGGTCGGCGCGCAGCAGGAGCGGCGCCGGTGAAGACAATTCCTCCAGGAAATGTTCTGCGCTGGCGAAGCCGCCGCCGGCCTTGCGCCGGAGGCGCGTGACGCCGAGAGGCCGCCGGTACGAACACCAGACGTCGCCGTCGGCGCCGGCGGCGACATGGGAGAGGGCGGTTTCCCGCAATCCGGCGGCCGTGCCGAAGCGCTGCCAGCGCCCCTGCGTCCACAGAAGAAGTCCGTGCGAGCTGGCGATCCAGACCTCGCCGCCGCGGCCCCGGGACATCCGGAAGTACGCCTCGCCCGGGGCAGCGTCCGGCAACGCGAGGCGCTCCAGCAAGGTCTGCGGCCCGGCGGCCGGCCCTTTCGAACGAAACAGGCCTTCCAGGCTCGCCACCCAGAGATATCCTTCGCTGTCGACAAGCATCCCGTTGACGCGGTCCGGCAGGTTGCCGCGGGAGGGGGGATACACACGGGTGTTCCCGCCCGGCCCGATGCGCGCCACCCCGCCCGGAAAGCAGCCGGCCCAGACCGCGCCGTCGGGCGCGAGCGCCAGGGCGCGGATCTTGCTGCCGCAAAGGGAGGACACCGCCGGTCCGGGCCGCCAGCGCTTCTCTCCGGGCGCGAGAATCGAAATGCCGTTGTCCGTGCCCGCCCAGATGCGGCCTTCCCGGTCCTCCAGCAGCGCCGACACCGTGTTGTTGCCGAGCCCCTCCTGAACGGTCCATGTTTCCGTCCAGCTGTAGCCGGCGATGCGGAACAGGCCCAGCCCCCACAGGCCGACCCAGAGCGAATCCTCGCGGTCGTGCAAGGCGGCCGATACGCTCTGGCCGGGCAATCCCTGTTGCACGCCGTAACGCTTCCAGCCCGTCTTGTCGAGAACGAACAGGCCGTTATCGGTGGGCACGAGCAGCCGGCCTTCGTTGTCCCGCGCCAGCGAGCCGAAGAACCCCGAGGACGGCAGCGAACCCGTGCGGTTGTCAAACGCATCCGCGCCGGCCCGGAGGGCGATGAGCGCATCGGCGCCGCGCACCCACAGCGTGCCGTCCGCGTCGAGAAGAAAGTCATCCCACCGGGTGGCGGGAACGCCGCGGTTCGTTCCCCAAGGTTCGACCCGGCCGCCGGAAAGCCGCCACAGAGCCTTGCGGGCGCTGAGCCAGAGGGCGCCATCCGGCGCCGAAAAAACGGCATCCACGGCCGTAGCGCCCAGCGGCGCCGGCAGCGTATGAAGAGTGAATTTCCACCGCCCGCCATCCTGGCTGCCTTCATACAAGCCCCGCGCGGTGGCCGCCAGAAGCCGGCCCCGCGTGGAGACAGCCAGCGCGCGGCGGCTGTAGATTTCCGCAGGCGGCTCCAGCGCGGCTGGATGGAAGCGTCCGCCCTCGAGCCAGGCGATGCCGGTTCGCGTGGCGACCCAAAGGCGCCCGCTTTCGTCTTCCAGCAGAGACTGGATGGTCGGATCGGGCAGCCCCTGCGCCTCGCCGAATTTCTTGAACCGCTCGCCGTCGCCGCGGTACAGGCCGCTCATCGTGCCGGCCCACAGGAACCCGCGACGGTCGCTGAGGAGGCAGTTGATGGCGCTGTTGCCGAGGCCCTTGTCGAAGCCGAACTCCTCGAAAACCAGCTGCTGCCCGTCCAGGGGCAGACAGGCTGCTGTCAGAAAGAGCAGCGAGCTGATGCGGAAAGCCGGCACGAAGGCCAACCGGTCCGGAGAATCGCCTGAAGACATTTCCACTGTGGTCTTTGGCCGCTCGACGGCGTCCGGTTTGCATGCAAGCGGCGGCGCGCTTGCCGGCTCTTCGGTAATTATATCGGCCGTTCCGGCGTTTTCCGGAGCGATTGGCGATCCCGGAGGAGCTCAGGCGTAGCTGGCGACGGCGCCGCGGTTGCGTTCGGCGCGCTCCTTTTCGGCGCGCGCGGTGTAGCCGCTCTGGCGGAAGGCGTCGAGCGGGTCTTCGGGCAGCCCTTTCGACCGGCGCCACTCGGCGATGACGGGGCGGACGTCGGCGAAGAAGGCCCCGCGGAGGCACTCCTCGGCGTCGACGAGGTTGCACTTCATCTGCTGGTCGCGCAGGCGCGCGTGATCGACGATGGCGGCCTTCACGTAGAGCTCCTGGGCGTTGTTGGCCGTCTGGATGGTCTCCTCGATCTTGTTCTTGAGGTTGTGGGACTGGTCGACCATGTAGGCGATGTCGGCCCGGCGGCCGGTCTCCCACTCGAAATAGCAGATCTCGTGGAAAATACGGAAGACCTGGTAGGGATCGATGCAGCCGAGCGTGAGATCATCGTCGGCGTAGCGGCGGTCGTTGAAGTGGAAGCCGCCGAGCATGTCTTCGGCCAGCAGCCAGGCGACGATCTGCTCGATGTTCTGCGCCTGGTAGTGGTGGCCGGTGTCGACGAGCACCTTGGCGCGCGGCCCGGCGTGCTTCGAGTAGATGTAGGACATGCCCCAGTCGGCGATGTCGGTGGCGTAGAAGGCGGGCTCGAAGGGCTTGTATTCGACCAGCATGCGCTGGTCGCCCGACAGCGCCTCGTGCACGGTCTTCAGTCCCTCGATGAACCATTGCCGGCGGGCGCGGATGGACCCGGAGCCGGGGTAGGAAATGCCGTCGGCGAACCACAGGGAGAGGTCGCGTGATCCGGTGGCCTTCTGGATCTCGATCGAATCGAGGATGTGCTGCAAGGCGGCCTTGCGGATCTCGGGATCCGGGTTGCCGAAGGATCCGTACTTGTAACACTGGTCCTGGAAGACGTTGGGGTTGATGGCGCCAATGCGCACGCCTTCCTTCCGGGCCGTTTCCATCACGGCGGGCACGTTGGCGACGCCGCGGGGGAAATCCCACAGCACGTGCACGGCGACCGAGGGGCAGCAGCCGGTGAAGCGGTGCACGGCGGCGGCGTCAGCGATCTTTTCCTCCGTGGTGGTGGCGGCGCTGAGCTGGATGAACTTGCCGAAGCGGGTGCCCGTATTGGCAAAGCCCCAGGAAGGCAGTTCGATGGCGAAGGAATCCAGAGCGCGGATGGCGGCGTCGGTCTGGGCGGAAGTGAGTGGCATTTTTAAGAACTCCGCGCGCATTATATCGAAAACACGAGACTCCTTCGCGCGAGGGCATTCGCATTCCGGTTCGCAATTGGCCAGGGAGGCGCGGTGCGCCGGCTCACCGGTGCGGGCCGCTGTGTCCGCCGGGTGGGGAGAGGTGGTTTCGTTCAAGGGCGGATCCGTGTTGTGGTCCCGGGGGCAGGTCCGGCCGGTCCGAACGGCGCGGGCGCTCGACCGTTGTTGACCGCTCGCTCCGGCGAGCCTGCGGCTGGCTCCGCGCGCGGCTCTGAAAGCGGTGGAAACGAAGAGATCCGGCAGGGCGGGAGCCCCTGCGCAAGCGCAGGGGGAAACCGGGTGGGCAGGCGCGGCGGCGGGAAGCGCCCGGCGGATCAGCCGGCCGGCTGGCGCGTCCAGCGCACGCGCGGCTTGCGCGCGGCCGCGACCTCGTCGACGCGGGACACGCGGGTCGAGTGCGGCGCCGTCCTGACGAGTTCGGGGTTCTCCTCGACCTCCTTCGCGATGGCGATGAGCGCGTCGCAGAAAGCGTCGAGTTCGGCCTTGGGTTCGGTCTCGGTCGGCTCGATCATCATGGCGCCGTGCACGATCAGGGGGAAGCTGACCGTGTAGGGGTGGAAGCCGTAGTCGAGCAGGCGCTTGGCGATGTCGCCGGTGCGCACGCCCTTCTTCTCCTGGCGGGAATCGCTGAAGACGCACTCGTGCATCGAGCGCGATTCGTAGGCGATCTGGTAGTACGGCTCAAGCCGCGCGCGGACGTAGTTGGCGTTCAGCAGCGCGTCGAGCGTGGCCTGGCGCAGGCCCGCGCCGCCGTGGGCGAGGATGTAGGCCAGCGCGCGGATCATCACGCCGAAGTTGCCATAGAAGGCGCGGACGCGGCCGATCGATTGCGGGCGGTCGTAGTCCCACCGCCAGAGGTCCCCGTCGCGCTTCAGGCGCGGCAGCGGCAGGAAGGGCTCGAGATGCGCCTTCACGCCGACGGCGCCCGCGCCCGGGCCGCCGCCGCCGTGCGGCGTCGAGAAAGTCTTGTGAAGGTTGGCGTGGAGCACGTCGACGCCGAAATCGCCGGGGCGGGCCACGCCGACCAGCGCGTTCAGGTTGGCTCCGTCCATGTAAAGCTGGGCGCCTTTGGCGTGGAGGATGGCGGCGATCTCTTCGATGTGCTCCTCGAAGACGCCCACCGTGTTCGGGTTGGTGATCATCAGCGCGGCGACGTCCTCGTTGACCGCCGCGGCGACCGCGGCCGGGTCGACCATGCCGCGGTCGTTCGACTTCAGCGTCACCACTTCATAGCCCGCGATCACGGCCGTCGCCGGGTTGGTGCCGTGGGCCGAGTCCGGCACGAGCACCTTTTTGCGCGGGTTGCCCTGCGAGGCCAGCCACGCGCGCACCAGCATGATGCCGGTATATTCGCCGTGAGCGCCCGCGGCGGGCTGCAACGTCACCGCGTCGAGGCCGAAGATCTCCGCCAGGTACTGCTCGAGCGTGGCGATGATTTCCATCGCGCCCTGGCTGAGCTCCTCCGGCTGATACGGATGCGCCCAGGCGAGCGCCTCGGTCCGCGCCACGGCCTCGTTGATGCGCGGGTTGTACTTCATCGTGCACGAGCCGAGCGGGAACATGCCGAGGTCGATGGCGTAATTCCAGGTGGAAAGCCGCGTGAAATGGCGCAGCACTTCCACTTCGCTCAGCTCGGGAAAATCCTCGATTTCCTGCCGGATATTTTCCGCGCCGAGGGCTTCCTCGGGGCGGATTTCCGGCACGTCGAGCGGCGGAAGCTGACAGCCGCGCTTGCCCGGCCGCGAAAGCTCGAACAGGAGCGGCTCGTTCTGGGTGGGGTGGGGACGGACCTTGCCCAGCGTCTTCGGCATCAGGCCAGCACCTCCTTCAGCGCGTCGATGTCTTCGCGCCGGCTCATTTCGGTTGCGCACACGAGCAGGCAGCCGGCCAGCTCCGGGAAGAAGCGCGCCAGCGCGAGCCCGCCGAGAATTTTCTTTTCGAGCAGCAGTTGCAGGGCCTCTTGCGGCGTGCGCCGGCGCGGCCGGATCACCACCTCGTTGAAGAAGCGGCCGCTGAATCTGCGCTCGAGCCCTTCGGCGAGATAATGCGCCTTGGCGAGGTTCTGCACGGCGAGCTCGCGCAGCCCCTGCTTGCCATAGAGGCTCATGAACACGGTGGCCATCAGCGCGACCAGCGCCTGGTTGGTGCAGATGTTCGACGTCGCTTTCTCGCGGCGGATGTGCTGCTCGCGCGTGGACAGCGTGAGGCAGAAGGCGCGGTTGCCGTCCCTGTCGGTGGTTTCCCCGGCGAGACGGCCGGGGATCTGGCGGATGAATTTCTCTTTGGTGGCGATGACGCCGACGAACGGGCCGCCGTAGCTCGGGCTGATGGCGAAGGACTGCAATTCGCCGGCGACGATGTCGGCCTCGCGGGGCGGGGCGAGCAGGCCGAGCGAGACGGCCTCGGTAAAGACGGCCACCAGCAGCGCGCCGCGGCGGCGGGCGATCTCCGCGGCGGCGCGCGTGTCTTCAATAACCCCGAAAAAGTTGGGCGACTGCACGATGACGCAGGCGGTCTCGTCGTCCAGCGCCTGTTCGAGCGCCGCCAGGTCGGCCTGCCCGGTCTCCGCATCATAGGGGAAGGAGGCGACTCTCATGCGGGCGTTGTGCGCCGCCGTGTCCAGCACCTGGCGGTATTCGGGGTGGAGGCTGGCCGGCGCGAGGATGCGCGAGCGGCCGGTGATGCGGCAGGCCATCATCGCCGCCTCGGCGACGGCGGTCGAGCCGTCGTACATGGAGGCGTTGGCCACCTCCATGCCCGTGAGCTGGCAGATCATGGTCTGGAATTCAAAGATCGATTGCAGCGTCCCCTGCGCGTATTCGGCCTGGTACGGCGTGTAGGAGGTGAGGAATTCGCCGCGCTGCGCAATGACGTCGCACAGCACCGGGCGGTAATGGGCGTAGGCGCCGGCGCCGAGAAACGACGCATAGCCGTGAGCCATTTTCTCCGCCCTGGCGCGGAAATACGCGGAAATCTCGAATTCCGACATGCCGGGCGGGATGTTGAGCGGCTCGCGGATGAGCGCGTTTTCCGGCACGTGCCGGTAGAGGTCTTCCAGCGAGGAAAGGCCGCAGGCGGCGAGCATGGCCTGCCTGTCGGCGTCGGAGTTTGGCAAGTATCTCAAGGATCAGGCCCCCGAAGCCTTCATTCTAGCGGAGCGGCGGGCGCGGCTTGCAGCTCCATAGAGCGTGATGCACGCCTCGAATCTCCCGATGAAAAATCTCCGGCCTTCCCGGAGAGCCGCGGGCGCACGGTTCTGCCGCGGGCGCGATGCGCCGGATGCCTCCTTGCGGGCCCGGGGCCGTACCTCGCGCCGCGGTGTGCGCGGCAGCGATGGCGCGGCTCAGCCGCCGAGGTAGGCTTCGTACTCGGCGGCGCTCATCAGCCCGTCCAGCTCCGCGGGGTTGCTCAGGCGGATCTTGACGAGCCAGGCGGCGCCGTGCGGGTCTTCGTTCAGCTTTTCCGGCGCGGCAGCCAGCAGCTCGTTCACCTCGACCACCTCGCCGGTGACGGGCGAGTAGATGTCGCTGACCGCCTTGACGCTTTCCACCGACCCGAGCGGCTTGCCGGCCTCGACCGCCGCGCCCGGCCTGGGAAGGTCGACGAAGACGATGTCGCCGAGCTCTTTCTGGGCGTGGTCGGTGATGCCCACCTTGCCGGTGTCGCCCTCGACCAGGATCCACTCATGCTCTTTGGTGTAACGGAAGTTGTCTGGATAGCTCATTTCGGCCGCCGATAAAAAGGAATGGGAACGGTTACCGCCTCAACGGGCTGCTCGCGGACCAGGATCTCGATGGTTGTGCCCGGCTGGGCCAGCTCCGCCGGCAGGTAACACATTCCGATGTTTTTGTTCAGCGTCGGCGAAGGGCCGCCGGAGGTGACCCAGCCGGCAGGTTTTCCGCCCACGCGCACTTCGTAGCCGTCGCGGCCGATGCCGCGGCCGCGCATTTCAAAACCGATGAGTTTCCTGCGGACGCCTTCGGCCTTCTGCTTTTCGAGCCGCGCCCGGCCGCAGAAGTCGCCCTTGTCCCACTTGACGATCCACTCGAGCCCCGCCTCGAGCGGCGTGATCGAGGCGTCGATCTCATGCCCGTAGAGCGCCATGCCCGCCTCCATGCGCAACGTGTTGCGCGCCCCGAGCCCGCAGGGCCGGATGCCGAACTCGCGGCCGGCGTCGAGCAGCGCGTTCCACACCGTGGCGGCGTCGGCCGGCGCGAGATACACTTCAAAGCCGTCCTCGCCCGTGTAGCCGGTGCGGGAAATCCGCGCCGGACGGCCGCACACCTCGTGATCGACGAACCGGTAGTAGCGGATCGAGGCCAGGTTCGCCGTGGTGAGCCGCGCGAGGATCTCCTGGGCCCGCGGCCCCTGGATGGCGAGCTGCGCATAGCGCGAGCCGGCGTTTTCCACCGTGCAGTCCCAGCGGTTCTGCGACACGATGTATTCGTAGTCCTTGTCCTGGTTGGACGCGTTCACGCACAGGAAGTAATGCCCGGCCGAGACGCGGTGCACCAGGATGTCGTCGACGAAGCCGCCGTGCTCGTAGAGCAGCCCGGAGTACTGGATCTGCCCGTCGGCGAGCCGCGCGGCGTTGTTCGAGGTCACCCGCTGGACCAGGTCGAGCGCCTGCGGGCCGCGGATTTCGATCTCGCCCATGTGGCTGACATCGAACAGGCCGGCGGCGGTGCGCACGGCCCGGTGCTCGTCGATGATGCCAGTGTATTGCAGCGGCATCTCCCAGCCGCCGAAATCCACCATCTTCGCGCCCAGCGCGCGGTGCACCTCCGCCAGCGGGATCTGCTTGAGCATGACCACATTAGCCTACCATACCGCCGCGCCGGGCGCGGAGAAAAGCGGCCGGCAGGGCGGCGGCCGCAAGTTGCAAGCGAGTTGCTTGCAAGTGACTGTATTTAAAGACGTTGTTGTCCGAACGGCGTTCCCGCTACAATGCAAGGGTCGTTTCCTGGCTGTAGCAGTGCGACATTTGCGAAGGAGGCACGATGAAAGGCGACCCGAAGGTTCTTGAGTACTTGCAGGAAGTCCTCACCGCCGAGCTGACGGCCATCAACCAGTATTTTCTCCACGCCGAAATGCTGGAGAACTGGGGCTACGAGCGGCTGGCGAAAATCACGAAGAGGGAATCGATCGAAGAGATGCGGCACGCCGAGGCGCTGCTGCACCGGATGCTGTACCTGGACGGCGCGCCCAACATGGCGAAGCTGTTCCCGCTGCGGATCGGCCAGAACGTGAGGCAGATGATCGAAAACGATCTGGCGCTGGAATACGAGGCGGTGCCGCGGCTGAACAAGGCGATCAACGCCGCCGTCGAGGCGGGCGACAACGGCTCGCGCGACCTGTTCGAATCGATCCTGAAAGACGAGGAGCACCACGTGGATTTCCTCGAAGCCCAGCTCCATCTGATCCAGGAAATGGGCTACGAGAACTATCTCGCGGAGCAGATCAAGGAAGACAAGTAGGTTTGGCCCGAAAGATTGCGGCCCGCGCCCGCCTGCCACGGCGGGAGCAGGCCGTTTTCGTTTGTTCACGCGCAGGCCGCCGCATTCCTCATACAATGAGAAAACCGGAACGGGATGAAGGCGCTGCGGCTTTTTCTGCATTTGGGGTTGGGTCTGCTGCTCTGCGGGCCGGAGGTCCAGGCCGCCTGGCGCGCGCCGGCGGGCGCGGCTGCGGTAAAGCAGCGGCTGGAGCGGCTGCGCGTGGTGGGCAGCGTGCTGATGATCGCCGCGCACCCGGATGACGAGAACACGGCGTTCCTGGCCTGGTGCGCGCAGCACCGGAAGCTGCGCACGGCGTACCTGTCGCTGACGCGGGGCGAGGGCGGGCAGAACCTGATCGGCAACGAGCAGGGCGAGCTGCTCGGCGTGATCCGCACGCAGGAGCTGCTGGCGGCGCGCCGCGTGGACGGCGCCGAGCAGTATTTCACGCGCGCCATCGATTTCGGGTTTTCGAAGAGCGCCGACGAGACGCTGGCGAAGTGGGGCAGGCAGGAGGTGCTTTCCGACGTCGTCTGGGTGATCCGCAATTTCCGCCCCGACGTCGTTGTGCTGCGCTTTTCCGGGACGCCGCGCGACGGGCACGGCCATCACCAGGCGTCAGGGATCCTGGGCCGCGAGGCATTCCGGCTGGCGGGCGACCCGAAGGCGTTTCCCGAACAGTTGAAGCACGTGCAGCCATGGCAGCCGCGGCGGCTGTTCTGGAACTCGTTTTCCTTCACGCGGCAGCAGGAACAGCAGGAAGCGAGGATGCCGCGGCGGCTGATGATCGACACGGGCGACTACAACCCGCTGCTCGGCATGAGCTACGGCGAGCTCGCGGGCCTGAGCCGCAGCCAGCACCGCAGCCAGGGCATGGGTTCTCCCGAGCGCCGCGGGCCGGCGCCGAACTTTCTGGTGCTCTACGAAGGCGAGCCGGCGCAGAAAGACTTTTTCGAGGGCATCGACACGAGCTGGAACCGCCTGCCGGGCGGCGCGGCTGTGGCGGAAAAGCTGGATGCCGCGCTGGCGGCCTTTGACGCGGACGCTCCGGAGAAGGTGATCCCGCACCTGATGGAGGCGCGGCGCAGGATGGCGCTTATTGATCATCCGGACGCGCGGCGAAAAATGGAAGAGCTGGACGAGACGGTGGCGCTGGCCGCGGGCCTGTGGCTCGACGCCAACGCGGCGCGGCCCTCGGCGGCGCCCGGGGGCGCGGTGGATGTCAGCGTCACGGCGTTGAACCGATCGCGCGTGCCGGCGCGGCTTGTCGCGGCGGAACTTGAGGGCATTGCCGGGGCGCCCTCGTTCGGCGCGGCGGAGCTCGAATACAACCGTCCGCACACGGCGCGCGCGGCGGTGCGCGTGCCGCCGGACCAGCCGCTGACGCAGCCGTTGCAGCTGCGCTACCCGCCGAAGGGCAATCTCTACGACATCCGCGAGCCGGCCGCCATCGGCCCGGCGGAAGCCGGCCCCGTGCTCACCGCCTTGTTCCGCATCGCCATTGGCGGCGGGGAAATCGCCGTGCGCCGGCCGGTGGAGCACCGCTGGGTGGACCGCGTGCGGGGCGAGCTGACGCGGCCCTTCGTCATCGCCCCGCCCGTGTCGGTGCGGCTGGCCGAGACGCCGCTGCTGTTCCGCACGCGCGAGCCGCGCGCGGCGGCCGTGGAGGTGCGTTCGATAGCCGGGCGCGTCTCCGGCGAGCTCCGTCTGGAGGCGCCCGAAGGCTGGCGGGTGGAGCCGGCCTCGCAGCCGTTCGACATCGCCGAGGCCGGCCAGTCGGCGACGCTCTCCTTCCGCGTGGTCCCGCCCGCGCAGCCGGGCAGGGGTGTGCTGCGCGCCGCGGCGCGCACGGACGGCTCCGAGTGGCGCCATCTGGTGACGCAAATCGAATACGAGCACATCCCGCCGCAAACGGTGCTGCGCGCGGCCGAAACGCGCCTGCTGCGGGAAGACATTCAGGTGCTGGCGCGCCGCGTCGGCTATGTGATGGGGGCGGGCGACCATGTGCCGGAGGCGCTTCGCGAGCTGGGCTGCGAGGTAACGCTGCTCGGCGAGGCCGATCTGGCGCATGGCGATTTGTCGGCCTACGACGCCATCGTGACGGGCATCCGCGCCTGGAACGTGCGCGCCGACCTGCGCGCCGCCCACGCGCGGCTGCGCGAGTACATGGAGCGCGGCGGGACGCTGGTGGTGCAGTACAACACGCTCGAGGGCTTCGCCGGCGATGGCGACTCGCCGGCGTTGCGCCATATCGGGCCGTTCCCGATCCGCATCGGCCGAAGCCGCGTGACCGTGGAAGAGGCGCCGGTCCGGATGCTGCTGCCCGATCATCCGCTGCTGAACCGCCCCAACCGCATCACCGCCGCGGATTTCGAGGGCTGGGTGCAGGAACGGGCGCTGTATCTGCCCGCCGAGTGGGACCCGCGCTATGAGGCGCTGCTTGAGACGGCCGACCCGGGCGAGCCCCCGCAGCGGGGCGGGCTGCTGTTTGCGCGCGTCGGCAAAGGCGCCTATGTGTTCACGTCCTGTGCGTGGTGGCGGCAGCTGCCGGCGGGCGTCGCCGGCGCCTGGCGCATCTTCGCCAACCTGGTGAGCGCGGGGCGATGAATCCGGCCGACGAAAAGCCGCCGTTCCTGGGCTCGTGGGGCCGCATCTATGCCGCCATGGTGTTGTATCTCGCGCTGCTGATCGCGCTGTTCGACTGGTTTGCGAGGAGCTGGAACCGGTGAAACCGCTTGACTGGGCCGTGCTGGCCGCTTCGCTGGCGGGCGTCGCGCTGTACGGCGTCTGGCGCAGCCGGGGCAGCCGCACGACGGCGCAATACCTGCTGGCCGGCAAGACGATGCCCTGGTATGCGATGGCGCTGTCGATCATGGCCACGCAGGCCAGCGCCATCACGTTCATCTCCACCACCGGGCAAAGCTATGTCGACGGCATGCGGTTCGTCCAGATGTACTTCGGGCTGCCGCTGGCGATGATCCTGATTTCCGCCTTCGTTGTGCCGCGCTTCCACGGCGCGGGCGTCTTCACCGCCTACGAGTATCTGGAGAAGCGTTTCGACGGCAAGACGCGCGCGCTGGCGAGCGTGATTTTTCTGCTCTCGCGCGGGCTGGCCGTGGGCGTGGCGCTGTCTGCGCCGGCGGTGGT
>Ga0209227_1001460_pt1 | contig 18263 bp, 16 predicted proteins | sample YNPBryantNP2012_FD_185815 | JGI IMG/M metagenome (GOLD analysis project Ga0209227, IMG submission 185815) | Anoxygenic and chlorotrophic microbial mat microbial communities from Yellowstone National Park, USA - YNP Bryant NP 2012 (SPAdes)... ...
CGTCTCGACGTTCCGTTACTGTGCCCTGCTTGGCAACAGTGACGGCCCCACGGACCGGATTCCCAACGGCGCGGAGCCGCTCGTAGTCGCTTGGCCCGGCGACTTCGACGCAGACGGCGACGTGGACGTGAGCGACTTCGCCACTTTCCAGGTGTGCTTCAACGGATCGGCCAAGCCCCCTGCACTGCCATCCTGCGACACGGCAGACATCGACTCGGACGGCGACGTGGACGTAGACGATTACGGCCGTTTTCAACTCTGCTTCAACGGATCGAGCCACCCGCCCGCACCGGCCTGCATACCGTAGCCGTTTCCGCGGCGGCCCTGATCATATCGGGACGGCAGGTCAGCGGCGTTTCATGGGAGCTTGCGTTGCGGGCACGGCGGACATCCCTACAATGCCGTCTCGCGCTCATCGTAGCGAGCGCCATCCGGAGGATGCTATGTTCAACTCGCGTAGCCTTCTGCACGCCGCCCTGCCCTGCATCCTGATCAGCCCCTGGCTCGATGCCGCGGCGGCCGCCCAACCCCCGCAGGTCGTGTACCTCTGGCCGGACGGTGCCCCCGGGGCCACAGGCGACGACGAAGCCGACAGGCCCGCCATCACCGTCTACCTGCCGCCGCCGGCCAAGGCCTCAACGGCCGGGGTGGTTATCTGCCCGGGGGGCGGGTACGGCAACCTCGCCACGGACCACGAAGGTCGCCAGGTGGCCCAGTGGCTCAACGAGAACGGCGTGGCGGCGTTCGTCCTTCGCTATCGACACGCCCCGAAATACCGCCACCCCCATCCGCTCCAAGACGCTCAGCGGGCGGTCCGAGTCGTCCGGACGCGAGCAGCGGAGTGGCGCGCGGCGCCGGACCGAATCGGCATCATGGGATTCTCCGCCGGGGGTCACTTGGCCTCCACGGTCGGCACGCACTACGACGCCGGCAATCGTGACGCGGCGGACGTGGTAGAACGCGCAAGCTGCCGGCCCGATTTCCTGATCCTGTGCTACCCCGTGATCACGTTTACCGAGCCATGCCGTCATCTCGGCTCGATACGGAACCTTCTGGGTCAGAATCCGGATCCCAAGCTGCTCGTCGAGCTCTCCAACGAGAAGCACGTCACCCCGCAGACCCCGCCCACGTTCCTCTTCCACACTGATGCGGACACAGGCGTCCCGCCGGAAAACAGTATTCTGTTCTACACGGCGCTGCGCAGGGCACGGGTCCCGGCGGAGATGCACATCTACGAACAGGGGCCGCACGGAGTCGGGCTGGCCCCCAAGGACCCGGTGCTCTCGACGTGGCCGGCCCGGTGCGTCGACTGGCTGCGCGTCCGTGGTCTGCTGACGGCCAACTGAGGCCGCAGGCTCTGTGCGGCGTCGCGGCTCGAACAAGCGGGATGGCCCCCGGCGCTATGCGGTTTGCGGGTCTTGTGTTTCTCAGGCTACAGGTGCAGATGATGAAGTGCCAGACAATCCTGACGGTCCTGTGCTCCTGTGGGTTTTCGGCGGTTGCCGCCCTTGGCGCGCCAGAACAGCCGAAGGTCACCGACCAGTTGGCCGGCCCGTGGCAGCTCTTCGTGGACGATTACGTGATCGCCTCCCGCAGGAATCTCGTCCGCCGGTATCATTCATTCGAAAAGGACCGTCGCAATCCCCTGATCGTGGTCGACCGGCCATGGGAGGCCGACGTGGTCGCGTGCACCTCCGTGCTGGCGGGCGAAGACGGCAGGGGCTTGCGCATGTACTACTACTGCTGGACGCCGAAGGGCGACCCCGCGCGGTCGTACATGTGCTACGCCACGAGCGAGGACGGCCTGACGTGGACCAAGCCCAGCCTGGGCCTGCACGAGTGGAAGGGGTCAAAGGACAACAACATCGTGCCGAACGCCGGCGGATCGGTCATCCCCGCCCCATGGGAAGCCAACCCGGATCGCCGGTATTACTCGTTCGGCGGCGGAGGTCAGTACTTCGCCCGGGTCTCACCTGATGGGCTGCGCTGGACATCCCTGTCGGACCAGCCCGCCGTCACCGGCGGGGACACGGGATGGTTCTACTGGGATCCTCATACCCGGCGGTTCCGCTGCACGGTGAAACTCGTCACGGAGGTGAGCGGACTCCGCCGGCGCTGCGTGGGGTTCTCCGAGACGACAGAGGCCACCAGGTTCCCGCCGCTGCGGATGATCATGGCCCCGGACGACTTCGACGACCGGTGGTGCCACAAGGGAAGCGTGGAGCGGACGCATTTCTACGCCTGTCCGGTCCAGGCGTACGAGACGATGTACATCGGCCTCCTCCAGATCTACCGCGCCGAAGATCCCGAAGGCTACTTTCACGGTCCGCTGTGGCTGGAGCTGGTCACCAGCCGCGACGGCGTACACTTCCTGCGCGAGGAAGGCGACCGGCCGCCGCTCCTGCACATCGGCAAGTTTCGCAGCTTCGATCACGGGATGGTGTTCGCGCCGCCGCTGGTGGCGGTGGGCGACGAGCTGTGGATGTTCTACACCGGCTACGACGAGCTGCATGACCTGCTGCCGTACCACTCGGCGATCGGGCTGGCCAGGCTCCGCAAGGACGGATTCGCATCGCTGGACGCCGACGGTGTGCCCGGAGAGGTGCTCACCAAGCCCTTCGCCGACGCCGCCGGGACGTTGCAGATCAACGCCGATGCCCGCGGGGGCTCCGTCCGCGTTGAAGTGCTGGACGCAGAAGGCCGCGTAATCCCGGGCTACGGCCGGGACGAGTGCGAACCCCTGTCGGGCAACTCCGTACGGCAGACGGCGACCTGGAAAGGGGCAAGCGAGCTTCCGGCCGGCCGCGGCCCGCTGCGGTTCCGCTTCCTGCTCGAGCGGGCGCGACTGTACTCCTTCATGGCGGGGCCGAAGGCCCGCGTGATCGAGGAGCGGGCGACACCACCGCTTCAGGCCCTGTTCACCTTCGAATGCGACTCCGACCCTTGGTCGGACATGCTCGGAGCAGACGGGCGGCAGGAGATGCGCAGTCTCGGCACCTGTCGCATGGACGACCGCAAACCCCCGGCCGGCGCCGCGGCAAAACCTGCGCCGGCCTTCGGCAAACGGTCGCTCGTGATCGGCTCGGAGTTCCGCCCTCTCAACCGGGTCGAAATCACCGGAACCCAGGACCTCGGACGGCACTTCACGCTGGCCGCCATGGTGCGAAGCGCGAATCATGCACACGCCCGGCTGTTCAGCAGCTATTCGGGGAACTTCCCCACGAATACCTCCGAGCTCATCTTCGACTTCGACCCGCGCGGACGCGCAGCCTCGCACCCTGTGGTTACGTCAGGTCCGGAGGGCCGCCGCCACGCGTGCGGGGTCCTGTCGGGACTGCGGCTGGTCTGCAAGGGAATGGCCGTGGAATCCGAGCCGGTTTCGTTCGACGACGACCGGTACCATCATCTGGCCGTCACGTATGACGACGGCGAGATTTCGTTCTACCTGGACGGCAGACCCGCGGGCCGGCAGTGGGTTCCCGGGGGCGAACCGGTTCGGCTGGCGCGGAACCTGCTGGTAGGCGAGGACGCCGAGCTGGGAACGAACGAACAGCTCATGGGAAACGTCGATGATGTGCTGGTGCTCGGCTGGTGCCTGAAGCCCGACGAGATCGCACGTCTCAGCCGCGACGGGGCGGCAGCGTTCTTCGCCCAGCAGTGAGCCCGGCGTTCGAATGCACGCCGGGCCGGCCGACTGGGCAGGACTCCGCAGACAAATGGCTCGCGGGGGCTCCGCCTGTCCTCGGATCATCGCGCGGACGCGGAGGCGACCACCTGCGGCGGCAAGCCATGGAGACGAACGCCCGCCTGTGAGCCTGCCGGTCAAGGCTCCGAACGATCGCGGTCACCCCATGAACCAGGCAGATCCGCCACGACGCCACGTTCTCGAAACGCTGTCACACCTGGGGGTGCCCGACCGGTCTTCCTTGCCTGCGCCAGTGCAACCAGTCCGCGACAGAGAATCCGCGTGCATCGCTGCAACCGCCGTTCGTACCTCGGCAGTTCTTTCACGTGGGCGGCAGCGGCCCGCGGTAACGGGAACCAGTCGTGCAGGATGGCCCGCGTCACTTCACAATGGAACTGGATCGCGTACGCGTTGGCGATGCGGAACGCCTGGTTACGGCAATTCGATCCGACCGCCAGCAGCGTCGCTCCTTCCGGCAGGTCGAACGTGTCGCCGTGGAACTGAAACACCTGCATGATGGGCGGCAGCCCGCCGAAAACCGGGTCGGCCCGCGCCGCCTCGGTCAGTCGGACCTCGCTCCATCCGATTTCCTGTACGCGGTTCCGCTTGACCCGCGCCCCGGATGAGCGGGCTATGAGCTGCGCCCCCAGACAGACCCCCAACACAGGCAGGCCGGTCCTGATCGCCTGCCGCAGAAGGTCGGTCTCCCCGGCCAGGAAGGGATATCGGCGATCCTCGTACACGTTCATGGTCCCGCCCATCGAGACGATCGCATCGAGATCCTCCACGGACGACGGGACCCGATCGCCGGCATACAGCCGCAGAAGCCGCACGTCCGCCCCCAGCTCGCGGAGGAACGGCTCGATGGTTCCGGGCATCTCGCTTTCCGTGTGAAGAAGGATCGCAATTCGCACAGAAGGGCCTCCGGGTCTCTGGGCGGCAACACCTGCGGACACGGCCTGAATGCTCCGGGCGGCCGCCCCTCACGGGCTTTTCATCACGGCCCGATGGCCACGCCGCCCATCTCGCCCGTGCGGATCTGGATACAATCGTCCATCGGAAGCACGAAGATCTTCCCGTCGCCCACACGGCCCGTTTCTCCCGTGCGGGCCGCCCGCACGATGGCTTCGACGGCCGCTTCCACGAATGGGTCATTCACGGCGATCTCCAGTTTGAGCTTGGGCAGCAGCCGCACGACGTTCTCCTGGCCCCGGTAGACCTCCGGCAACCCCCGTTGGCGTCCGCAGCCCCGGACATCGCTGACCGTCATCAGGTAGACGTCGCTCTCGGCCAGGGCCTGCTGGACGGCTTCGAGCTTTTCCGGACGGATGATCGCAATGATCATTTTCATGTCAGTTCTCCACCGCGGCCAGTTGCCGTTCGGCGACGCGGCCGCCGTCAGGTTCGACGCGAGCGGACACGCTGGAAGCCCCCGACCGGAAGATCTGCTCGAGCTCCCGCCGCATCTCTTCCCGATCACCGCCTCGGAAGCGGAACTTGTTTCCGCGAACGGTGGTCACCATCGAGTAGACCTTCCGGAACTCGGGCGAAGAGGGCCGGTCGTCACGGCACAACTGTCTCCAGTGTTCCAGGATCTGGCGCTCGGGAATCCCGTCGAGCACCACCGTGAACCGCCCCCGCGGCGCCGGCGGGACGTCCGCGGGCCGGGGCTCCCGCAGGCTCACATAGGCGATCGACTCGCCGCCGCCGAACGCGTAGGCCCGCTCGCTGTGCTGCGAGAGGTCCATGCCCAGCATCTCCTCATCATTTCCGGCCCGAAGCCTCGTCACCGCGTTGACGGCCACAAGAAGGACCAGGGTGCCCGCGCCGCAGAAGGCGTACGTAGCCACAACCGCCACGAGTTGCTTGAGGATGAGCATCGGCTCGCCTGCCAGCAGCCCGCCCCGCAGGCCGAGCGTCAGCGTGGGAATCGCCCCGTTGACGGCCGCAGTCGCGAACACACCCGTCAGAAGCGCTCCCACGGTCCCGCCGACCATGTGTACGCCCACGACATCCAGCGCGTCGTCATATCCGAACCGGGGCTTGACCACCGAGCATGCGGCATAGCAGAGCACGCCGGTCAGAAGCCCGATCGCCACGGAAGCCAGCGGGGTGACGAAACCGGCCGCCGGCGTAATTCCGACCAGACCCGCGACCGCTCCGGAAGCGGCCCCCAGGATGGTAGGCTTGCCGGCCCGTCGCCACTCCGCCGCCAACCAGCCCAGCGCGGCGGTCGCCGCGGCCGTGTTCGTGTTTACGAAGGCCACCGACGCAAGCTCGCCGGCGCCCAGCGCGCTGCCGGCGTTGAATCCGAACCAGCCTATCCACAGCAGCGAAGCCCCCAGCACGGTCATCGGCAGGCTGTGAGGCGGCATCGGTTCCCGCCCGTAGCCGAGACGCCTGCCGAGGTACAACGCCGTCACAAGGGCCGAGATTCCGCTGGAGATGTGGACGACCGTTCCGCCGGCGAAATCCAGCGCACCGATCTTCGCTCCGATCCATCCGCCGCCCCAGACCCAGTGACAGAGGGGCAGATAAATCAGGGAGGACCACAGGAACATGAACAGGGCGAACGCGGGGAACCGCATCCGCTCGGCGAAGGTGCCCGAGATCAGGGCCGGCGTGATAATCGCGAACGTGCCCTGGTACACGGCGAACAACATCGCGGGGATCGTGGGTGCCAGTGCGCTGGTGGTGCCGAGCAGACCCCGAAGTCCGAGGAAGTCGAGTCCGCCGACGAGCCCCCCCTTGTCGGGCCCGAAGGCAAGGCTGTAGCCATAGAGCACCCAGGTCACGCTGATCAACCCGGCGCAGAAGAAGCTGTGCATCAGAGTGGAGAGAACGTTCTTGGAACGAACCAGGCCCCCATAGAAGAGGGCCAGCCCCGGGATGGTCATCATCAGGACCAGGGCCGTACTCGTCAGCATCCAGGCGGCGTCGCCGGTGTCCAGCGTCGCGCCGCCGTCGGCCAGCGCCTGCCGGGCCGGCAGGATGCCCACGACGATGGCCGTCCAAGCCGGTACTCGCGTCCGTGGGTAACTCATTGCGCGTCCTCTGACGGTTCCGAAGCGTTTTCTGCGAGTCGCCCCGTGCAAGCCAAGCAGGGAGACTCCTTCCGCTTGCCACAGTGGACGTGCAAGAGGAGTGCCACGCGCACACAGCGAGCGCCTAACTAACTATAGGTGATAAGGTTACAACTACGCGTCCTGCGTGGACGCAACGCCGACCGGCCCGCGCCGATTCATACGAAAATGTAGGAATCGACAGGAGAACCGACGGACGGGTAGGAGTGAGCCGGAGCGGATCGCGCCCGGTCAGATTGCCGCTTCGCCCGTTTCGCCCGTCCGAATGCGAATGCACTCGCAGATGTCCGTGACGAAGATCTTCCCGTCGCCGATCTGCCCGGTGCGGGCGGTCTTGACGATAGCTTCCACAACCGCATCGGACTGGGCTTCCGGCACGACCACCTCGAACTTCACCTTGGGGACGAAGTCGATCGTGTATTCCGCCCCCCGGTAGATCTCCTTGTGGCCCTTCTGTCGCCCGAAGCCGCGCACTTCCGTCACGGTCATCCCCTGGATGCCGATCTGCGTGAGGGCGTTCTTTACCTCGTCGAGCTTCACGTGCCGCACGATCGCTTCGATCTTCTTCAAAGCCCATCCTCCGTCCAGACCTTCATCGGGAGCGACCGCACGCGTCGGCCGAGCCCGTCCGAAACCCAACACATGCTACCGAGCCGCCGCCGACCGGCAAGGCACGCGGCGCGCCCACCGCGAGTACCGCTCATCGGTCCCCCCTCGACTGGACCCTTACACGGCCGTTTTCATCCCGCACCGTATACGCGCGGCCGCGCACCGCAAACGACACTCCCCCCTCTGCCGTCTGGACGAGCGGCGGTTCGTTCGTACCGGGAGCATAACACCCCGCAAACCGCACGCCGCGTCCCCGCGCCCGAACGACAAGAGCCTGGCGGTCCGGGTGCCCCGGGTACCCCGGCACCGGGCCAGAGAAAACGTCCATGGGCAAGGTGGCCGTCACGCAGAACCCGAGCGCATCGCCCGGCGCCGATCCGGCGCGCCACTGCCCCCTGACGAACCGGGCCGCCGCGGACACCAAGGGAATCCGCACCGGGCCGTACTCCAGAGCCTCGGGCCCCGTCCGTTCCGGGGGCGTATCGAGCCGCAACTCGCCGGGCGGTCCATGCAGCGTGAAGGCGTACTCGTGCTCGGTGTCCGATTCGAGTTCGAAGACGTCCATCACCGCGCCGCCCGCCAGCGCCGCCGTCCGCCGCATCGACACGCCGGGGTACGCGTCGTCGCAGGCCACCACGGCCATTTTGAAGGCCGGGGCGTTATCAAACTGCACGATCCGTCCGGGCACGTTGAGCTTCTGCGGACGGCCATCGACCGTAACCGTGCAATGGCTGGCCGTGTGCCGATACCAGTTCCGGTAGAGCGGGTGCCCGTAGCCGGGCGTGCCGAGATCGGCGAACCAGAGGCGCTGGGCGTCCGCGAAGACCAGGTTGAGCCGGTCCGCGTGATCGTGGCCGCCGTGGTGCGAGCCCGCCTTGATGATGACCGTGTTCCCGCCGTCCCGCAGCACGACGAGGCCGATTCCATCGAGCAGGCAGGATTCCGAGCTCGCCCCGCCCCCTTCCGGCAGTTCAGGCGGCCCGTAAACGAGCGCGTTGACGTGGGTGCGTCGGGTTTTCGAACGGTCGTAGATCCGTGCGAGCAACCTTTCGAGCTCCTCGTCGCCGAACACGTACGACGCCGCCTCAAGGTATGGGGCGAGCGACTGCACCGCCTGCCCCGGGGCACCATCGTTCAGCCCGGGCAGCTCACCGCCCGGCAGTTCGAGCTGGGTCAGGACGATGTACATCCGGCGCAGGCGCCAGGTATCGCCCAGGTCGATGCCGTTATGCCGGGCGACGATGAGGGCCGGGGTCAGCGCCATGAGAGTGAAATAGTGATAGCCGATCGAACCCTCGAACCACATCCCGTCGGAGGTGATTCCCTTTTCGATGTTCGCCCGGAGGCTGGCGACGGCCTTGTCGCGGAGCCGGGCGGCGCGTGCCCCGTCCACATCCGTCTGGATGGCGGCGAGAGCCGCCATAAGGCGGGCCGCCGCCTGCCAGCACTCGATGTTGTGGATACCGCCGATGTACTTCTCGATGTGCTCGCCCGCCGGCAGGAAGAGCCTCCTGACAATCCGCTCGCGCTGCTCGTGCTCCAGTGTGTCCGCGATCGCGTCGTAGGCCGCAACCAGGGGGATGAGCCACATCGACTCGTCCAGCGACTGAGCCGTCACCTTGCCGCGGCCGGCCCACTTTCCGTGCACGGGATACGAATCGTAGCGGTCCGCGTACCACAGGAGCACCCGCCGGGCCCAGTCGGCCGCCTCCGGTCGATCGGCAAGCTGATACGCCAGCCCGCACGCCTCCGCCGCCCGCGCGTAATTCAGGTGGACATAGTTGACCCACGTTTCGTCGAGATCGGCCCCCTCGTACTCCTTTCTGCACCGCGGGCACCAGTGCCGATGGGGCGAATCCTCGCGGAACTCCAGGAACCCCGCATCCTTCGGGCAAACGTAGTTGTGATGCCAGCCACCCCCGGTGGCCGGTGGATCGACGGGGCGTGCACACCGCCGCGCCGCCTCGGCAAGCCGTTCCTCAAGCAGCCGGCGGGCCCACTCGTGACGCTGGGCCTTCGCCCGGACCTGCGCAACGAGCTCCCGCGTCAGCAGCAGCCGCGGGCCGCCCCACGCGGGCCGCGTGTCCTGGGCGCCGGCCAAGGCCGGCCCGAGGAGCAGCGCCACCGCAGCCGACAAGCCGCCGCGTCCCCTCCAGGCCCGATCATGACCCGATGTATCGCGCATAGATGCTCCTGGCCTCCTCGGGCCGATGCGTCCCATGGATGATCGCGCGCCCGTCGGCAAAGACCGTGATGACGTACGGGGCGATCCGCGCGCGCAGCAGGAACTCGTTGTATACGGGCGGCTCGGCCGTCACCGGCCGCAGGCGGTCCGCCAGGCCCGGCAGATCCGTTCGGGTGCCGGCAGGGGGGCGAACCTGGACCGCGTTGCGTCCGCACAGCACGGCCGTCCGGCTCGATCGCTGTCCGGAAAGGTATTCGAACTCCCCCTGCCCGCAGCAGGGGCAATCCGCCCGCGCCCCCCCGCCGACGTTCACGTACGCCGTCCGGCCGGACCACACGTCGAACTGGACGAGCCGTCGATCGACGGCCTCGCGCCGGCCCGCGACGATCTTGATCGCCTCGGTGACCTGGCGGGCGGCCACGGTCGCCGCCGCCGTCGCGAGGATGCCCACAGTCTCGCAGGTCGGATTCATCTCCGGGGGCGGGGCCTGTTCGAATACGCACCGCAGGCAGGGCGTCTCGCCGGGCAGAATCGTCAGGGAGAGCCCCACCGAGCCCACACAGGCCCCGTAGATCCACGGGAGCCGGTGCTTGATGGCCACGTCGTTGATAAGGAACCGCGTCTCGAAGTTGTCGGTCCCGTCCAGGATTACATCCGCTCCCGCGACCAGGCGCTCGACATTCCACGGGGCGGCATCTTCCACCACGGCCTCGACCCGCACCTGCGGATTGATGCGTGCGAGTTTCCGCCGGGCGGCTTCGGCCTTGGGCAGGTCGGCGGCCAAGTCATCCTCGTCGAAGAGCACCTGCCGCTGGAGGTTGCTTCGCTCCAGGTAGTCCCGATCGACGATCCGAAGATGGCCGATCCCCGCCCGCACAAGCAGGTTGGCGATATTCGAGCCCAACGCGCCGCACCCGATCAGCGTGGCACGCGAGGCCAGCAGGCGGCGCTGGCCCAGTTCGCCGATCGGCTCGAAGAGGATCTGCCGGGAGTATCGCTCGAGGTCCGGCGCCGCATCCATCTTGTACACCGGTTCGGCGTCCATGATCGTCCCCGGCTCTTGAGACGACACATTATGGACGCCGCGGCCGCCGCGACCAAGTCGGCGCGGTCGGACGCGCGATGCAAGCATCGGGCAGCCCGCTCACCGACCCGCGCCGTCAGATCCCCGTGCCCGACTCGTACGTATGCAGCCCGCACTCGGTCTTATCGAAGCCGGCCCAGCGCCCGGCGCGCGGATCCTCGCCCGGCTTGACCGGCCGGGTGCAGTACCCCTCCTCGGGCCGGCACCCGATGCTCAGGTAGCCCATCGAGCGCAGAGGATGGTACGGCAGGTCGTTCTCCAGCAGATAGTAGTGCACATCCCTGGCCGTCCAGTTGGCGATCGGGCACACCTTGATCAGGCCATCGAAGTCCCGCTCGACGATACGAGCGTTTCGTCGGGCCCTGGACTGCTCGCGCCGCACGCCCGTGAGCCAGCACTCCAGCCGCATCTCCCGTTTGGCCCGCTCGAAAGGCTCTCGCTTGTTGAAGGCGCAACACGCATCCGGGTTGCTCCGCCACACCCGCCCATGTTCCTCCAGGAAGGCATCCCGCGGAATCAGCGGGCGATAGACGACGAGATTGAGCCCCAGGCGGCGGGTGAGCTCCTCGCAAAACCGGTGGGTCTCCGGAAACAGAAAACCCGTGTCCACCATGATGACCGGGATGTTCGGCTTCACCTGCGAACACAGGTGAAGCATGACCGCGCTGTCCGCTCCAAACGAAGAGGACACGGCGACGTGCGGGTCAAACATTGAAACCGCCCACTCGATGATCTCATGGGCGGTGCGCTTCTCGAACTCCGCCTCCAGCGCACGCAGGTCCGAGTCGGCCAGCTCGTCGGCCTTCAACATGAACGCTCCTGTGCCACGTGTCCGGCCCGGCCCGGGTCGAATGCTTAACATTATAGTCGCCGTCGCCGCGCCGTGCGGACGACGCCCCCGGGTTCCGTCCCGGCCCGATCGTGACGGGGCGGCTGAAGGTCCCGGCGCCGGACAGCGCTTGAGGCCGCACGCACCCCGGCGTACGATTCCCGGCATGCACAGGCTTCTGCTTACGGTGACGTGGGCCTTCGCTCTCGCTGTAACTTCGGGCTGCCAGGCCCCATCTCAGCCGGCCGGCCCTACGATGGCCCGGATCCCCGTTTCAGATCCCGGTGACTTCGATCGCCTCTGGGACACAGCCACGGACGTGCTCCGGGCTCACAATCTCTGGCCCGACCGGCAGGACCGCGCGGCGGGGATCATCACGACCTTCCCCGACACCTCGGCGAACTGGTTCGAGTTCTGGCGCCCCTTCCCCAGCACCGGGTATCACAAGCTCGAGGCCAACGTACAGACGATCCGACGCCAGGCCCGAATCCAGATCGAGCCGGCCGGCGAGGGCGAGTGCAACATGACGGTTCAGGTGGACGTGGAGCGATACTGCACCGTCGAACGGCAGGCCACGAACTCCGCCTCCGCGTTTCAGATCTTCGGGGCCAAGTTGCCCACGACCGAGGGGCGTATGGAGCCACGCCAGGCAGGTTCTTACTGGGAGCCGCTCGGACGCGACGCAGCCATGGAAACTGCCCTGGTGGACCGCATCCTGCGCCGGTTCGGAGCCGGCAGCCGTCTGGCCCGCGCGGAGATCCAGGCCACGCAACCCGCGAACCCTCCCTGACGCGACCCGGCTGGCTGCCCTGGCCGGGCGCGGGATCGGCGATCCCGGTCGATTCCCAGGTCGCCTTGCCCCTCAGGCCCGATCAACATGGTCAGGGCTTCGCGGCGCCCGCAATCGTCTCGGCGATCCGCACGGAGCAGATCCACGCCCGCCGCACGTGGAAGCGAAGGTGGGCGGTTCGGCCGGCCAGTTCGCGAGGGGTCCTGGTACGCCAGAGGAGCGGCAGTTCCGGGTGCTCCACGTCTGAGAACACACAGCCGGAGGCGTCGTAGCCGCTGATCACCCGTCCGCTCTCGTCCACCAGCTCAGCACGGATGGAGCCCCCCCCGAGCATCGGCATTGAGTACGAGCGGCTGGTCCGGCACCACGAACGGACGCGTACAGAAAGTCCCCTCTGCGTCCGTGCCGCAACACGCCAGGCCGTCTGGACTCGTGCGGAGGCAGATGACACGACGCTTGCCGGGCAGGTTGTCAGGAAACGGCTTGTCCGCCCAGTCTTCCAGACGGGTCTGGTACAGCCGCCACCGGAGGGCTGGCCCGTCCGCCTCGTCTCGGACCAAGGTAAAGGCGTCGTTGTGCTCGGCAAACAGCGCGCGAGCCTCGTCCTTGCGCCAGTGGATTCCGTCGTGCGAGACGGCCAGCAGGGCGCCGGCTTCACCTGCCGCCGGCTGATCCCAGTAAAGAAGCCGCCATGTGTCGGGGGCGGGACGGGCGATCTGGAACACGTTGAATCCGCCCCACGTGGGTCTGTAGGGTGATCGTTGCAGAACGACGTTGGCAGGTCCGCCCCAAGGGGCCGGAAGAAGCTTCAGGTCAGGCAGCACGAGCCGATCCCCCCTCAGGATCCCTACGCACAGCACCCGCTGATCGGTCGCCTCGGGCAGGCCCTTTTCCACCCGCTGGTAATAGATACGTATATCGTCGCCCGCCCGAACCGCGTCCGTAGGCAGGTACCACAAGGTCGGCCGACCGGGATCCCGCGCAAGCAGCACGCTGCGCTCCTGGGCCCCGAAGACGTGCGCCCGGAAGCGTACTTCCCGGCCATCCCGGATGTCGCTCGGTTGCCAGAGCAGGAGGCGAAAAGGCCGCGGCTCCGCCTGTGCCATGCCCCCGACCGAGAAGGCGAGCACCGCGGCGCCGCGCGCCACAACTCGCAGGCCGTTCCGAAGCATCCCTGCCCCACCCTCCGTCCGAAACGGCGGACCGATCCCCCGGCGCCCCGGTCACGGCCCGGCCAAGATCGCCCGTAGCCCCTCCGGCAGAACGCGCACGCAGAGCACACCGAAAACCAGCGTCGCGATCAGCAGGCCGCCGCTCAGGACAGGCCCGAGACGAACCTCGGCCGCCGCCTCGCGAGAGACCACCTTGGGCAGAACAACGCGGAACCCCACCAGCAACATCGCAGCCTGGATCGGCGTAAGCAGGATTCCGTCGAGCTGGGCGCCGAGCTGCACGAAGCGAACAGGATCGAACAACAGAACACCCAGCAGATTCGTCACGACAAAAACGCCGAGGAACATCCGCAGCCTCTTCTTCCATACCATCTGAGCGAACCGGGGATACATGACGCTCACGCCATCGGAAAGCAGCCGCGGCCAGCCGGAGAGCTGGCCGATCAGCGTGCTCACCATGGCCGCCGAGCCGGCCAGCAGGAACAACCTCGCCCCCGGGCCACCCCATCGCTCCGAGAAGACCCGGGAGAGCGTGATCGCCACGGCGTTGCCTGCGGGAACCTCCCGGACGGCCCGCAATACTCCGGCGCCCGCCAGCGCGAAACCCGTCGTCACCGCGATGCCGATGCAGGCGGCCACCGTCGCGTCGAGCCACACGAGCCGGCACCATCCCCGCAAGCGCCGCCCATCCTGCTGGGTCAGCGATCGCGTGTCGCCAAGGTCGGCGGGGAACCCCCACCCTCTCCCGGCGGCCATTCCGTAACCGGCACCCAGAACCCAGTACGAATACCAGACCTGACTGGCGAATCCGCCCGCGGCCCACCCCATCATGGGCAACACCTCGTGCCAGGCGGACGCCCGCCGGATGGGCTCAGGCGCCCACGCCGGGATTTCCAGAGGCAGCATCCCGACAAGACCCCTGGCCGCCTCGGCCAGCGGGGGCATCGTGCGGACGGCCACGTAAAACACGCCGACGATGATGACGAACACCAGGGCGCTCATCACCGCTTTGAGGATCCCGAAGCCCCCGGACCACGCGACCGCCACCGCGAAGCCCGAAGCGAGGACTCCCCAGACATAGGGGCCGTACGGAAGTGGCCAGAAGGAATGAAGAAACACCCCGGCAACCTTGGCGAGAGCCCCCACCGAGACCACCGCCGCCGGAACCTGCACCGCCAGGGTCAACCACACCATCCAGTGCCGCGGTCCGGGAAGCCGGTCGAAGAGGTGAATCATGCCTTCGCCCGTAACGACCGCCCACTGGGCACCGGCCATGCCGATCACGCACTTCAGGCCAATCGTGACTACGATCGCCCAGAGGATCGCCGGTCCGAGCAACGCGCCGCTGCGAGTGGCCAGGATCACCTCGCCGGATCCGATGTACTCGGCGCACCAGATGAACGAAGGCCCCACCAGCCCCAGCAGAGCCAGCCCGCGCGGGGGCGCGGCCACCCGCCACGCCCCGGCCGACAATGCCGCCTCCTCGCCCATGCTCTCTCCTTGTTTCAGCGCGGGAAGAGGCCCCGCATGGTTAACCGCCGCGCGCCGCGTGTTGAGCCGGCGTCCGGCTCCGGAGGCGTCGACCCACCTCCCGGAGCGTAGCCACATCATCCGGATGGATCGAACCGTCACCCAACGGCCCCGTGTTGAGCAGGAGGTTCGCCCTGCGGGACGCCGCCTCCTCCAGCATCTTCATCACCTCGTCGGCCGTCTTGTGTTTGCCGTCGGCCCGCCGATCGTAACCCCAGGCCGCCGGCTGGAGCGTATCGCAGATCTCGACGGGCTTGCCCGCGTTCTTCTCGCGGGCCCGGCGGGCCGCCTCCGTCTCGCCCACACGGGCGTCGGCTTTGCGCTCGGGAGCCACGAAGTCCTCATCGCCATTGGCCCCCTGCTTGAACGAGATCAGGCAGCCCGGCTGCAACGAGCGGATGAGCGCGTAGGTCTTCTCCACCGGGAACAGATCGGGCCGGGCATAGTAGCCGCGGATCGGGTCGAGCCAGATCCCCGCCAGCGGCCCATACTGCGTCAGCAGCTCGCGGAGCTGGGCATGTGCGAACTCGATATAGTGAGCGAAGTCCTCGTCACGAACGAATCGGTAGGCGGGGTCCGGTCGGTCGTACGGCGGGCGAGCGCCCTCCCAGCCGGCTGAGCGCGGATAGAAATAGGGGTGCCGCCAATCCGCCGCATAGGAGTAGTACAGGAACAATCCGAGCGAGCGTCTGCGGCACGCCGCAGCCAGCTCTCCGACCAGATCGCGGCGGGCGGGCGCCTCCACGCTGCTGTAGTCGCTCTGACGGGTACGAAACAGGCAGAAGCTGTCGTGGTGCCGCGCGGTGATGTTCACGTACTTCATGCCGGCCTCAACGGCCAGGTCGGCGATGCGTTCGGCGTCGAAGGCCGCCGCCGTAAACCGGTTCTTGAGCTTCTCGTATTCGGCGACGGGTATTTTCTCGTGATGCATCACCCATTCGCCGCGCCCCAGGAGGGAATAGAGCCCGTAGTGCAGGAAGAGGCCGAAACGAGCCGCCTGAAACCACTCAAGGCGGGCCCGGCGCGGGTCGCCGGCATAGTACCGCCCGTGTTCGCCGAGAAACCCCGGCGAGTCCGCGCGCAGCCCCGCGGGGCGGACCGAGATCACACCTGCGGCCGCGGTGGCCGTCGTGGAAAGAAATGCTCGGCGGCTGATCACTCTAAGCCTCCGTGGGGCAAAGGGTTCCGGGAATTCGAGGCTGTGCCGCCATCCGCCGGGGCCTCGCATCCTGCCCACCTGGACCGAACTGCCGGCAGGGCAGTATCCGGGATGACGCCGGACCTGGCAAGGGGATGATCGGCACGCGCCCCTTGACAAGTAGCCGTAAGCCTTCTAGCCTGTGGGGCTTATCGTGTGGAGGCTTGCCAAGCCCAAGCGCGTCCCGGCAAGCCTCGTTTACTGTCAGTGGGTTGGCGAGGGCAACCGAAGGAACCGTCGATGCTTCCAGCGAAGAAAAAGTCGAAGATGCGGACGAGGACGCGCCGTGCTCATCACGCGCTGCGCCCGGCGAATCTGGTGCCCTGCCCCAAGTGCGGCCAAGCCAAGCGGCCCCACGCCGCCTGCTCCAACTGCGGGTACGCCAGCGCCAAGGTGGCCCTGCCGACCGAATCGGAAGAGGGCTAGCGGGCGGGGGCTTCGCCGGCGGGGCGGCGCGGCCTCGCCGGGGAAACGTACGGGACTGCGAATGCTCGATCCGGCGGCCGAGGGCCCCGCGCCCCGGTCGCAGCAAGCCGCTCATCACAGTCTCGAAGGAGTTCGCAGCGCGATGCGAATCGCGATCGACGCCATGGGTGGCGACCATGCTCCGGCAGAGATCGTCCGGGGCGCGCTGGAGGGGCTGGCCGCGCTCAACGGGAGCGAGCTCGTCCTGATCGGAGACGAGGCGGCGATCCGCGCCGAAATGGCCAAGCATCCCGGGGTGGACAGCAGCCGGATCCGCATCGAGCCGACGACGCAGGTGATCGGGATGGACGAGAGCCCGGTCGAGGCCATCCGGAAGAAGAAGAACTCGTCGATCGTCCGCATGGCAACGATGGCTGCCGCCCACGAGGTGGACGCCGTGATCAGCGCGGGCAACACGGGCGCCTGTGCGGCCGCGTGCCAGCTCAAGATCCGACCGCTCAAGGGGGTGCACCGGCCGGGCATCGCAGTGGTGATCCCGTCGTTCTACGGGCCGCTGGTGGTGTGCGACGTCGGGGCGAACATTGCGGCGAAGGCCAAGCACCTGCACCAGTACGCGGTAATGGCGTCGCTCTATGCGGAGATTGTCCTGGGCGTCAAGAGCCCGCGCGTCGGCCTGCTGTCGGTCGGCGAAGAAGACGTCAAGGGCACCAGCGTCGTCAAGAAGACGCACGAGCTGTTGCGACACGATACGACCGTCCGTTTCGTAGGGAATGTCGAAGGCCGCGATCTGTTCCGCGGAACCGTGGATGTGGTCGTATGCGACGGCTTCGTCGGCAACATCGTCCTGAAGCTCACGGAAGGGCTGGCCGAGGGCCTGTTCAAGACGATCTCGGCCGAGATTTACCGGGAACTCCCTCATCTGGCCCACGAATTCGAGCCGGTGATCCAGAAGGTGTGGACCAATCACGACTACAGCGAGTACGGCGGCGCGCCGCTCCTGGGCGTCGATGGCATCTGCATCATCTGTCACGGCAGCAGTAACCATCGGGCGATCCGGAACGCCGTGCGGGTCGCCTCCTACTTCGTGGAGCGCCGGCTGAACGCCGCCATGGCCGAGGGTCTGGCCAAAGGACACTGAAGGCAGGGATGAGTCCATACCTCGCGATCGCCATACGTGGCACGGGCCGCGCGGTGCCGGAGCGCGTGCTGTCCAACGCCGATCTCGAGAAGATGATCGAGACGAGCAACGAGTGGATCATCACGCGTACGGGAATCCGCGAACGACGGATCATCGCCGAGGACCAGAGCACCCTCACGCTGGCCGTGGAGGCTTCCCGCAAGGCGATGGAGGCCGCGTCCCTGACGCCTGCGGACATCGACCTGATCCTGGTCGCGACGATCACACCCGAGTATCCGTTTCCGGCCACGGCCTGCTTTCTCCAGCAGGCCCTGGGGGCCGGTCATGTGCCCGCCTTCGACATCTCGGGGGCGTGCAGCGGGTTCGTCTACGCACTCAACACCGCCGCGCACTTCGTGCACCGGGGCACGTACCGGCACGTGCTCATCGTGGGCGCCGAGTCGATGTCGCGCTTCACGGATTACCAGGACCGCGGCACGTGCATTCTCTTCGGCGACGCCGCCGGGGCGGCGGTCATCGGACCGGCACAGCGGG
>Ga0209227_1001461_pt1 | contig 18250 bp, 19 predicted proteins | sample YNPBryantNP2012_FD_185815 | JGI IMG/M metagenome (GOLD analysis project Ga0209227, IMG submission 185815) | Anoxygenic and chlorotrophic microbial mat microbial communities from Yellowstone National Park, USA - YNP Bryant NP 2012 (SPAdes)... ...
GACCCCCTGGGCGCCCGAAAGGGCTCCAGGGGGTTTTTTAATGCTCGAAAAAAGACCCCGCGTCCTTGCCTCGTGCGTGTCCCTGTGCTATGGGACGGTGCGAGTGAAGAGTCTCACAAGACGCCCACCAACGCCGCCGCGACAAGGCGAAAAGCAGGAGCTGATTAGTCCAAGAGGCGGCGAAGGGGGGCGGCCAATCTTTTGGAGTGGAGGAGAATCCATGTCGGATGTGACGAACGGCCATCGCAGCGTGTTGGTGGTAGGGGGCGGGATGAGCGGCCTGAGCGCGGCCCTGGAGGCGGCGGAAGCCGGTTTCCCGGTTTATATCGTGGAAAGGGAACCGTATTTGGGTGGCCGTGTGGCCCGCATGAACAAATACTTTCCCAAACTGTGCCCGCCGGCCTGCGGGTTGGAAATCAACTTCCGCAGGATCAAAAATAACCCCCTGGTGCGGTTTTTCACCATGGCCGAAGTGGTCAAAATTTCCGGTCAACCCGGAGACCTGGATGTGACGGTGAAGATCACCCCGCGCTACGTGAACGAAAAATGCACGGCGTGCGGTTTGTGTGCCGAAGCGGCGGAAACGGACGTGCCCAATCCCTTTGACTACGGTATGAGCACGGTGAAGGCGGCTTATCTTCCGCATGAATTTGCTTTTCCCATGCGCTACGTCATCGCCCCCAATGTGCTGGGCACGGCCGAAGCGGAAAAGATTCGGGCGGCCTGCCCCTACGGCGCCGTGGATTTGGACATGCAGGAAAAAGTGTTCGACCTGAAGGTGGGGGCCGTCATTTGGGCCACGGGCTGGATGCCCTATGATGCTTCCAAGATCGCCTACTACGGGGCGGGTCGATACAAAAACGTCATTACCAACGTCGTGATGGAACGTCTGGCGTCTACCAATGGCCCGACCAAGGGGGCCATCGTGCGCCCTTCCGACGGCGCCCCTGTGCAGCGCGTCGCCTTTGTGCAGTGCGCCGGCTCGCGGGATGAAAATCATCTGCCCTATTGTTCCGGCATCTGCTGCCTGGCGTCCCTGAAACAGGCCACCTACGTTCTGGATCAGAACCCTCAGGCCTCCGTGACCATCTTTTATATCGATATTCGGGCGCTTGGAAAATACGAGGACTTTTATGCCAAGGTCCAATCGGATGCACGGATTCGCTTCGTCAAGGGCAAGCCGGGTGAAATCCTGGAAAACGCGGAAACGGGTCTCGTGACCGTGCAGGTTGAAGACCAGGAAACGGGCGCCATTCTTCGAGATGCTTTCGACCTGGTGGTTCTGGCCACGGGGATGGTCCCGACCACGGCGGACCAGAAGGTTCCGGGGGAAGCCGCCTACGATGAGCACGGCTTCATGCTTGCGGACCAGCCTTCGGGCGCCGTAATCCCGGCCGGGTGTGTCAAGCGCCCGGTGGATGTGGCCTCCAGTGTGCAGGATGCGACGGCGGCAGCCCTTAAGGCGATTCAGGCGATGGTGAGGAGGTAGGTCCATGGAAAAGAAAATCGGCGTATACATCTGCACGGGCTGTGGCATTGGGGACGCGTTGGATGTGTCGGCATTGGCCAAGGTGGCCACCGGTGAACATAAGGTGCCTGTGTGCCGGGAGCACGGCTTTTTGTGCGGGGAAGAAGGGCGCGCGCTCATAGCAAACGATATATCGAACCAAGGCGTCAACACGCTGGTCATTGCCGCATGTTCCCCTCGGGTCATGACCAACGTCTTTGATTTCGGGGCCGACAAGGTGTTGGAGCGGGTGAACCTGAGGGAACAGGTGGTGTGGAGTCATCCTGCCGGGGACGAAGACACCCAGATGATGGCCGAAGACTACCTGCGCATGGGGCTTACCAAGGCCAAGGAAATGGAGCCGCCGGTGCCGTTTCAGGGAGAAAATCTGAGCAAACGGATCCTGGTGGTCGGCGGAGGCCTGACAGGCCTCACGGCCGCCAAGGAAGCTGCCGCAGCCGGATATGAGGTCGTCCTTGTGGAAAAGAGCGAAGCCTTGGGCGGCTATCTGAAAACGGTCCACTCGGTGCCCCCTCTCGGCCCGCCTTACGACCAACCCCACACGTTCGACCTGGAAGGGCTGGTTTCGGCGGTGAGCGGAAACGACAAGATCACCGTCTACACCGGGTCACAGATTCAAAAGATCGTCGGCGCGCCGTGCATGTTCGATGTGACGATCCAATCCAACGGGTCCCAGGCTTCCGAACGGGTCGGCGCCATCGTGTTGGCGACCGGTTCGGTCCCTTACGAAGCCGAGAAACTGGGACACTTGGGTTATGGAAAGCTTGCGGACGTCATCACGGCGGATCGGTTGGAAGCCATGCTGAAGGAAGGCCATGTCGTGCGGCCGTCCAACGGGCAGCCGGCCAAGAGCGTTGCCTTCGTCCTGTGCGCCGGATCGCGCGATTCCGAACATTTGCCCTATTGTTCGGCCGCCTGCTGCGTGGAATCCTTAAAACAGGCCAAGGTGCTTAAGGAAAAGAACCCGGAGACGCCCGTTTATATTTTCTACAAGGACATGCGAGCTACGGGTAATTACGAACTTTTCTACAAGCAGGTGCAGAAGGAGGGGGTCGTCTTCGTGCGGGGAAAGGTCAGCGCGGTGGAAGACGACGGGTCCGGAGGTTTGACGGTTTCCGCCGAGGACGTGCTCACTCGAGCGCCCATCGTTTCGGAATCCGTGGATCTGGTGGTGCTTGCCACGGGCATGGTCTCCACGGCATCTCTCGGGAAGCCTTACAAGGCGCAGCAACCCAAGGAAGGCGAGGAAGAGCTGGAAGTGCCCGCCGACACCATTTTGGTGTCCAACCTGCTCAATCTGGAATACCGGCAAGGCCCCGAAGTGCCCGCCTTGAAGTACGGTTTTCCCGATTCCCATTTTATCTGTTTCCCCTATGAATCCCGCCGCACGGGCATTTACCCCGCCGGAACCGTGCGGGCGCCCATGGATTACGCTCGAGCCATGGACGATGCGGCCGGCGCGGCGCTCAAGGCCATCCAGTGCGTGGAAATGACGGCCCAAGGCAAGGCGGTGCATCCTCGAGCCGGGGATCTCAGCTATCCGGAATTTTTCATGCAGCGGTGCACCCAGTGCAAGCGATGCACGGAAGAATGTCCTTTCGGTGCCATCAACGAAGACGAAAAAGCCAACCCGCTGCCCAACCCCACGCGATGCCGTCGCTGCGGCGTGTGCATGGGCGCCTGCCCGGAACGGATCATTTCGTTCAAGAACTATTCCGTGGGCATGATCGGCAACGTCATCAAGAGCATCGAGGTGCCGGAAGAAGACGAGGAAAAACCGCGGATTGTGGTCCTGGCCTGCGAAAACGACGCTTATCCGGCCCTGGACATGGTGGGTATTCGCCGAGCCCGGTACAACCCCTGGGTTCGGGTCATTCCGGTGCGCTGCCTGGGATCCATGAACCTGGTGTGGATCGCCGACGCCCTGTCCAAGGGCATCGACGGCATTCTGCTTCTGGGCTGCAAACACGGCGACGATTACCAGTGCCATTTCGTCAAAGGCAGCGAATTGGCCAACATTCGCATGAGCAAGATCAAGGAAACGCTGGATCGCTTGGTGCTGGAATCCGACCGTGTGCGTTTTGAACAGGTGTCCATCACCGATTACGCCCGAGTGCCGCAGATTCTGGATGACTTCGCCGCCACCTTGGAAAACGTGGGCCCGAACCCCTATAAGGGATTCTAGGGGTCCGGGTGTGCATGACCCGTACGGAAGGAGAAGAACATGGAACCGAAATACGTCTCGCTGGAGATGCGTGACTATATCGTGAGCATGGGTGCGGAGACGGTCAATTGGTGCATGCAGTGCGGCCTGTGCACCAATTTGTGCCCGTGGCGCCTGGTGCCCGGGGAAACCAGCGAAAAGTTCAACATTCGGCACATGCAGCGTCTCGGCCAGATGGGTATGGAAGGCTTTGAAGACGAGCACATCCTTTTTGCGTGTACCACCTGCAGCATGTGCCAGAGCAATTGCCCTCGAGGGGTCAAGATCGTGGACAATGTGCGCGCCATGCGCGCAAGCATTGTCGGGGCGGGGATGGCTCCGGCCAACTTGCGTCCCATTTTGGGCAGTGCCCATGCCAACGGTAACCCCTGGTCCGGCCCTCGTGAAAAGCGCACGGCGTGGCAGCAGGGACTGGATGTGCCGACCTTTGGTCCGGATACGGAATACTTTCTCTTTGTGTGCTGTCATTCCTGCTACGATCCCCGAAGCACCAAGGTGGCTCAAAGTATCGTCAAACTGCTCAAAGCGGCCGGGGTCAGTTTCGGGGTCATCGGCAACGAAGAAAGCTGCTGTGGCGAAAGCATGCGAAAGCTGGGCGATGAAGAGCTGTTCCAGAAGCTGGCCCAGTCGAACATCGAGCTCTTCAACGCCAAAGGGGTCAAGAAGATCATCACAACCTCGCCACATTGCCTGTGGACCTTCACGCAGGAATACCCTGAGCTGGGCGGGCAGTGGGAAGTGATCCACTATACAGAGCTACTGGCCCAATGCGTCGAAGCCGGCCGGCTGAAGCTTTCCGCGAAAGGGTCGAAGAAGGTGGCCTTCCACGATCCCTGCTACCTGGGCCGACACAGCGGCGTCTTTGATGCCCCGCGGCAGCTTCTGGAAAGAGCCGTGGACGGGGGCGCCGTGGAACTGAGCCGGTCCCGGGAGCTGAGCCTGTGCTGCGCCGGAGGCGGCGGCCGCATTTGGGCGGAAGTGCCCATGGGGGAACGTTTCGGGGAACTGCGGGTCGCCGACGCCCTGGATAAAGGCGCCGATGTTTTGGCCACGGCTTGCCCCTACTGCATGAACATGTTAATTGACGCCTGCAACAGTTTGGGCAAGCAGGAGCAGCTGGAAATCGCTGAGCTGTCCGAACTGCTGGCGGCCAATCTCTAACGGGCGCGAAAGTCGTGCCTGGCGAAGGGATGACACACCCGAGGGGCGGGCGGTGCCCGCCCCTTATGTTCGTAAAAGAAGAAGGAGCCCGATGTGACGCCGGAGGCGCTGAAAGCCCAGCAAAAGGATTATTTTGTGGCCGAGTGGGTGGAAGAGCAGCTTGCCATGACGCCTTATTGCTTCTGTGGGCGTCAGGTGAACGAGGATTACTTCTGTGACACGTGTGGGCGGCAGTGCACGTGCCAGGTCATTTTATGCCGCGGTCCCCAAACGCTTCGCGTGGTGGAAATGTTTTTGCACGGCAATCCCGACTTCAAGAATTTTCAGGCATTTCCCTATGAAGACTGAGCCCTTGGCCCCGCATGGAAGATAGACCCTTCGACCGCATTCGAGGACGGCTTTATGAACCCTGCAGAAAACGTTCAGGCGGTTTTTCGCGCCGACAGCCCGTTACGTTTTGCCTGTCATCACGATCTGCCGTGTTTTACCCAGTGCTGCCGTGATGTGAACATCTATCTGACGCCCTATGACATCCTGAGGCTCCGGCGTGCCTTGAAGATGGGCTCCGGGGAATTCCTCGCCCGATACACGCGCCATTATCTGGCCAAGGTGACCCATGTTCCCGTCGTCCAGCTCGCCATGGATCCACAGACCTTGCGGTGTCCGTTCGTGGCCGATGACGGCTGCCGCGTCTACGACGACCGGCCGTGGGCCTGCCGCATGTTTCCTTTGGACTTGGCCAAGGAAGACGGCGCCTATCGCCTTCTTGCGGACAAAAAGCGCTGTTTCGGCCTCCATGAAGGCAAGCAGTGGACGGTGGGCCAGTGGCTGGAAAGCCAAGGCGTCGGCCCTTACGAAGCCATGGAGCGCGCCTTTCATCAGGTCATGCCCCCCGATTTCCAGCCCGGTCAAAGAATGGAAGCGGGACTGGGAAAGCTTTTGTACTTGGCGTACGATCTCGACCGGTTTGATGCCATTGTGCAGGACCCTCGATTTCGAGCCTTCTACGGGATTGATGACGAGCGCTACAAGGCGGTGCGGGAAAACGAGGAAGAAAAGCTGTTGTTGGCGTTTGCCTATATTCGAAGCCAAATGGCCGAGCTGTTTTCGGTGCTTTAGAAGGAAAACGGATGGACGAGATCGAAAGCACGGCCCCGGAAAAAATCCGGGACCGGTTGAAACCCATTGAGAACGGCACCTTTCGGTTTGCCTGTCATCCCGGCGTTTCGTGTTTTACGGAGTGCTGCCGGGACTTGAATCTGATGCTCACCCCCTATGACGTCTTGCGACTGTCCCGGCACCTCAAGCTTTCCACCACCGAGTTTCTCGACCGCTACACCGATGTGGTGGTCGCCGAAGGAAGCCCGTTACCGGCTGTCTGCCTCAAGATGCAAGAAAACGACAGGCGCACCTGCCCCTTCGTCACCCCCGCCGGCTGCCAAGTCTATCCGAACCGGCCGTCCGCATGCCGCACGTACCCTTTGGCCCGAGCGTCCCGCAAGCATCGCATCCACGGCACGGTTTTGGAATCCTATTATCTTGTGGTGGAAGACCATTGTCGGGGTTTTGATGAGCCGCGCACGTGGACCATCGACGCATGGATTGCGGACCAGGGGCTGGCAGAATACCACCGCATGAACAACGACTGGATGGACCTCGTCACCCATCCCGTCGTCCGCCAAGGCCTGACGGAAAAGCAGATTCCCATGTACTACATGGCTGCCTACGACCTGGATCGGTTTCGAGCCTTCGTCTTTGAGAGCCGATTTCGGCACATGTTTACTACTGGGCAAATAGATGCGGAGCGAGCCCGAGAGGACGACGGCATCCTCTACGAACTCGCTTTGGCATGGTTAAAGTTCTTCCTGTTGGGCGAAGGCCCCGTGAAGCCGAAAGAGCGTTCTTGACGACATGGGCCTCGACCTTTCGGCGTGCTCGCCTTAGTCTTCGATAATGCCGGACTTCAGCGCATCCGCAGACCACACGGGCAAGGGGCCTCGATAGCCCGTGTCCGGGTCGTAGCGAAACCGATAGGAGACCCGATTGGCCACGGTTTTTTCCATCTGAGCCCATCCCCTGACGAAATACGGGCATTCGTCATTGAAACAAACCCAAAAGAATTCCGCCGACCAGGTGGAAAATTCGGGGACACGCCACTTCTTCATGTGGCTTCCGCAGTGGGGGCATACGGTAAGGTCTTCCATAGGCTGTGACTCCTTGGGCGTCGGTTTGTCGTTTCTTCAATCCCAGTGCTGTGCAAAGTAAGAACCCCGTGTGCCTTCGGCAAGGTCGATCCCTCGGGAAAAACAAGGGGCCATACTGTGATCGGGCACATTCACTTTTGCGGAATTCTTCAGCCTTGAGGTGCTGTATCGCTTTGCGTTTTCTCGAAATCCTTGGGATCGAACCGACGGTTCTTCATAAAAAGAATCGTGAACTGCTTCATGGTCTCTTTCATGACTTCCTGATAGTGCGGCACGTGTTTGTCGAAAATCTCTTCCACCTTCTTGTAACTGAGCTTGGTGAGATCCTTGGTGAGTTCCAGATATTCCACGCGTTTGTCTTCCGGCAGGGCCTTGACCATGTTTTGCCCCAAAAGGTTTTCGAATAGTTTGTACATGTCGTCCAAGAGCTTTTTCAGGACGTCCGGGCTGTGCTGTTCGCCCTTCTTTTCCACGAGGGCTTTCAAAAAGTTCACGATGTAAGGATTGCGAATGTTCAAGGGAGTGGCTTCTTCCTGAGCTGGGCTGATCGGTGTGTGCATGATGGGTCATCCTTCGTCAAGTGTATGGCATTTGTCGGGCGCTGTGCCCGTTTCGACTTCAGCACCTTATCACAAGGGCACCGGTTTGTCAGGCACCGGGGACGTTTTGGAAAAGGGGTTCATCCGGAGGCGGCTTTTTTCTTTTGCTGTTCGGCATCTTTGAAGGCTTTGAGTTCCGCATAGATTTTTTTCGAACATTCCGGGCAGACGCTGTGAGTAAAAGTCACGTCGGCATGCTGGCTGATATAGCTTTCCAACTGATTCCAATAGCCTTGGTCGTCTCGAATTTTCTTGCAATACGCGCAGATGGGAAGGAGCCCCCGCAATTTGCGCACATTTTCCAACGCCTCACGAAGCTCCTGAATGAGGCGCTCCTTGTCCTTTTCCACCTGCTGCCTTTCGGCAATTTCCGATTTCAGGACGTTGTTTTTGCGGCGCAGTTCAGCCAACACAGTGAGAAGCTCCTGGGCTCTGCCTTTGAGTTTAAACCGGTAAAAAACGTAGGTGCCCACGGCCCAAAGGAAAAGAAAAGCGGATCCCAAGAGTGCCGCCAGGGCCATGCGGGCGCGTGGCACGTGGACGAAATCGTCCTGCGGCCACCACCGAATCAACATGGCCCGACGGTCTTCCTTCGTCAGACGATGGAAACCGCGGCTGATTTCGGCCAAAAGATTCTCTTGGTCGGGACGCACAGCGGCGCGGACGGCCAAGACGCCTTCATGGGTTGTGACGGTGGGCGCTCGGAAAAGCAGCATCACTGGGTCGGTCATCAAAACGTCGGGGCGGGAACCCAGAGGAAAAATCCCGGTCCAGACGTCGGCTCGACCGTCTTCCAGCCATTTCTGCAGCTGCGGGGTGGAGGCCAGGACAAACCGCACGGGACGGCCCGTGCGCTCGGCCCACAGTCGCCAAAGATCCACAAGAATGCCGGCGGGTTCGCCGCGCATGTCCGCATAGGAAAAGGGTTCGTGGTCTTCGCGCGCGACGACGGTCAGAGGGGATTCCTGGGCCGTGCTTGAAAAAACCCCGAAAAAGGTTCCCGCAAGGACACACAGGGCGCACAACAGGATGAGCGCGGAGTTGTGTGCGCCGTTGGCGCCTCGCATGTTCTTTTGGGCATGAAGGCTCATACAAAATTCAAACCTGAAAGAGATCGACCGGATAGACCTTTCAGCGCCCATGGACACTGCATGGTAGTGCACCGTCGGGTTTTTGCCAAGAGGGAACGCGGATAAAAAAGGTGGGAACTTGCCATGGGGGGATGTTATTTTAGAACCATCGTCAATGCTGGGAGAAAGGAGTCGGCCATGGTAGAGCTTCCCAAAGATGCCCCGCAGAATGGCTTGGAAATTCCCGTCACCATCCGCTTCGGGGATACGGACCCGTACGGCGTTGTCTACTTTGCGTCGTATTTTCGCTATTGCCACCATGGCATTGAAGAGTTGATGCGCCATGTGGGCTGTCCGCCGGAGAAGTATTTTCGCGATGTGGAGCGAGGTCTTGGCCTTCCCATCGTGGGAGCGGCGTGCGATTTCTTTCGGCCCGCCAAATACGGCGATCCCTTGCGGCTCCGTGTGGGGGTCTTCAAAATGAGCCAGCGATCTATTACCTTCGCTTTTTACTTTTTCATCGAAGGCCGGCCGGATGTGGTGGGTCGCGGACACGCCTCCATGGTCGCTATTGACAGAACGTGGCGTTCCTGCCACCTTCCCGAGGAACTGCGGCGTGCGTTGGAGCCTTACGTGTTTTTCCCGCATTAAGCCGCGGGTGGAAAAGGTTTTGAATGCGCTTGGGAGGCATCCCGAAGCGGACAATGGGATTTTCAGGGGGTGAAGGGCTCATGGCGTCGATTTCCAAGACATACGAAGAGATCAACGAGCGGATTCGCAAGGGACAAGCCGTGGTCTTGACGGCGGAAGAGATGACCCGGTTGGTCAAAAAAGTGGGCCCGGAAAAAGCGGCCAAGGAAGTGGATGTGGTGACCACGGGCACCTTCGCACCCATGTGCTCCTCCGGGGTGTTCATCAATTTCGGACATACGCAGCCGCCCATCAAGGCCGCCAAGGTGTGGCTCAACGATGTGCCCGCCTACGCCGGCTTGGCGGCCGTGGACGTTTACCTGGGAGCGACGGAACCCGCTTTCGACGATCCCCTGAACAAGGTCCATCCGGGAACCTTTGAATACGGCGGCGGTCATGTGATTCACGATTTGGTGAGCGGAAAACCCGTGCGGCTTCGGGCCGAAGCCTACGGCACCGACTGCTACCCGAACCGCCATGTGGAAATGACCGTGACCCTGCAGGACCTGCCCTATGCGGTGCTGTGCAATCCTAGAAATGCTTACCAAAATTACAATTGCGCCGTAAATCTTTCGAAAAAAACCATCTACACGTACATGGGTACCTTGAAACCGCGGCTGGGAAACGCCAACTACTCCACCTCGGGAGAACTGAGCCCGCTTTTGAATGATCCCCACTATCGAACCGTGGGACTGGGAACGCGGATTTTTTTAGGCGGCGCCGAAGGCTACGTCGTTTGGCATGGATCCCAGCACCGGCCGGACGCGCCCCGGTTGCCCAACGGGGTTCCCCGCATGCCTTCCGGGACCCTCATGGTTCTCGGGGATCTCAAAGAAATGAGCCCTCGGTGGCTCATAGGCGTGAGTATCCAAGGCTACGGGTGTTCCCTGGCCGTGGGCATCGGCGTGCCCATTCCCATCCTGGATGTGGAAATGGCCGCCTACACGGGGGTCTCCGATGCGGAAATCGTCACCCAGGTGAAGGACTACAGCTTCACCCAAGCGGAGCCCCTTGCGGAAGTGACTTACGAAGAACTGCGTTCGGGACACATCCGCATCGGGGAAAAAGAGGTCCCCACCGTCCCCTTGTCCAGCGTCGTGCGGGCTCGGGAAATCGCCGGCATTTTGAAACAGTGGATCGAAGAAGGCCGCTTCGAACTGGGCGTGCCCCAGAAGCTCCTGCCCAATCCCGTAAGGCGCTCTTAAGGTTGACAGTCCTTGTGAAGCGTCCAAACAACGGCATCGATGGCGTAAGGGCGGCCGTCGGGCCTGAAAAAACGGCCCGGCTGCAGGCCTGTGCGGCATCCTTTGACGCTGTGGCCGTGGCCTATTCCGGCGGAGTGGATAGCACGCTTTTGGCCTACCTTTTGGCCCAGGTTTTTAAAAAACGGGTCAAGGCCGTTTTGGTCAAGAGTCCCTTTCTTGCGGCGCGGGAAGAAGCGGCGGCGTTGTCTGTGGCGGCGGCGTTGGCGTTGCCGCTTCAGGTGCTGCCTGTGAATCTTCTTGTCGTGGACGGTGTTCGGGAAAATCGTCCCGATCGGTGCTATCGATGCAAAGCCGCCCTTATGGACGCCATTATTCAGGAGGTCGGCGCCGGCTTGACGATCGTGGACGGATCCCATGCCGGCGATGCGGAAAAGGATCGGCCGGGCCGAAAGGCCTTGGTGGAAAAAGGGGTGATGAGTCCTTTGGCTCTAGCAGGGTGGACCAAGAAAGATATCCGCAGGGCAGCCCGGGCTTTCGGCCTTCCCAACGCGGAAAAGCCGTCTCAGTCCTGCCTGGCTACCCGCATTCCCCACGGCATCCTGTTGAATGAGGACCTGTTGCAACGGATTGAAGCCGCCGAAGACTTTTTGCAGGAAAGCGGATGCCGTCACGTTCGCGTGCGGTGGGTTTCGGAGGGCGTATGCATCCAGGTGGGACCGGCGGACATCCGGATCGTGAAAGCTCCTGCGGTGCACGCCCGGCTGCTTTCCCGCATGAAGCAGCTCGGTTTTTCAGCAATCTTCGTGGATCCGGCGCCGTATCCTACGGAGTGATTCCCAATCCCCCAGACGCCATCAAAGAGCCGAAGAGTCATCTATGAGAAGGCGAGGCAAAGGCATCGGCCTGCTATCCGGAGGCCTGGACAGCATCCTGGCGGTCAAAGTGCTTCAGGAACAGCCACTGGAGCTCGTGGGCATCACCTTTTTCACCCCATTTTTCGGACCCGAACCCGGACTGAAAGCTGGCCGCATGGTAGGTATTCCTACCCGCGCTGTGGATATCGGTCCCCTGTTCCTGGAAATGCTCAAAAACCCCTCTCACGGCTACGGGCGCCACATGAACCCCTGCATCGATTGCCATGGGTTGATGCTTCGAGAAGCGGCCGGAATTTTGGCCGCTGAAGGCGCCGATTTCCTTTTTACCGGCGAAGTGGTCGGGCAGCGTCCCATGAGTCAGCGGCGGGCGGCTATGAAGACCGTGGAAAAAATGTCCGGTCTTTCAGGCCGCATTCTTCGCCCTCTCAGCGCCAAGCTTCTGGAACCCACCATCGTTGAGCTGGAAGGCATCGTGGAGCGGGAAAAGCTCTTGGACCTTCACGGCCGAGGCCGAAAAAGGCAAATGGCATTGGCCGCCCGCTACGGCATTCGGGATTTTCCGCAGCCGGGGGGCGGCTGCATGCTCACCAAAGAGGGCTTCGCTCGAAAGGTGAGGGAGCTCTTGACCATGATGCCCGAAGTCGATACCGGGGACGTGGAATGGCTGAAATGGGGTCGGCATTTCCGCCTCGGCGGATCGTGCCTTTTGACCGTTGGACGGTCCAAAGGCGAAAACGAACGCCTTGCGGCCATGGCCCGGCCCGGCGACGTGGTCCTCAGGGTGCCGTCTCATCCCGGCCCGACAGGGATCCTTTTCGGAAAAGCCAGGAAACGCGCCCATATCCACATGGCGGCGATGATCATTGCGGCGTACAGCGACGTGAAGCCGGGGGAAAAAGTCGAGGTGCACTGGAGGCAGGGTCCCGAACAAGGCCGGATTTCAGTGAAAAACGTGGGAAAAGAACCGTGGGCGGCGCGTCTTCTCTGATGAGAATGGCGGAGCGGCCTGAAAGAAATCGCACAGGCTCTGCCATCTTTCGATGGCGGGTGCAGGCTTTTCATGAGTGAGGCCGTCTTGTGGCAGCCTGGTGAGGGGCGCGACCACGTGCGTGCCGCGGTGCCCCTGTCGCGGCGCGAACGCTTTATGGCAAACTTCGGGTTGGATTTCAAGCGAGATGATCTTATAATCCCCTTAACCAAAAGGAACGGAGACCTTGTGAAGAAAGGAAATTCCGATGAGCACGCTGCGCCAAGTCTGTCATTGCGAGAAATGCGGAAATGAAGCGGATATGGTGGTGACATGCACGTGGATTGAGGTGGAAGAAAAACCGGGTGTGGTTTCCAAAAAGAAGAAGGAAACACGGAAGTGTACCATTTGTGGCAATGAAGCAGACATGATTGTGGACGAGAGCGAATGAGAAAGCCTTCGGTATGGGGGATCGATGTCACGATGAGCATGGCCCGTTCCAAGAGACCGGTTCCCAAACACATCATCGTGTGTCCTTTTTGCGAAGTGGGGCAACCCATCCCCATGGACTTCGACGCCATTCATCGGTGCCAGTGCGGGGCGTGTTTCAAGGTGTGCGGCCACCACGCCTTGGAAAACGGCATGTCCGACATTGCGGAAGAACTGTGGGAAGATGATGAGCTGGACTTCATCCGCTCCATTCCCATGGACTTTTGCAACGTGGTGGTGGAAAGGGATTTCGACCGTTTGCTGGACTTGAAGCAAACAGCCGATCCCAATGAGATCGCTCGGTTTTGTAAATACGACATGAGTTCTCCCTTGAGTTTGATTTGGGTGAAAAGGCTGTTTTAGATGCCCGTGCGATTGATCCTGGTGTCCATGCCGTGGGCCCTGGCCGATCGCCCCTCTATTCAACTGGGTTCTCTCAAAGCCTACGTGACGCGTGTGTTTGGCAGCGCCGTTCATGCCGGCGCGGCCCACCCGTACCTTGGTGTGGAAAGGGTTTTGGGCCGCTCGCTTTACCGGCGCCTTGCCGAACGCAGTTGGCTTGGTGAAGCCGTCTACGCCGCCCTTCTCTATCCGGACCGTGCCGCGGCATGTGCTCGGCTATTTTCCAAACACTGGCCACGAAGCGAAGGGGGTCCGGTTCCCCCGTTCCAAGAGCTCTGTCGAAAAGTCAAAGAATTTCACGAAACCATGCCCTTATGGCGCGATCTGGAAAAAGCCCACCTTGTCGGGTTTTCCGTCTGCTTCGCCCAGCTTGCCTCCTCCCTTTTCCTCGCCCGTGCCCTTAAAGATCGATTCCCGAAGATGCCGATCGTATTCGGGGGTAGCTTGGTCAGCGGCATTCTCGGAAAAACCCTTCTCGAAGCCTTTCCGTGGATCGATTTTGTCATCAGCGGGGAAGGCGAAAAACCTCTGGCGGACCTCGTCTCGCGTCTCTTTTTCCTGCAAGGGGGATCGGCGATGGATTTCACGGAGGGGAGCCACGATTCTTACCCAACTGATCAAAGACATGAAGGGAGGGGTTTGCCGAAGCCGGGGGACGAGAAACGGTCAGAAGGCCCCGGCGTTTTAGGGGCGCTTTGTCGCGGAGGTCTTCGCGATCATGTTCGTCCGTGGGGGCGGGGCATCTTTTTTCGGCGAGAAGACAACCGCGTGGATGGCGGGCATTGGAGCCAGATCACGAATCTCGATGACGCGCCCGTCCCGGACTACAGCGACTTTTTCCGAGAGGCTCAAAACGGCGGGGACGGGCGCACGCCGATTTTCACGATTCCGGTGGAATCCAGCCGAGGTTGCTGGTGGCACACAGCGCGGGAAGACCAGCCGCATAAAAGAGCCTGCCGCTTCTGCAATCTCAACGTGCAATGGCGCGGCTATCGATCCAAGGCCCCGCAGCGCATCGCACGGGAGCTGGCGGTGTTGGCCGATGCGCACAAAAGCCTGCGCTTCGTTTTTGTCGATAACGCCTTAAACCCGGCTGCGCTTGCCGAAATGACTCAGGCGATTCAAAGTTCCGGAAAAGATTTTCACCTCTTTGGTGAAGTGCGCCTGCCGTTTTCTCGACATCAGGTGCGCGGTCTTCGCCTGGCGGGGTTCCGGGAGATCCAGGCCGGCATTGAGGCCTTGAGCGACGGGTTGCTTCGGCGCATGGGCAAGGGGACTCGAGTCATCCACAATGTGGCCTGGATGAGGCACTGCGAAGAGTTCGGCATCGAGAACCGTTCTAATCTCATCCTGGAATTTCCCGGCAGCACGCCCGAGGACGTCCGCGAAACATTGGATGTCCTTCGGGCCGTCAGGGTCTATCGGCCCTTGAGAGGCGTTCGGTTCTGGCTTGGGGAAGGGAGCCCCATGGCGCTAGAGCCTGAAAGGTACGGCCTGAAGGGTATCGGCAACCACCCGGATTATGCGGTCCTCTTTCCGGAAGAGATCTTCAGACGAACGCGCTTCATGGTGAAGGCTTTTCGAGGCGATCGTCTTCGGCAGCGCCGCTTGTGGCAGCCCGTGCAGGATTTTTTGCGGGAATGGCAGCGGGAGGACGCGGCTTTTCGGAACCGTCCCGGTGGCGAAAGACCCAGGCTGGGATATCTCGACGGCGGCACCTTTCTGCTTATTCGGCGGCGCAATCGGCACGGGCGGGTGGAGACCACATATCGGCTTTCCGGGCCCTTTCGGGAGATTTATCTAAGCTGTCTCGATGCGAAACCTATGGACGTCTTGGAAAAGGAACACGGGCGCTTTTCGCCGGAAGCCTTGCGCCGATTTTTAGACGACATGGTCGCCAAGGGGCTTCTTTTCCGCCACCGAGGGTGGATTTTAAGCCTCGCGGTGGAGGAAGGCGTGAAAAAGTTTCTTGCATAAACGGGGACAAAGGGCTTAATAGGCCTGTAACCATGCGAGTTGCGGCTTGACTCCATGCCTTCCGTTGTTTACCCTACACACACTAGGAGTGGAAAGTTTTCACGAGCACCTGGTTTTTGACAAAGGATTCCATGAAAAGAGCACGCCTTGCACGGGATCTTTTTCGCAACCATGGGTGAAAGGTCATGGTGCCGCTTTGCCTTTGGAAAAAGGCGGGCGGTGTGTCAAGCGACCTGGATATAGCGGCTGACACATTTTTTCACCCACACCCCTGAACGGTTTCACACTGGAAAAGAAAGGAGCGTTTTATGGAGGGAAAGAAAAGATGGATGTTTGTTTTGGCGGTTTTTCTCGTTGCCGGGTTCCTGTGCGGATCGGTTCAGGCCCAAACAAAGCTTATCCCCAAAATTGACAATTTTATTCTTTTTCCTGACCAGTCCGGGTCCATGTACATGACCCACCCCAAGCTTGGCAAGGTTAAGATGGCTCTGGCCAAGGAAGTCATGTTCAAGATGAACGATGAAATTCCCGAACTGGGCTACAAGGGCGCCCTGGATCTTTTTGCCCCGTGGCAAAAGATCTCCGACCCGGCCGTGTACAAAAGGAACGCTTTTGGGGAAGGCATTGCCAAGATCAAGAATGAGCAAGACATTTTCGGCCGGCTCACCCCCATGGGTCCAGGCATCAGCTCGCTGGATACGGTCCTTGCCGGCCTGAGCGGCAAGACGGGTGTGATCATTGTCTCGGACGGCGCCGCCAATCAAGGCCCGGATCCCGTGGCGGCGGCTCAGGCGATCAAGAGCAAGTATCCGCAGGTGTGTTTTCATGTGATCAGCTTTGCCGACGAGCCCAAAGGGGCTGAAATCCTGAAAAAGATCAGCGCCATCGGCGGCTGCGGCGTCCATGCCGAAGGCGCGACACTTCTCGCCGATAAAGCGGCCTTAAAGCAGTTCGTCAAGGACGTCTTCTACACCACGGCGGTGGAAGCCAAGAAGGAAGACGTGATCATCCTGCGCGGGATCAACTTCGACTTCGACAAGGCGGACATCAAGCCCGAATGGAAGCCGGTGCTTGACGAAGGCGCCGCGGTGCTTGCCAAGAACCCGCAGATCCGCATCATCATCGAAGGCCATACCTGCGCCATCGGGACGGACGCCTACAACCAGAAGCTTTCCGAACGACGCGCCCAGTCTGTGTTCAATTACTTTGTCTCCAAGGGCATCAGTGGTTCCCGCATGAAGACCGTGGGATACGGTGAATCCAAGCCCAAGGCGGACAACACCACGGAAGAAGGCCGTCGCATGAACCGTCGTGTGGAAATCAAAGTGGTCAAATAACCTTATGAAATGACCGAATTGAGGCTGGGCACCACGGCGTGCCCGGCCTCTTTTTTGGGAGCGCACGACCATGGGAAAAAGATTCGCCCTTGCTATCCTGCTTGTGATCGGTTTCGGCTTCTTTGTCGCTTTGGACGCCCGGGCGACCGATGAAAAAGAAGCCTTTAAGCTGTTTGAAAGCTTTCGGGCCGAATGGATGAAAAAACTTAGCCAGCATGGCATTTATGGACCGGAAAAGATTTCCTTTGAAGAGATCAAGGGCCAGAAGAAAGTTATCGCGCGATATTCGGAATTGGGAGAGTTTAAGGAAGCCCGCGTGAAGAAGACGGAGACCAAGGGCTGCCCCTTTGTGGGGATTTTGAGTTATGAGGAAAAAGTGTGCGAGAGCGAAGGGACGAGCCGCAGTGAAGCGGCCAAGGGACCTTTCGCCTGCGGGACGCGGACCGTGACGGAAGTCTTTCGGTTCGCCAACGGCAAGTGGGTCTATTGAGGTGACCGTGATTGATCGCCGTTCAGAATGTCAGCAAGTTTCTCGGCAATAAAGAACTCTTTCGCAGTGTCTCCTTTCACATCCATCCCGGCGACCGCATCGGGGTCGTCGGGCCCAACGGGGCCGGCAAGACCACGCTGTTTCGAATCGTGCTTGGCGACCTGGAGCCCGATGACGGCCTGGTAACCCGCGCCAAAAACCTCACCTTGGGCTACCTTCCCCAGCAATGGCGCCCTTCGGAGGACACCACCGTTTTGGCACACACCCAAGGCGTGTGTGCGGAGGTGTTTCACCTGCGTGGCGAACTGGAAGCGCTGGAAGCGGCGCTCAAAGAGGCTCGAACGGCGGATGCCGCCGAGGCGTTAGCCAGACGCCACGCCGCAGTCCTGGATCGGCTGGAGCACCTCAGACCCTACGATCTGGAAGCCCGCGCTCGAAAGATTCTCATGGGGCTCGGTTTCAGCGAAGAGGATTTCCGCAGGCCTTTGGCCTCTTTGAGCGGCGGATGGGCCATGCGGGTCGAACTCGCCCGGCTTCTTCTTGCCCAACCCGATGTCTTGCTTTTGGACGAACCCACCAACCACTTGGATCTGGAATCCATCCTCTGGCTGGAATCTTACCTTCAGGAAACGCGTTCGGCGGTTCTGGTGGTGTCGCACGACCGTTCCTTTTTGAACCGCGTGGTCCGGCGGGTTTTTGAGCTGGAAAGCGGCCGTGTGGAAATCTACCAGGGCGATTTCGACCGCTACACGGAAGAGAAGGCCGTGCGACGGCGCATCTTGGAAGCGGCCAAGGAAAATCAGGAAGCGCGAATCCGCCATATCGAACGGTTCATTGCCCGCAACCGAGTGCGAAAAGACCGAGCGCGCCAAGTGCAAAGCCGTCTCAAGATGCTGGAAAAGATTGAGCGGATCGAAGGCCCGGCGAATCCGGAAACGGTGCGGTTCCAGTTTCCCGAACCCGACCGGTGCGGTCGACGTGTCCTGGAATTGGTGGGAATGCGCAAGGAATACGGAACGCAGGTGGTCTACG
>Ga0209227_1001462_pt1 | contig 18247 bp, 17 predicted proteins | sample YNPBryantNP2012_FD_185815 | JGI IMG/M metagenome (GOLD analysis project Ga0209227, IMG submission 185815) | Anoxygenic and chlorotrophic microbial mat microbial communities from Yellowstone National Park, USA - YNP Bryant NP 2012 (SPAdes)... ...
CAAACTCCATTGGGCGCCGCAGAGTTTCCCGAAAGAGCATCGGGACGATGTGAAGCGCTGGGTGACGATTTGTTTGCAACCACTTTCAATTACGCCGCTGCCAATCAGAAAGCCGGAAGCGCAGAATGGAGCATAACGCATGTGCTCCAGGTTGTTTTGATAGTAAGTCAGGGACTGTTTTGCCCACTGCGATTTTTTCGCCAGGGGGCGACAGGCTTCAATGACGAATTCGACTTTGCCTTGCCATAAGTCTTCCGTGACCTGCTTCAGCCAAGTCTGACGTTCTTCCAGATTTGCAAAAGCCGCTTCGGCGATGCGTTTCAAACGGTCTGCGGCGTGATACCAATCCACAATTTGAATGGCGTTCGGGAAATATTGCGCAATCAAATTCCAAATCCAAACCGCGCCATCGCAAATAAACGTAACTGTTCAGTCTTGCATCAAAACTGTTGTGTTTGTCATTGCGAGGAGCGTTCTTTGCGACGAAGCAATCCCCAAGCGGTCAAGCTGGCCTGATAAACGGGAGATTGCTTCGCCAAAAAACGGCTCGCAATGACATGGCTGAATAGTTACAAATAAACACGAGCAAGCACGGGCGGTCTGCGCCAGCAGCGCACCTTCAAATCACGCCAGGTTTTGCGGTCTTCTACTGCTTTTTGCTGTGGATGACGCGGTTCGATCGGTACCTTTGCAGCGTCTATCGAGCCATACAGAACATCGGGCGCCGTGGGTTGGCTGCGTTTTTGTTGTTGCGGCTTTTCTCATCCAGCATTTCTTTGACCGCGGCTTGGTCTGCCTGGCGCTGGAGTTCGCCCATTTTTTGCGTTTCGCTGCAAATCGTGTTCTCCGACACTTCAAACAGCAGGTATATGACGAGACACGAAGAACGCAGCGTTCTTCCCATCTTCCGCGTCGCTGGCATCCCGGCAGGGAAGTGACCTTTTGCCTGTGGACTCACTTGTATTTTTCTTCCTGTCTCAGGCGCACCCCACAGGTGCGGCAGAACTGGTCACCCGGACGAGCACGATTGCCACAGGCAGGACAATAGCGAGCCGTCTCTTCCGATTTCCCCTGGTCATGAGGCTCTTTCGAGGCGCGACGCTGGCGAACTCGACGCGAGGACTGCTTGCCGTCTTTACGGAAACTGAATGACACCACGAGCCCAAACACCAGCAACGCTACCCCCAAAACGCCCACCGTCCAGGGCAAGGCATCCATGAGCGGAACCTGTCCGCCGGTTTCCTCCAGGGGGATTACCGGCTCGATCTGTACATCTGAGGCGCTTAACTGGTCATCGGCCTTCTCATAACGGGCAGAAAAGGCATAACTTTCATTCACATCCAGAGAAACCACCGGCATAATCAGGTTGCGCAGTTGGTACGAGTCCACTTCAGAGCGTTGCGACATGGGTGTAGTAGAAACATTCTCGGCTCCTCGCGGCACCTGAAAAATCACAACAAACGAATCGACCTCCATATCCCCCGGCCACTGGTAGGAAATGAAACGCTGAATGCCCTCAATTTGCAGAGGAGCGTAATACTCGACCCACACGGTAGGAGTGGTGGCTCGTATGGCTAACGTATTCCACATTTCGCCAGGGGTCATTTCGTAATAGGCATTTACCAACCCCTGCTCAGGCGAGTCAACGGCCACCGCATTCAGTTCAGAATCGGCGGGAACACGGAAGTTAATCGTCGCCGGCAGAGATAAATCGGGGGGCAGGCTTAACTTGGTGATGACCAGCACCGCGCGACGGTCGAACTCGGGATAGATTTTGACTTCCACAGCGGGCAGGCGCAGAGGCTCTTGGGCGCTCACAGGCCAAGAGTTTAGCAAGACTATCAGGCTGGTCAGAAGAATCAGAATTTTTCGCATGGAGACCATCCTACAGAAAAATCAATGATGTTCCTGGAGCGTTAATCTTACCATGCCCATCAACTCGGCGGAAGAAAGGGAGCGGCGCGCCCGCACCAGATCGCGCACAAGGCGGTTGAGGCGGACATCTGCGCCCTGCGCCCGGCCAGCCCGAACCACTGCGCCGTTAATTGCCTCAATTTCGGTCGGGGCGCCACGCAACACGTCCCGCAGCATGGAGGACTGGTTGGCTGCTGTCCGCCTGGCCACGTCTTCCACAGCCTGTTCTGGGGACGAGAACGGTAAGGCAATCCCAAGAGCGGCAGCCACCGCGGCAGTCTCGCGCGCCAGTTTGCCCATCAGGTCGCGCGCCAGGGGGTCGGTCAGCAAAACGCCGTTGGGGACGCGCAGGAGGGCCGTAAGGGGGTTGATGGCCGCGTTGATGACCAGTTTGCCCCACTGACGCGGGCGAATATCCTCCACACGCTCAACGTTAAAGCCAGCCTGGCGCAACACAGTGGCCAGTCTATCGAGGCGGGCATCCGCTTCCAGCCAGATGGGGCCATCGCCAGCCCAACAGACCCGCCCGGGTGCCGAGAGAAACGCCCCCAGGGTGGTCACCCCCGCCGAAACGCGCTCCCGGCCAAGGGTCTGGGCGAGAAGCGCATCGTTCCCCAGGCCATTTTGCAGGGTGATCGCCACGCCGTCAGGGGCGAGGCAGTCGGCCAGTTGACGGGCCACTCGCCCGGTCTGCCAGGATTTGACCAGCACCAGCGCCAGAGGAACGGGGGCACAGGCCGCGAGGTCCTTCACCGCTACGACCGGAGCGGGAGCCTCGCCCTCCACCTGAGCGCCATGCCGGTTGAGGGTTTCCAGCGCCTCGGACCAGGTCCCAAGCATCGTCACCGCCCAACCGGCCGCCGACAGGCGGGCAGCGAAGAGCGTCGCCAGTGCGCCGGTGCCACACACGAGGAGGCTTTTTTGCACAGTTCCACCTTCTTCTCGTTTGCGAGGGCCCTATTCCTGAGCGTCATTTTGGGCCAGAAATTGTTGCCAGGCCTCTTCAGACATTTCAACCGAATGCTCCGGGCCAGGGAAGGTACGCTGGGTCACATCGCTGATGTAAGCCGTGACTGCCTCTTGAATGATGGGGTGGAGTTGGGCATAGGTTTTGACAAATTTGGGGGTGAAACGGTCGAACAAGCCAAGGAGGTCGTGAATCACAAGGACCTGTCCATCGCAGCCATTTCCGGCCCCGATGCCAATGGTGGGAATCGACAGCCGGGCGCTGATGTAGGCAGCCAACCGCGCCGGGACTGACTCAAGCACAATGCTGAAACAACCGGCCTCTTCGAGCAAGAGCGCATCTTCGAGCAAGCGCTGGGCCGCCGAGGGAGTTTTTCCCTGGGGGCGAAATCCGCCCAGGCGGTGAACAGATTGGGGGGTCAGGCCCAGGTGTCCCATCACCGGAATCCCGGCCGCGACGATGGCGCGGATAGCGTCGAGACGCTCGCGCCCGCCCTCCAGTTTGACCGCGTCCATGCCGCCTTGCTGGAGGAAACGCCCGGCATTGCGCACCGCTTCCTCGACCGAGACCTGGTACGACATGAACGGCATGTCGCCCACGAGCAGGGCCGACTTGGCCCCGCGGGCAACGGCGCGGCAATGATGGAGCATCTCTTCCATCGTAACTGGCAAGGTATTTTCGTAGCCCAAGACGACCATACCGAGCGAATCACCGACCAGAATGGCATCTATCCCGGCCCGGTCGAGCGCCAGGGCCATTGGATAGTCGTAGGCGGTCAGCATGGTAATGGGGAGCCGCTCGGCTTTCTTTTGCCGCAACGTATGGATGGTGACTTTTTTGCGCGCCTGCGCAGCAGGCTGGGGAGAGAGAGTAGTCATGGTGCCCTCCGTGAACAGGTAGAGCCCGGAAATGGATTCGAACGTGGAAGAAAAACCGTAGCGTTCCGGGGATACGCACGGCCACGGTATTATTCCACAAATCCGGGCGGGTGGCAATCTTCCACCACGCCAGAAATTCGCCTATAATAAGAAACCGGATGTGAATAGATCCCATCCAGGCCAAATGAAAGCCCCGCACACAATTTTCCCCATCTAATCCCAGACCTTGAATTTGCCCAACGAGGAGGTTGTCATGAAAAAAATTTTGAGTTTTACGATTGGCGCTGTCGTCGGCGGACTGGTTGGAGCCACACTCTCTTTGCTTTTCGCACCCGAATCAGGGGCTGAACTGCGAGGTGAGATTCGCGAGCGCTTTGGCGCCTTTAGCAATGAAGTGCGCCAGGCCATCGCCAGCCGACGCATCGAGTTGCAGGACCGGATTGAGGCCTTGCGCGCTCCCAAAGCAGAGTAAATCGTTTGACAATGTCACATTGTCGCATCCTTGCTATTGCGAGGATGCGCTCTTTGCGAAGAAGCGATCTCTATGCACATGAGGGGACTGCTTCGCGACGCTCGCAGTGACACACATGCTTGTCATTGAAGGAGCGTTCTTTGCACGCCGCCAAGCCTACCCGAAGGAGAAGCGATCTCCTCACAGACCGGCAGACAGCGTGACAAAAAGCGTTTTTTCAACACAATGTTTCATGCGACATTGTCCAGATAGCATTTAGCGTCTCTGCACGATCGTTTGATAGAGTTCAAATACGCGCTGCATATTGCGTGCATAGTCAGCCCGCTCTGCGATCAGCGCCGCGTTCTTCTCTGCGGCACGCGCTCGCAGGGCGGTGTCATTTAACCCGCGGACAATGGCATCCGCCAGGGCCTGCTCATCAGACGCATCCACCAGCAAGCCATTTTCCCCATCCACAACCCACTCGCGCAGGGACTCGATATTGCCCACCACCGGCAAACAGCCGCAGGCCATCGCCTCCAGCAGGGAATTTGGCGTGCCATCGTGGACGCTGGGCGAAACGAACACCTGTGCCCGCTGCATCAGCGTCCACAACTGCATCTGGGTCAATTGCGGCCACAGCCGCGTGCTGGCCTGAATCCCCAGCGAAGAAACCCAACTTTCGGCCTGAGCATCTCCCTGCAACGGCGGACAAACGAAGAGGGTTTCGGGCATCTTCTGAAGAACGCGCGGGATGGCGCGGAAGAAGACGTCCTGGCGCAAACTGCCGGGGCGGTGCCCGCGCGGATTGACCACCAGCGGGACCGGGGGCAATTCTTCGGGGAGCACAGCCGACCTGAAACCGGTTTCCAGTTCCTCCAGGCGAATCCCCCCCGCCCCCGGCACTTCCAGCGTCGGCACGCCAGAACGCAACCCCCACGAGACGGCAAGACGCAAGTCGCGCTGAGCATCGGCCAGCAAGGCATCGGCGCGGCGTAAAACACGGCGGGTGAAAACAGCCATCAGCGGGGAACCGTGAGCATGCAGGGTCAGGTCATTGCCCCAAATCGAGACCAGGAAGGGGATTTCGGGAGGGGTCACACAGGCCAGCATCCCCTCAAAGGGAATGCGCAGGGCATGAACCAGGTCGGGGCGGAGAGAATCGACCAGATGCCGAAACTGCTTCTGAGAAGGGAACAGGACCAACGGTCCAAGCAGGTGGCGCACCCGGAGCAGCAACGGCCGCAGACGAGCCATCCATCCCCCCCGTCGAGCCGCAGCCGGCCTCCCGGCCATGCCTCCAAAAGCAGCCGGCAAGACGTGAAACGAGGCCAGGCCAGGCGGCGCTTCGGCAGGAAAAGTCGAAACAAGATGGACCTCATGACCACTTTCGACCCAGCCGCGCAGCCACGAGTGCGTGGTAGCAGAACGAGCATCGGCAACAAAAAGGAGACGCATACCGCGCAATATACCACAGAAAACTGCCCACTCCGCCAGAATTTGGAAAGATCGAAGTCTATCGAAGTCTTTTTAACAACCTCGAAAATTATTTGACGGTAACTGTTCAGTCTTGCATCAAAACTGTTGTGTTTGTCATTGCGAGGAGCGTTCTTTGCGACGAAGCAATCCCCAAGCGGTCAAGCTGGCCTGATAAACGGGAGATTGCTTCGCCAAAAAACGGCTCGCAATGACATGGCTGAATAGTTACATTTGACGGATTGAAGTAGATTGTGTATAGTTTGTCTGTGATCTGTTGAATTTATGTAGGGAGAGCCATGACTGAGGAAAAACAAAACCCAAAAGGCGAAATGTCCAATGGCGCCAAATATGCGCTGATTGGCACGATTTTTACCGCCGTTGTCGGCCTCATTGGCACCGCGCTCACGCTATATTTCGATTACCTGGAAACCATTGAGCCGCAAAAACCGGCTTTGCAAGCCACACAAACAGCCGAGGCGCGTTGGGTGGCTCTCTCAGCGACCGTTATACCAGCCACAACGTTTACAGCCACCTCGCTGCTCCCTACAGAAACGGCTACGTTCACGCTAACGCCGACTGTTACTGCAACCAGCATTCCTGCCACGTTCACCTTTACCCCCACTGCCTCTGCTCAGGGCACCAAATACTGCGTGGATACAGCCAGCCTGAACGTGCGCGCCGGGCCAGGGATAGACTATGCCATTGTGGGCAGACTCACGCAGGATACCTGCATTTACTTTGATGGCCGGCTGGAGAACCTGGAAAACAAATGGGTGCGGATTAGCGCCGGGTAGCCGGGCTACGAGGCAATCGGGAACATGTGGGTCTATGGCGGATTCCTCCGCCCGCAGGACTTTGAACGCCTGCCGATCGTTCCTCCCCCTGCACCGCCACCCCCCCCACTCCCACGCCTGCCGGCTAAGCGAGTTTCCCCCCCACAGCCAGCAAAATAGACTTGATGTTGACCGTCTGGGTTGCTGACGATCATCTAAAAACTTTTCTCAGGAGAGTTTATGAAACAAATTACCGTGATTGGGGTCGGCTACGTAGGGCTGGTCACCGCCGCCTGTTTTGCCGACCTGGGCAATCGTGTGATTGCAATTGATGTAAATGAACAACGTATTGAAAATTTAAAAAAAGGGATTATGCCCATCTATGAACCGGGGCTGGAAGAACTGGTGGCGCGCAACGTCCGCGCCGGTCGCTTGAGTTTCACCACCTCGTACCGGGAGGGATTGCAAGGGAGCCAATTCGTTTTTATTGCAGTAGGGACGCCTTCTGCCGATAACGGCGAAGCAGATTTGCAATACGTGGCTGCTGCAGCCAGGGCCATTGCAGAAAACATGACTGCGCCGCTAATTATCATCAACAAGTCCACCGTGCCCATCGGGACCGGCGACCTGGTAGCCGACATGGTGCGCAGCGCCCAGCCCAAACCGATTTCGTTTTCGGTCGTCTCCTGTCCCGAATTTCTGCGCGAGGGAACAGCCATCGCCGATTTCATGAATCCGCACCGGACCATCATCGGCTCTCTCGACCCGGCCGCAGCCGAACAGGTGGCGCAACTCTATCTCCCCCTCCGTGCGCCCATCATCATTACCGACTTGCGCACTGCAGAGATGATCAAGTATGCCTCCAACGCCTTTCTGGCGACCAAAATCTCATTCATCAACGAGATTGCGGATATTTGCGAAGCGCTCGGTGCTGACGTCAAAGAAGTAGCCGCCGGCATGGGATACGATAAACGCATTGGCCCAGCCATGCTCGACGCCGGAATCGGCTGGGGTGGCTCGTGTTTCCCCAAAGACATCAAAGCGCTGATTTACATGGCCGAACAACACGGTGTCACGCCGCATATTTTGAACTCGGTTACCCGCGTCAATTACGACCGGCGCAAATCGGTGGTGGAGCGTCTCTCCAAAATGATCAATGGGCTGCAGGGCAAAACAATCGGCTTGCTGGGCCTGGCTTTCAAAGAAAACACCGACGATATGCGCGATGCGCCTTCGATTACGGCAGCCCATGAACTGCTGGCAGCCGGGGCATCGGTCCGGGCGTATGATCCGGTGGCACGGGAAGTAGCACAGCCACTCCTGCCCCAGGTACAAATGTTCGATGACCCCTACGAAATGGCCCAAGGTTGCGATGCAGTCATGATCATCACTCCCTGGAACGAGTTTAAACAACTTGACCTGGAAAAGATGAAAGGCCTGCTGAAATCGCCGGTGATTTTTGACGCTCGCAACATCTACAACCCCGCAGAGATGAAAGCCCTGGGCTTCAAATACCGCTCGATCGGGCGGGGATTCAACGGTGGAAAATGACCGAACCAACCAGTCCACCTGTCTGTGACTACGAGGGCTCCGATTACCAGTCCCGCTTTTGGGAACAGGGCGGGCGCGCCTACGAAGACCGTTGCGAGGCTTACGCCCTCAAACGCCTTCTTCCCCCTGGCGGCAAACTGATGCTGGAAGTAGGCGCCGGGGCGGGACGGAATACCCCGCGTTACACCGGCTTCGAACGCATTGTGCTGCTCGATTACTCGCGCACACAATTGCGTCAGGCGCAAGAAAAACTGGGGAAATCGGATAAATATCTCTACGTGGCAGCCAACATCTACCACCTGCCGTTCGTAGATGGGCTGTTCGATGGCGCGACGATGATCCGGACTCTGCACCACATGGCCGACGCCCCCGCAGCGCTTGCCCAGGTGCGACGGGTGCTACGCCCTGGAGCGATCTTCATCCTGGAATACGCCAACAAGCGGAATCTGAAAGCGATTCTGCGCTATGCCCTGCGCCGTCAGCAGTGGAATCCGTTCACGCCGGAACCGGTCGAGTTTCTCCCCCTCAACTTCGACTTCCATCCCAAAGCGGTGCATCAGTGGCTGACCGACCTGGGCTTTGTCATCGAAAACATTCGCACCGTCTCCCATTTTCGGATTGGACTGCTCAAGCGGCTGGTGCCGGCAACCTGGCTGGCATGGCTGGACTCTCTTGCGCAATGGACAGGGAATCTCTTCCAGTACACGCCGAGCGTTTTCGTGCGCGCCCGGCTGAACGGTCCAGCCGCCGGTCCACAGCCACAAGCAGAGACAGAATTCTTCAAATGTCCAAAATGCGCCTACTTTCCTCTCCAGAGTAGAGCCGATTCACTGGATTGTTCCTCCTGTGGAACAAAATGGCCCATTGAAGATGGAATTTACAACTTCAAAGTCTGAACGTCGTGTGAACACAACAAATTCATTCCACTTTTGGCCAACAGGTTGTCAAACGCGGTTGGGATGACTATAATGATTTGAAATACCGTTCTTGCCTGGAGGACGCTCTGGAAACCCAAAAAATTAACGCGCCTTTGGACGATAACCCCAATTACAACGCCCCGGGGTCACAACTGGCTCCAGGAACGACGCTCGTAAACCGTTACGTGATCCAGGACATCATCGGCGTAGGGGGAATGGGGTCAGTCTATCGCGCCCGCGATCTGCACTTCCCGACAGTGGTCAAACTGGTTGCTGTGAAAGAGATGATCAACCAGGCTCCCGACCCGCTGGTACGTAAGACAATTGTGCAGAACTTTGAGCGCGAAGCGAACATCCTGGCAACCCTCAATCATCCTGCCATTCCGCGCATTTATGATTACTTCAGTGTAGATAATCGCTCCTACCTGGTGCTGGAATTTATTCACGGCAAAGACATGGAAGCCATTATCAACGAGACACCAGGGTTCCTGAGCGAAGAACAGGTGCTTGGTTGGGCCATCGAGTTGTGTGATGTCCTGAGCTACTTACACAACCACAAACCCGATCCAATCATTTTCCGGGACATGAAGCCATCCAATGTGATGGTGAATCAGCAAGGCCATATCGTCCTGGTAGATTTTGGGATTGCCAAACCTTTCCAGGCAGGACAAAAAGGGACGATGATTGGAACCGAGGGGTACTCGCCTCCTGAACAATACCGCGGCGAAGCCACCCCCCTGGCCGATATTTATGCCCTTGGAGCCACCATCCATCACGCCCTCTCGCGGCGAGACCCGCGACTGGAGCCGCCGTTCTCCTTCAACGAGCGTCCCCTGCGCAAAATCAATCCGGCCGTCAGCCCGGAACTGGAGATGGTGGTCAATACCGCCCTCCAGTACAACCCCCAAGACCGGTTTCAAAGCGCCGAAGCCATGAAAGAGGCGCTCATCGCTGCTGGCCGCAAAACCGGTCTGCTGGGACGGATCCATACAGTCACGGCCTCTATCCAGCCTGCCAATGGCATCAAACCATTGTGGACATTCGCCTGTGAAGACGAAATACGCGGTTCGCCGCTTTACTATGACGGCTCCATCTTCATCGGCTCCTACGACTATAATCTCTATTGCATCTCAGCAGCCGACGGAAAAATGAAGTGGAAATATGCCACGGAGGGAGGCATTGTAGGGAAACCGGCTGTTTACGAAGGCGATATCTACATCGGCTCCGAAGACCAACGGCTGCATGTCATCAGCGCTCGTTCTGGCAAAGTCAACTGGACGTACTACACCAATGGCCGGGTGCGCAGTTCACCGCGGATTGCCGAGGGGCACGTCTTCATCGGCTCTGATGATGAACGCTTACATGCAGTCAATTTGATTAGTGGGCGTGCATCCTGGCACTTCGAAGCCGATGCCCCCATTCGATCCACTCCTTTCGTCGCCAATGAACTGGTCTATTTTGGCTCAGAAAGCGGAGAATTGTTCGCGGTAAATTTTCGTGGCGAACTCAAATGGCATTTCAAAGCCAAACAAAGCGTCACTTCGTCCCCGTGGGTTGCAGAGGGACTCGTTTACTTTGCTTCTGTTGATGGATACGTCTATGCCCTGGACGCGCGCAGTGGATGGCTCATCTGGCGCTTCAGAATGGGCAAAGGCAGCATCTCTTCCCCCTGCTTCACAGACGGCATGCTCTTCGTCGGCTCTGCCGATGGACATATCTACGCGATTGATGCCCGTACCGCTAAAGAAATCTGGCGCTTCAAAACCGATCATCAGGTGAGCAGTTCCCCGACCATCTACAAAGACTGTCTTTACTGTGGGTCAGCAGATGGCAATCTCTATTGCCTGGAATACCGCACCGGTCGCCTGCGCTGGAAATTTGCCACCAAAGGCCCCATCACCGGCACTCCCCTCGTGTATGACGACATTGTCTATATTGGATCCATGGATCATTTCCTCTATGCTCTGCTCGCCTGACTCCCGCCCAAAGGAGCCACCAAATGAATAAACTTTTCGATCATCTGCGCAGAAAGAAAAAAACACAACCGCTGACCGCCCCTGAAAACATCAAAACCATCCCCCTGAACGACAGGCAAATCGCAGAAGCGTTCAAGGCAGCATCTGTCTACCAACCCGCACAACTGATACACGGTTGCGGACAATCCACCGGAAAACAACGCGAACATAACGAAGACAGTCTCTTTGCCTTTAGCATGACAAGCGGAGGGGAAGGAACAGGGTTCCCTGTGGGTCTGTTCATCGTCGCAGATGGTATGGGCGGGCACCAATATGGAGAAGTAGCCAGTTCCATTGCAACGCGAGTACTGGCGGGATTTATCCTGAAGCGTTTCCTACCCTATATCATCAACCCAGCCAACAATCTGGATGAACCACTGCAGGAAATAATGCGCTCTGCAATTGACGAAGTACAACGTTCAGTAGTCCAGACAGCCCCCGGCTCCGGCACAACTCTCACTGCTGCGTTGGTCTTTGGGCAACAAATGATTATCGGCCACGTAGGAGATAGCCGCGCCTACGCTGTGTATCAAGACGGGCGAACAGACATTCTTACGCGCGATCACTCACTGGTCAAAAGGCTGGAAGAACTGGGGCAAATCTCTGCCGATGAAGCCCTCTCCCATCCACAGCGCAATGTGCTTTACCGCGCCATTGGTCAGGGAGAGACACTGGAAGCCGACGTATTTACTGCTCCCTTTCCCCAAACTGGCCATCTGGTGCTTTGCAGCGATGGTTTGTGGAGCGTTGTGTCTGATGACCACATTGCAAAAATTATTCGCGAGGCGCCCACCCTTCACGATGCCTGCCGGGATCTTGTCCGGGCTGCTAACGATGCCGGAGGGCCAGATAACATCAGTGTCATCCTTGTGAAATCGATCGGGTAATGGCGCACAAAAAAGATTACTACGCAATCTTGGGCATTTCCAGAAACGCCTCGCCTGAAGAAATCCGGCAGGCTTATTTTGATGCTGCTCGCAGGCTGCATCCCGATAAGAACGTCGCCCCTGGCGAGACAGAACTGTTTATCGAGGTGCAAGAAGCCTACGAAACGCTGGCAAATCCCAAAAAACGCGCCAAATACGATGCTACCCTGCCTCCCGAACAGCCGGTGCAGATCCCCATAGAAACGCGGATTCTCTACAGCCGGCAGAATCTCCTGCCGCTGCAAGAATCGCAATTGGTTTACGTCTTGCTAGAACTGGCTCCCCGACCTGATGTTCCTCCCCCTCCTGCGCCGCCCTTAAACCTCTGCCTGGTCATTGACCACTCGACTTCCATGCAAGGGAAAAACATCGAGGTCGTCAAAGACACGGCTATTCAAATCATGCGCAGGCTCAGACCAGAAGATTACTTTTCGCTTGTAATCTTCAACGATAAGGCAGAAGTCATCATCCCTTCTCAAAGCGGCGCTGATGTGAAACGCATGGAATCGCGCATCCACATGATCCAGTGCGCCGGAGGAACTGAGATTTTTTCAGGACTGGAAACAGGATATAAAGAACTGTTGCGCTATATGCGCCGCTCCTCTGCCACTCATTTGATTCTCCTCACAGATGGACGCACCTATGGGGATGAAGAAAAATGTATTGAATTAGCCCGTAAAGCAGCCGAGCAAAATATCACCATTCGTGGCCTTGGAATTGGCGCTGATTGGAATGACGTTTTTCTGGATGAAATTAGTTCCCTGACTGGCGGGAACAGCATGTACATTTCCAGGCCCGAAGACATCCAGCGTATCCTGATGGACGAAATCAACCGTCTCAGCACAGTATACGCGCAAGAGACCACTCTGGAATTCAAAATTCCTGCTGACATTGAACTGCGCTATCTCTTTCGGATAAAACCAGACCCCACCTTACTGAGCTCAACCGATTCTATCAAATTAGGCCCTGTCATTCAACACGCAAGCATTCAAGTTCTGATGGAATTCGTAGTTCATCAAGCAAGAGAAAATCAGGTCCTTACCTTGCTGGAAGGAAAAATTGGCTTTACCCTTCCCCATCCGAAAACTAAAAATATTTCACTCCTGTTGAAATTAAACCGCCCGGTTAAAAACGAATTAGATGCCGAGCCGCCGCCCGCTGAGATTGTTAACGCATTATCAAAACTTATTCTTTACCGGCTCCAGGAACAAGCCCGTCAAGAAGCACAAGCCGGTGACTTTGAGCATGCAGCAGAACATTTACAATACCTCGCCACCCACCTTTTGGCTCGAGGAGAACGCGAATTGGCCAAAACTGCTTTGCTGGAAGCCGATCATTTGCGGCGACAAGGAGATTTCTCCAAAGTCGGTATAAAAGAGATAAAATATGGAACACGTGCCCTGCTCACCGCAGGGGAGAGGAAATAGCACCCCCATGCTCATTTGTCCCAATTGCAAACACCAGGAACTTAGTGGAGCACTCTTTTGCAGTCACTGCGGCGCTCAACTGGGAGATATGAATCTCGCAACACACAAAATCCAGACTGCAGAGAAAAAAGCATCAGGAAACAACTTCCGCGATGCCCAAACAACCCATCCCGCCTCGATGCAATCCTGGCTTTCGCTTCATATCATCGAGAGCGGCCAGATTGTGCCTTTGGTAGAACGAACAGAGTTCACGCTGGGCAGAATAGCCGAGGGCCAGCCAATTGTGCCAGACGTAGACCTTTCTCCCTATGACGCTTACGCAAATGGCGTTTCGCGTTTGCACTGTGCCATCAAACTCATTGACGGGCAGGTGTATATCGTTGACCTGGGATCGTCCAACGGGACTTACTTAAACGGCACCCGCTTGACCCCTTACACGGAAATGCCTGTCACAGACGGAGATATCATCCACTTGGGCAAACTCAAAATCCAACTTTTAATTGCTCGCTAAATTTCAAGAGGGTCAATCCATGCCTTACAATATCATTGTTCATATCAGCAACGAAGATCCCATTCTGGCAGAGATTGATGAATTGCCAGCAGCCAACGACACAATTGTCATCTTACGGAATCCTCGTCGACGAGACGGCAAGGACATTCACTACCTGCAATCTGACGTCACGGCTGTAATCTGGCCACTCAATCAAATTTCGTTTATCGAGATTCTCCCCAGCGAAGGGGAAGAAAAAATCATCGGCTTTGTGCGAGAATAAATGGCAGAAAAAGATCTTAAACGTCGCAAGGTACTCGTGGTAGACGATGAAGAGCGCATGGTGCGCTTCATCCGTCTCAACCTGGAACATGACGGCTTTCTGGTGACCGAAGCCTTCAACGGCAGACAGGCCCTTCAGCGCTTACGTGACGAGACCCCCGACCTGGTCCTGCTCGACGTCATGATGCCCGACATGGACGGCTTCGAAGTCTTGCAAATGATTCGCGAGATCAGCAACGTGCCCGTCATCATGTTGACAGCCAAAGGGGAAGAAAACGATCGCGTGCGTGGCCTGGAACTGGGAGCGGATGACTACGTTACCAAACCATTCAGCCCGCGCGAATTGACCAGCCGCATCAAGGCCGTCCTCCGTCGCACTGAAGGCGCAGGCAGCGGCATGCATGGCATCATTGAGGTAGACGACCGCCTCAAAATTGACTTCGACCGGCGTGAAGTATGGCTGGAAGGTAAACTGGTCAAATTACGCCCCACTGAGTACCGCTTACTGTACCACCTTGTCCAAAATGCCGGTTGGGTCGTCTCCCATGACCAGATTCTGGCAAAAGTGTGGGGATATGAATACCGCGACGAGCCTCATTACGTGCGGCTTTACATCAACTACCTGCGCCAGAAACTGGAAAAAGATCCCGCCAACCCCAAATACATTCTCACCGAACGCGGCGTCGGTTACCGCTTTGTGGACTTTCGGCGCGAAAAACCAGACCAAGGTTCCCAGACCAGCAGTCCCTCCTGAGCCGGGCGTATCTTCTAACGTATTTTTTACGCAGGGTTTGCGTTTTTCTAACGCAAACCCTTTATATTTTGCAGTGACAAAACACGAAATAAAGAACTTATCCTGAATCCAGTAAGGTTTGAAACCAGACTAATCCTGCAAATTCCAAGGTTAAAAAAGGAGGTGTGCTATGTCCAATCTTACCCGTTGGGAACCTGCTCGTGAAATGATCAGCCTGCGCGAAGCCATGGATCGTCTCTTCAACGAGGCCTTTACTCTTCCGTTCTGGCCGTCGGTCGCCATGCCGACCTTGGCAGTAGACATGTATCAGACCGATGATGAGGTTGTGATCCGCGCCGCTTTGCCAGGTCTGAAGCCGAACGATGTACAGATCTCGATTACCGGTGATTTGCTGACCATCAAGGGCGAATTCAAAGAGAAGACCGAGAACAAAGAAAAGGCCTACCACCTGCGCGAGCACCGGTACGGCGCTTTCGAACGGACCATCAGCCTGCCTACCGAAGTCGTGGCAGACAAGGCCAAGGCCGAATTCGAAGATGGCATTCTGACCATCACCTTGCCCAAGGCCGAAGAAGCGAAACCGAAAGTCATCAGCATCAAAGTCAAATAAGCCTGATTTCTCCAGGGGCGGTTGATCCGACTGCCCCTGGCCTTGCAAGGAGAACTATGCCTCGCTACGAATTTGCCTGCCCTACCTGTGGACAAACGTTTGAAAAAGTCCTATCGTTTGCTGAAGACCAGTCTGGCATTCGCTGCCCGGCGGGACACCAGGGCGTACGTCGGATCTACTCTGCGCCGCCAATTATGTTCAAAGGCTCAGGGTTTTATGTAACCGACCACCGTTCTGCCCCCTCATCCACGGAATCATCCAAAGAGTCATAAAACCAGGAGCGAATGCACTGCATTGCACCTGGAAGCAAGACAGGATAAAGTCGTCCCGATGGTCATTCATCGGGACTTTTTCGTGTCATCGCCACGCCGCCTGGAGAGGAGTCCCTTCCGGCCAAGATCTCCAATAATATTTTTACTCCCATCTAACATTTCTCCAACGTGTATTCCCTATACTTTTGTAGGACAACTCTCGAGAGTTGTCCTTACAATGACTTATTGGTAGGAGTATCTTATGAACCTCGACAAATTCACCCAAAAATCCCAGGAAGCCATTTTCAGTGCGCAGCAAATCGCACAGGAATATCATCACCAGGCCATTGAGCCGATTCACCTGGAACTGGCGCTCATCCGCCAGGAAGACGGCGTTGTGCCAGCCATCGTGACCAAAGTGGCCGGTTCCACCCTCGCCCTGCGCGAGGAACTGGAGCGCGAACTGGCCAAACGTCCCCAGATTCACGGTGCGAACATGGACGTGGGCCTCGCCCAGGCCGCCGCGGACGTGCTCACCGCCGCCGAACGCTACGCCAAAGGCATGAGCGATGAGTACGTCTCCACCGAGCACATCCTGCTCGGCCTGACCGATTCCATTGAAGGCAAGCGGCTGGCCTCCTACGGCCTGACCAAAGACGCCATCCTGAAGGCCCTGCAGAGCGTGCGCGGCTCGCAGCGCGTCACCTCGCAAGACCCCGAATCCACGTATCAGGCGCTGGAGAAATACGGACGCGACCTGACCGACCTGGCGCGCAAGGGCAAGCTCGACCCGGTCATCGGCCGCGACGAGGAGATCCGCCGCGTGGTACAGATTCTCTCCCGCCGCACCAAGAACAACCCCGCCCTCATCGGCGAACCCGGCGTCGGCAAGACCGCCATCGCCGAGGGGTTGGCGCAGCGCATCGTCAACGGCGACGTGCCCGAAGGTCTGAAGAAGAAGCGCATCGTGCAACTCGACATGGGCGCGCTGGTCGCCGGGGCGAAGTATCGCGGTGAGTTCGAGGAGCGGCTGAAGGCCGTCCTCAAAGAAATCACCGAATCGAACGGCGAAATCATCCTGTTCGTGGACGAAATGCACACCGTGGTCGGCGCGGGCAAAGCCGAAGGCAGCATGGACGCCGGCAACATGCTCAAGCCCATGCTGGCGCGCGGCGAACTGCACATGATCGGCGCCACCACGCTCGATGAGTACCGCAAGTACGTGGAGAAAGACCCCGCCCTGGAGCGGCGCTTCCAGCCCGTGCTGGTGGACGAGCCGAGCGTGACCGACACCATCAGCATTTTGCGCGGTCTGAAGGAACGCTACGAGGTCCATCACGGCGTGCGCATCACCGACCCGGCCGTGATTGCCGCGGCCACCCTCAGCCATCGCTACATCCCCGATCGGCACCTGCCCGACAAGGCCATTGACCTGATTGACGAGGCCGCCGCCCGCCTGCGCACGGAGATCGACTCCAAGCCGCAGGAACTGGACGAAGTGGACCGCGCCATCATGCAACTTGAAATCGAGCGTGAGGCGCTGAAGAAAGAGAAGGACAAGGCCTCCAAAGAGCGGCTGGAGAAACTGGAGCAGGAACTGGCCGAACTGCGCGAGAAGTCGAAAGCCCTGACTGCCCGCTGGCAGGCCGAGAAACAGGCCATCAGTGAACTGCGTAGTCTGAAAGAAAAACTGGAGCAGACGCGCCTCGAAATGGAGCGCGCCGAGCGCGCCGCCGACCTGGAGAAGGCCGCCCGTCTGCGCTACGGTGAACTGCGCAGCCTCGAGGAGCAAATCCGCGCCGCTGAAGCGAAACTCAAAGCCATGCAAGCCGAAGGCGCACTGCTCAAGGAAGAAGTGGACGCCGAGGAAATCGCCGCGGTGGTGGCCAAATGGACCGGTATCCCGGTGGACAAACTACTCGAAGGTGAAACGCAGAAACTGCTGCACATGGAAGAAAAGATTCACGAGCGCGTCGTCGGCCAGGACGAGGCCATCCGCGTCGTCTCGAACGCGGTGCGCCGCGCCCGCGCCGGTCTGCAGGACCCGAACCGTCCGCTCGGCTCGTTTATCTTCCTCGGCCCGACCGGCGTCGGCAAGACCGAACTGGCGCGCGCCCTGGCGGAATTCCTGTTCGATGACGAGCGTGCCATGGTGCGCATTGACATGAGCGAGTATCAGGAAAAGCACACCGTCAGCCGTCTCATCGGTGCGCCGCCTGGCTACGTCGGCTACGAGGAAGGCGGTCAACTGACCGAAGCGGTGCGCCGCCGCCCGTATAGCGTGGTGCTGTTCGACGAAATCGAAAAAGCCCACAGCGAGGTCTTCAACGTGCTGTTGCAACTGCTCGACGATGGCCGTCTGACCGATGGACAGGGCCGCACGGTGGACTTCCGCAACACGGTCGTCATCATGACCTCCAACCTGGGCAACACGCTCTGGGAGAACGGTCACCGCGTGACCCGCGACGAGATCACCCGCGTGCTGCAGGCGCACTTCCGCCCGGAGTTCCTCAACCGCATTGACGAGATCGTGGTCTTCCACCCGTTGGGCAAGGAACATCT
>Ga0209227_1001465_pt1 | contig 18232 bp, 15 predicted proteins | sample YNPBryantNP2012_FD_185815 | JGI IMG/M metagenome (GOLD analysis project Ga0209227, IMG submission 185815) | Anoxygenic and chlorotrophic microbial mat microbial communities from Yellowstone National Park, USA - YNP Bryant NP 2012 (SPAdes)... ...
GGGATTCTTCGCTCCCTTCGGTCGCTCAGAATGACATGCCAGGGCCTGAGTGAGGGCTGGTGCGACTGGAGATTCCAGCCGTTGCAACGGGATTCTTCGCTCCCTTCGGTCGCTCAGAATGACATGCCAGGGCCTGAGTGAGGGCTGGTGCGACTGGAGATTCCAGCCATTGCAACGGGATTCTTCGCTCCCTTCGGTCGCTCAGAATGACATGCCAGGACCTGAGCGAGGGCTGGTACGACTAGAGATTCCAGCCGTTGCAACGGGATTCTTCGCTCCCTTCGGTCGCTCAGAATGACACGCCGATGGGGCGCGGTGCAGGTACATGGAACGCCTGGGCTTGCTGCTCCACCATAACCTGCCGCGTCGCTTTGGCAACTTTTGGCAAAACCTGTATACTTGGGGGCCGACGGGGGCGTTCAACCCGCCCAGCGCTACGGGTGCCGCTTCATCTGCGCCAGGCCGAGATCTGGATGACTGCCGGGTTCCTGCGGCGCGGGGGGACAGCTTCCAATCGGGAGTGGGAGAATGGGAGAACTGTATCCGATGTTGAGCGTGGAAGAGGCATTAGAGAGGGTGCTGGCGTCTTTCCAGCCGCTGGAAGCGGAACGCGTGCCGCTGCTGGAGACGCTGGGTCGCGTGCTGGCCGAGGATGTCTATGCCGATATGGACATCCCGCCCCTGGCCAACACGGCCATGGACGGCTACGCCGTGCGCGCCGCCGACACCGCCGCGGCCAGCCCCGAACGCCCGGTGCGCCTGCGCGTGGTCCATGACCTGGCCGCCGGCTACACCAGCGACGTGGCTGTCACGCCCGGCACGGCCATCCGCATCATGACCGGCGCGCCCATTCCGCCCGGCGCCGACGCCGTCGTCCAGTTCGAGGACACGGCGGCGGACGGGGAAGGGGTGCTCATCTTCAAAGGCGTGACGACGGGCCAGAACGTCCGCCAGGCCGGCGAAGATGTGCAGAAGGGCGCGCTCGTCTTGCCACGGGGCAGCGAGATCCGCCCGCAGGAGGTGGGGATGCTGGCCGCTCTCGGCCACCCAGAAGCGTGGGTCCACCGCCGCCCGCGTGTGGCTATCCTGGCCACCGGCGACGAGGTGATCGAGATCGACGCCCCCTGGCAGCCGGGCAAGATCCGCAACGCCAACTCCTACTCCAACGCTGCCCAGGTGCTCCGCTACGGCGGCATCCCCCTTCTGCTGGGCATCGCCCGCGACGACGCAGCCGAACTGACGGCCCGCATCCGCACCGGGCTGGAAGCGGGGGCCGATCTCTTCCTCACCTCCGGCGGCGTCTCGGTGGGCGATTTCGACGTGGTCAAGAAGGTGCTGGCCGCCGAGGGGGAGATGACCTTCTGGCGGGTGCGCATGAAGCCGGGCAAGCCGCTGGCCTTTGGTCACCTGCGCGGCGTGCCCCTGCTGGGCCTGCCGGGCAATCCGGTCTCGGCCATGGTCGCCTTCGAGCTGTTCGCCCGCCCGGCGATCCTCAAGATGCTGGGCAAGACCCGCCTGGACAAGCCGACGGTAGAGGCGGTGCTCCTGGACGAGGTGCGGCGCAAAGACGACCGCCGCCATTACCTGCGGGTGACGGTCGAGCGAGGCGAAGAGGGCTATGTCGCCCGGCTGACCGGCGACCAGGGTTCGGGCATCCTGCTCTCGATGGTGCGGGCGCAGGGGTTGGCGGTCATCCCGGAGGATGTGGACCATCTGCCGGCCGGCTCGCGGGTGTCGGTGACGATGCTGGACTGGCCGGAACGGGAATAGGGGGAGGACTCCTGTGGCCCGCATCACGGTTGGCAAAGATGGCCTCATCGCCCTGCCGGCGGCCTATCGGCAGCGGCACGGCCTGGCGGAAGGGCAGGAGCTGGTGTTGGAGCCGGGCGAGGACGGGCTGACTTTGCACTTTGCCCGGCCCGACGCCCGCCGCGCCTACATCGAGGTGACCGCCCGTTGCAACTTGAACTGCGCCATGTGTGTGCGTCAGGTGTGGCGCGACGCCCCCGGCGAGATGAGCTGGGAGACTTTCCAGGCCGTGATCGAGGGCCTGCGCGCCTTCCCCGCCCTCCGGCGGCTCACCTTCGGCGGCTATGGTGAACCCCTGCTCCATCCTCGCTTCCCCGACATGCTGGCCCTGGCGGCGGAACTGCAGGTGGGTATGACCCTCACCACCAACGGCCTGCTGCTCGACCGCGCCATGGCCAAACGGTTGCTGGACGCCCATCTGGATATGGTGGTTGTGTCGCTGGACACCGTTCACCTGCAGGCCTACGACCAGGCGCGGGTGGAGCGCGGGGTCGAGCGGGTGCTGGACAACCTGCGCGCCTTGCGCGAGCTGGCGAAACAGCGCGGGCGTTCGCTGCCCCAAATCGGGCTGGAGTTTGTCGCCATGCGCAGCAACCTGGAGTGGCTGAGTCGACTGCCGGAGGTGGCCAGTGACCTGGGGGCTGCGTTCGTGCTGGTCAGCAACCTGTTGCCGCACACGCCGGAGATGGCTGACGAGATCCTCTACGACCGCGACGCGCCGCTGCCGCTGCCCGGCGGCTGGCCGGTGCGGGGCGGCGACCTGGTGTTGTGGGGTGCGGTCAAGCTGCCGCGGATGAAGTGGGGCGCCTGGCAGCGCTGCCGCTTTGTCGAAGAACACGCTGTGGTCATCGGCTGGGACGGCGGCGTGAGCCCCTGCTACGCGCTGATGCACTCCTACCCCTACTACATCTATGGCCGACGCAAAGAGGTCAGCCGCTATGTGCTGGGCCGCGTGCCCGAGCAGTCCCTGGCCGAGATCTGGACCTCGGATGAGTACATCTCTTTCCGCGCCAGGGTGCGCGATATGCGCTTCCCGTCCTGTGTGGACTGCGGGCTGGCCTGCACCTACGCCGAGGACAATGAAGATTGCTGGGGCAACGTTCCCTCCTGCGCCGACTGTCTGTGGGCGCAGGATATGGTGCGCTGTCCGTAGATTTGCGCCCCGGCGGAAATCGAGGTAAAATATGCTCGCCTCGTAACTTTGACACCGTCATATGGTCTCCGAGCTATGGTTGCTACCGGTTCGCCCATGCGCCATAGCCGACAGGGTACAGCGGGAAACGGCTGTGCCTCCCAGCGCGGAAAGGAGAGCCTGACTCTGGCGCTCCGGCCAGATCAAGGGTCTCCTTTTTTGTTGTGATCGAGAGGAGGTGAGCGACAACAGAGGTAGCGAGCGGTTTTTCACCTGATCTATCGATGCACAGAACGCTTGAACCATATAAGGAGGTGTATGACGATGAGCAAGATCCTGCGTGTCAACATGACCACCCTGACGACGGCCTACGAAGACGTGCCCGAAGCGTACCGTTTTCTCGGCGGGCGGGGACTCACGTCCTCTATTGTCTTTGACGAGGTCGAGCCGACCTGCCATCCCTTGGGGCCGAACAACAAACTGGTCTTTGCCCCCGGTATGGTCACCGGCACGGCGGCGCCGACCAGCTCGCGCATCTCCGTCGGCGGCAAGTCGCCGCTGACCGGCACGATCAAAGAGTCCAACGCCGGCACCAAGTTCAGCCCCATGCTGGCCAAGCTGGGCATCAAGGCCATCATCGTCGAAGGCCAGCCCAGGGATGGCGGCTGGTACGTGCTGGAGATCGACCAGAAAGGTGCCCGGCTGGTGCCGGCAGGCGACCTGGTGGGCAAGGGCGCCTACGCCACCACCGACGCTCTGATCGGCAGGTACGGCAAAGTCGGGGTGTGCTGCATCGGCCCGGCTGGCGAGATGAAGATGGCCATGGCCGGCGTCTGCTTCAACGACCTGAGCGACCGCGCCAGCCGCTATTCGGGGCGCGGCGGCCTGGGCGCGGTGATGGGTTCCAAGGGCCTCAAGGCCATCGTGGTCGATGACAAGGGCGCGCCCGGCGTCGAGATCGCCGACAAGGAGCTGTTCGACCGCGGACGCAAGAAGCTGACCGAGGCGTTGCGCAGCCACGCTATCACCAAGCCGCAGGGGGCGCTCAATACCTACGGCACGGCGGTGCTGATCAACATCCTCAACGAGGCCGGCGGCCTGCCCACGCGCAACTTTTCCAGCGGCTTTTTCGAGGACGCGCCCAAGATCTCTGGCGAGGCGTTCTTCGAGGGCGTCAAGCAGCGCCTGGGCAAGGAGACCTACAACCACGCCTGTAGCCCCGGCTGTATCATCCAGTGCTCCAACACCTGGTACAAGCCCGACGGCACGGAACACGTCTCCTGCCAGGAGTACGAGTCCATCTGGGCCTTCGGCGCCAACTGCGGCATCAACAGCCTGGACGTGACTGGCGAGCTGATCCGCCTGTGCAACGAGTATGGCCTGGACACCATCGAGGCGGGCGGGACGATCGCCGTGGCGATGGAGGGTGGCCTGGCCGAGTTTGGCGATGGCCAGAAGGCTATCGAGCTGCTGCACGAGATCGGCAAGGGCACGCCCCTGGGCCGCATCCTCGGCCAGGGCGCGGCCTTCACCGGCAAGGCGCTGGGCGTTGTCCGCGTGCCGGGGGTCAAGGGCCAGAACATGCCCGCCTATGAGCCTCGCGCCGTCAAGGGCATCGGCGTGACCTACATCACCAACCCGCAGGGCGCCGACCACACCATCGGCTACACCATTGCCCCCGAGATCCTGGGCGTCAGCGGCAAGGCCGATCCTCTGACCCCGGAGGGCAAGGCCGAGCTGTCGCGCAATTTCCAGATTGCCACTGCTTTCATCGACTCCAGCGGCTACTGCCTGTTCATCGCCTTCGCCATCCTGGACATTGCCGAGGGCTTTGAGGGGATGATCGAGAGCTGCGCCGGCGTGTTCGGCACCCACTGGACCGCCGACGACGCGACCCGCATCGGCGCCGAGATCCTCAAGAAAGAGCGGGCCTTCGACCAGGCGGCGGGCTTCACTTCGGCGCACGACCGCCCGCCGGAGTTTATGCGCTACGAGCCTCTGCCGCCGCACAACCACGTCTGGGATGTGCCCGACGAGGCGCTGGACAAGGTCTGGGATTTCTAACCTCACCCCTGCCGAGTGTGGGGGCACGGCATGCCGTGCCCCCACTTTGCTGGACACAGAACAGGGAGGGCGCGCCGCCGTGGCGCCGGTGCGCCAGCCGGATGAGGCGTGACAAGAGTTCGGAAAGATACGATGATCGAGATCCAGGTGTATCTGTACGCCACACTGCGCAAATACAGCCCCGGCCTCGGCGTCGGCGAACCGTTGCAGGTGCAGATGGCCGAGGGGTCCACAGTGGCCGATCTGCTGCGCCAGTTGGGGGTGCCGGCCAGCGAGGTCAAGACGGCGATCGTCAACAACTGCCAGCAGGACGAGGATTACCGCCTGTGTGACGGCGACCGTGTGGCCCTTTTCTCGCCGGTGGCTGGCGGGTGAGTTCCAGGCTTCAGGCCGGGTCAGGGCTTGCCTGGGCCCGCTGCCAGCGCAGACGGTTCACTTCGACCACGGCGCAGACCTGGCCGGCCCGCTCGAGCGAGGAGAGCGCCGCCAGGATGGTCGCCCGCGTGAGAAAGTAGCTCACCGCATTGCCCAGGCGCAGTCCCAGGTGCTGGCAGATGTGGGCAACCAGATCGGAAGTCTCCTGCGGCGTCTCCAGCGCGGCCAGGATGCGGGCGCGAATCTCCTCCAATCGTTCGCGGTTGGCCGCGCAGGCCGCCGCGATCTCTTCCCCGGCGCTGTAGGCCGGCCCGTGACCGGGGGCAAAGCAGCGGTAGGGCAGCTCGGGCAGCCGCTCCAGCGTGGCGATGGTCTCGTCCAGGTCGACGCAAAAGGTCACCCTGTGCTTTTCCAGCGTCTCGGCGGGAAAGACGGCGTCGGCGCAAAAGAGCACGTCATCTGCGGCGACGCCGACCTGTTCGAGGGCGTGGCCGGGCAGGCTGACGATCTCGACCTGGAAGGGGCCGATCGAGAGGGGACCGGGGCCCATGGTGGCGTCGATGCGGCACGGCTGGGCCAGGGTGAACTTGTGACGCAGCTCACGGATGGGCGCGGCGCCGGCAAAGAGAAAGAGCGGTTCCATGATCGGGTGGGTCATCATTGCCGCTTCCAGCGCGGGGGCGTAGAAGGGCGCACTCGTCCGTTGTTGAAGAAAATGAGCGCCGCCGAAATGGTCGGCGTGGGCGTGGGTGAGCAGGACTCCCTCCAGCGCGATCCCCAGCGTGTCGACGGCGCGCAGCGCCTGCCGTGCTGCGTCTTTGTCCAGCCCGGCGTCGATCAGCAGCCCCTTGCCCTGGCGCACGACCAGCCCCATGTTGGAGCCGCCGCGCAGGTGAAAGATACCGTCCCCCAGTTGGTTCATACGGACCACACCTTGCGAAACAGTTTGACGCTGCTTTCTTCTTTTTTCAGCCCGACCATCTCGAAATAGGGAGCTGCTCCAGCCCAGCCGGGATCGCTGGCGTAGCGCGTTTCCAGGCGGATCAGCCGTTCGAGGGCCTGCGGCTGCTGGAGGATTTTGCGCTGCACCTCTGGCGGCAGCCGCCCGGCAAAGACCGGGCGCCCGACGACGCGCACGATTTCGAGATTGTGTTGCTCGAAATAGCCCTTGATCTCTGCGATGCTGAAGAAGCGGGTGGGTTGGGCGGAGGGGGATGTCTGCTCTGTCTCGGCCTGTCCGGTGGCGAGGATCTGCTCGGCCCGCTCCCAATCGCCGGCAGCGATGGCCTGTACAGCAGCAAAGCGGCTTTCGACCGAGACGATGACGTGACCGCCGGGCCGGGTCACCCGCGCCATCTCACTGATGGCCTGCTGGGGATCGCCGCAACAGGAAAGGACGTCGTAGGCCAGGGCCAGGTGGAAGGAATCGGAGGCCAGATCGCCCAAGTCGCGGATGTCCATCTGCTCGATGATCACGCGGTCGAGCAACCCTTTAGCGCTGAGGTGCCGCCGTGCTGTCTCCAGCGCGCTGGCCGAGATGTCGGTGAGAGTGACGTGGTAGCCCATGCGCGCCAGCCGCACAGCCCAGCGCCCGCTGCCGCCACCAGCATCGAGGATGCGTCCGCCGGGAGGAGGCAGAAAGCGCTGAATGTTATCCCACGTGATGGCCTCGTGGATGCGGATAGAGAACTCTTGGTGGGGCGCATCCCCCAGACGGTCCGTGGACAAGGCTGCTCTCCTTACAGAACGCCCCTTCACCAGAGGGCGAAGGGGCGTTCTGGACGCTGTGGACCCGGAGGGACTCGAACCCTCGGCCTTCTCAATGCCATTGAGACGCGCTCCCAACTGCGCCACGGGCCCTCGTGCGGTCGATGGTGGAGCTGAGGGGATTCGAACCCCTGGCCTCTACAGTGCGATTGTAGCGCTCTCCCGGCTGAGCTACAGCCCCACAAACCTGTGCGTATTCTACCGCAGATTTCGCGGATGTCAACCGGCGAAGCAGGAGTGCATTGTCGGCAGGCCCTCCCGCAGGCAAGTCTGCGGGAGGGCCTGTAATCCGTGTCCCTCTACCCATTGCGCTTGAGCTTCCCTGTCCGCTTGGCATACCGCTCGCCCAGGCGGAAGATGTACAGGCCCAGCGGCAGCGTGACCAGCCCGGCGACCAGCAGCGGCCACAGGTGGGGCCACAGCGAGCGGGTGGGCGCGCCTTCCAGGATCGTCGCGCGCATGCCCTGCAGCACGAACGTCGCCGGAGAGACGCGCGCCAGCGGCTGCATCCACTGCGGCAGCACCTCGATCGGGTAATAGACCCCCGAGATCAGCAAAAAGACCGCCTGGACGACGTGGGTCATCTGCGCGCCGCGCTCAGGAAAGAGCAGCGGCAACACCGAGGCCAGGATGCCCAGCCCGATGAAGGAGAGACTCCCCGCCAGCAGCATCACCGTCGCCCCGAACAGGTTGGCCTGGCTCAGGTCCAGGTGGAAGAAGAGCGCGACGATGCCCAGCAAGATGGCGGTAGAGAGCAGACTGTAGGCTACGGCAAAGACCGTCTGCCCCGTCATCTGCGTGAGGCGAGTGATGGGGGCCATGAAGGTGTACTCGATCGTGTCCTCCCACCGTTCCCAGGCGATCATCTCGCTGATGTTGTCAAAGACGATGGCCAGAAAGCGCCAGACCAGCGTGCCGATGAGCAGGTACATGATCAGATAGTTGGTGTCGACCTGCACGCCCGAGATCGCCTCCATCCCGGCGCCGATGTAGGTGATGGAGAGGGTCGAGGCGATCGAGTAGCACATCCAGACCACTTCCCAGCCCCAGTAGCGGCGCACCAGGTTGAAATTGCGCTCCACGAAAGCGTAGGAAGCGCGGAACTCACGAATCAGTTGTGCCATGTCTGTCCTCCCTGTCGGTTCATTCGTCCGTCTCCTCCTCCGTCTGGAGACGCTTGCCGGTCAGTTCCATAAAGACGTCCTCGAGGGTTACCTCGTGCCTGTTGGTGCGGGCGACGCTGGCCTTGAGGTTGGCTGGCGTGTCCAGCGCCACGATTTTGCCGTCGTCGATGATGGCGACGCGGTTGCAGAGGGCATCGGCCTCCTGCATGTCGTGCGTCGTCAGCAGGATGGTGGCGTCATGGCAGTCGCGCAGCTCTTCGACAAAAGCCTGCACCTCGCGCTTGGAGCGGGGGTCGAGGCCCGTCGTGGGCTCGTCCAGCAGCAGCAAGATCGGCTGGGTGAGAAAGGCGCGGGCGATGGCGACCTTTTGCTGCATGCCGCGGCTCATCTCCTCCATCGGCCGGCTGATGTCCTCTCTCTTCAGGCCCAGGCGGGTCAGGATCTCGACCACCTGTTTGCGTGCTTGTCGGGCATCCAGCCCGTAGAGACGCGCGCCGTAGAGCAGGTTCTCCATCGGCGTCAGTTTCTTGAAGAAGGAGGCCTCGACCGAGACGCGGTTGATCAGCCGCTTGACCGCCATCTCCTCGCGCAGGGCGTCATGACCAAAGATCATGATCTGGCCCTCATCAGGGATGAGGAGAGTGGCCAGGCAGCGCACCAGCGTCGATTTGCCCGAGCCGTTGGGGCCCAGGATGCCAAAGACCTCCCCGCGCGCCACGTCGAAACTGACGTTGTCGACGGCGACGACGGGCTTGGGGCCGTTGCTGTTGTGCTTCCACGGCCAGCGAATGCCCTCGCTGCGGACGAAACGCTTGGTGACGCCGGCGACGTGCAGCGCGATTTCGTTGTTGGCGTACATCTCTTTTCTCCTCGAGTTTCTGCTGTGGGCCTGCTCCAAAAAGAGCGAGGCCGCGGACTGGAGCCCACGGCCTCGCCAGGGATAGCGCTTGGCAAGAAAAAAGGCCGTGGGCGTCGCTGGCGCTCACGGCCTTGATGGCTGTTGACTCAGGTCAACGGGCGTGAGGCGCACTGCGACAAGGCAGCGCCACACCACCGCTCACGTCGCGGCGGCGATTCGCGCCGATGAAGATGAACTTGTCGCTGCGCATCACAAACCTCCTCGTAAGATGATAATGCTATTTTACTCTTTGTTGTAAAATTGTCAAGTTGGGTTCCCGAAGGGTGTTCGTAGCAGAACACCGACGTGGGATGTCCCTTGCTCGGCGGGGGTCTGTGACCCCCGCCAGTGGGGCCGCCGGTTTTTGGCCACAGATTTCACGGATTTCGCGGCCTGGGACCTTCGCCACTGGGGGGCCGCCGGGTCACAGACCCGGCAGGAGCAGGGCAAGGCGGGGCGCGCTGCCCTTTTGCTACGAACACCCCCTTTCAAGTAGGTTGACATTGCCCCATAAGACAGTATAATGCTCCGCTGGCAAAATCGCTGAAAGCTCAATTGAGGAGGAAGCAATGGACAAAAAATGGGTTTATCTTGCGGCTTCAGCTCGTCAGGAGCTGGCCGAGGTGCTGGGCCACGCCCCCTCGCTGGCCGAGATGAAGACCATCCTCGGCGGCAAGGGCGCCGGCCTGGTCGATATGATCCACGCTGGCCTCACCGTGCCCCCCGCTTTCATCATCACCACCGAGGCCTGCGTGGACTATATGCGCACGGGCGAGTTTCCGGCCGGGATGTGGGAACAGGTCCTGGCGGCAATGGCCGAGCTGGAAAAGGTGACGGGCAAGCGCTTTGGCGACCCCGCCAATCCGCTCCTGGTTTCGGTGCGCTCTGGCGCGCGCGTCTCGATGCCCGGCATGATGGATACGGTGCTCAACCTGGGCCTCAACGACCAGACTCGCGAGGGGCTGGCTCGCCTCTCGGAGAACGAGTGGTTCTCTTACGATGCCTACCGCCGTTTCATCACCATGTTCTCCGACATCGTCATGGGCCTGGAGCGGGAGCACTTTGAAAAGCTGCTGACCGCACTGAAGCAGGAGGAGAGCGTCGCCAGCGATGCCGAGGTCAGCCTGGAGGGGATGAAAAAGCTGGTCGGCCAGTACAAGGCGCTCTACCAGCAACATTTCGGCCGGCCCTTCCCCAGCGATCCCTACGAGCATCTGCGCCTGGCCATCCGCGCCGTCTTTGACTCGTGGAACGGCGAGCGGGCGGTGGCTTATCGCAACTATAACAAGATCCCGCACGATTGGGGCACCGCCGTCAACGTGCAGACGATGGTTTTTGGCAACCTGGGCGAGCGCAGCGGCACGGGCGTTGCCTTCACCCGCAACCCCGCCACCGGCGCAAAGGAGCTCTACGGCGAGTACCTGGAAAACGCCCAGGGCGAGGACGTGGTCGCTGGCATCCGCACGCCGATGAAGATCGCCCAACTGCGCGAGGTGATGCCCGACATCTATGAGCAGTTCTCCCAGATCGCCCGCCAGTTGGAAAGTTACTATCGGGACATGCAGGACCTCGAGTTCACCGTCGAGCGGGGCAAGCTGTGGATGCTGCAGACGCGCAACGGCAAGCGCACAGCGGCCGCCTCGGTCAAGGTCGCCGTCGATATGGTCGAGGAGGGCCTCATCTCCAAGGAAGAGGCGCTGATGCGCGTCTCGCCGCACGAGGTCGATCAGTTACTCCACCCCATGTTCGACCCCAAGGCCAAGGAGGAGGCGGTAGCGCGTGGCGACCTGCTGGCGCGCGGCCTCAATGCCTCGCCCGGCGCTGCCACTGGCGCGGCGGTCTTTGACGCCAAAAGGGCCAGGGATTTGGGCAACCAGGGCCAGGCCGTGATCCTGGTGCGGCCAGAGACATCGCCGGAGGACGTGCCTGGCATGCTCGCCTCCAAAGGCGTGCTGACCCAGCACGGCGGCATGACCTCCCACGCGGCCGTTGTCGCTCGCGGCAGCAACCAGCCCGGCGTCGTGGGTTGCTCTGGCATCCACGTCGACGTGGAGCGCCGACAGTTCACGGTCTGGGAAACTGGCCGCGTCGTCCGCGAGGGCGATGTGATCTCTATCGACGGCAGCACCGGCGAGGTCTTTTGGGGCGCCGTGCCGACCAAGGCGGTCGTCTACGAGGAGCAGACCGAACTGGTCAAACTGCTGACGTGGGCCGACGAGGTGCGTACTCTGGGGGTGCGCACCAACGCCGACTATCCAAAGGACGCCCGCCAGGCGCGCATCTTTGGCGCCCAGGGCATCGGCCTCTGCCGTACCGAGCACATGTTCTTCGAGCCGTTTGCCCGTCAGCAGGTTGTGCGCATGATCATGGCCGAGACGGACGAGGAGCGCCAGGACGCGCTGGACAAGATGCTGCCCATCCAGGAGCAGGACTTTGAGGGCATCTTTGAGGCGATGGATGGCCTGCCCGTCATCATGCGCCTGATCGACCCGCCGATGCACGAGTTTCTGCCCAGCCGCGACGAGACGCTGGAAAGGGTCGTCCAGTTGCGCTGCACGGGTGAGGATCCTGAAGAACTGGCGCGCCTGGAAAAAATCCTGCGCGTGATCAACGCGATGTGGGAGGTCAACCCGATGATGGGCCTGCGCGGCTGCCGCGCTGGCATCATGTACAAGGGCCTGACCGAGATGCAGACCCGCGCCTACTTCCAGGCCGCCTGCCGCTGCCACAAGCGCGGCATCAAGGTCATCCCGGAGGTCATGATCCCCCTGGTCAGCCACGTCAACGAGCTCAAGCTGGAGCGGACCAAGCTGGAGGCGGTGGCAAAGCAGGTGATGGCCGAGGAAGGCGTGCAGGACGGCGAATTCAAGTATCTCTTTGGCACGATGATCGAGGTGCCGCGCGCAGCTCTCACAGCTTCCGAGATTGCCAAGTATGCTGACTTTTTCTCCTTTGGCACCAACGATCTGACCCAGATGACCTATGGCTTTAGCCGCGATGACGCCGAGGGCAAGTTCCTGATGCAGTATGTGGACGGCGTCAGGACGGGCCAGGTGGATGAGGAGGGCAACCCCATCACGGTCAAGATTTTGCCCTTCAATCCCTTCCAGTCGCTCGACCAGGTTGGCGTGGGCCGCCTGGTTGACATGTGTGTGCAGGAAGGAAAAGCGGCCAATCCAAAGTTAGAGGTTGGCATCTGCGGCGAGCACGGCGGCGACCCCGACTCGATCGATTTCTGCCACCGCGTGGGGCTCAACTATGTGAGCTGCTCGCCCTACCGTGTGCCTGTGGCCCGGCTGGCAGCGGCCCAGGCGGCCATTCGCAACCGCTGATCGCCTATCGCTCATCGCATATCGCTTATCGCTGATCGCGTATCGCATGGGGCTTGCGGTACGCGATTAGCTTTTAACAACAGGAGTTACGCAGTTGGTCTTTTTTGCCACGAATTGCACGAATTTACACGAATAAAAAGAAATAAAATTCGTGCCAATTCGTGGCGAATTCCAAAGTTTATCCGCCAACTGCAAGTCCTGAACGATATGCGATAAGCGATATGTGTCGTATGCCAAGACATCGTTCCAGGTAAAGCGAAAAGACCGCCAACGCATCGTTCCGCACATTAACACAAAACCGCCTCCACATCGTGCCGGAAATCGGGTATCCTATGGGAGAATCCGCAGAGCAGGAGGTCACCCATGGATACCGATCCGCTGCTTCACGAACGCCAACGAGCAATCCACCTTCTCCGAGCTGGGCGGCAGGTGGGCGAAGTCGCTCAGGCTTTGGGGCGCTCGGAACGCTGGGTCCGAAAATGGCGAAAACGCTACGAAGAAGAGAAGTGGGCCGGTCTGAAGAGCCGTTCCCGACGCCCCAAACGGCTGGCCCGCCGCCTTCCCGAAGGGGTCCGCCAGGCGATCCGGGAAAGCCGGAGCGAAGTGGAAGCCCAGGCAACGACCGGGGAGGGATTGAAGTACATCGGGAGTTCCGCCATTCGCACCCGTTTGAGAGAGAAAGGGGTCTCTCCCCTGCCCAGTGCGCGCACCATTGAGCGGGTCTTGCGCGAAGCCGGAATGACCCGTCCTCGCTGTCTGGCCTCACCCACCTCCCCGCTTCCTCACCTGCAAACCATTGGGCCGCATACCCTGATCCAGATTGACATCGTCCCTCATTACCTGCGGGGAGGTCAGGCGGTGGCGTGCTTCAACGCCCTGGAAGTCGGCACCCGCTACCCAACGGGGCGGGCATATACTCACCGGCGGGCCCAGGAAGCGATGGACTTCGTAGTCCACGTCTTTCAGACCATCGGTATCCCGACCTACACCCAGATGGACAATGAGGGGTGCTTTAGCGGCGGAACGACCCACCCTCATGTCCTGGGACGGCTGGTGCGTCTGGCCCTGATGGTCGGAACCGAACCAGTCTTTTCGGCCATCCGGGAGCCCAAAAGCCAGGCGTTCATTGAGCGCTTCCACCAGGATTATGACCGCCACGTCTGGCAAGACACCGATCTGAGTTCCGTGGAGGCCGTGAATGGGCAGGGGGATGGGTTTTTCCAGGCCTATCGCCGACGCCCCCATCCCCAGATGGATGGCCGCACTCCCCAGGAAGCGCATCAGGCGGTCGCCGTTCGCCGGTTACCGCCGGACTTCCAGATGCCTGCTGGACGCATCCCGTTGTATGCCGGGCGAGTCCATTTCATCCGGCGGGTTGGAAAAGAAAAAACCATCCGGGTGTTGAATGTCTCCTGGCCGGTTCCGACGGCGGAGGTGGGGCAGGGGGTGTGGGCCACGCTGGAATTGCAGCCGGACCAGAAGGCGTGGCTTCGGATTTACGATGGGGCGCCGGATGCTCCCAGGCGGAAGCTACTGGCGGTGCATCCCTTCCCTCTTCAGGAGCCCGTACATCCCTGCCCCGAGCGCCAAAAGGAGAGCGCTGGGCCATCTTTATCCCGGGTGCGGGTCGGTTGGACAGAGCACCTGGGAGTAATAGCTGGCCGTGTCTGGCCAGAGTTGGCACGATGTCTTGGCGGTTTCTGCGCCGTGAAAAAGCCGCTAAGCGGAACGATGTCTTGACGGATGACAGGTATTGGCTGATGAGAGCGGGGGCAACGCGCGGGTGATCGCCCCGGCGGATGCCGGCCACGGCTATCCGCCGGTGTGGTCGCCAGATGGGCGGCAAGTAGCATTCGTGGTGCGGGAGAATGCGGGAGATCGCCGGGCGGATGTTGTGGCCTCGGCACTGGAGAGCAATATCTACATCGCGGATGCGGCATCAGGTGACGTGCGAGCAGTAACGCGGTTTGAGGGCGCATTGACCGAAGCGCCGGCCTGGTCGCCAGACGGGGCGTGGCTGGCGTTCAGCACAGATGCCGGAGGAGGGCCGGACATCTGGCTGGCAGAGATAGCGACGGGCGAGGTGCAGCAGGTGACGCAGAACGCGAATGCACGTTATCCGGCGTGGGTGGCAGGTGGAAAAGAAGGTGCGCGATGAGCAAGAACCATCTTTTGATAATCGTTGCCCTGGCTATAGTGTTCGGGCTGACAGCCTGTGAGCCGCATTCCGTCGCGACATCTCCTTTGCTCACACCTGTATCTCCTATCATCACGTTCACGCCCCTGCCTTTTCCAACCTGGACCCCGACGGCGGAACCGAGTCCAACGCCCACAGCGACATCGTTGCCCACGCCGACAGAGACGCCGCTTCCAACACCTGTGCCGTTGTACACCGGCGGCATTTGGGAATGCTGGGATAGGGGCCAAAGCGTTTCCTGTCCGTATGATGCTTCTCTGTCGTTGAAGCAGATGGCCTTTGTGTCCGACACAGAAGCGTGGGCGGTGGGAGGCGGCGGATACATTGCTCGCTGGGACGGTTACACCTGGACGCGGGTGGCAAGTCCGACGGATAGGGACTTGAACGATGTGGTCTTCCTTTCACCGGACAATGGCTGGGCGGTGGGGGAGGGGGGGATAATCTTGCACTGGGATGGAAGCCGATGGTCGGTGGCAAGAGAGCCTCAACCATATCCTCAGCCAGGTGGTTATTATTTGAGCTGGAACGGAATCGCGTTTTCAAGTCCAGATGATGGATGGGTTGTAGGGTGTATAGTTTCAGAAGGTGGCAGTGAGGGGTACATCATGCACTGGAATGGCATGGCATGGGAAGAGCCACCGGCAGTGCCGCCGCCTTACGATTCCTATACATCTCCCCCTCGTATCTTCGATGTAAAGGCATTTTCACGACAAGACGCCTGGATGGTTGGGGAGGGCTTTCGGGGCGGTTTGACACTTCACTGGAATGGAGTTCTCTGGCAAGAAGTTGTCAATCCCACTCAATCAGCGGTTTTTGGGAGATACTGGTTACTATCCATTAGTGCTCTCTCCAGAGACAACATCTGGGTAGCAGGATGGTATGAAGGCGCTGCAAGTCGGAGGGATGGTGTTGTTTTACATTGGGACGGTGCAGAATGGACCGAGATACGGCTGATCGAAGCAGGATGGGTTAACGTGATTTTGATGGTTTCGCGAGACAATGGCTGGGTTGGTGGTGATGAATTATTTCACTGGAATGGGCAACAGTGGGAGGAAGCAACCAACCCGGCGGTTGACAGGACTGTAGATATAGAAAGTAGCCCCAGCGGAGAAATTTGGGCATTGACTCAACACGGGGCTTTTCTGCATCTAAAGGCCGGAGGTGTGAGGTGAATGGACTTCCAATGCGCCACCTGTTACTCTCTGGCATACTTCTAGCAATGATGCTCATTAGGCCAATTTCAGGATACTCTTCTAATAGCCCTCAGCAGGTAGCATCTTTTCTGCAAGCCCCTTCTTACGGCATAACATCGGTGTCCTCCATTTTTGATCATGATGGGAATGGGGGCAGAATACTGGCTCTCACCGGAGCCGTGGCTGAAGCCAACAGTTGTCCCTGCCCTGATGCCCCGCCTGGAGGTTGTGTCGATCCAGCCTTCACATTGGGATATTACAGCTGCGATATCCACGGATACTTGTACTACGATAACCATCGGGGGATTGACTACCGCCTTCGGTACGCTTATGTTCGTGCGGCTGCACCTGGTGATGTTGCCTACGCTGGTTGGTTTGATCCTGATGTTCATGGCGGGAATCTGGCTGCAGGATATGGGCTATATGTCCGGCTGCATCACAGCAACGGATATGAAACCCGCTATGGCCATATGAGCGTCCTGCGGGTTCACACAAATGATGAAGACATTTGTGAGACTGGTGAGTTCAGTTGTATTCTGGGCATCAGTGGCAACACTGGTTGGTCATCCGGCCCCCATCTCCACTTTGAGGTGCGGAACGCCGCCGGAACGCCAGTAGACCCCTACGGCCCAGACCGCAATCCCGACCACAAGCTCTGGATCGAACTCCCTTCCATTAACCCGCACGTCATCTACACTTCTGGCAGACGCCCTATCACTGCCCCACCCATCAACGAGAACGAGCCAGGTGCATTCACGGTGGACGACGGCGGTACGGGCTTCGTGGAAAACCCTGCGGGTTGCTGGACGGTGGACCATACAACCGGCTGGGCCGGCGATCATCACTGGCGAAATGTGCCTGCTCAGAACCCCGGCAATTGCACGGCGACCTGGAATTTCCCCGGCACGCCCGGCCGCTACAACGTCTTCGTCTACATTCCCAATAACCACGCCACTACCGACGCAGCCCAGTATACGATCCGCCACACCGAATCGCCCGATCGTCCGTGGAGCAAACAGAGTGCCTGGGCTGCGGTGGATCAGTCTGATTACCCCAGCATCTATCATTCCTCCTGGGTCTACGTTGGCACCTACTACTTCAGCAATCAATACGGCACGGACTATGTGCGGCTGGAATCGCAGCCTCTGGACCCAATCACTGATACGATGACGGCCGCCGACGCGGTGCGGTTTGCGCCGGTGCGGTATCGCACCTACCTGCCGCTGGTGCTGAAATGCTATCCGGCGATTCTGCCGGCGACGCCGATTTTGAAAGCGATTGAGAATGCGGATCACGATGGCAACTACACGGTCAGTTGGCAACCGGCCTCCGGGGCTGAGACGTATACCCTTGAGGAGGCCACCAATCCGAACTTTACCGGTGCGGTGACGGCCTACACGGGTTCTGGTACTTCGTGGGCAGCGACGAACAAGTCGGTGGGGACGTATTACTACCGCGTGCGGGCGACAAATTGCGCCGGCAACAGCGGCTGGAGCAATGTGCGCTCAACGACCGTCCTGCCGCCTACATGGTTCTATGTTGTAGCCGACGCGATGGTGCTGGCCGGTTATCCCACCACAAATTATGGCAGTGCTGAGGATATGTGGGCCGGGTATGACACCTGGCTGAACCCGGACGGGCGGAATGCACGCGGCCTGGTGCGGTTTGACTTGTCTGTGATTCCATCGGGCACCTCCATCAGTCAAGCGACACTGTGGCTGTATCTGCGCCGTTCCTACGATGTGCCGGACATGTCGCGCGTGATAGTGGCTTATCGCGTTGCTTCATCGTGGACAGAAGGGGGAGTCACGTGGAACACGCGCCCCAGCCTTGGGGGAATGTATGGTGGGGTCTCTGTTCCTCATGCAGACTGGAGGTGGTATGCGATTGACGTGACCGACTTGGTGCGCAGCTGGGTCAACGGACAATACGGCAACTATGGCATCTGGGTCTTGGGCAACGAAGATGCGGGACATCCGAACTGGCGGGGGTTCTGCACGCGGGAGTATAGCGGAGGATGTGGAGCGTGGTTGCAGGTCACTTACAGTGGGACGATGGGGGCAGCGGCTCCGCCGGGAGCGCCGGGAGTGATGCCGGAAACTTTCCATTCGCCGCTACTCTTGCCGGAGGAGCCGGAGGCTCTGCCGGAGATATCCCGTTCGCCACTGCCTGCCCCGGAGAGTCCAGATGGTATGCCGGAGGTGTTTCGCTCACCGCTGCCTGCACCAGGGCAATAGGCTGGCAGGGGCCGCCCAACCCGCGGCTGGAGCCGACAGCGCCTTCGCTCCCCTTCGCTTCGCTCAGGGTCGCTCCGGCGCGGCGGCTCAGCCGCCAGTCGTTG
>Ga0209227_1001466_pt1 | contig 18226 bp, 23 predicted proteins | sample YNPBryantNP2012_FD_185815 | JGI IMG/M metagenome (GOLD analysis project Ga0209227, IMG submission 185815) | Anoxygenic and chlorotrophic microbial mat microbial communities from Yellowstone National Park, USA - YNP Bryant NP 2012 (SPAdes)... ...
GTGCCCTACCGCAGCCACCGTAATAAGTTCATCGGCACCATCGCCACCTTCCGCGATATCACCCGGCGCAAAGCGCGCGAGAGCCGGCTGGAATACGAAAGCAGCCATGACATGCTCACCGGTGTGTACAACCGCGCCTTTCTGGAAAAGAAATTGAAAGAGCTGGAAGCCGACCCGCCGCTGCCCGTCAGCGTCCTGATGATGGACGTGAACGATCTGAAGGCGGTCAACGATTCGCTGGGACATCAGGCGGGCGATCAGCTTCTGCGGCAGATGGCGGCGCTCCTAAGGAATTCCCTGCGCGAGGCGGATGACATCATCGCCCGCTACGGCGGGGATGAGTTTTTTGTCCTGCTGCCGCGCTCGGACGAACGGGCGGTGCGGCGGGTGTGCGAGCGCATCCGCCGGGCAATTGAGCAGGAAAACCAGAGCAGACAATATCCCTTTCAACTGGACATTTCCATCGGCGCGGCGACCTGCCTCAATGGCTGCTCGCTCCAGCAAGCCATTGAGCAGGCTGACCGGAACATGTATCGGGATAAGTGGAAGAAGAAGGGGCGGCTGGCTTCCAGCTCAGCGCCGACCGTGCCGCTGGAGCGGAATATTCAACTGCCGGCAGATGCCGAGCAGTGATGATGCGTGCTGCAAAACATGCAGGGCAAGATTCTTAAAGTCAAAAGCCGGAAGGATGAAGGCGGAAGAATAAAAACTTTTCGCCTTCCGCCTTTTGACTTCTGCCTTTCCCCGCCTTGCGCTGCATTTTCCCCTCTCCCTCCTATGGGAGAGGGGCTGGGGGTGAGGGTCAAACCTGCCTGCGCAAGTTACAAACTTGCGCTACAATGCAAGCTGCAAACTCGCTGCACTGCAATGGACAAACCCGTACTGCAAAAAAGGAGTTGGTTGGACCACGATGACAGACTCGAAATTAGACGCATTCAAAGGACAGGCATATCTCAATCTGGAAACCTTCCGCCGCAATGGGGAAGGCGTGCGGACGCCGGTCTGGTTTGTTGAACACGAGGGCAGGCTCTACCTGCGCACGCGCGCCGACGCCTGGAAGGTGAAACGCATCCGCCGCAATCCTCAGGTGCGCGCGGCGCCTTGCGATGTGCAGGGCAAACTGCTGGGCGGGTGGGTGGAAGGACGGGCTCGTGTGCTCAGCGAAAGCGAGGCGGAGTTCATCAGCCGGCTGGCGCGGCAGAAATACGGCTTTCGCAAGACCTTCTTCGACCTGCTGAACAAACTGCTGCGCCATTCATGGGTGGTGATTGAGATCAGCCTGTAAGCAGCCTGCTGAACAACCCTGCCTGCGCTTCGGCGCTTTCGAAGAATTTGGATAAAACCGCTCCGCAAAGACACACCTGCTTGGGCATTTTCCCGCCCGACGGTTTGTGCTACAATGATTTTAATGACTTTCTCAACCCGTTTATTTTTCCCAGGTGAGGTGCGTCATGACGGTTGCTGAAGTTCGTCCTTCCCCGATCGCCGGCACGTGGTACAGCGGCGACCCGCAGCGGCTGAGCCGGCAGGTGGATGCTTACCTCAATCAGGCAAAACTGCCGCCGCTGGAAGGCGAGGTGGTGGCGGTCATCGCCCCGCACGCCGGACACCGCTATTCCGGGCGCACCGCCGGCTACGCTTTCGCCGCCGTGCGCGGGCAATCGCCGGAGCTGGCGGCGGTGCTTTCACCCTATCACGATTTCGCCCGCGAGCCGCTGCTGACTACTGCCCACCGCGCTTACGCCACGCCGCTGGGTACGATTCCGGTTGACCGCGACCTGATTGCCGCGCTGGATGAGCGCCTGCGCCGGCAGGGGAAAAGCGGGCTGGCTGCCATCGCCAACGATATGGAGCATTCGCTGGAGATCGAATTGCCTTTTCTTCAGCGGGCGCTGGCGGGGGAATTCCGCCTGCTGCCGCTGATGGTTCGTACGCACGACGCCGCGCTGTTGAAAGCCGTCGGCGAAATCCTTGCCGATTTGCTCAAGCCGCTCCGCGCCCTGCTGGTCGCCAGCACCGACCTTTCGCATTTTTACCCCCTGCCCGCTGCCAAAAAGCTGGATGAACACATGCTGCGGCAATTTGCCAGCTTCTCGCCCGAAGGCGTGTTGAAAGCCGAAGAGGAAGGCAGCGGCTTCGCCTGCGGGGCGCCGGCGGTGGCGGCGGTGCTCTGGGCGGCGAAGGCGCTGGGCGCCGGCCGGGTGCAGGTGCTGCATCATTCCACTTCGGCAGATGAGACCGGCGATCCGTCTTCGGTGGTGGGCTACGGCGCGGCGGCGGTCTTGAAGACGGTATGATTCTGGCCAACATTCTCCTGCTCTTTTTCCTGATTGCGCTGAACGGTTTTTTTGTGGCAATGGAGTTTGCGGTGGTGGCGGCGCGGCGCGCCCGATTGGACATCCTGCCCAAGTCGGACGGATACGCCGGGCGCATCGTGCGCGGCTGGCTGGAAAGCCCGCCTGCCCGCGACCGCATCCTCGCGGCTACCCAGCTCGGCATTACCATCATTAGTCTGGCGCTCGGCGCCGTCGGCGAAAACACCTTTGAGCTGCTGCTGGCGCCCTATTTTGCCCAGGTTCGGCTGCCGGCGGAACTGTCGTTTCTGAGCGGTCTGATCGGCGTCCTGCCGCTGGTGCTTTCGCTGGTTGTCGTCACCGCCCTGCATGTCGTCCTGGGCGAGCAGACGCCCAAGATTGCCGTCCTGCGCGCGCCGGAAAAGTTCATCCTCGCCGCCGCGCCGCTGATGCGCGCTTTCAGCGCCGCTTTCAAAGGGTTCATTGACCTGCTGGACTGGGCAACCCATCAATTGCTCAGCCTGCTGGGACTGCCGCAGGGCAGCGCACACGGCTCACCCTATACGCTGGAAGAGCTGCGCGAAATGGTCTCCGGTCCGGAGATGCAGGGGATTTTTGAAGAGCCGGAACGCGAGATGCTTTCGGCAGTGATGGATTTTGGCGACCTGGTGGTGCGGCAGGTGAGCATCCCGCGCACCGAAATTGTCGCCATCGAAGCTGATGAGCCGCTGGAGGAGGCGGTGCATCTGCTGGTGGAAAACAGTTTGACCAAACTGCCGGTCTATGAGAAAGATTTGGACCACATTCTGGGCATTCTCCACATACAGGATTTGCTGATTGCCATGCAGGAGGGCAGGCTCTCCCAGCGCCGGGTGCGCGAGCTGGTGCGCGAGGCGTTCTTTGTCCCGGAAAGCATCCCGGTCAGCCAACTGCTGCAGCAGTTCCGCGCCCGCCGCGTCCATCTAGCCATTGTGCTGGACGAATTCGGCGGCACCTATGGGCTGGTCACGCTGGAAGACCTGCTGGAGGAAATTATCGGCGAGGTGCAGGACCCCTTCGATGCCGAACCGCCGCCCATCCGCCCCCAGCCGGACGGCAGTGTGCTGGTGGACGGCATGGTCACCATTGACGAGTTCAACGAGTATTTCGGCTTGAATCTCTCTGACCCGGAGTACGATACCATCGCCGGCTACATGCTGGGAAAACTGGGACGCATCCCCAGCGAGGGGGATACGGTAGAGGATGACCACCTGCGCCTGAAGGTAGAGAAGATGGACCGCCTGCGCATTGCGCTGATCTCGGTGCGGCGGATTTGATTTGACATTCCGCTCAAGCTGTGATACACTCGTTTCAACAATTGCATACGCCCCTTGCGGCGCTTCTATCCAGAGAGGTGGAGGGACCGGCCCTGTGAAACCTCGGCAACCCGGGTAAACCCCGAAGGTGCCAATTCCGTCAGAGGAAATCTGGAAGATAGGAGGGCAGCCGATGTACCGCTCGCCCCCTGACGTTATCCGGAAGGGGATATTTTTTATCCAAATTAAAAGGAGTTCACTGATGAGCACTACTTTTATGAAGTCCGAGAAGTATCTGTTCACCTCGGAGTCGGTCACCGAAGGACATCCCGATAAAATGTGTGACCAGATCAGCGATGCCGTTCTGGATGCCTGTCTGGAACAGGACCCGCTCTCGCGCGTGGCCTGCGAGACCGCCACCAAGACCGGCTTTGTCATCATCATGGGCGAAATCACCACCCGCGCCTTTGTCAATTTTGACGAACTGGTGCGCAAGGTGGTGGTGGACATCGGCTACGACCGCGGGAAAAAAGGCTTCGACGGCTACACCTGCGGCGTGCAGGCTGCCATCGCCTCGCAATCGCCGGATATTGCCCTCGGCGTGGATAAGGCGCTGGAAGCCAAAGCCGGCAACATGACCGATGCTGAAATCGAAGCCATCGGCGCCGGCGATCAGGGGATGATGTTCGGCTATGCCTGTGATGAGACGCCCACCCTGATGCCGATGCCGATCTATCTGGCGCATAAGCTCTGCCGGCGGATGAGCGTGGTGCGCAAAAACCAGACGCTGGGCTGGATGTGGCCCGACGGCAAATCGCAGGTGACGGTGGAATACCGCTACGGCAAACCGGTGCGGGTGGATACCGTGCTGATCAGCACCCAGCATTCCCCCGATGTTTCTCAGGAGGACGTGCGCGAGGGCGTTATCGAGGAAGTCATCAAGCCCGTTCTGCCGCCGGAGATGGTGGATAACCGCATGAAAATCTACGTCAACCCGACCGGGCGCTTTGTCATCGGCGGACCGCTGGGCGATGCCGGTCTGACCGGGCGCAAGATCATCGTGGATACCTATGGCGGCATGGGGCGGCACGGCGGCGGCTGTTTCAGCGGCAAGGACCCGACCAAAGTGGACCGCTCGGGGGCTTACGCAGCGCGCTGGGTGGCGAAGAACATCGTCGCCGCCGGGCTGGCAAAACGCTGTGAGATTCAAGTCGCCTATGCGATCGGCGTAGCCCGCCCGCTGAGTATCAATGTGGAAACCTTTGGCACCGGCGTTGTTCCGGATGAGCAGATCGCCAAACTGGTGACCCAGCACTTTGACCTGCGTCCGGGCGCGATCATCCGCGACCTCGATTTGCGCAAGCCGATTTACCGCCGCGTGGCGGCTTATGGTCACTTCGGACGGGATGACCTCGATTTGACCTGGGAACGCACCGATAAGGCGGAGCTTCTGCGCCAGGCGGCAGGTCTCTAAAGGCAGACATCAACAGGCGGAAGGACGAAGGCTTCTTCCGCCTGTGTTTTTGATTGCCTGCCTTTCCGCCGGGGCGGAAAAACGCCGCTATCTGCGGCTTGCAGGGGATTCCTTTCTGGATGCCACAGCCATTAAAGGATTGCTTTTGCGGCGCATTCCGGCGGCATGATGCAGCGCGGGGTCGTTCAGGCGGCTGAAGTCTCCCTGCTGCTTTGGCGGGCGGGATAGGGACACAGCCCGCGCAGGGGGCAGCGCGGACAGACGGGCTTGCGGGCATGACAGACCTCGCGCCCCAAACGGATCAGGTTCAGGTGTGCCGCGCCGTAGGCTTCGGGCGGGAAGAGCGCCGCCAGATGCGGATGCGCCTGTTCGGCGTTCATCCCCTGCGGGCGCAGCCCCAGCCGTCCGCTGACGCGGTGGATGTGCGTATCTACCGGAAAGGCGGGCATGCCCAGCGAGAAGAGCAGGACAATAGCAGCGGTCTTTGGTCCCACCCCCTTGAAGCGCATCAGCCAGGCGTGCGCCTCTTCAGGCGGCAGTGCGCTCAGAAAGCTCAAATCCAGCCCGCCGCGTTCCTGGGTGATTTGGCGCAGCACGGCTTGAATGCGCGCGCCTTTCTGGTTGGCAAGCCCCGCCGGGCGGATGGCTTCGATCACTTCCTGCGGGTCGGCGTCGCGCACGGCTTCCCAACTGGCAAAACGCCGGCGCAGGCGGGCAAAGGCGGCGTCGCGGTTGCGGTCATTGGTGTTCTGGGAGAGGATGGTGGAGACCAGCTCATCCAGCGGGGGCAGAGGCGTGCGCCAGCGCGGTTCGCCATAGACTTCCAGCAGGCGGCGGTGAATTTCCAGCGCCCGCCGGCGCAGTTCAGGGTCAGGAGCAGACGGCGCAGACATGCAGGCAGCACCTCGTTGGGGAAAACATGGGCGCATTGTACCACATCCGCGCCCGGGCAGGGATGGGCGGTAAAAAGAGTGTACACTCGAAAACGCCCGCGCGGTTCAACATGAACCGCCCTAAAAACTGCTTTACGGGTAAGCGTGATAGCGGCGGCCGGCGTGGCAGCGTTGATGGGCAGGTCCATTGGGCGGCAAAAAATTCCCCCCTGCAAGCCCGCAACATGCAGGGGAGCAGAGAAAGGAGGAGGAAAGGAAAAAGAAGACTAATTCAGAATAACCTGCGTTTGTTCCAGAAACTGCTCCACCAGCCGGCGCAGGGCAGCTTCGGGCAGCGCGCCGACCTGCTGATGCACCACCTGTCCGTTGTGAATGAAGAGCATGGTCGGGATGCCGCGCACGCCGTATTGCATCGCCCACTGGAAATGCTCGTCGGTGTTGACTTTGGCGACGAGCAGCCTGCCGGCGTATTCTTTCGCCAGCTTGTCCAAAACGGGGGCAACCATGCGGCAGGGTCCGCACCATGGTGCCCAAAAGTCCACAATCACCGGCAGGGTGGATTGCAGAACGGTTTTTTCAAATGCAGCATCGGTGACATGAATGGGTTCGCTTATCATATGATTTTCTCCTAATATTATACAATATATCTGAAATTATGACCAGTCTACAGCGAGCTGTTTGCGCTGGTGCAGGACTTTGTCCGCCGCCATTCCGGCGATGGCGCCTTCGGCGGCGGCGACCACTGCCTGTTTGACGTGATTGCAAAGCACATCGCCGACGGCAAAGACGCCCGGCAGGCTGGTCTGGTATTCGCGGTCGACGATCAGACAGCCGCCGTCATTGAGCGGGAGCTGCCCTTGCAGGAAGTCGGTGATGGGTTTGCCGCCCTGCAGGTAGATGAACGCTCCGCTGACCGGGATGACCTTTTCGCCTGCGCCGCGCTGGTTGAAGCGCACCGCCTGCACCTGCTTGTCGCCAATGATTTCGCGCAGCGCCGCGCCGGGGTAGAGGGTGACTTTGGGGTGATGGGTCAGCTCTTCGACCAGATGGGCGGGGGCTTTCAGGTCGGGGGTGGGCGAGAGGAAATGAACCCGGCGGACGAAGCGGGTGAGGAAGAGGGCTTCTTCGACGGCTTCATCGCTGCTGCCCGCTACCGCCACTTCCTGGTCTTTGAAAAAGGCGGCGTCGCAGGTGGCGCAGTAGGAAACGCCGTGTCCGAGCAGTTCATCTTCGCCTTTGACGCGCTGGCCGCGCCCCATCGAGCCGCTGGCGATGATGACGGCGCGGGCGGCGTAACTGCCCGCATTGCCGAAGACAGTTTTCGGGTCGGAGAGCAAATCCACGCCGATCACCTTGTCGTTGATGAACTGTGCGCCAAAGCCGAGCGCCTGCTGGCGCATGCGTTCGAGCAGCTCCGCCCCGCTGAGCGGTTCAGGGATGCCGGGGTAGTTGGCGATTTTGGCGGTCATGCCCAGCGCACCGCTGGTCAGCCCGCGGTCGAGGATGAGGGTGTTCAGCCCGGCGCGGGCGGTGTAGATGGCGGCAGAGACGCCCGCCGGTCCGCCGCCGATGATGACCACGTCATAGACGGGCAGTTCAAAGCCGGTGGAGAGGTTGAGCGGCAGAGCCTGCGAGAAGTTATCCATCATAGGGGTACACCTCCGTTGTGTTTCATTCGTTTACCACCCTGATTAGATGCGGGGAACGGCAAAAGGTTACATGTTGGTTGTGGTTTGACCCTCACCCCCTGCCCCCTCTCCCATAGAAGGGAGAGGGGGAGTTCTGACCCTCACCCCTGCCCCTCTCCCATAGAAGGGAGAGGGGGAGTTCTGACCCTCACCCCTGCCCCCTCTCCCATAGAAGGGAGAGGGGGAGTTCTGACCCTCACCCCTGCCCCCTCTCCCATAGGTAGGGAGAGGGGGAAATGCGGCGCAAGTTTGCAACTTGCGCAGCTATGGAGCAGCTTGGGTTTCCGTGCTACAGGTTTCTTCCGCCTTCATTCCTCCGCCTTCTGAATTTAAGAATCTTGCCCCACAGGGGTTTTGGGGTGCAGGGGTGAAATCCTAACCAAACGAGAAACAACAGAGCGGCTGCGCCGAAATCGTGCTACAATTCAATAGGAGACCCTTGCCGATGGAAAGAGAGACCCTCTTGAACCTGCTCAAAAGCCAGGAAGCTGTGCTGAGGGAGCAATTTGCTGTTGCCTCGTTGTCGGTGTTCGGCTCGGCAGCTCGTAACCGCGCCCGCAAACGCAGCGACATAGACCTGCTGGTTGAGTTCGATCGACCGGTGGGATTGTTGACGTTTGCCCGCCTCAAACTGTATCTAGAACATCTGCTTGGCTGCCGCGTTGATCTGGTTACTCCGGCTGCCTTGCGCCCGGAACTGCGCCAACAAATCTTACAAGAAGCCGTCCATGCCCTCTAGGAACTGGACCATGCGCCTGCAGGACATGCTGACCTGCATGGCAAAAATCGAACAATACACCGCTGGTCTCTCCTATGAAGCGTTTGAAGCGGATGAGCGCACCGTTGACGCCGTGTTGCGCAATCTGGAAATTATTGGCGAAGCGGCTCGGCAAATCCCCCGCTCGGTCAAAGCTGCCTATCCGGCGCTTCCCTGGGCGGAGATGCAAACGATGCGCAACATCGTCATTCATGAATATCACGGGGTCAATTTGCGGATCATCTGGCAAACGGTCAAAGAAGACCTCCCTCCGCTTGCGCCGCTTTTGCGGCAAATCCTTCAGGAACAGTAACTACTCCATGCTGGCGGCAAAGCTTGCACGGTGATAGAGCGACTCGGGGCGGGGTTTGACCCTCACCCCAGGGGAAAGGCAGAAGGCGGAAGGCGGGTTTGACCCTCACCCCCTGCCCCTCTCCCATAGGAGGGAGAGGGGGAGTTCTGACCCTCACCCCCTGCCCCTCTCCCATAGAAGGGAGAGGAGGAGTTCTGACCCTCACCCCTCCCCCTCTCCCATAGGAGGGAGAGGGGGAGTTCTGACCCTCACCCCTCCCCCTCTCCCATAGGTAGGGAGAGGGGGGAGTTCTGACCCTCACCCCTGCCCCCTCTCCCATAGGAGGGAGAGGGGGAGTTCTGACCCTCACCCCCAGGGGAAAGGCAGAAGTCAAAAGGCGGAAGGCGAAAGGTTTTTCTTCCGCCTTCATCCTTCTGCCTTCTGACTTTAAGAGTCTTGCCCTAGACGGGTTCATCTTTGCGCGCCAGCTTCGCCTTAAGCGCGTTCAGCCGTTCGCTGCTGCCTTCGGCGAGCGCTTCCCACAGCGCCCAGAGGATTTCCTCCATGTTCGGCTGAGGAAGCAGCTCCAGCCGCCCGTCCGCCAGCCGGCGCACGCTGCTGCCCGCCCTAAAGACAGGGCGGGCGGGGGTTTCTTCAGGCTTCATCACGCACCTCCACCGTCAAAATGGCGCTGCCGCAGCGGGCAAACTCGCTGCCGTCCGCCGGCTGGATGGTGAACGTCCCCGCCTGCGCCGTGCTCAGCCGCAGTTCGCCTTTGCCGTTCTCCAGCGGCACGCCCACCGTCAGCTCGTTCACGCGCAGTTCCACCGCCAGCCGCCCCGGACAGCTCACCTGCACGGTCAGGCCGCCGCTGCCAACGCGGGCGAAGACCGTCTGCCCGCTCACCCCATTGCAGGAAAGCGTCAGGCGCGCCAGATACTCCTCCCAGCGCTGTTCCAGCGGCTGCAGCCGCTCGCCCGGCAGCAGGACAAAATCTCCGCCGCGCTGGGCAACCGATTTGATGCTCCCATCTGCGTTCAGCAGCAAATAAATCATCTCATCCCTCCACGTGTTCAAAAAAACCAGCCGTCAGCGCCAGGCAAAGGCGCGGTAATAACCGCTGCCGGAAGCGCGGCGGGTAGAATGCACCACGCCGTAGGCGGAACTGTTGGCGGTTTGAAAATAAAGGTTGCTGGCATCTGCCCCCAGCACGTCCACCGAACTGGTGCCGTTATAAACCACATTGACGCGCACCAGCTCGCTGGCGCCCGGCGCGGGGCTGGTGGCGTGCCAAAGGATGACCAGCCGCGGCGTCGTCCCCAGACTGTGCGCCTTGATGTAGGTGTTGTTATAAGCGACTGCAAACCAGCCGGAATCGTAATCCGGCGGCGGGAGCGTTTCGGCTTCATACGAACGGATGCTGTCCTGCACCAGATTGCTGCCATCCCAATAGACCTCGCCGATCAGGCGCGTGCCGGCGGTCTCGCTGGGTGAGGTGTTGACCTCCAGCGTAAAGGTAGTGCTGCCGGCAGCGGCGCGGGCAAAGACGTACCAGAGCGCCGCCGCGCCGGAAAAACTGCCCGCCGGCAAATCTACGTTCGCCGCCGCCGTCAGCATCCTCCCGCCGACCATCAGCGCCGGCGGCTTGGTGGTGGCATACGGCACACGCAGACGGTTGACCGCCAGATACTCCAGGCGGATATTGCGCGCATAGCGCCCCAAAAACACCCCCAGGGGCACGGCATCGGCAGGCTCCTGTCCCAAATACAGCGCATCGCGGCGCAGGTTGTTGTAATGTTGAAACGCGGTCGGCTGCCCCGCACTGACATCGTTGGAAAGCGGATATGCCATGCTTGATCACCTCCAGTAACTGTTATCCCAGTTCATCATTCCGCTGTAGCTGCCCTCATCCACCCACTGGCTGGCGAAGTAAAGCTCACCGTTGACCTGATAATGGGTTGAGCGGGTGGTCAAATGACAGCGGACGATGATTCTGCCATCGGTAAAAATCTTGTGTTCCATGACGTGCTCCAGCGCGTACAGCCCGGTAATCGTGCCGGAGCGGGTGGTCAGGGTAATATCGCGGTGCTGGGTGATGATGTCCACCAGATTGCGGTACATCGTCTGGGCATCTTGAGTGTGGGTGCTGCCGTCGGGGTTGATCAAAGAATCGGCGATCAGCACATCGAACCACAAATGGCGCACATCCGAAAAGCCGCCCAGCGTATCGCTATAGACCTCATGATGCACCTGCACCAGCGTGCCCTGCCCGGCTTTGGGATGGAGCAGGAAGGGGCAGGGCTGTCCGCCGTTGACGGCGGGGTGCTGCAGGGTGATGTCGCAGTCAACGCCGATGACAGGCATAGCTCACTCCTCCCAGCCCCTTTCAGCGAAAGGCGAAGGCGGGATATGAGCGGAACGCGCCACCGCCGCCACCTGGCTCTTGTAATCCTGAATCAGCGTAAAACTGCGCTCCAGCAGGCGGTTCTGTGCCGGACGGGCGTTGACGGTCTCGCCCAAAGCGATGGCGCGCATCATCATCGCATAACCGGCAACGCCGCGCACCAGCAGAGAATCCAGATCGGCGGGGATGGTGGTCTCTTCGGCATCGTCCAGCCCATACAGGCGGTTGCGCACGGCGCAGGTGAGCTGAAGGCGGTCGCCGCTTTTCGGATAAGCCGGACCGCTGAACTGCAGGCAGGGCGCCCCTGCCTCCCAGTACCAGAAATAGCGGTCGGTGGGCGGGCTGTCTTCGCCTTCAAAAGGAAAAACCACGCGGCGGATACCGAGCAAGCCCGGCGGCGCCGTCAGGCGCAGATACCGCCCGCCCTCGCTCACCGTGATCACCACCGTCAGAATCAGCGGAGCGAAGTGGTCGTAATCGGTCAACGCCTGACGGCAGGCTTCGGCGAGCTGAGCGTCGCTGTAGCGCAGCCCTGCCGGGTCGCCCAGCAGCTGCAGGATGCGCGGCTTAAGCCCCGCCAGGGTGATCACCGCCGTCCCTCCTGCGGCTTGCGCGGCGCTTCCACCCGCTGCAGGGCACGGCGCACCTCCTCCGCCGTAAAGGTGTGCTTGCGCCCCTGCGAATCGATCAGCGTCAGGCTGCCGTCCGGGTGGCGGCGGTAGCCCAGCGCCCCCGTGCCGACCAGTTCACGGAACAGCGCCGGCAGGTCAATGCGCAGAAAGTCAATCTCTTGGTTGGTCGTCATCGTTATTGCCTCCGTTTCAAAAATGGGTCTGATTCCAGCCGCGGCGGGGCGCTTCCAGAGCGATGCTGGCGATGTAACCGCCCAGCGCCGCCGCCATCATCACCAACTGTTCAGAAGTCAGCGCAAAAGGCAGGGCAACGCCGAATCCCTCCAGCACAATCACCATCAAGCCGATCAGCGCCGCCCAGAACTTGCGCGAACGCAAAACGCCCCGCCAGCCCGCCGCGCCGGGGTCCACCGCCACGCCGAGCAGGTAGGAAACCACCAGAATCACCAGCGCCGCCGCCTGTTCGCTGTCCAGGTGAAACGAGGGGACAAACGACTGAACCACAAAGACCAGCAGCGCCAGCGCCAGCGTCCAGAAACGCCTTGAAGTGAGCAAAACTGTGAACATCCTCTTACTCTCCTTTCTGATCTGGAACGGCGGGCGGGGGCTGAACCCGCCCGCGCCCAAAGAAACTTGCCGCTTATGCCACGTTCGATTTATGCAGCGGGCGGAAATCGTTCACCCACACCGCCAGAAAATGGCGCACCTTCAAGCGGTGTTCGTCATTGGTAAAGACCGCCGGCGAAAGCTCGTTGCCGGCAATGTAAATCTCCGGCATCAGCCCGAAGCGCTCGCCGACGAAGATCGCCGGCGCCACCAGCGGGTCGCACACGGCTGCCCAGTCGTTGGCATCCGTCCACTCCGGCACGGTGATGACATCGCCCGGCTGTCCGCGCTGCATATTTTCGCTGTAGATGCTGGCGGCGTTCTCCAGCGAAGGGTAGAGGATTTTCATCGCCGTCAACTGCAAGGCGCGCGGCACCAGCAGATAGCGCGGGTTGACCGCCAGCTTTGCACCCGTGCCGTAATAGCCGGCGGCGTTCTTGACCAGCAGGGGCTGGTTATACACCGCCGTCTGCACGGTATCCCATTCAGCAGCGGAAAGCGCCGCCGTGCGCAGGTTGGCATGACCGCCGGCGCTGGTGACCGGCGTGTTGTTAAACAGCGCCCCGCCGTCCGCCAGCGTTGGGCCGACGCCGCCGTTCAGGGTGAAAATTTCCGCCACCAGCGCCGAGATTTTGCGCAAGCCCGCCGCCGCCAGCTCGCGCGGATACTGCGCCAGCTTGCGCGTCTCATCGCGGTCAATCAGCTCCAGCGTCAGCGGAATGTAGCCGCCGTACTTCTTCCAGCTCGCCGTTTCAGGACTATCGCCGATGACCAGCTCCGGGTATTCCTGCCCTTCGCCCACCTCCGGCAGCGACCCCACCGTGCCGACCAGCGTGCCGGTGATGGCTTGCAGCGAGTTGAAATGTTCCACCGTGACAATGCGGCTCCACCAGTCATAGCCTGCCCTGCCGAGCTGTTCCCACTTGTTGACCACGATCTTGTTCAAGGCGTTCTTGACCAGCCCGCTGAAATCGGCAGTGGTAGCCAGCAGCGCCCGCGAACGGTCATAGCCGCCGCGCAGCTCGTAATCCCCGGTCAGCATTAAATACAGCTCACGGATGCCGGAAAGTTGATGCACGCGCAGGGCTTGCTTATCCGGGTCGCGCGGCGCACCGAAGAGGTCATCCACCGCCGTTTGCAGCTGCTCCTCCGTGGTGACCATCTCGCTGATCCGCCGCGGTCCCTGCACGACTCGCCCGGCGGTCAGCTCGGCGACCAGTTGGCGGGCGCGGGCGATCTGCTCGTTCAGCTCCGCCGCTTCAAACACCCGCCCGCTGAACTGGCTGCGGATCATCTCGGCAGCAGCAGGCGGCAGCGCCGCCGCCGAAAGCGCCGTCTCCAAAAGCACCCGGCACATCTCCAGCCGCGCCGGCTGCAATGGGCCGGCAGAGGTCAGCGCAGCGCGCTCTTCAACAACTTGTTCAGACATGCTTAACTCCTTTCTCGAATACGACTCCAGCGCCCGCAGGAAAGCGCCCCCGCGGGCAGGGTTGACCACCACATCCAGCGAATACACTTTGAGAATGGTTTGCACCTCCTTGCCCAGCGCAGTGAACTGCACATCGGCGGAAAAGCCCACCTGCGGCTTGGGCATCTCAGCCAGCATCTCCTGCCCCAAGCGGCGCAGGATGTCCGCCGAAGGCCCCAGCGGGCGCAGGCGCAGGCGGATGCCCTGCGCTTCTTCATCCCACTGCGGCGCATACACCACCCCCGCCAAATCGCGCACCGAGCGCCCGCCAAACGAATGGTCAATAAAACACGGCAGCCCGTCCCAGAGCGCCAGCGAAGCCCGCAGCGCCTGCGGCGGAAACTGCCAGCCGTTGCCCTGTCCGGCGCTGATGGCGAGGATTTCAAATTCCCCCGCCGGGTTGGGGCTGCCCTGCATCTGAAAGGTATCGGTATGGTTCATCTTTCCTCCTCGATATGGCTGCCCCGGCGGTCGGTTTGCCTGCTGCGCTCCAGCAGCTCCTCCACGTCCACCGATTCACCGGCAAAGCGGTACACCAGCCGCAGCAGTTCGGCATCGTCCAGCAGGCTGCGCTCGCGCAGGCTGAGCAGCGCCGGCAGGATGGCGGCGGTTGCCTGTGCCAGTTCCAGATTATCGCGGCTGGAAATATCACATCCGCTGACGCGGATCGGCGCCTCGGGGTCGGGGCTGCTGCGGCGGCTGCCCAACATCTGCGCCGCCCGCCAGACCACCGCCCGCAGCAGGTCACCGATCAGCCAGAGGAAGTACATTTGGCGCTGTTCAAAGTAGCGGTAAGTTGCCCCGCCGGCGGCTTCGGCAGTGGTGCGCGTGGCGCTTTCCGGCTCTGCCAGAAAGTGCAGCGGCAGCCCCACGCCGGCGGCGATCATCTTCTTCAGCGCCAGCCCGTCTTCGCCGGCATCCTGCGATTCCAGGCGCGGCGCCAGCACCTCCCAGCTCTCTTCAGCGCTGGTGACCAGAATGCTGCCCGGCGGGGGCGGCTGAAGGTTGAGGGCGTGCTGGCGGGCGGCGCGCTCCCCCTCGCTGGCATATTGTCCGCGCACAACGAACAGAAAGGCGTTGCGGTAGCGGTTCAGCCGGGCGCGGTCTTCCAGCCAGTTGGCATAGCGCGCCAGCCAGCGCAGCAGCGGCGCCAAATCCGATTCGCCCCACTGCGCCCCCACCGCCCGGTTGACGGCGTAATGGAGCATGGCGGGCGTCTGCGGCGGCAGCAGCGGCGAAAACGCCGCCCAGGGCGCAGGGTCGGGATCGCTCAGCGAAGCCTGCGGATAAAACGCCAGCGGCTGTTCGATGTCGTTCTCGGCAGCTTCGATTTCACGAATCTGCGCCGCCGGCACGGCGCGCACGTAGGACATCCCCGCCGCGTCGGTGCTGATCAGCACGAACAGGTTGCCGCTGCGGGTCAGCTCATCGCACCACTCGATCACCCGCGTGGGCATACGGTTGAGCGGATGGTTCCAGAAGCGTTCGAGGAACGCTGCGGTCGGACGGTGCGGGCAGGAAACCGCCAGCCCGCCGCCGATGACGTACTGCGAGGTCAGGCTGACGATGCGCCGCGCCAGCGGGTTGACCCGCCAGGCTTCCAGGCACTGCGCCAGCACCTCCTGCCGCGAGGGGGGCAGGCGGTCGCGGTCGCTTTGTGCGGCGGCAAACGCTCCCAGCCGCAGGGCTGCCTCGCGCTCCGGCGGGGCAGACTGCGCCGCCCGCCGTTTCCACAAAGCCGAAAACCGCTTGAAAAATTTGTTCGCCATCTCAATATCCTTCGTCCAGTTCGTTCAGCGGGTCGGGGCGCGGGATGAGCAGCGGGGCAGCGGGCAGGCTCCACCGTTTCCGCTCCAGCACCGCCGCCAGCGCCGCCGAGATCACCAGATCGTCGTGCAGCGGCTCACCGTTCAGCGGGTGGCGGGCAGCCGCCGGCACCCCCCAGCGCAGAATGCGCCCCGCACCGGGTTGAATCTCATATTGGGTGTGTTCCAGTTGGCTGAAAAAGAGCGCTTGCAGGTCATCGCCGGGCGTGTATTCCTTCCAGCGTCCGCTTTCCACCACTGCCAGAAACTCCCAGCCCAGCGCCGATTTGGACGCTGCGCTGAAGATAAACGGGGTCACCCGCCCCGGCAGGGCCTTTTCCAGAAAGGAAGCCAGCCCCGCGCCGATGCCGGTAGCATCCACCACCACCTCCTGCGGCTTCCAGTGTTCCGCCAGGGCCAGAATCTGGGCATACAGGCGGGTGTGCTTCACCCCCGTCCAGAGCAGGCGGCGCTGAACGCGGTAGGTGGGCGCTTTGAGCAGCGGGTCGTTCAAGGTGGCTAAGTCCACCTGAAGGATGGTCAGCGCGGTGGCATCGCGGCGGCTGGCAGCGGCGGAGCGCAGCGGGTCGCCGCCGCCCTCCTCCTCCCCGGCTACATCCAGCAAAAAGGCGTAGCGCCGCCCCGCCTGCGGGCTTTCGGCGGGCGGATGTCCGCCGCGCATCAGGGCGATGCGTTCGGGCGGAAACAAGCCGCCCTGCCCGTCAATCTCCTCGCTGTAGTACTGCGTGCGCACCAGCGGGTGCGCACGTCCCAGCCGCGCCGTCTGCTCGGCGACAAAGCGGGCATACGCCGCCACCTCGCGCCCCACGTCCTCCGCGCTCAAGCGGAAAACACGGCGGATGCCGTCGCGCTGTTCGGCTTGCTGGGCAGCGCGCAGCTCGCGCCCCAGCAGCGTCTGCGCCGTCCAGGCCGTCCCCCAAAAGACGCGCGTCGCATTCGCCGCCGCCGCCATCGGCGCAATGTCCTTATCGTATTTGGCGATGCTCACCTCCTGCGCCTCGTCCACCTCCAGCAGCGTGGAAGCGGTTGCCCCGACGATGTTCGCCTCCGGCTGGGCGGAGAAAAACAGCGTGCGCGACTGCCCCAGCCGGTAGATATAGCCGCTCTCCTTGCGCCAGAGCGAACGGGTGAGCAGGTTGCGCTCCAGCACCCGCTCCAGCCGCCGCATGGCGTTCAGCGATTGCGGCTTCCAGGTCGGCGAAACTTTGACGATCTCGTTCGGCGTCTGCGAAAAGAGCAGCATCAGATATGCCTCAAGCTGTGCCTGCAGTTCGTTCTTGCCCGATTGGCGCGGGAACATGACCACAAACGACAACCCGCGCCCCTGCAAAACGGAAGCGGTCACCGCCTGCGCCACGCTTTGCTGATAGCTGCGCAGGCGCAGCCCGGAGGCGTGTTCGCAGAAGCGGTTCACGTCCTTGAGCAGGTGGACGATTGCAGCAGCGGGTGAAACAGGCGTGTTCCTTCCCATCGTTCATCAGGGCGGACTGAGAAAAGACTTCAGCAAAGCGCCGAGCGCAGCCAGAAACGACCCGCCCGAAGCCAGCCCGGACCAGACCTTGAACGAGGTCACCCCGTCGCTGGCAGCGCGCAGGCGCAGCTCCTGGTCGTCGGCGCGCCGCTCCAACTGGCTCAGGCGCTGGTTCACCAGTTGCAGCGTGTACGTTTGCTGCTCGCGCAGCGCCGCCAGTTCGGCTTTGAGCAGGCTGACCGCGTGGCGCAGCTGCTCGGCGATGAGTTCGATGCGCGCTTCTTCGTCATTCATTGCGGACGCTCATCTCCTCCAGCGCCTGATTGAGGGCGGTTTGCAGCAGCCGCCAGCGGCGGCTCTCCTTCTGGCGGCAAAACCCCCGCCGCAGCCAGCGGGCAGCGGAGAAGGCTGCTGGCCGCGGCGAAGCCGCCAGGGCAAGCGGCTGACAGCCCGGACGATCAAAGGGGCGCTGCCCGCCCCAGAGCGCAGCCGCGCCGTGCAGGTCGGCGCGCTGACCATTGCAGCAGGGTTCGTCCGGTGCATTGGGCGGTGCAGCGGGCGCTGTCAGCCGCTGAACCCGCCGGGGAGCAGCAGCGGGTTTAGCCATCTCCGGCGCTCCGTAATTCTTCCAGCGCCTCCGCCAGCGCCTGGCTGAGCAGGACGCCGCTCTCGGCGCTCTGGTCGAGCGCCCGCTCGGCGCGCAGCAGCTGCCCCAGCCGCGTGCTGGTCTTGCCGTAGGCATCCAGCAGCTTGAGCAAATCGTTAAGCGAACGGCACTCATCGGCAAGCTCGGCAGCGCGGCGCATCAACAGCCGCAGCATCGCCACCGCCTCGCGCAGTTCGCTGCTCTCTTCAGCCGGCGGCTCCCTGCGGCGGCGCGGGGAAGCGGGGGAAGGGGAAGTGGATTTTGCGGACATGGTCAAACCCAAAGTGGTTAGAACGTATGTGCTGCTTTCCGCCCCAGTATGCGGCTTTTGCGCCCCTGCGGCAAGCGGTCAAAAAGGGACGGTTTTTTGCGCATAGGTGAACCTTCCCCCTGCGCCGCAAAAACCTTTCCCCGCCCCGCCCTCTTCCCCCTCTCCCTCCTATGGGAGAGGGGCAGGGGGTGAGGGTCAAAACTCCCCCC
>Ga0209227_1001470_pt1 | contig 18205 bp, 14 predicted proteins | sample YNPBryantNP2012_FD_185815 | JGI IMG/M metagenome (GOLD analysis project Ga0209227, IMG submission 185815) | Anoxygenic and chlorotrophic microbial mat microbial communities from Yellowstone National Park, USA - YNP Bryant NP 2012 (SPAdes)... ...
TCGCCCCCACCAAACCTCCCCCTCGCAGGGGAGGCTTTCTTCTTTAGCCCCTCCTGTCAGGAAGGGGTAAGAGGAGAGCTTTTATGTGTCCCCTCCTAACTTCCCTCTCGCAGGGGAGGCTTTCTTCTCTTTAGCCCCTCCTGTCAGGGAGGGGTGTGGGGAGGGCTTTTTTGCCTCCACCAAACCTCCCCCTCGCAGGGGAGACTTTCTTCTTAGCCCCTCCTGTCAGGAAGGGGTAAGAGGAGAGCTTTTATGTGCCCCCTCCTAACTTCCCTCTCGCAGGGGAGGCTTTCTTCTCTTTAGCCCCTCCTGTCAGGGAGGGGTGTGGGGAGGGCTTTTTTGCCCCCACCAAACCTCCCCCTCGCAGGGGAGGCTTTCTTCTTTAGCCCCTCCTGTCAGGGAGGGGTAAGAGGAGAACTTTTATGTGCCCCCTCCTAACTTCCCCCTCGCAGGAGAGACTTTCTTCTTTAGCCCCTCCTGTCAGGGAGGGGTGTGGGGAGGGCTTTTCTGTGCCCCTCTTAACCTCCCTTTCGAGGCTGTGTCGTAATATGTTTTTATAGAATATTTGCCCATATATTTTTGCTTCAGGTGCCTTCTCCCCATCGCAGGAGAAGGACAGGTTGAGGGGGATGGGTGCGGAGAGCATGAATCGTGGTGAGACATACGAGCATTTTTATTCACCCTCACCTCCATCCTCCCCCATCGGAGGGCGAGGAGGTTTTTTTTCCCCGTTATGAATAACGCCTCCCCTTCTTTTATGTGGAGCTATAATTAATCATCTGTTTTGTTTCCCCTGCTCAGCTCATATGCGTAGAACGCCCTGCCAATTTCCGCCAGAAACGGAAGTCCGATTGATTCGTATTCATAGGTGTTGTCCTTTATGATGCCGTTTGCGTTCACGTAGATCACTGCTGAAAGAAAGAATTCAATGTTCTCTGAGTGATCTACGATGTAGGCGCAGTCGGAAAGAAATCCATCTGATCTGCCGACGATATTGAATGAGCGCACGCTTTGTTTCCACTGGCGGGCATCTCGCATGTCACCAAATAGAAGATATTTTTTATAGTTATCTGGGTATCGTGCGGTATCTCGAAAGGCAGGGATATCAGACTCCCGGGGAAGACAGCCAAGACAGTGGCGCACCAACGAGTAGTCTTCAGGTGAAAGTTTAAATTGTTGGTGTTCAGGAAAATAGTCGGGAAAAAATACGGTTTGGAGCATCGTGTGAATATCCTGCAGAGAGAGATAATTGTGCGTTGAGTAATCAAACGGCTCATGCACGATGCGACCGTCTGAACGGCGATAGCCTTTGCCCTTATGCACTGCTCCAAGAGGGTTGCGCAGTATGTCGGTATTGAAGAGCATGGGCTGTTCATACAGCACCTGATGGTCTTTGGTAAAAAACGTAAATGGGTTTGTGTACCGGTTCTCATCTGCAGAGCAGTGATTGAAACGCCGGATAATACGAGCAGTTGGGTAGCCCATATGCGCAAGGGTTTCATTGATGTAGCGCTGCCCTAAAAATTCATACAGTCGGTTATACGCATCATTATCGCTGACAATCAGGGCTTTCTTGACATAGTGACCAATACTTGGCATACCCTGCGGTGCAGTGGGATCGCGTTGCACCGGCTTCTGACAACTCTGGCTGCTACCGATTGCAAGAGGTGTCTGTGCGTCAAGTCCGGGAATCACCAGTTCATGCAGCCGCTGCAAGGCAAGGCAGGCAACCGGCAGCTTGACAAGGCTTGCAGGGTTAAAATAGACCGAAGGATCAGCCCTGAATGCCGTAGAGGAGAAGCGAGGTGCACCGTTCTTATCACGCTCAATATGGGTGTAGAGAATCTGCACTTCATAGGTAGCGGCATTTTCAATGACGCTCTGACACAAGGGGGATGCGGAAGCAACCAGTGTGGGAATGAAAGAAGCATCAAAGGCATATTCAGGCTGGGCAAAGGTGGTTTCATGCACTGGTGCAGATTTATCGTGGGCACATCCTGCGAGTACGGAGATTCCAGTAATGACTGCTCCCAACACCCTCAGCCAGAACATAAACCTACGGCATTGAGAAGCCATTTTTTTTGATGGCGCGGAGCAGGTTTGAGTGAGTGGTGTAGCCGAACCGGAACGGCAGTGGAGCTGCCCTGTGTCGGTATGCGGCTGCAAGGTCAGGTTCAAAATGATTTTTGAAAAGATCAATCGGTCCCTCATACACCCCGTACAGCGTTATATTCCATTGGTCACTTTTGAAAAACCTGAACGGTATGCCTGAATCATCCTGCACTATGATACTGCTTTTTTGCAGGATAAGGTTTCTGATTCGGGAAAAATAGGGTTTGTGCATCAGATATGATGCTGATTTCAGAAATGTTGCCACCGGCTGCTCAATCGCTTCGCAGTAGGCTGCGCATCCAGAACATCGCGCAAGACCGCTATCCGACAAATTGGCAGACAGGTAAACAAGTTTTTTTTGCATCCCCTCTGCTGAGGTGCACTCTATTTCGATACCGCGGCATCTTCCATTTCCTCGGGTACATGCAGAAGCAGAAGATCGGAACACTACAGTCCCGTTGTCAGTGAGGTCGAAAAACTCGATGCGTTCTATATGGTGATGCGTGCGGGCAAGAAAGATCATCAGCAGGGGAAGTGTTCCAGTTACGCATCCTTTGCCCAGTTCCTGTGACATATCGTTTGTTTTAAAAAAGCTGATGCGAAGTATATCTTCAAGGGATGCTTCAATGAGGGATAAACAGCGCTCTATGTTCTCGGGGGAAAGGTCACCTGCTGTAGGTAGGGTGCCGGTTGGTTCAAGCCCAATAAGTATAAAGCGCTGCGCATCAGGGAATAGGGTATGGAGGTAAAGAAAATCAGGTCCGCTGAATGGATAGAATATTGTTGCAGTGGAGGGCACAGCGTCAAGTTCGGTGCGACGCCACTGCTCGATACTGCGCGCGCGGGTTGCAGAAAACCGTGCCCACTGCGCATCCATGCGTGCGGCATATTTTTTCCACGCATCGGTAGTTGCCGCACGATCCCACGGGGGTGGAAACGAGGTACGCATCCCTGCTAAAAAAAAGGCAATGCTGTTGTCTATGGTGGCAGTGGAGACAGTATGAGCAGAAGATTCTGCAGCAGGTAAAATCTGAGCATCAGCAGAAATATTTTGCAGCTCTGACAGAATCGCAGTACCGGCACTCGCCGTGTCAGCGGTTATGAGTAGAAGGATGACAAAAGCAGCTCTCAGCTTGTTCATATGCGCCTTGCCTGTCTGGGGTGTGCAATGCTGTATACAATTGCTGCGCAGCCAAGTGTTGCTATTCCGGCAAGTGATTCTTGCGGACGCTCATACAGAAGATAGATAAGGTTCCAGAGCATGAAAGCTGAAAACACAAAAACTGGTAAAGGGTACAGAGGGATTGTGAATGGACGCGCTACGTCAGGGTATCGTCTGCGGTGTAGCATAACGCCAAGAACCGTGAGGAGCGAACATAAATTGATGGTAAAACCCACATAGGTCAGTGCTTGCTCAAACGTTGTTGTAAGAATCAAAAGCAGACTGATGGAGAACTGCAGCAGTATTGCCCTGACAGGAATGTTGCGAGGGGACACAGCGGAGAAAAAAGAAAGCAAACGAATGTCTTCTCCCATGGCTTTGGTAATGCGAGGTCCGATGAACACCAGTGAACTCACTGAGGCAAGTAGCAACAACGAAATAATGCTGCCGATGATTTTTGCCCCTGCACGCCCAAAAATGTTTTGGGCACAAATATACCCTATTTCAAGCTGACCGGCAAGCGACTCAACGGGGGCTGTTGCAAGAAACGTGTAATTGAGCAGACCATACAGTACGGCAACGAGCACGGTACCGATGATGAGTGCGCGGGGCAGGGTGGTTTGAGGCTGTGCGATGTCTCCGGCAAAATATGCTGCTGCATTCCATCCTGAGTAGGCGTATGTTACATAGACGAGGGCAACGGCAAACGCAGGATTCATCATGTCATCAAGTACTGAGCGGTTGAGCGGACACAACCGGTGGAACGGTTCGGATGCTGAGGATAACCCTGCCATAACGAAAAACAGTATAAGGCAGACGTTGAGTGCAGTTACCGCAATTTGGACCGATGCGCTCATACGGATATTCATGCAGTGCAGCACTGTCAGGAAGCACAAAAGCACGGTGCCGGGAATAACCGGATTTGGCAGGTTAAAGACCCGTGCCAGGTAGGTACCAAACGCGATGCTTGATAGTGCCGCAGGAGCGGCAAAGCCGATACTGACAGAGACAAACCCTGAGAGAAAGCCTATTGCTGGATGATAGGATACGCTGAGATAGACATATTCGCCACCTGAGCGTGGCAGTGCAGCACCAAGTTCAGCATAGACAAGTGCACCACACAATGCCATACAGCCACCAATACCCCAGAGGAGAAGAATCGAGGCGCAGTGCTGAATGTCAACAAGCTGGAACCCAAGCGACGTGAAGACGCCGGTACCAACCATATTGGATATAACCATTGCAGTTGCTGCGGCAGTGCCGATTTTTGGTGCTGTTTGCATTTCGGGAATATGATTGAAAATTTTTTGTCCTTTTAGTATGTATGCGCAGGGAGAGTCAATATAAAATATGCACAATTCCCATAGTGGTTGCCCCACAGAACAGGTACCGCACAAGAAGGAGGTTCTGCCATGAAAAAACTGTTTTGGATATTAAGCGTTATGGTACTGGTTGCTCTACTGTTTGGTACTGAGGAGCAGGGCTTTTGTACGACCACCGGCACCAGTGGAAAAGAATCCTGCACCCAGAGCTCATGGCATGCGGTATCACTGGCCGGTCTGATACAGCCGGTGGTGCTGTATGTTCCGAATCGCATTTTTGATATTCTTGATATTGTACGTCTGCGGCTGCGCATTGGTCCCGGGCTTTCAGCTGGTGCGCGGGTCACGGAATTAGTAGATATTTTCATGGGGAGCCACGCAACAGGGTATATTGGACCGCGCGGTGCACGGGGCAAACCCCAGATACCATGGCCACTTGGTCTTGAGAAAAACGAAGGCATAGAAATCAGTATCGCTGACGTAACCGATGACGGTAAACATGCGCCGTATGTTGATCCTCTTGAGATAAGCGTTCAGGCGCAGCCGGTTATTGCCGGTGTGTATGTTGGGCTTGAAGTGTTTGAGATACTTGATCTCGCAGCGGGACTTTTGTTCCTTGACCTTCAGGGTGATGATTTTTAGGATTGCGCTCTCTGAGATTACTGCTGTGGCTCAGTATGGACATGCACCGAGGCAATATGGGGCGCCAAGCGACTGATGCGCTTTTCAATATCTGTTGCAATCCGATGCGCTTGGCAGAGTGAAATGTCCGGTGTCACACCACACACCAGACTGATGTCCCACGCCCCATCAGTTTCCATAATATGAATATCCCGTATATCACAAACTCCGATGCTGGTGTCTGTTGCGACGCGACGTATGGTTTCTATAAAAGGAGCATGAGCATCGGTGATATTGCTGCAGGGTGATGCGTGCGTGGCAATGCTGCACTCGAGGTGTGAGCGAACCGAGGCAACACGAGGGAATCGCTCTTTGATCTGCTCCTCGAGCTCGGTGGCTTTGCTATGCGCCTTGCCAAGCTGCATGTCTGCTGGCCATTCAAGGTGCATCGTACAGTGGAGTCCAGAACTGGTATGAAGGATTTGAATGCTGTGCACATTGATGCCCTCTTGGTGTGCAAGGGCAAAGATTGTTTCGGTTAGTCCTGCGGAATGGGGGGCATTGGGTTCAAGATGAACCAGCACATCAGCGTTGTCAAAAGATGCTTTGATTTGTTTTTCTATGGAGTCGCTGAGCGCATGCGCATCGCTCAACGTGGCATGACTACTGATGCCTGCTTTTAAATCAATGAAATGGCGATTGCCGGCATGTCGAACCCGCACGTCGTAAATATCGCTGACACCGGGAACCGTCATCGCTGCACGGCGTACCTGTTCAATATGATCATCAGGCACGCGGTCGGTGAGTGCATCAATTGCTTTCTTACCAAGTTTGCCAGCAATCGAGAGAATAAAGAACGCAACTGCAATTGCACAGAGTGCGTCAGCCTGCTGATAGCCCAGCGCAATCCCTACCAGACCCAGCAGCACAACCACTGAGGTGGCTATGTCGCTGAGGAAATGATAAGCGTTTGCTTCAAGTGCTGCACTCCCTGTCTTTTTTGCTGCACGAGATAACGCTCTGCACCGTAGATAGTCAACACTGATGCAGACGACAAGAACCCCAAAACTCACGGGAGTAACCGTGACCAGTACTGTTTTGAAAAAAAGGCGCTCGATTGATTCATAGACTATCCATGCCGCAGTTGCTCCCAGCAGCAGCGTTTCTACCAGTGCCGCAAGGTTATCAATTTTATAATGTCCGTAGGGGTGCGACTTATCTGCCGGGCGGTCAGATAAGGATACTGAAAACCACGTCATGAGTGCTGCCAAAAAATCAAGACCTGAATGAGCAGCGTCTGAGATGAGTCCAAGGCTTGCTGTCCAGAGCCCCACAAAAAGTTTTATGGCAGTAAGGAAAAGTGCAGCAAAAACTGAGGAAACAGCAACCCGTTGTTTTTCCCTGATGAGCGATTGATAGCTTGCGTCAGTCATGACCAGTCTGCACCTGTTTCAGTCAAATTCTCTGCTAAGGCGCTTCAGTGCCTGCCGCTCTGTGGCAATGACGTATTTGATTGTTTTTTCACGAAGCCCGTCTTCAATATTTTCAAACTCGATACCACACGAATTAAACATTTGCTTCCCCTCAACGATGACCGGCTGTTCATTGGGATAGAGTAAGCGGACAATCGCAGGGCAGGTGATAGTACCCGTTGCAGGTATTTCTACGTGAATCGTAGCAAGCCGGGTACCGGGAGCAAGCATGGATTTACCAAGGTTGGTGTAAAACCGTGCACCGCCTGCACTGATGTTTGCAATTTTTTCAGTAAAGGTTTGTCCCTGAAGCGTAAATGTGATGAAAAGCGGCTCGGTGACCGGCGGAGAGATGCGCAGGTATTTTCGCTTTTGATTACGGATGATGCGCTCAGGGAAGGCGATGCGCAGAGCAGGGAATCCTTTCCATTGTTCTGTTGCAAGGTAGCGGGAGGTGAAACCATATGAGATGTGGAGCCGTTGCTTTTCAATGGTTGCCAAGAAAAAATCAACCTCAACAGAGGTGGATTCCCTGATCAGTTCATTTCCTTCAAGAGGGAACAGCTCATCAATGAGCAGTGCCTGGGGATCAATGGCAAGCAGCGACGACATATAAGATTTATGACGATTGTTGAGACGTATTCTGAGGCGGACTTTTTCGCGCACGAGCACCTTCAAAAACTCCTGCACAGCCTCCGGATTGTCAATTTGATCAGCATGAAACAGGCGCACCCTCTGCTCACTGCGCCGTGATTGACGCACATACAGCGCATATGCCACGTAGGCAAAAGCTACCAGAAAAAGAAGCAGAAGTAAAAAAGGAGTTGTTGGCCAGTGTTCCATAGCCAGCAGGTTTGCTGTTGTTATCAAAATAACGTTTTATTGCGTTTGCCCCTTGATAAATCGCTCAGTTTAGGTATACCCATATAGTGAAAACATTGTAGTCAATAAGGGAAGTTTTATGCAAGCAAATACTTGCCTGAGAAAGCCAACCTTTGCGCTTCCTTTGATAGCACAGACTTTTGTCATCGTTGTGATAGTTACTATCCCCCTTCACCCTGTGATGGCTGATGTCGTACCCGTAGCATCCTGCTCTACAGCCTCAGGTGCTGCAATGCTCATAAGTATTGGTGACAGTTTGACAAACGGCACCATGAACGCAACCAACAATGCAACCAACGCGCTCAATAGCTATATCAACCATGTTGCTGAAGCACTTGGGGAAAACACAGCGCTTTGCTTTTCCCAGCCGCTCTTGAACGACCAAGAACAGCGCATCAACTTTTATGCGCTGCCGACGAATCTTGGTGTTGATGGATCTGATATTTTTTCCGTTGCTGGGCTTGCGTATTATAAACGATATGGGGTTAAAGAGTCGTTTGTCACGCGTCAGTATCTCTGCGATAGGATGGTGCCCTGGAACTTGCAGGATATGTATGATAAGGTGCTTTACCCTTTAAACATTGTCAGTGCCGCTCCTGTATCACAGCTTGATGCTGCCCTGTGGCTGATGAACCAGCAGACGCAGCACAATCCTTCAGGGAGAACGATTATTTTTTTTTGGACAGGCAACAACGACTCTTCAAATGCTGCACTTGGCTATGGTGCCCCGACGACCTGCCTACGTGCCGCTGCCGTTTGATATGCTCTTCCGTGAAGTTTCGGATTCCCTTGCGCTGATCCTTGCCTATGGTGTGTATCACAACCTTATTTCGTTTGAACCCTACCGCAGGGAATCCATAGAGCGAGTGTTAACAGAAGATGAGGATTTTCACAACCAGTACCGCGCCTGTATTGAACGGCTTGTGCGTGAAGCACAGTTTCAGAACAGAACCATTGACCTCTTTCTCTGTACCCTGCCGTATTACAGCTCGGTGGGATATCTTTTTGATTCAGAAGATTTAGAGTTTTATCTTCGCAAAGTTAATGCTCGCTACACAGTGCCTCCGTCATTTAAGCGGGTCACCGAGCCCGGTGCTGAAATAGACGATTACACCCGCGGCGATCGGATTTCCCTTATAACGTTTTTGTGCATGTATGTGCTGCTCAGTCAGGGATATGACGTTTCCTATGTAAATCAGGTGATAGATACCAGCGGAATACAACGGGACGGGCTAGTGCTTTCTGAGCAAGAGCAGGCAGATATCAGAGAGCGGATTGACCGTTTCAATGAACGTATTGAAGCTACGGCTGCACAGTACGGCGCGCAGGTGCACGTTGTGCATATCGGCGAGTATTTAAATGATGTGCTGACCGGAAAAATTAAACTGAGTGTCAACGGCATACCATTCACGAGGCGGTGGGGAAGGGGAAATTCATTTACCCTTGATGGGGTACATCCGGGCTATACTGCTCATGCCCTGATTGCAAATTTTTTCATCAGTACCCTTAACGAAGAGCTCAGTCTAGGTGTTTCACCTCGTGACCTTGAGGCTCTTATACTCCGCGACCCTTATATTGATCATGACGGTGACGGCTGGGTTCCGGGACCATCATATTCTGTATCGGGTATTCCAGAACTGCTTTTTCTTTTCCGCGATCCTGACGACAGTGATCCCGACGTTCAGCCGGTCATGCCCGATGATATCTGGCAGCGCATTTCAGAGGCTCTGGTGCAGTTGCTGATATGATGAAACCTGCATTGAGCGATATATCAGGTGCCGATTCATGCAAACGCATGCAGGCAATGGCGTTGAGCGGATTCATGCGGTGCGCTCTATTCACCCGGAAGGTGAATCGCTCCGCATGCCGCGCAGGCAGGCACGGACGCCTGCCGAGCATGAGCGAAAACGCCGTTGCCTGCATGCGATGGACGCAACAATCGCTCAGTTTAGGTGAAACATGATGGCTCGGGTGATCAACGGTGCATCACCCATACTCACTTTTAGGAAAGGAGAAATAGCTATGACACGAAGAACACTATATGTCGCTTTTTTTCTGATACTGTTGCTCGCAAGGGGGACTGCACATTCTGACAACGACATAAGATATTTTTTAACATTGCCTCCGGGAGGGCCACCCCTGTTGACGACTACAACCGATTCACAAGGGTATACACTTTGGAAAACCGAGGGAAACCCATCCTGCGAGTATGCCGATCACGAGCTCACCATCAACGTTGACGTAGCCCCCGAAGAAATAACAGATAGCAGTCTGATCGTGAGTGCTTACGATGTTGACTATACCGGCGATCCTGCCTGTGCCGGAGGACCTGAAGTTGACACCGTAACGCTCAACGGCACGAATCTGGGTATCCTTCGGGGCGCAAACGACTCTTGGAGCACTACTCGTTTCAGTGTCAATCCCGGCATTCTCCGGCAGGGCGACAACACCGTCCATATTGATACCGACTCAACCAGCACTGGCTGCTGGTGTGTCGGCATCGGGTATGTAGCTCTTCGAGGCAAGGTCGGCAATTTTCAGGTGAAAAGCGTTACTCCACAGAACAAGGCTGAATGTGTTGACTGGGAAAATCCGGGTATTGCGGCAAAGTTCAGCGCAGAAGTTGATCCTGCCACGGTCACCTCCTCGACTTTTACCGTAACCGCTCGGTATGGCACGACCACCTATTCAGGGAATTTGAGCATTGACGGCAGTACGATTAACTTTACCCCGAACCCGACGCTGCCTGACCGTGGTATTGAAATCAAAGTGACCATCAAAGGGGGGCAGAACGGGGTTAAGGCAAAGTCAGGAGCCCAGCTTCCCGCGGACTATACGTGGACGTTCATGACCATGCCGAAAATCAAAGTCGAGATCATCCCTGAGCAGGTTGTGGAAGGGGTGAACTTAGTGCACAACAAGTCCGCTGTGGTGCGCGTCAGGGCAACCTGGGATGATTTTAGTGATGTAGTAAAGCTTCCCGCGAAAGTAAGCATTACCTATGATAGTAGTGAAACGTTTACCAAGGAGAAGTTTTTCTACTATATAGATCTTCCCCTCAAGAGCATACCGAATGATTATAAAAAGCATGGGAAGTCTGCAAACTTTTACAGCTCAAGGGGTGAAGTTCCGATTATTGCAACCCCGGGATCCCACACAATCCATGCGGTTGTTGAACCGGCAGGACAGACCGCCACAACGCCAAAGACCTTTGAGGCGGACGCAAGTGTAAGCGTCAATCAATTCTGGATCGGTTACACCTCCCAAACCGTCAACTTCCGTACCCGCTATGTTCCCCTCAGTCTCGGCGGCTGGACGGCGGGCTCAACCCAGGACATTACCAATCTCGCAACCGGGAGCGATAATTTTTTGCGCAAGGTGTATCCGCTGGCAAAAACAACGCCGCGCATTGACACAACGGTCATGGACATAAGCGAGCCCTGGGTGCTCAAGGTCAAACGCATTTTGAAAAACCTTGCCGCAACCAACCGGCTGGGACCATACAATGTGGTTGTCGGCGTTGTGCCGGCATCATGGCTGAGCGCGCAGGTTGGAGCTGTCGGCGTTCAGGCAAACTTTGTTGCCGGAATAACGACCTACGCTGCGCTCATCGCTGATACGGCAGGTTCAGTGATCGCGCCGCACGAAATCGGACATGTTTTCGGCCTTGAGCATGACCCGGCAACTTACAGTCTGCTGGGTTATGATCTGAGCCGCGACACTGCTGTTGATAACAGCGTGAGCAAAATATACAGCTTTTCAGTGATGGATGAAAACATAGCCGGCGTGGGCGAAACCACGGTCTGGATTACCAAAAGTGCCTATCAGGAGCTGCTTGGAGAACTGACTTCACGTGCGCAAAAGCATCGAAGAGACACACGCGAAGCTTTGGTGATGTCAGGAAATGCTTCAGGCACGGTGGTGTATGTGTCAGGGGAAATCTCAATTGCAGGCGGTTCAGAAAGTGCGTCTGTTGATAGCATTGATATCCTTAGCGCTAATGCCGAAATTGCTACAGGTGGCAGCGGTACCCATTCAATCGAGTTGCAAAACAGCTCGGGCACGGCACTTTCAACCATCACGTTTACCCCCGAGTTTGAAACCGCAGAGGATGGCAATAAATATGCGCCGTTTGTCGCCGGTCTTCCCTATGAAACCAGTGGTGAAAAGATCGTCATCAAGCACGGCGCAACAAATCTCAAGACGATAACCAGAAGCGCACACGATCCTGTAGTAAGCATTGTCAGCCCGTCCTCCGGGCAGTCGGTAAGTGGCTCGGTAAATGTTTCGTGGAGCGCAAGCGATGCCGATGGTGACACGTTGACATTCTCACTTCTCTACAGCGCGGATGGTGGAAATACCTGGGATCTGATTGCCCCGGGGCTGACCAGCACAACCTACAACCTGAACACGGCAGCACTCCCCAACAATGCGCAGAGCAAAATCAAAGTGATTGCAAACGATGGTTTTAACACCGTCGAAGCTGTCTCCGGCTCGTTTACAACAGCAAATCCCTGTTCTGTTCTTGCCACAGTTCCGGCAAACGGCGCAACCGCAGTGCCCGTTGACCAGCAGATTATAGTTCGTTTCCGCGATGCCATGGACAGGTCAAGCATCACCACGACAGCAATTACCCTGCAGGATGCGGTCGGAAACATCGTGAAGGGTACGGTATTGTATGACAACGAGACCTTAGAAGCGACATTGAACCCTTCATCAAACCTCAAGCCGCTGAGCGCATACACGATCCGTGTCGCAACGTCGGTAAAAAATGTTGCAGGTGCATTTCTTGGCGCTGAATACAACGCTTCATTTACCACTGCTGCAGACAGCTCAGAGCCGAGCATCGCCGTTGCATCACCTCCTGACGGAAGTGACGGCGCGCCGATCAACACGCTTGTGTGCGTGACCTTTGATGAAGCAATGGACCCGGCAAGTATTTCTAATGACACATTCAAGGTTTCATCATCAGACGGCAGTTCGGCGGCAGGGACCGTGAGCTATGATGCATCAACACAGACAGCCTGCTTTACACCTTCGTCAAATTTATCAGCACTCACGCAGTACGCTGCCACGGTTTCTTCACAAGTTAAGGATGCTGCAGGAAACGCTCTTGGTGCTGATTTCAAATGGTCGTTCAAGACAGGATCAGAGACATCAAGCGGTCTGCGGCTCACCGGGAATTATGATGATTCGGTCGAGGATCTGGACGGAGACGGGCTGTGGGACAAACTCACCATCACGGTCGGCGTTGAAGTACTGTCTTCGAGCTCATTTAACCTCAACGGCAGACTCATTGATAGCAATGGCGAGGAAATCAGTTGGGCAACAACGGAAAACACGAGCCTCGGGGCGGGCGTGCATACGCTCTGCCTATCCTTCACCAGCGATGATATCAGAAGCCATGGTGTCAATGGACCGTACACTCTTGCCGACCTTCAATTCTACGATGTCTACGATACCAGCCGGTACGTGTGGGAAAGCGAGGCATACAATACGTATCCGTACAACGTGCTGAAATTTAATGCGACCCTCACCCTGACAGGGTTGCCTGACATCTATCTCCTGCCCGGTCAAACCAAGGACAATGCCTTTAATCTGAATGACTTTGCAAATCACAAAACCTTGTCAGATGCTCAACTGACCTACGAGATTGAAATCAATACCGACCCGCGTTCAGGCGTGAGCATTGATTCAGGAAATTTTATTGATATAAACCCTCAAGCGGAATGGCTCGGGTATAGCGACGTCACCGTGAAGGCAACCGGCGGCGGCTTTACTGCACGGGATACTTTCAGGGTAACGGTTAGTGAAACCCCGGTTACTACAACAACCACGACCATACCAGGTTCAAGCACGACCACAACCACTGCTTCGTCCGAATGTACGGAGGACTATCCGATTGATTGTGGAAACGGTTACTGCTGTCCCGAGGATTATCCATACTGCGGCACAGGACTGAGAAGAGGTAAATGTTTCTCAGAAGAGCCCTCAACACCATGTCCTGCTTCGCAGCTTTTCGGGGAGCAGTCACCTGAAACAAGCCTTTTGCGGGAATTTAGAGACAGTGTTCTCATGGAAAGCGCTGAGGGCAGGCTGCTCATAGAGGCGTATTATCGAAATGCAGATGAAATAACCACAATTATTAAGAACAATACAAGCATTCGCAAGAAACTTACTCAGGCGATTCTGAATCTGCTCCCGCCGGTCAACAAGGCACTTGTCGGTTTTTCTTTTACCATTGATGAAAAGACAGTACGTCTGCTGCAAGAATTAGGGCAGGAAGTTTCAGTGCTGGCAAGCGACCGGCTGAAACACGATATCCAGACGTTCATGCTTATGCTTTCCCGCAGGGAACTCCTGCCAGCTCGAGAGGGTAAGGTTGTGCGCCGGTTGGAAACTGAAGGAATTAAAAAGCAATAACCGAAAAAATTGAGGATTCACTCCACGCAAAATTAAGTATGAATATGGGTTACATCTTCAATTGTAAATATTATTTGGCATCAGATAACGGTCTGCTATTTTTCCGGTCATGGCACGGCTTCTGTTCTGAGTTTCATCTGACTATTTTTTCTCTGACCGTAAGCAGAACCGGCTGCAGAGGGATATCTGCATTAACATCATGAGCAGAATGGGGATATGCACAAACCGGGAGATTGCAGAACATTTTAGGAGGGTTGAGTATACAGCAATAACCGAGACGGTAAAGTAGGCGGCAAGATATCTTTCAGAGGTTAAACGGTTGCAGCACATCACTGAGAAAATAACAGGGGAGCTTCACTAAATTGATAATTGAAGGTGTGACCTGATATCCTCTATTCAATAATTTCACCTATATAAAATCAAGGAGTTCCAGACATGGAATTGTGTGGCAACCTTTTTTCACGCAGTAGAAGTGAACCACCAGCGCCGCAAAGAAGGGCAACTGCTCCGGCAATCACAAATGCAGGGGAAAATGACTGCGTGGCATCGGCGATAACACCAGCAAAATAAGGCCCAAGCGCCTGCCCGATGCCGAACACGATGGTCATAAGACCGAGCGCGGCGGGAGCGAGCCTCGGACCGACAATGTCGCCGGCAAGTGCTGCCATGAGCGCGGGAATGCTCCATGCGGTCAGCGCGAAAAGGCCGGATGAAACATACACTGCCGTCGTGGTTTGACTTAAACCAAGGATTACAAAGGAAATTCCCTGTAGCGTGAATACGCACAGAAGGGCGACCTGTCTGCTGAACCTGTCGGATAAGCTTCCCCAGATAAAGCCGCTGCTCAGCGACACAAAGCCTATGCTCATCCAGAGTGCCCCGGCGTCCGACAGGCTAAATCTGGCCTCTTTGACAAGATGTCGCACAAAGAAAGTCGCGTAGATAATGTAGGAGAACCCGAATGCGCAGTACAGGAATGCAAGCTGCCAGACAATGCGTGAGGCATAGACGCTGCGCCAGTGGAAGGGTGAACATTCTTGTTTATCATTGTTTTCATCTGTTTCTGGAGCGGTCTGACCTATCGGTTGCAGTCCTTTTTCATGAGGGCTGTTACGTAAAAAAAGGGCACAGAGTACAAACACGGCAAACCCGATACCAGCAAGCACATACCAGCATACACGCCATCCATCAGGGCCATATGTTGTCATAATCGCTGGCACCAGCAGTCCGGTTACCATAAGGCCGATGCTGGAACCAGTAACACCAATGCCAGAAGCAATGCCCCGCCTGCGCTTTCCGAACCACGCTGAAACAAGACCCATGGCTGGGATATTACCGCCGGCGCCTGAAGCACCTGCCAGAAAACGCGCGATGCATGCAGCGGAAAATGACGGCACAAGGCCGGTAAGTAGCATTGAAAAGCTCACGATCAGCAGCGAGGTTGAAACAACAATGCGTGGACCAAAACGGGCGGCAAGCATACCCGCACCCATCACCGTGAGCAGATACCCCAGCAGGTTCAGCGCCTGAAGTGTGCCGGTCCGCGTGTTAGTAAGCCGTAGGCTGTCCTGCATCTGTGGAAGAATGCTTGTGTACCCAAACCGTGCAAGCCCCAGCGAACTGAATACCGAAAGTACAATCAGCGCAAGGACAATAATGCCATAGTGAAGCGCAGGACGATGAACAAGGGAACCTTTTGAAATTGCCTTCATTGCATCAGCATAAAGTATGTGCTCCGGTTTTCAAGCGGAGGAGATATTTGCGACATCTTCATAGGTCAAATTAAAAATAATTGCAACAATCTGTTTCATGACATATGAAGAGATGAGCCTTGCTTCCCAAATTACAGCTCAGCAACCCCTTTGCATTCAGGATAAGCTGAACAGCCCCAAAACTGCTTTCCCGCGTTCTTCCCGCTTTTTGCGGTGCGCAAGACTAGAGGCTTGCCGCACTTCGGGCAGGGGGGAATCTGGTCAGGCTGATCTTTTCTTTTTTGGCGTTCAATGTGCCGTGCGGTAGCAGGCTGTTCGCCATGTCCGGCATCCTCAATGCACTGCTTCTCAAGAGCATCAATCTGATAGTCAAGCACATAATTTGCCTGATGAATCAGGCAGATTATGGCGTTTGCCCGCACTGAGGGGTCGGCATGTTCAAGCCACCGGCTATAAAGCTTCCAGCGATCCAAGTCGGTCTGCTCCATCAAAGCAGAAGGCGCAGAATGATCACTTTTGAAGCGAACGGACACGTCGCGCACTGCGCGGGATTCAGGGCTCTCGGATGACCACTGTGAAAGACGGCGATGCCGCAAAAAGTCTTCATAGTCGAGCAGGAGCTCTTCGAGTTTTGCGCGAGCTGCGTTGAGATAACGCAGCTCCATGCGTGAAGACGTTGCTGCAGCACGACCGGCTTTGGCAATCTTCAGCCTGCCTGAGCGCGCAGCCTGAATCATCTGATCTGCTATTGAAGATCGGGGGTTAAGAAACTTTTCACAGAAGTGGTAGGTGGCGTCATAAATGAGCGTTGCTGTTTGAAAGCTGACCGTTTTCCGGTATCCGCCGCTTTGACGAAGGCTGCTGCGCGAACCGGTGCTGCCCGACTGCTGATTGGTACGGTTGCCTTCATTGGATTGATCGTTCTTCATTTCCCTCTCCTTTATATGGTTTGTGCAAATTTTCAATCCGTATTTTTATCAACTGTTTATTTCATGAAGACTACATTTTTTATTTGTGTCATGAAAGCAATATGGCAATACAGTTAATAATAAAAAAGAGATTTAGAATTGCCCAGCATACCGTTAATGGAAAAAACTTCTCCTTCCTTTTGATTGAAATTATGCAAAGTAAAAAACTGATAAAGCATAGTAGCGCCAGTGATATTCCACCGAATAAGATAATGCCGATTCCCAGCCAGTCGTTAGCAGAAAATGAATTTCTAAAAAAATAATGAAAAATAGACATTAATAAGTATGCAAGGACTGGGAATAAAAAAGGTAAAACGACTGCGATTATAAACATACGTACCGGCCGATGATGGTATTCTTTGATATCAAAAAGGATATCGAGGCTTTCCTTGCTTTCCATGATTTTATTGCCTCCGATAGAGATTCAAGAAAAAATAAAGCAGGGACATCTTGAACGCTGTATCAGTAATCATAGACAATATTGTTCTAAAAATATCTTGGCGATTAAATGAGCTATGGATTTTTAAATTGCTAATAAAAAAAAACACATTGCATGCATAGACGATTATAATTCCGACTATGACAAATAAGGTTGCTTTCCTCAACTGGTTCATTTTTTCCCTCCTTTTTTCGCTTTAAAATGTGCATTGCGTCAATAAAGCAATTGCATTGCTTCCGTTTTATTTATGTTATTTTACGGTCCACTGACTTTATATTCCCATTCCTTCCTTGAGAACTTGAAAAGATTCCCCCCAAACTCAAGGCTACGGCTGCCAGTGGGGTTGAAGAAGTAGGTGAAGCGTATTGAGCTATCTCTTGACATTAAAATGTCACCAATAATTTTCCCGTATGTTGCCTCAATAATATTCCCCTCTTCATCAGCCTTTGTTCTAACCCTGAAGATATATTTTCTGTCTTCTTTATAGTCTGATTTGTGTACCCCTGCCCATCCTCCAGGATGATAGAAGGCTGACCATGTTATTTCTTTTCTATAACCATCCTCAGGAGCGTCATAAGGCCAGTAGTATTCGCTCTGATTTCCTTGTGGTATGAAGTATTCTTGGATACCATCAAGTGGATTTAAAAAAGTTAAGGTATATGAGACCTCCCAATCATCATTTTTTACATATCTAGCCTTAAATATAAAAATAAAATCATTTATTACCCCTTTTCCATACGGCGCTACCCAGTCACCTTTTTCAAGGTCATAGCCGACAGGTGAATTTAAGATGGGAATTTTTATGCCGGTTGTATTTTTTGCATACATTTTTGTTTGGCAGTTTATTTTTTTTAACTTGATTTCCATGAGTGGGTTCCACGGCGACCATAAAAGCCCTGCAGTTCTTTCCTTAAAATCATAATTATCCCCTGATAAGTAGAACCCCTCCTTCCTCACCATATACATCCAGATGTTCGGTGCTGCTTTTGTCAAGGTGTACAACCCGTCCTTATCAGTCACACCATCGAAAAATTTGCTTGATGTGCCCCAGCCCATACCGAAACCTTTTGCGTAATCATACCGGACAGTCAC
>Ga0209227_1001475_pt1 | contig 18165 bp, 15 predicted proteins | sample YNPBryantNP2012_FD_185815 | JGI IMG/M metagenome (GOLD analysis project Ga0209227, IMG submission 185815) | Anoxygenic and chlorotrophic microbial mat microbial communities from Yellowstone National Park, USA - YNP Bryant NP 2012 (SPAdes)... ...
AGGACATCCTGCGCGCCGTCGCGTAAACTGCACATAGAAAAAACTCCGACGGTCGGCGGTCAACGGTCGGCGGTCGAATTTCAAGGAGGACAAAATGTTCTGGCGTAGACGACGAATTGCGATGCGGCGCGTGTATTGGTGGGGCGGCGGCGGAATTTTCTTGCTCTTGCTGCTGCTATGCCTTGCCCTTTTCCTCTGCCGCGCGGCGTGGTTTTTACGGTGGTGATTGGAGATTAGAGATTGGAGGGTAGAGATTGGAGGTAATGATGAAAACGCGGATTTCCATTTTGTTGATCCCCGTGTTGATTGCAGTGTTGGGCGGAACCGCGTGCGGTGGACGCGCGCCGGCGCCGGCACCCCAACCGACTTCGCCTTCGGTCATCCAGCCGCCTGCGCCGCCGACGCAACCACCCGCCGGTAAACCGACGACGCAACCACTGCCCGCGCAACCCCAACCGGCGGGTACGGCTAGCCCAACGCCACCCGCGCGCCCAGATCTCATCATCGCGGAAACAACCGTCACACCGACGGCAGCGAATTCCAACCAAGTGCGCATTCACATCGTCGCGCGCAATCAGGGTGGCCCCATCAGCGCGGCGTTCACGATTCGCTGGCATCCGCATCAGAAAGACAAGGGACTCGTCGGGTGCAGTCAGGATTTCAACACTCTCAACCAGCGCGAGTGGGTCGTGGATTGCACCTACACCTATCCGGCGGGAGAGCGCGGCGAAATGCACTGGCTTGCCGTCGTGGACGCGGCGAATGACGTCAAGAACGAGTCGAACGAAGACAACAACGAAAAAACCGGCACGGTGACCATCGGTGGCGGCGGTGGACAGACACCCGCCGCGCCCGTCGCGTACGATCTGTACGTGCGGCGAATGGATTTCACTCCAGCGGAGATGGTGGTGGGAGGTACGATTACTCTTCACCTTATCATCGCTACGGACACCTATCCGAGTGGAGGACCACTGTTCCCGGCTTCACACTTTCGTTGGCGCAAAGGTGCGGCATTTCCATGGCAAGAAGAATTCTGTCCGGCAAACACACAGTATGCTTCGTGCGCGCCGAATCTTACGTTTTCATACACCCAGCCCGGCGACTATGTCGTCGAGGTCGAAGCAGACAGTCGCAAAGCCGTTGCCGAGTCGAACGAGAACAACAACACCAAGAGTTGGACGATCACCGTCAAGGGACAGGCGGGTGGACAGCCACCCTCCGCGCCGACGAATTGCAAAGCGACGCAAGTTGATACGCGCACGATTCGCGTCGAATGGCAATTCACCGGTCAAGCCGATGGCTTTCGCATCTATCAAGGCAAGACCGCGCTCGAGGCGACGGTGAACGCCAGCGCGCGCAGTTGGACGATTGCCGATTTGCCCAGCGGCGTGCAACATCACTTTGACGTGCGCGCCTACAACACCGCCGGCGAATCGCGCGCCGACGCGTGTAGTGTGGATGTGACGCGGCGGTAAACTGATCGCCGACAGCAGACCGTAACAATCACGTTGTCGGCAATCGTTCGAAAGTGAGGTAACTACTCTGCCGTTGTGTCATTTCGAGCGAAGCGAGAAATCTCGCAATGTTTGAACGAGATTTCTCGGTGCGAACAGCGCACCTCGAAATGACACGGTGAGTAGTTAAAGTGAGGTTGAAATGCGAAACGCAATCATCGGTTGTTTGATTGTCGTGGTCATCGTTTTGATTGGCGCGTTGCTCTTTATCGCAATCCGCGCGCGCCAGGAGACAGCGGCGCCAACCGCGCAACCCGTCGCAGCGAGCCAGCCCACCATCAAAATCACGTGGCCCCCCAACGGCGCGCGCGTCAAGGTGGGGCAAGCGTTCCAGGTTCACGCGCTTGCCACCGACCCGCGCGGCATCTTGAGCATCGAAATCGCAGTGGATGGACAGCCCGGCACGCCCGGCACCGCGTCACCATCGATCACCACATTCTCTACCGCGATCCCAATCACGTTGCAGACAAAAGGTATTCACACGATCGCTGTGCGGGCGAACAGTACGACCGGCGCCAAGAGCGAGGTGGCGAGCATCAAAGTCGTCGCGGTGCAAAATCTGAGCGACCCACCTGCCGCCGGCGATCCACCGACACCGGTGCCGCAAGTGCCATCGAGTCCCGTCTCCGCGCCGCCGGCAGACCAGCCCGCTCAACCACCCGCTGCGTCGCCGGCAGACCAACCCGCTCAACCACCCGCGCCCGCCGGCGCTTCGGTGAATTTCGTCGCGAACCCAACGAGTATCCCGCGCGGACAATGCAGTATGTTGCGCTGGGATGTCGAAGGTGTCCGCGAGATTTACTTTGAGGGTGTGGGCGTGACGGGACACGAAGAACGGCAGCAGTGTCCCACGCAGACGACGACGTACACATTGCGCGTCGTCTTCGCGAACGGCAGCGCGCGAAATTATACCGCGACGGTTATCGTGACCGGCGGTGGCGATGGTGGCGCGGCGTCCTTCGCCGTGAGCAACGTCACAGTAAGCGTCAATCGCGCGAGTTACAGTGGTCCCTGCCCGAACACATTCACAACGGGCGCGCGCATCACGACGAACGGCGCGGGCGTGGTGCGGTATCGCTGGGAACGCAGTGACGGTACGCAGAGTGACACGCGCACGCTTCAATTCCAGGCAGCGGGCGAACAAGTAGTGACGAACTATGATTGGCAAATTGCCCAGTCCGGCAATTACTGGGTGCGCCTGCACGTTCTCGAGCCGAACGATGTCCTCTCGAATCGCGGCGAAACGGCGTGGACGTGCGCTGGGGGTGCCTCTGGTCAAGCCCCACCCGCGCCGCGCAATTGTCGTGGTAGCCCTTCGGGAACAGGAGTTTATCTTGTTTGGGAGACGGTGCTGCCGCGAGACTGGGATGGCTTTCGAGTTTATCAGCGCGGTGTTTCCCAGCCCATCAAGACTTTTACGGATAAGACTACAATTGCAGGGGCGGTGGAAGACTTGACGCCCAACACGACCTACCATCTCGACATCCGCGCGTACAACGCCTTTGGCGAATCGCCGACGGACGCGTGCGCGGTCGAAGTCAAGACAGCGGCTGGCACGTCCTTTCAGGTTACCAAAGTTACAGCGGAAGTGGATCCCGAGATCTTTACCGGCACGTGTCCCAAGAGTGCGACCTACACCGGCAAGATCACAACGAACGGGGCTGGCACGGTGTCGTATCGCTGGGTTCGTAGCGACGGCATCGGCGAAACGCGCACGCTGAATTTTTCGGCGGCAGGTACGCAAGCGGTGGCGAACGTCAATATGAACTATACTCACTCGGCAACGCACTGGGCGAAACTCGAAGTGCTTGCGCCGAACGCGATGACCTCGGATCAAGCCAAGTTCACGCTCAACTGCACCAGCCCGGCGATCGTCACGCTGGTCAGCGTGAGCATCAATCCCACCGCGTTCACCGGCACCTGTCCGCACACCTTCCACTTTACCGGCATCATCCGCACGAGCGCCGCTGGCACAGTGACGTATCGTTGGGAACGCAGCGACGGGAACAGCGACACGCGCACGCTCACCTTCAGCGCGGCAGGCGACCAGACGATCGAAAGTGGCGATTTCAAAGCGGGCAGCAGCGGCACGTACTGGGCGCGCCTGCACGTGCTGACGCCGAACGACAAGGTCTCGAATCAGGCGACGTTCACGTTGACGTGCAAGTGAAGGTCGGCGGCGCAATTGGCGACATTCCGCGCGTGCGCTGGTTGCGCCGCTCCGATTCGCACCAATGAGGTGGACGATGGATCGTAATGGGTTTCTGATTGTGTGCGTGTTGCTCATCGCCGTCACAGGTTGCGCGCGCGCGACACCGCCGCCCACCATCCCCGCGCCAACAACCGCGCCGGCGGCAATTCCGACGACGCCACCCGACACGATCGTTTACTATCCCACCCAGGCGTGGAAAACCTCGACGCCCGAACAACAAGGGGTTGATTCGGCGGCGCTCGCCAAACTGTTCGATGAAATTCAGACGAAGCAATACAACATTCACAGCATCATCATCGGCGATAAACGCGTGGACACGACGGGTTGGCTTGGACAATGTGTATCGCGTCACGCGCATCGAAGCGCGCGGCGATGTGGCGCTGCGCGGATTCTGGCAGAACGACAAGACCTTCGTCATCCAGCAGCAATTTCTGAACGAGGCGGATCGTTTAGAGTACGCGTTCACGTTCGATAAGGCGGTGGTTGATCTGCGTGTGACCGGATTCATCGAGAGTACTGTGGAACAAGTGCGCGGCAAAGTGCAAAATTAAAGTTCAAGGTTCGAGGTTCGAAGTTGGATGTTGCATTGTGCTTGTCAAACCTAAACTTGCAACCTTGAACGTCGAACCGACAAGAACAGGAGGAAGAAATGAAACACCTGACTCGCCGCGATTTTCTCAGACTCGCGGCAACCACACTCGGCGGCGCGGTGCTCGCCGGTTGTGGAGGTCGGCAGCTCGCTCGAATGACGGAGACGCCGGTTCCGGCGGCTCCCGCGCGCCCCACCATCAGCGGCGCACCAACACCAACGCCGCCCGGTCTGACCGGCGCGCCCGATCTGTTGCTCGTCAACGGCAAGGTCATCACGGTGGATGCAAAGAACACGATCGCGCAAGCGGTCGCCATCAAGAATGGGCTCATCCAAGCCGTCGGCACGAGCGATGAATTGCGCGCGCGTGCCGGCGCGACGACCCAAATCATTGACTTGAAAGGCAAAGCCGTTACGCCCGGCTTGATTGACCCGCACCTTCATTTCCGCGTGGTAGGGTTGAACAATGCTTACTACACGCCGTTCTTGCCGCCAGATGTGAAGGATGTTCCCTCTCTCCAACGTGCTCTGGCGGATGCCATCAAGGGTAAACGACCCGGTGAATGGCTTATGGGGTACTATATGGTTTTGTCCGACAAGTCCGTTCCCACGAAGCAAGACCTGGATGCCGTGTCGCCCAAAAACCCAGTGTTTATCATGCACATCGGCGGCCACTGGGGCACAGCCAACAGCGTCGCTCTGCAGATGGCTCAGGTGACGTCCAGCACGCCCAGCCCGCAAGGAGGCATCATCGAAAAGAAGGATGGCGAACCAACGGGTGTCTTTTACAATCACCGCGCCATGGACGTGCTGCGCCAGTACGCCCCGCCGATCACGGCTGATCAGATCAAGCAATCTATCCTCACCACACAGACCCTCATGGCTTCCTACGGCGTGACCAGTTTTCACGACAACAATATCCGCGACCTGGACGATCTCCGCCTCTATCAAGAACTGGCACAGGAAGGCAAACTCTTCCTGCGAAATGATTTGTATCTGACTCTGGAATGGCCTGCCGATCTCAAGAAGGTGGACCAGGTCGCACAGATTCAAAACGAGGTGACACGCTTCAGGGGCTTTAAATTCCTGATTGACGGTCAGGGCCCCACCGCATACTGCTCCAAGCCGCACAATGGTATCGAATGGCGATTGACCACCTGGGATCCAAAGATGTTCAAAGACACGATCCGCAGTCTGCATAACACGGGTCTGCAAATCTGCGTCCACTGTATCGGCGATGCCGCTGCCGACCTGACGCTGGAGGCGTATGAAGCCGCGATGAATGCCAACCCGCGCTCGGATCCGCGCCATCGGCTCGAACATGTCATTCTCAGTACGGCGCAAGCCACACGGAAAATGAAAGACCTGGGCGTTGTCGTCAGCACGCAGCCCGCGTTCATCTACCTGTTTGGCGAGGGCTGGAACTCTCTCTTTGGCGCCGAACGGATGGCGCGCATTATGGTGACGCAAGAATGGATCAAATCGGGCGTCCACGTCGCCATCGGTTCCGACGCGCCGTCTACGCCGTTTTATCACCCGCAAGCCACCCTGGCTGGCGCTATGACCCGTTATACCTTCAAACAAAACACCATCGGCGCCGATCAAAAATTTTCCTTTACAGAAGCGCTAAGGGCGCACACCTATGAGGGCGCATACGCGGGTCATCAGGAAAACGTCAAAGGGACTCTGGAAGCCGGCAAGTTCGCGGATCTGGTCGTATGGACAACCGACCCGACCACCCTATCGCCTGAGGACCTGTTCAACAGCACCGTTGACCTGACGATGGTGGGTGGCAAGATCGTATTCAAGAGAACATAGGTGGAAGAAGGAGGACACTACGGTTGGTGCAAAGTCCCTTGACAATCCCTTGATGTCATTTCGAGGCGCGCTTTTTGCGCCGAGAAATCTCGTTCGTGGAGTGCAAACGAGACTTCTCGCTTCGCTCGAAGTGACAACTTACCGACTTTGCACCAGCCGTAGGAGGACACGCTCCCCCCTCGACAAAAATTTCAAATCGTGTTAAAGTGTTGGCACGCAATCGCCCAACGGTGGGCAAGGAGGGGACAATGGCGGAGAGTGTCTACAAAGTCATCGAGCTGATCGGCACGAGCACCGAATCGTGGGAAAAAGCGGCGGCAGCCGCCGTGGAGCGCGCGTCCAAGACGTTGCGTGACTTGCGCATCGCCGAAGTCGTCGAACTCGATATGCAACTCGAGGACGGCAAAGTCATTGCGTATCGTGCCAAGATCAAAGTCTCGTTCAAGTACCTGGGCAAGGAAGCGTAGATGAAGCACCTCGTTTTCCGCGCGTGATGCGCGCGTGAAAACGAGGTGTTTGTTTAACGAGAGAGCAGGCGCGTCGCGCGCCGAAGAATCGGCGGGCGTGTTTTGACGCGCCTTGCAATTTCGTTTTTTGTGGCTTTGGGTATATAATCAAACGCCGATGGCGGGCTGGACGGATTTAGGTAACATCTGGGCAACTCTCAAAGAACTTGATCTGCGTCCACTCGCAGAGCAAGCCGAACATCCCCTCGTTCTGGCTGTTGTGGGCGCGGCAGCGGTGGGCAAGAGTACGTTGATTGCTACGCTGCGCGACGCGAAACGCGCGCACGAGCAAATTGTCGCTCCGATCATCGAAGCGCGTCTTGACGATGCTGCGCGCGCGGAGGCTGCCCATCTCATCGTCTTGGTGCTTGATGCGACCCGCGACGATTTCTCCGCCGAAGCGCGTCAGTTTGCCGAATGGCAACGCGCCGGGCGCGCCGTTGTCGTCTTTTACAACAAGATGGATGCCGTGCCAGATACCAGCGTCGTCAGCACGACGATGAGCGCGTGGGCAGGCGCGCGCGTCGCCTGGGGTTCAGCACGCGATCCACAATCGCTCGCGAGTAGTTTTGTGCCGCGCGTGATGGAGGTGTTGAAAGAGCAGCGGCTTGCCCTCGCGCGCCAGTATCCGTTGTTTCGTCTGACCGTGGCACGTGAGTTGATTAGCGATACGGCGCTGGCGAACGCCTCCTACGTACTGGGAACAGGCTTTGCCGAGATCGTGCCGGTGTTCACCGTGCCGTTTAATGTGGCAGACATTGTTATCCTGACGAAGAATCAAGCGTTGATGGTGTACAAACTGGGTCTCGCGCTCGGTTTGCCAGTGCAGTGGCAAGCGCACGTGGCAGAATTGGGGAGTGTCGTTGGCGCGGGATTGGTGTGGCGACAGATCGCGCGACAACTCGTTGGCTTGATTCCGGTGTGGGGCATCGTTCCCAAAGTGGCAGTGGCATACGCCGGCACCTACGCGGTCGGCGAAGCGATTTTGCACTGGTATCAAACTGGACACAAACTTTCGGGGCGTGGGATGCGCGAGGTGTACGCGGACGCGCTGGCGCGCGGCAAGCAAATCGCGCAGGAGATTGTGACGCGCGCGCCGCGACCGTCGCGTCCGCGACTGACATTGCCGCGTCTCTCTCTCCCTGCTCTGCCTCGATTGCGCGCGCCACGTGAGAGCAAGAAGGACGGTTAGCCCGCGTATCACGATTAGATTGAGGTGAAAGTCGGATGGACGAACTGCACCTCACCCAAGAGGAGATGGCGCGTGACGCCAGTTTTATCGAGCGTGTCAAAGCCGCGCTCGATCTGCCAAAGGACGCGCAGGTACAATTCAAAAGCCTCACGCGCGATGCAGATGGTCTGTTGGTGGAGTACGACATCACGTTACCGATTCGCCTCGTCGGTGCAGAGTTCGGCGTGGCGAATGGCGTGACGGTGGACGAACACCTGACCGCGCGACTGCGATTCAACGCGCGCGGCGCACGCGTGTCCACGCAGATCACACCGCTCGATGAACAACGCGTGCGTTTGATGAAAGATAATGTGCGCAAACTGGTGATGACGAACGCGATCTATCTCGCCGCGCCGAACGAAAAGATTGATCCCGACCTGTTGCGCGCGCGTCATCAAGCGTGGTACATCCAGACCGACGCGCAAGGACACAAACGCTTGCGCCGCGCCTTCATCGCGTAAACCGATGCCCAATCTCATCAACGTCTTTCTCAACGATCCCGGCACACCAGAAGCACTCTTTGTTCAAGTCGAACCGCCAGCAGACAAATCGCCCTTTGCCATTCCCGACTGGGATGGCACAGGCGGTTTGTTTCCGCCGGGTACACCGCGCTTTCAGGCAGGGCAGTTGTACGTCGTCTTGACGCGGACGTACGCGATGTGGTCGGATTACTTTGGCCGCGAATGGACGTGGCAACCGGGCTGCACGCACCTGCCGATTGTGCCGCGCGCGGGCGAGGAATTCAACGCCTACTATGATCGCACGGCGCTGAAATTTTGTTACGCAGCGAACCCGCGTACCCAGCAAACGATTTATACCTGCGAAAGTAGCGACATTATCGCGCACGAGTGTGGTCACGCGATTCTGGACGCGCAACATCCTGAATACTGGGATTCGCTCCTGTCCGAAACGGCCGCGTTCCATGAAGCGTTCAGTGATTTCTCTGCGCTTTTGGTCGCGCTCGATTCGCCGCGCGTGCGTACCTTTGTGCTGGCGGAGAATGACGGCGATCTGGCGAAGAGCAACACGGTGACGCGGCTCGCCGAGCAGATGGCGCGCGGCTTGTTCGATGCCGGGCAAACGCACGCGGTTGTCTCTCCCGATGCCCTGCGCGATCTCGCCAATCCGTTTCGTTATCGCGATCCGACGCGGTTACCGGCGCGCGCGCCGGCGACGCGCCTCAGTTCCGAGTCGCATAACTTTTCGCGCATCTTTTCGGGCGCGCTGTACGATGTGCTGGTGGGCATCTACGAGCAATCGCGTCGCGAGGGCTTGACGCCCGATGACGCGTTAGTGAAGGCGCGCACAATCACGGGACATCTGGTTGCACAAGGGGTGTTGTTAGCACCCAAAGGGGACGCGCTCTTCAAAACCTTGGCGGTCGCGCTGTTGACGGCGAGTGTGCAGAATTATGGGGGCGTGTATTTTCCGATTGTGAAAAAGGTTTTTGTCGCGCGCCGCTTGATCAAAGGGCGCGAAGCCGAAGCCTTGCGCCAGGCGACCGGCGCGCTCCACACGCGCACCAGTGCCCTGGAAGGTGTGGCAAGCATTCCTTTGACGATGCGTCCCACGTGGGAATTGCCCACCACGCGCGTCGGTGAGGATTTGCCGTCAGGCATCCGCAAATGGATTCCTGTGCCCAAAAAGGAATTTCGTCTAGTGAAGGAGCAGACGCGGCGCGATCAGACGCGCGTGTTGTATTACGTCGCGCCGCGTCGTGTGATCCTGACCGGCACCTCGCTCGGTGTGGCGAACGGCGCCGTCGCTCAACTGCTGAGTGCGGTGACGCTCCAGGTCAATGCCGATGGAGTCGTTGTGTCGTCACATTATCATCAGATTGATCGCGCGCAAGAGCGGCGCGTGCGCGATCACATCGCCAAACTGGTAGCGCGCCAGCGCGTCTATGTGCCATCCCCGGGTACCGCCGTAGATGTGCAGGAATTGATTGCGCAACGCAAGCCGTATTATGTGACGTACGACGCTCAGGGAAACAAACAGATTCGCCGCGCGTTTATCGCGTGTGGTGAGTAGCGAGTGTCAGAGCGGTGAACAGCAATAGCGGGTAACGAATCACCGTGCGCGATACGCAATACGCGGATACCATTCATCGTCAGGAGGAGAAGGTGGATACTCAACGCGCTCGGATAATTTCGGGCTTGATTCTGATTGTCTTGGGTATTGCGTTCCTGTTGGCGCAGTATTTTGAGTTTGGCCCCGCGTTGTTTCTTACTGTGCTGGGACTTGTGTTCTTGATTCCGTACGTCTTTACGCGCAGTTATGGCTTGTTGATTCCCGCCTGTATCCTGACGGGCATCGGTATCGGCTTGGCTTTTGATCGTCCACCGTTGCATTCTGCGATTACCATGCCGATTGGCCTGGGGTTAGGATTCATCGCGATTTTCGTTATTCACCTGTTTGTTGCACGACAGCTGCAATGGTGGTCTTTGATTCCCGGCGGTATCCTCGTGTTGATTGGTATCACCGAGGGAGTGCCTCAGTTGCAAGTTCTCATTGAAAAGGGATGGCCCCTGATTTTGGTACTGATTGGTTTGGGGATATTAGCAGGACAGTTCTGGCGGCGTTAAACCAAAATGACTCTCAAGATACTTGATGGCTGGAAGCATATTCCGCCGACGGTGATGCTTTTTCTTTTCTTTTTTTCCATTTATGCCTTCACGATGTCCGGCGTGATTCTCTACGGCGACGAGGTAGAAAAGTATCGCGTGGCGCAAAGCATCGTGGATCGGCAGGAGTTTTCATTTCGCCCCACCGCGCATCGAAACGAAGTCGGCGTGAACGGACGCACGTATTCAATCTACGAGTTGGGGCAGACAGTTTTTCAGATACCCCTCTATGTCTTAGCCCGTCTCGCTAATCATTTCTTTCCTCAGGATGACATCAACCGACTGGGTTTCTTGATGGTGGGTTTTCTCAACCCTCTTTTGACTGCCCTCACTTGTGTTCTGTTGTTCAAGACCAGCTGTGCTCTGGGATTTCAGTTCAAAACCGCGCTGGTGTTGACGTTCGTTTTCGGTCTGGCAACGATCGTATGGCCCTACTCTAGAAATTATACTCGCGAACCGTTACTGACCTTGTTGTTGTTGCTGTCATTCTATGCCGCCTGGCGCTTTCACCAGACCCGACAGCGCGCGTGGCTCGTAGCGACGGGAATCTTCACGGGATACCTTACCTTTACCAAGTTGATTCAGGGTACAGCCGTCATCATCTTCCTGATTTATGTTTTGTTCCAGGTTCACCGCGAGTGTCGGCAGGAAAGAACGAGTACACGTCAAACTGTTTTGAGAATGGTGCAACAGAGTATTCTCTTTCTTTTGCCCGTTGTGATCTTACTTGTCGTGCAAGCTCTTTACGCCTGGAGTCGTTTTGGTACGTTCTACAGTGGGATTGGTGGCACCAAGTATAATCCCATAGATTGGATTCTCTTTCTATTGCCGATGAGTGAACCGAGCGTTGCCATTGTCGGATTGTTAGTCTCGCCTGCCAAGAGTATATTTTTGTATTCTTTACCTGCTTTGTTGTTTCCGATAGCATGGTTTAAATTTTGGCGACAAAAACGCGGCGTTGCTCTCTTGATTCTCACTCTTGTTCTGGTAGCATTCGGTACTGCTATCAGCCGTCCAGATTGGGAAGGGGGAACTTGGTGGGGACCGCGCTATTTGGTTCAGATTACACCTTTCCTGATCATACCACTTGGCGTACTGGAGACCCTGCCTCGTCGCGAGCGGCAGGTCTGGTGGAGTGTGCTGGGGTTACTCTCCCTTGGTGGGTTGGGCGTGAGTGCGGTGGGCGCCTTGAGTAGCGAGCGCGATTATCTGGATGTGATGGGGCAAGGCACCACGCTGGCAGGACAAGTGAATTTCTTGCGTCATGGCGTTCTGGATTCTCTGGTGTTGTACTGGCGCCCGGAAAGCACACTCTTTGAGTTCAGCCCCTATGGCGTTGTGTTGTTAGTCGTCGCGGCGCTGACAGGTCTCTGGATGATTCATGCTCTCCGCGCTGGGGTTTCAGCTCTTTCTATCCGCAAGGGAATGAGCCTTCTGGCTATCGTCCTCCTTATCCAGACGATGGCTTTGATTGTATGGGTTGTTATCCCATACCAGCGAGTGCAAGCAAAAAAAGCTGATACTCTGGTCAGAGCTGGTGACCTGTTTACTGCTGATGGATACGTGTGTCAGGCGGCAGCGATGTACTTGCTGGCGCTGGAACGGGGAACAAACTATTCATCTCAAGCGCTGGCGCGTGTGGAGGCATCGCTACCGCGCGCGAGCGGAATGACGCTGAACGTCAGAGACCTGATAGCGGAGATGGAAGTACCAGAAGAAGTGAGCGTCGAAGCAGATGGGCATGTTACGGTAACGGGTACAGCCTCGCTCAAAATCAGTGCGCCGCAACAGGCGGGAGATGTGATTGCGCGAGTACAAGCCGCACCTCTCGCCGCTCTACCAAATACGCAGTATGAACTCTCGGGCTGGATCAAGGTAGAGAACGTTTACGGTCGCGGGTATGGCTCCATCACTGTCTCAGAAGACAATGGAATGTTTGAGCACATTCGCAGTACCGATCTCATCCACTGGGATGAGACGGTTGGCTGGACGTATTTTATCCGAACATTTACTACTTTACCCACGACACAACGTTTGTTTATTGCCACGTGGCTCTGGAAGACGCCTGGAACTATCTGGATAGATGGATTACAACTTGCACAGATTACAGCGACCAATCCACCTTCCGTTTCTATTCAACCTTGCAAGTGTTTTCCACGCTGTGGCGCTCCTTCCGGAAAACCATCGGTTGGACCTTATCCCTAAAATCTGTGATTGGGTGTTAGTGGATACCTCCCAGAGCATTTGAAATGATGATGCTACCTTTCAATCTTTCTGGGCTTGCTCATCTGATTGCCCTGTTGTTTTACAGTGGGATTCTCATTTTTATTGTGCAACAACAGCGCTGGGACGAAACCCTCATTCGGCGTCTGGTGATCTATCTTGGCTGGATGGCACTGAGCGCGTTGACGGCACTCGTGGCATCCCTTGATGTATCTGATATGGTCAACGCCGTGTCCCTGCGATTGTTTGTGTACACGCATGCCACCTTGCCCATTCTCTTCTACTGGTTTGCGCGGGCTTTTGTTCGCAAGGAACGTAAACCACATGGCATAGTGGCTGGCGCGTTTTTGTTATTGCTCCTCGTTGTCATAGACTTGAGTTCAACTTTCTTTGACCCGAGCGCTGTTATCATTTCTTTTGATGTGCTGGTTGGATTGATTCGCGCGCTGATCTGGCTTGCTTACAATGGACTGGTGGCAGTATTCAGTATGCGCGAGTATCAGCGACAAATCAGTCCGCTCCACCGCAATCGGTTGGCGTATCTTGCGCTGGCGTGGTTTCCCCTGTCTGCCGAAGGCGCGTTAGAGATGCTATGGGGTGCGCCTCTTCGTCCCCTGTCAGTCACATTACAGATGTCGGGTGTGATCGTACTTGCCTACGCGGCACTCCAACACGACCTGGTGGATTTGCGAATGCTTATGCGCCAGGGAGTGTACGGACTGGTGATGTCCGTCTTCGGTCTCGTGGTCTATTTGCTAACGCTTGGTGTGGTATTTGCGGTTTTACGCGAGGCAGAGCCATGGCAGGTGTTCAGCGGCATACTGCTGACCGCGCTATTGCTTACGATAGTGTATCAGCCTTTGCGTTCTCGCTTGCGTCAGTATATGCGTGCTGTGTTGTTCGATCAGCGATACAGTCCACAATCCATTGTGCAAGATTTTAGTCAACGCCTCAGCGCGCGCATTGATCTGGAGGAACTGGCGCGCGAAGGACGCACACTGTTGGAAAGAGCAATGGGTGCTCGCGGCGTCACACTGGCTCTGGTGACACACGCCGAGGGGCGCTACACGCTACGTCCCGTTCTGGCGTCTGAAGACGTACCTCCAGAGATTCAACTCGCTGAAGAATCGTCTATGACGCGAACACTCGTGCATGGCAAGCCGTTGTTGCAATACGATGTGGATCGGCTGCCGCAATATGCCGATTTGCCTGACGAGACGCGCACGGCATTGCAGAAACTACACGGTGAAGTGTACGTCCCGATTCTGAGTCGCGGGATGTGGATTGGAGTATGGATCATTGGTGCGAAAACCTCCGGCGATCGCTACACGGATGTGGACCTCACCTTGTTGATGACCCTCGCGGATCAAAGCGCGGTCGCCCTCGAAAACGCGCGCCTCCTTGCTGACCTGCGCGCGCAAATGGCACAAATTCGTTCGATGCGCGATTATCTCGATTCGACGCTGGCGAGTATCGCGACCGGTGTGGTGACGTTGAATCGCGAGAACAAAATCATCAGTTTCAATCGCGCGGCAGAGCAAATTTTCCGCATCCCCGTTTCCAAAGCCATTGGGCGTCCATACGATCAAGTTCTCCCCGCGCTGGAGGGAGTGGATTTAGCCGTGCTGCTCAAACGTGTGCGACAAGAGGAGACCACGCCGGTCGTGCGCGATGTGACCACGCGTGTCTTTGGGCGCGGCATTGTCCATCTGACTCTACAACTCTCGGTACTGCGACGCGGTGACGAGATAGCAGGCATCGTCATCGTGATTGAAGATTTGACCGAGCAAGCGCGCCTCGAAAGGCAACGTCGCGCGCAAGAGCAAGAGACGCAACGCGTGCGCGCGACCTTTGAGCATTACGTCGCACCCACAGTGGTCAAGGAACTCCTCGCCGATCCGCGTCGCGTCGCGCTGGGCGGTAAACGTCAACTGGTCACAGTGTTGTTCGCGGATATTCACGGCTTTACCAATCTAGCGGAACAGTTACCGCCGGAAGAATTGGTCAAAGTGTTGAATGGTTATTTGTCTCTCGCCGCGCGAACGATTTTGCACTATGAAGGCACACTGGACAAATTTATGGGTGATGGCGTGATGGCGATTTTCAATGCCCCCCTGCCCCAGCGCGATCACGCGTGGCGCGCCGCGTGTGCAGCCCTGGCACTCCAGCGCGAGGTGGCGGCGCACGCGTCCAAATTGCCTGCCGCCGTGCGTACGTATTTTCGGATTGGCGTGCATACCGGCGAAGCCGTCGTGGGTAACATCGGCGCGCGCGAGTTGATGAATTACACGGCAGTGGGTGATCCCGTGAACGTCGCTAAACGCTTACAAGAAAATGCCGAGAGCAATCAAATTCTCATCTCGCGCGCGACATTCACCTTGATTGAACCCCGGGTGATTGTACGTCCGATGGAAACACTCAGCGTCAAAGGACGCGCCGCGCCGGTGGAAGTTTTTGCATTGTTGGGAGTACGCAGTGAAAACCAGTAAATTTCCTGACGGCTTTTTGTGGGGCACAGCCACTTCGGCGCATCAAGTTGAAGGGGGCAACACCAACAACGATTGGTGGGCATGGGAGCAAGTGCCCGGTCACATCAAAAACGGCGATACCTCCGCGATCGCGTGTGACTGGTGGCGCGGCGAAAAGTATCGCGAGGATTTCGATTTGGCGCGCGCCCTGAACCAGAACGCCCATCGTCTTTCGGTGGAGTGGAGTCGCATCGAACCACGCGAGGATGAGTGGAGCGCGGAAGCCTTTGCGTTCTATCGCCATGTCCTGAGCGCGCTCCGTGAGCGGGGAATGATACCCCTCGTTACGCTACATCATTTTACCAATCCACTCTGGTTACGCGCCCAGGGTGCCTGGGAGACTGAGGCTGTGGTGCCGCGCTTTGAACGTTTTGTCACGCGCGTCGTGCAAGAACTGGGCGACCTGTGTGATTTCTGGGTGACCATCAACGAGCCGATTATTATGATTATGCCCACGTACATTCTGGGCGAATGGGTCCCTGGCAAAAAAGATTTTGGACTCGCGATGCGCGTCCTGAGGAATGTGTTGCGCGCGCATGCTGTGGCATACCATGCCATTCATCGAGTGCAGCCTCACGCGCGCGTGGGACTAGCCCACAACTTGTTGCCGTTCAATCCTGCGAATCCCAGGTCAGCACTCAATCGTCTCGCCGTCCGCGCCCAGGATTTCATTTACAATCGAATGTTCTTGCTGGCACTCAAAGATGGTGTGCTCCGTTTTCCGCTGGGTCTGGGCGAACGTGTTCCTGAAGCCGTTGGTACGCAAGACTATATCGGTCTGAATTTTTATTTCTCGCGACGACTCGCGCTCGATTGGTCTCAGCCGGGGATGCTGTTTGCGCGTACCCTGCCGGCGCACCCCTGGGGCGTGCCGTACGATGACGAGTTGCTCGAGTGGTTTGGCAAAGGGGACATTGACCCCGAAGCGTTCTATCGTACCGTGAAATGGCTTGCCGAGTATGCACCAGGCGTACCAATCTACATTACCGAGAATGGTGTGTGCGATCGCAATGATGAAGTGCGCCCGCGTTACCTGATAGCATACCTCACAGCATTACATCGCGCGATTCAAGAGGGCGCGCCGGTCAAAGGCTATTTTCATTGGACTTTGGTGGACAATTTTGAATGGTCGGAGGGATACTCGTTGCAATTCGGCCTGATTGCGAATGATCTGGCTACGCAAACACGTACACTCAAACCAAGCGCGACGCTGTATGCGCAGATTGCGCGCGAGAATGCGATTACGGAATCAATGAGCCAATGTGCCAATGAGCCAAATGGTCAATGAACAAATTTTGTCATTTGTCATTGGTCATTTGTTCATTTGCTCATTTGCTCATTTGTCATTCTTAACATATGGTTGTTGGAGTTTGCACTCTCGAACTGGATATTCCCGCGAGTCAATCGCTCAAGGACAAGCGGCACGTGGTCAAGTCGGTGGTGGCGCGCGTGCGTCAGTCGTTCAACGTGTCCGTCGCGGAGGTGGACGATTTAGACTCGTGGCAGCACGCGACCATCGCTATCGCGTGTGTATCCTCCGACGCCGAGTATGCGCATGGCTTGCTCGAAAAAGTGATTGATAGCATCGAACGCAGCCGTCTGGACGCGGTGATTGTGAACTATACGATTGAGATGTGGTAGGTGACGCGAAAGGACGCGAAAAGGGCGCGAAAGAATTCCTTTCGCGCTCTTTCGCGTCGGTTGGCTAATCTGCCCACTTGTGCTAAAATAGCGCGCATTGTAAACAGCGTGCATCAAGGAATCGAATGTTAAAATCGGCTCGCTTTTGGATTGGGCTGGTCATCAGCGCGGTCTGTTTGTATTTTGCATTTCAAGGCATCCACCTAGACAAGTTGGTCGAGGCGTTGATCGGCATTGACTGGTGGTGGATCGGCATCTCCACGCTCGTGTTCTTTGCGAGTTACGCGGGACGCGTGTTTCGCTGGCAGTTGTTGTTCCATCCCTACAAACCACGCTGGCTCAAGACCTTTTACGCGCTCAACATTGGTTATTTCCTGAGCAACCTCTTGCCCGCGCGCTTGGGTGACATTGTGCGCGCGTATTTGATTGGCGAAATCGAAAGTGTGAGCAAAGCGCGCGCGCTTTCCACTGTCGTCGTGGAGCGCTTGAGCGACGGTCTGGCAGTTGTGTTGCTTTTGGCAGTGACCGCGCTCTTTGTGCCGAATATCCCTGACGAAGCGCGGCAGGGCGCACTGGTAACGGCAATGGCAGGAATCGGCGGAGTAATGTTCTTGCTGATTTTGTCATTGCAGAAGGAACGCGGGATGACGCTGTTGCACCGACTCACTGCGCCGATTCCTTTGCTGCATACGCCGCGCCTGTGGCGCGCGCTCGAATCGTTGATTGACGGTTTTGCAATTCTGCGTTCGCCGCGCGAAATTGGCGGTGTGGCGGTGTGGGCAATTTTCGTCTGGATTACCGGCGGGTTGATGTACTGGACGGTAATGAGCGCGATGAATCTAAAGGCTGGCATCGCTGCCGCGTTTCTGGTGATGCTGGTCACGTCACTTGTTGTCGTTGTGCCATCGTCACCGGGTTACATCGGTGTTTTTCACTACGTCGCGCAATTGACGCTTGTGAACGTCTTTGGGATGGACAAATCCGCCGCGCTCAGTTACGCCATCGTCGTGCACGCTTTCACCTACCTCTGGCTCATCGCCTTCGGCATTTATTCAATGTGGCACGAAGGATTGTCCTACCACAAGTTGCAAACACTGCAGAGTGAGACGTGAACAGAGTCACGCTTCACGCCTCACGTTTCACGCATCACGATACGGAGATTCAACCTTGAACAAGATTCTTGTCACCGGCGGTTGTGGTTTCATCGGTTGTAACTGGGTGGATCGGTTGCTAGCGCGCGGCGAGCGCGTCATCGTGTTCGATAACCTGTCGCGGCGCG
>Ga0209227_1001476_pt1 | contig 18164 bp, 17 predicted proteins | sample YNPBryantNP2012_FD_185815 | JGI IMG/M metagenome (GOLD analysis project Ga0209227, IMG submission 185815) | Anoxygenic and chlorotrophic microbial mat microbial communities from Yellowstone National Park, USA - YNP Bryant NP 2012 (SPAdes)... ...
TGCAGCATCTGGACTCGCTGGCAGTTGCCCAGATACTGGGCGGCGGCGCCGTTTCGCTGAACCAGACGGGCTGGACGTATAGCAGTGGTGGCTACGGCGGTGGCTATGGTGGCTTCGGCGGTGGCTGGGGCGGCTATGGCGGCTTCGGCGGCGGTTATGGTGGCGGCCTCGGCGGCTTCGGTGGCGGCTTCGGCGGCGGCCTCGGCGGCTTCGGTGGCGGCTGGGGCGGCGGCGGCTTCGGCGGCTTCGGCGGTGGCTGGGGCGGCGGCGGTTTCAACCGCGGCGGCTTCGGCGGTGGCTGGGGCGGCGGTGGCTTCAACCGCGGTGGCGGTTGGGGCGGTGGTGGCTGGGGCGGACGCGGCGGTTTCTAAGCGTCTGTTTCGGCTCCACGCCGGACTGGCTTTACGACTAAACGATCTGTAACGAGTAAAAGGAGGACAGAGGTTCATGACACTCCGTAAATGGCGGAACGTCGCATTGCCTTTGGTCGCGGCATGTGCAGTGTGGGGCGTGTGGGGTTCGCTTCCGGCGGCGGGTGCCCCGCGTGCGCAGGGAAATATGCCGCTGGTGAGCCTTACACTGGTTGACGCGGAGTTTCGTGATGCGGTAAACATGCTGATGCAGCGCAGCGGTGCCAGCATCGTGCTGGAACCGAGCGATAAGCCCTATCCGCGTGTCCATGTGAACCTGGTAGACATGCCACTGGATAAAGCACTGGATTACCTGGCACGCTCGGCAGGCGCACGGGTGCGTCGTACGGAAGATGGAGTGTTTATCGTTGGTCCGCAGGGCAACGACACCGAGCCCGCTGTGACAGCACAACCGCAGGAACCTGCGCCTGCACCTGCGCCGGTGCGAGTGCGCACGGAAAAGATGAAACTGCAGTACATCAATCCCAGTGAGTTCCTGAGACAGCTGCGCACAGACCCGACGATTGTCGGCATGGACTGGGCAGCTCAAAACAGCGGGGCTCTGCTGCAACATCTGATGGATGCAACGCGCCCGGGCATGCGCCCGTTGATACAGCCTCAGCCGATTTTGCCCACTCCCCAACCGGTGCCGACAGCCCCGGCAAATGCCAGCGATGGAAATACAGCCGGGCACACCTCCAGCCCCAATACGGGCTTTGACCAGCGCGGCGCCTTTGGCGGCGGTATGGGCTACGGCATGGGCGGGCAGGTCGGTGGCTTCCGGGGCGGTCTGGGAGGCTTCGGTCAGCCCGGTGCTGGCGGCTTTGGCGGTGTCGGCGGGTTGGGTCAACCCGGCGCCGGTGCCGGTGGCTTTGGTGGCGCCGCTGGCGGGCAGCTGGTGCAGCTGAGCGACCAGGCTCGCATCATTGCAGTGGACGTGGATAACTCCCTGATCGTAGTAGGCACGGATGAGGACATCGAGAACATCCGCCGCTTCATCCGCTTGCTGGACGTGGCACCCAAGCAGGTGGAAATCAAGGCGGAGTTCGTAACCGTGAAGGTCAGCGAAGTGAAGCAGTTCGGGATCGACTGGCTGGTGCAGCAGCTGAACACGCAAGCAGGAAACGTGCCGGGCACCTTTGCCACGGGCGGCAACGTCTTCATCCGCTACAGCACCGGTAACCTGGTTACGGAACTGCGCACCGCCATGTCCAATGCGCGCGGTCGCGTGATACAGGCACCACTGGTCACGACCCTGAACAACACGCCCGGTTCCATCTTCGTACAAACAGAGGTGCCTTTCGTGACAACCACCTTCACTACGCCGGGTCAGGGACAGGTGATTCAGGGTAGCCAGGTGAACTACGTGTCGGTGGTATCGGGTATGACGGTAACGCCGCGAATCAACGGCGACGGCACCATTACCCTCTTCATCCCGTTGCAGCTCTCGGATATTACCGGCTCGGTGCGGTCGCCAGATGGTAGCTCGTTCCCAATCGTCAACAGCCAGGCCATTTTCACCACGCGGCGCGTGCCGAGTGGTCAGACTGTGGTGCTGGGCGGATTCATCCGGCGTAGCGAGGATAACTCGGTGGCGAAGTTCCCCATCCTCGGCGACCTGCCGTGGATTGGGCATCTTTTCCGCTCCACCAACCTGTCGCAGGACGATACAGAGCTGCTCATCTTCCTGACGCCTCGTATCCTCGAGGATACTGGCGCACCGACGATAGGCGTAACACCCTAAGGTTCCGACCATTGCTCGTTACGGATCGGCGCGGGGGTCAACATCCCCGCGCTTCTCGTACGCTGATGCGGCACCGGTCACTTCCAAACGTCGCACTTATTGGTTTCATGGGCACCGGCAAGACCCTGCTGGGGCAGATGCTGGCGCAGCGGTGGGGATGGCGGTTTGTGGACACCGACGCACTGGTGGAGCAGAAAGTGGGATGCAGTGTGGCACAGACTTTCGAACGCTTCGGAGAGGAATATTTCCGCCAGCAGGAGACGGAAGTGCTGCGCAGTTTGGAGAATCTGCATCGCCTGGTGATTGCTACTGGCGGGGGAGTGCCCACGCGCACGGAAAACGTGCGCTCTCTGCGCCGACACGCCGTCATCGTGTTGTTAACGGCACAGCCGGAAGTGATTCTGCAGCGCGTTCAACCAATCTACACACGCCCGAAACTGGCTTCTGCTCCCGACCCGCTGGCGGAGATACGCCGGTTGATGTCCGAGCGCGAAACCGCCTACGCCTGTGCCGACATCCGTGTGGATACCTCTACGCTTTCGCCGGAAGAGGCGGTGGAACGCATCGAGGAGCTGGTTCGAGGATGGAAACCGACAAACCCTACTTGACGCTTCACGTTCGGCTGGGCGAACGCAGCTACCCTATCATCGTCGGTTCCGGAGTGCTGCAAAGTGCGCCTGCGCAATTGTGCGCTCTGCAACCTTCGCAGCTGGTTCTCATTACCCATCCTCATCTCGCACAGTGGTATGGTGAACCTCTGAAAGCCTCTCTGGAACGGCAAGGAGTTCCCACCTGCCTGCTGACGGTTCCCCCCGGTGAGCGCACAAAGCGATGGGAGGTCGCCGGTCGCTTGCTTCGGCAAATGGCTCAGAGGGCTCTGGACAGGCGTTGTATTGTAGTCGCGCTGGGAGGAGGAGTTGTCGGCGACCTGGCGGGTTTTGTGTCAGCCTGCTATCTGCGCGGTGTGCGTACCGTTCAGGTCCCCACCACGCTGCTGGCACAGGTCGACTCCAGCGTGGGGGGCAAGACGGGAGTGAACCTTCCTGAAGGCAAAAACCTGGTAGGGGCATTTCACCAGCCTTCTCTGGTATTGATAGACACAGACACCCTGAAGACGCTACCCCACCGTCATTTTCGGGCGGGCTTAGCAGAGGTTCTGAAGTATGGTATAATCGCAGACGAAGCGTTATGGCAGCTCGTAAAGGATGAGTCCGTCCATCTGCGGCAGGGGCACAGCCCACGCCTTGCCGATATTATCTATCGCTGTTGCGAGATTAAAGCGAACATTGTCTCGGAGGATGAGACTGAACAGGGCGTTCGAGCCATCCTGAACTTCGGGCATACGGTCGCGCATGCGCTTGAATCGGTGGTGGGCTACGGTCGCCTCCTGCATGGCGAGGCGGTGTCTATCGGCATGGTTTCTGCCGCTCTGCTCGGTGAATCGCTGGGTATCACGCCGGTTGGTACGGCGGAAGAGATAGCGGATGCATTGCGTGCTCTGGGCTTGCCGGTGGCACTTCCCCACGGCGTGGAGTTTGAATCCCTACTGAGCGTCATGCCGCGTGATAAGAAAGCACGGGATGGGCAGGTGCGTTTCGTGTTGATTGAGCGTATCGGGCAGGCACGTTTGCCGGTTGCGGTGAAAGAGAAAGAGGTGCTTCACGCGCTGAGCGTGCACCGCCAAAAGTTCAATCCGGAGGCAGCGTCATGAACACTGGCCGCTGGCAGATGCTGCAGGACATTGTGGGAGCCTTGTGGGTGGTAGCAGTGGTGGTGGTCTTTCTCGGACTTCCTTATGGCTTACCAGAGGTCAGCGTTTCGGTTTTGGAGAAGATATACGCGCTGTGTTTGATAGCCGGGGTGGTGTGGCTGGCACGTCGTTTCATCTCTTCTGAAGGTGTGGTTAAGGGGGCAAAAGGGCGTGATTAGTCGCGTATTGGCTGGGCGATATGAGCTGCTGGAGAAACTGGGGGAAGGTAGCCTCTTCGCCGCCTATCGCGCCAGAGACCACGAAACGAATGCGCTGGTTACCGTCAAGTTGCTGTTGCCTGCCTTTGCCGATGATACGGCACTGATGAACGCGCTGAAACAGTGCTTTTCCGTCACTTCATCCCTCAATCACCCGCGTATCGCTCGCATCCTGCAGGTCGCTGAGCATGAAGGGCAGCTGGTGCTGGTCGCCGAGTTCGTAAGAGGCATCAACCTGAAGGAGCGTATCCGCCGGGTGGCGCCTTTCACGCTATCGGTTGCCGTAGACATCGCCCTGGCGGTAGCGGAGGGACTGGAAGGGGCACATCGTGCAGGGATAGCACACGGAGACCTGCGCCCGCACAATATCATTGTGTCGCAGGAAGGGTTGATTAAGATTACCGATTTCGGGTTGTTGCCTGCGTTTCAGGCTTCGCCAATGGCGCAAACGGCGTGGCTGACCCGCGCGGCGCCATACCTGCCGCCAGAGGTCTCAGAAGGCTGGCATCTGACGCCCTCAGCGGACGTGTACGCACTCGGTGTCATTCTGTTCGAAATGCTGACCGGAGGCGTGCCGTTTCCCGCCGATACTCCGGTGGCAGTCGCGTTGCGCCACGCCAAGGACCCTCCGCCCAGCCCGCGTGCAGTGAATTTGGGCGTCCCCAGAGCGGTAGAGGGTATCGTACTGAAGGCGATGCAGAAGCTGCCGGAGCAGCGGTATTCCGATATGAGCTCGATGCTTCACGACCTGCGGGCAGTGCATGATGCTTTGCGTTTCGGCAAGCCGTTGTCGTGGTCGCCGCTGGAGCGCGTGCCGGAGACTATGGAGCCTGTTTCCGCCACCCGTTCAACACGCCCGGCGGAGGGGGAAGACACCGAGATGCGCTTCATCAAGAACGCTTTCCGCGCGCTGACGGTGCTTGCCTCCCTGATTGTAATTGCATTCGTCGCGGTGTTATTCTGGATAACCCGTCCGGTAAAAGAAGTGTCTATTCCCGACCTGCAGGGTAAACCCCTGGTGGAAGCGCGACGCCTGGCGCAGGATGCTGGGCTGAATCTGGTCGTACGTCAGGAGGATTACAATGAACAGTTCCCCGCAGGGACGGTGTACCTGGTGCAACCTGAACCGGGGACGACCGTTAAGGTAGGGTCGCCGGTGCAGGTGTGGGTCAGCAAAGGCTCTCGCAGGGTGGAAGTTCCGAATGTACAGGGTTTGAGCGAGGCGGATGCGCGCCAGAGGCTGGTGGAGGCTGGGTTGCAGGTGGGAAAGGTCGAGGAGAAGACGCACCCCACAGCCCCTGCGGGCACGGTGCTTTCGCAGTCGCCTGCTCCTCGGCAGAAGGTGAACAGGGAGGCACCGGTGGACCTTGTGATCAGCAAAGGCCCGCCCCAGCCCACCGTAACTGAAGAGGGGGCGGAACGGGGCTTCGAGCTGGTTATCCCTGTGAAAGGTGCGCCCAATGAGGTGGTGCAGGTGCGCCTGGAGGTACAGGATGCCCTCGGGGTATACACCATTCTGGATGAACCGCACTATGGGGGTGAGCAGCTCATCGTTCCTGTTCGGGTACGCGGGCGTAACATCGTGTTCCGCATCTATTTCAACAACCAGCTGGTACACGAGGAGGTACGCCCATGAGCAGTGCCCCGCATGTGTTGATAGCTCCTTCCCTGCTTTCTGCGGACTTTGCGAACTTCGCCGGGGCGGCGCGCGCCGCGCGTGAAGCGGGCGCTGAGCTATTGCACTTTGACGTGATGGATGGTGTTTTTGTGCCGAACATCACTTTTGGGGCGCAGACGGTGCGGGCATTGCGCCATCACTCGGATGCCCTTTTCGATGTGCACCTGATGATTGTTCAGCCGGAGCGTTACATCGAAGAGTTTGCGCAAGCGGGAGCAGACATCATCACCGTCCACGCCGAGGCGTGCGTACATCTACAGCGTGTGCTGGCGCAGATACGGGAGTGCGGGGTGCGGGCAGGCGTTTCCCTCAATCCTGCTACTCCGCTGAGCGCCATCGAATACGTCGTTCCCGATATCGACCTGTTGCTGATTATGACGGTCAACCCGGGTTTCGGCGGTCAGCGGTTTATCCCCGAAATGCTGCGCAAGATCGCACATGCCCGCGCCATGCTGGACGAGGCAGGCAGTGAAGCGTGGCTGGAGGTGGACGGCGGCATCAACGGGATAACCACGCCGATGGTGGTGCGAGCAGGTGCACGGGTGTTGGTGGCGGGGTCGTCGGTGTTCGGGCACCCGGAAGGGGTGCGCGCAGGTGTCGAGGAACTGCGCACAGCCGTCTGGGAGGCGGAGGAAAGGGTGTGAGGCGGTGTGTGGCTGACTGTAGCCGTGTTGATTGTCTCCATGGTGTTTCTCGGTCGCGAAGCGCTGGCAGTGCGAAGAGGTCTCAGCTCGCGCCGACGTTTCATCCTAAGGCTGATCGGCTGTGTGCTGTTGCTGTCGCTGGCTCTCGTGCTGCAGTTCAAAGAGGCTATCTTGCTGTCGGCGGGTGAGGCCGGCAGTGGCGCGCGCCTGTTGCGTCTTCTGCAGTTTTTCGTAGGAGTGCTTGTGCTGGTTACCGCGCTGGTACTGGTGGCTTTGATGGATGTACGTGAGACGTTACAGCACTATCTGACTGAACGCCGACGGATGATTGACGAACTGATAGAGGCTCCTTCCTCACCTTCTGAGTCATCTTCTGACGGCAAGCGTGATGAGAGTTCCACTTGAAGAGATATTCATGCGCCGAGCGCTGTCGCTGGCACAGCGAGGTTATACGGCTCCGAACCCCATGGTGGGAGCCGTGCTGGTTAAAGATGGGCGCGTGGTAGGCGAGGGGTATCATCGGCGGGCGGGAATGCCCCATGCGGAGATAGAAGCGCTGCGTCGCGCTGGCGAAAACGCACGGGGCGCCACCCTGTATGTGACGCTCGAGCCGTGCGGTCACTGGGGACGCACTCCGCCGTGCGCCGATGCGCTCATTGAGGCGGGGGTTCGGTGTGTGTACGCCGCCATGCAGGACCCGAACCCGCTGGTGGCAGGCAAGGGCTTCGAAAAGCTGCGCGAGGCAGGTATCGAGGTGCAGGTAGGAGTGCTGGAAGAACGGGCACGCCAGCTGAACGAGATATTCGTGAAGTACCATACAACGGGGATGCCTTTTGTGACCGCCAAGGCGGCGATGTCTCTGGACGGAAAAACTGCCACCCATACGGGCGACAGCAAATGGATTACCGACGAACCAGCCCGTCGGCTGGTGCATCGCCTTCGCGCCCGGCATGACGCCGTGATGGTGGGAATCGGCACAGTGTTAAGGGACGACCCACTGCTGACGGTGCGCTTACCCCGAATGAGGGCAGCTCTGCATCGCCTGCGCGTGATTGTGGACAGCCAACTGCGCTGTCCCGAAGAGGCACAGGTGTTGCGCGTGGAAGATTCTCCCACGCTGATTGCCACCACGGCGTCTGCCTCGCCGGAGAAAATCAGTCGTCTGAAAGAGCGAGGAATAGACGTGGAGGTCCTGCCCGACGAAGGAGGGCAGGTAGACCTGCGTGCGCTGATGCAGTTGCTGGCGCAACGCGGCGTGACCGGTGTGCTGTGCGAGGGCGGAGGAACGCTGATAGCCGGACTGTTCGCGAAGAGGCTGGTGGATAAAGTGGTGTTTTTCTATGCGCCGCGCATCATCGGAGGGCGGGCTGCTCCCACAGCGGTGGAGGGAGAGGGTGCTGCGCGTATAGAGGAATGCCTGTGGCTGGATAGGGTACACTGGAGAAGAGCCGGGCGAGACATGATGGTGCAGGCGTATCCGGTTTGGGAGGACGATTAGTCATGTTCACCGGCATCGTGAGGGAACTGGGCGAGGTGGAGCGAGTGGAGGCAAGCGCGGATGGCGCGCGCCTGACGGTACATGCTCCCGAAACCGCTTCCTGCGTGCAGGTAGGCGATAGCGTGGCAATCAACGGAGTGTGCCTGACCGTTGTTCGCAAGGAAGGAGAGCGGCTGTGGTTTGACGCGGTTCAGGAGACGCTGAGGCGCAGTAACCTGGGTGCATTGAAGCCGGGAGACAGGGTGAATCTGGAAAGCGCACTGCGTGTGGGCGACGCTATGGGCGGGCACTTTGTGCAGGGGCATGTGGATACCACCGGTGTGGTGCAAAGGCTCGTACCACAGGGCAATGCCGTGGTGATGGTTATCGGTGTGGATAGAGAGTGGATGCGCTACGTGGTTCCTAAAGGCTCGGTAGCCGTAGACGGCGTGAGCCTGACGGTCGTGGATACGGGCGTCAGCGATTTCAGTGTTTGGCTGATTCCGCACACACGCAAGGTCACTACACTGGGTCACCGGCGAGTGGGAGACGAGGTCAACGTGGAGTTCGACATGCTGGCGAAGTATATCGAGAGATTACTGGAGGCTCGGCGCGGGAGCGCTGGGGTGGATATGGACCTGTTGAGGCGGACGGGTTTCGTGGAATAAAATGGTTGTTCTTCCGTTCTCCAAGATGCACGGTGTGGGCAATGATTTTGTCGTGGTGGCGGAGGAGAGCGTTGCCTCGCTTTGCCTACCTGATCTGGCGAGGCATCTGTGCCGAAGGCGGTTTGCCATCGGCGCGGATGGTTTACTGGTGGTGGGGCGAGGTAAGAGACATGCCGTGCGGATGCGAATGTTCAACCCCGATGGCACCGAGGACATGTGCGGAAACGGCTTGCGGTGTGTGGCTAAATGGGCAGTTCTGCATGGGCTGGCAGCCGGGAGCTGTTTCGTGATGGAGACCATCGATGGGGACAAGCAGGTGGAGCTGTTGTCGGATGGCAGGGTCAAGGCGGAACTGGGAGAACCTCACTTCGAGCCAGAGCGAGTGCCTGTGCTGGCTGAAGGTTCTCCTGTTATGAATCTACCTCTCGATACGCCGGAAGGCGTTATCCATGTGACGTCTCTTTCCACCGGCTCCACGCACAGCGTGGTGTTTACCGATAATCTACCCGACGATGAGCGGTTCCTGCGTGACAGTCCTTTCATCGAGAAGCACCCTTTGTTTCCCCAGCGCACCAGTGTGTTGTGGACGGTGGTGGAAAGCCCGTCCCGGCTGCGCGTGCGCATCTGGGAGCGAGGGGCGGGGGAGACCTTAGCCTGCGGAACCGGAGCCTGTGCGGCGGCGGTGGCAGCGCAACTGCACGGGCTGGCAGGGGAATCGGTGGAGGTGTACTCGCCCGGAGGTGTGCTCCATGTGGAATGGCGACCCGGCTCGCCAGTGACTTTAACCGGTGCTGCTGAACTGGTGTTCGAAGGTTTTTATCCTTTGAATGAGGTGGAACTATGAGCAACTGGCGCGAGAAGGGTACTCCCGAACCTATCGCGGCGTTGAACAGAGTGCCTTTGCGGGAATGCGGTGAGCCGCTGGTGGACATTCGCAAAGCCTGCCCGGGGGTCCGGGTGGCGCGAAAATGTATCCCCTTCCTGCGGGCGACGGTAGCGGAGATGCTCAACCGCGCGCAGGAATTGCTTCCAGCGGGCTATAGGTTGCGCGTGACGACCGCCTACCGTACCCTCGATATGCAGCGTGAGCATTACGAGCGATACTTCAACCAACTGCGCGATCAGCATCCCGAATGGAGCTATGCCACCCTGCGCCGGATGACCAACCGCTTCTTCGCGCCGGTGGACCAGAAAGCACCGCCCGGACACTGCACCGGTGGTGCGGTGGACGTGCAGCTGCTGTTACCGAACGGCAAGCCGGCGGACGTTACCTCTCCATTTACGGGCTGGCAGGCGGCTCCGACATGGATAGAAGGGCTGACGCCAGAGGCACATCGCAACCGCATGATTCTGGTGGAAGCGATGCTGGGAGCGGGATTCAGCAACTGTCGCGATGAATTTTGGCACTACTCGTATGGCGACGCCGCCTGGGCGGTGCGCGTGGGGGCGCCTTATTGCATTTATGGACTGATCGACTTGCCACCGGAGTGGCAGAAGCGTGTGCGTAAATAACCTACAGGGAAGGAGGTATGTGCGATGGCTACACGGACAGCCGGAGACGCTCCGGTAGATTTCACCTTTCAGGGAGTGGACGGCAAGCCCTACTCCACTGCAGAGGCACGTCGGGATGGTCTGCTGATGCTGGTGTTCTACAAGGTGGAGTGCCCGGTGTGCCAGTTTACCAATCCCTACCTCGAGAAGTTCCAGCAAGCATACGCGGGCAAGGGCTTCCAGATTTGGGGCGTGTCGCAGAACGATGCCAGTGCAGCAGCCGCCTATGCCCGAACATACGGAAACGTGTCATTTCCGCAGGTGCTGGACGAGGGGCTAAAGGCAACGGTGGCATACGACCTTGTTTCGGTGCCCACGTTGTATCTGCTGGATAGCGGGGACAGGATTCTCTGGCAAACAGCTGGCTGGAACCGGGAGGAACTGAACAAAGTCTCACAAATGATAGCGCAACGCCTGGGCGTGCCCATGGTGAAGATTGTAGAAGACGATGACCCGGCGCCCGTGTTTCGCCCCGGTTGAGGTTCCAAGCGCCCAACCGCTTAGGTGAAGCGGACCTAAAACAAGAAGCCCCAAGCACTGGCTTGGGGCTTCCATATGCTGTTGTTCTCCTGTCAGGAAGCTGCTTTTTGAGGTATTACCAGTCCCAACTGCTCTCCAATTTGCAGAGCCTGTTCCGCGTCGCGCTCGTATAAGGATAACCAGTATTGCATGTTACGCTCTTTGACGTAATCTACCGCGCTCGCCGGAACATAGACCGAGACCAGTTGCCAGCTTCGCGGGAACAACAGCGATACCCGGCGCTCTGCCTCCATGCTACACCTCCTTTCCCGCCGTCGCTGCGCCGACTTCTACTTTTTCAGACGCTCGATAAGCTGTCAATGTTCCCGAAAAATGCGGTCAGGTTCCCAATAACGTACGGGTTTTTCATCCCCATTATACAACACTTCTGCGGCAAAATCCACCCAGATGAAAAAAGAGCCCCGACACTGCCGGGGCCAAACGCAGGAATGAAGGAGTGAGTGTCTGAACGGAAAGACGGTATCTCTCACCGGGCGAGCCGGTGTGCGTTTTCGGTGTCCAGATTTCGTTCACGCACTCCTGCGCAATCTTATATAGTGCAAGATTCGTGCCATTCGCGAGGTAGCACGAAAAACAGGTGGTTTTTTCAGGCATGGCTTCGAACTCGCACTGTGTCAGGTTGCAGGATGATATAGAGGATTGACACGGACGCATTGTAGAGCGCAATGGCAAGCAGGCTTCGCCGAATCTGTAACGAATCCCCTATCGGAGCAGGTACTCCTGCTCCGATATTCGTTTCACATGGAGACGGTCGTGAACATCACACTGCACTTCAATCCGCAAACCGGTGCGTGGAACGGGCTAACGGCAGGGGGGTATCCACTGGCAGTTGCTCCAGCCGGTGAGGTGTGGGCAAACGCCTCACCACAGGCTTTTCCGCAGTCGAACGAGTGGCGGTTGCTTTCGGTGGAACGCAGGGGCAACATCACGAGGGTCACCCGACAGGCGGGTAACTGGTGGACGCAACAGACCTTCGCCGTTGACGGCTCGCGTATCCGTAGAGATGTCCTCCTGCGCTGGAACGGCAACGAGCCGGTGCGAATAGCGGGCGTTCTCCTGAGGACGCCGGTACTGCGTGTGTCTGACAACCCTGAGGACTACTATCTTATCCCGGGCGAGTTTCCCATTGTGCGCCACCGTTTCGGCAGGCTGAAGGCAGGGCGTGTCCTGCAGGAGACCGGCTGGACGCGCGGCGAGTACGGCATCGCGCTGGTGCATTCTCCCCAGCGAAAACTGTCAGTGGTTGCAGGATATGTCTTTCGAATGGACCAGGCGCGGGTGGGCGTTGAGGAGGCGCAAAACGGGGTGGTGCTCAGGCATGGCTTCGAGACGCTCCTGAAACTGCAGAAGGGCGGGGAGGTTACCGTCGGCACTCAGGTAATAGAAATAATCTCCGGCGACGAGGAACGCCTGTGCGATGCACTGGCGCGTTTCTCCGATACGCTGGACAATGGTCCGCCCGCCGATTTGCCAGAACAGCTGAAGGGTGGCTCGCTCTATGAATTGCACCCGTGGGGCAGGCTGGAAAGCTGGAGAGCTGGAGACAGGGGCGATCGTTTCTCGCGTCTCACCGCATTGCTTCCTGACCTGCACGGTTTGGGCGTCACCATGCTGTGGTTGTTGCCCGTGAGCTATCCGCCACCGTGGGTATACACACTGCCTGCGTTCAACCACGTCGCGCCCGAGAACGGCACGCCGCAGGAACTGAAAGAGTTCGTGCGGCAAGCGCATCGGCTGGGCATGAAGGTGGCAATTGACCTTGTGGTGTACGGCGTGCATCCCGATAGCGAGGAGGTCAGGCGGTTGCCGGAGGATGTCTGGTGCGTGGATGAGCAGGGCAACCGCATCAAAGTGTGGGGTGGTACGGTGCTGGCGGCGGATGTGTCGCACCCAGTGTGGCAAGAGCGGATCCGTGAGGTAGTAACACGGTGGGCGAAGGAATACGGCTTCGACGGCACACGGCTGGACGTAATGGGTCGGGGGCAGGCAGCCAACTGGCGCAATCCGCTTCGGGCGAACGCTTCCGTGGCGTACGGCGGTCTGCAGCTGAACAAGGTGGTGCGCGACGCCTTCCGTGCGGTAACCCGCGACGGTTTCACCCTGCCCGAGGCGGGCAAACCACTGGCATTTCGTCATGCCGACATGCTGTTCGACTATCCCTGGTACATGGTCATGCGCGACCTCACCCTGCAGCCTGACCTCGCGCTGTGGATACGGCAGGCACAGGAGTGGCTGGAATGGGAACGCCGCTGCTATCCTCGCCGCGCGCTGAACGGACTGGTGCGCTTTCTGGAGAACCACGACACCGTGCCCGCCACGCAGTACTTCGGGGTGGGTATCTCGCAGGCACTGATGGCGATATGCTGTCTGATGCAGGGCGTTCCCCTGATATACCAGGAGCAGGAGACGGGCTTCTCGCGGGATTTGTCCGAATGGCTCCACTCGCGCAGGCGGGAAAAGTGTTTCGCCCAGGGCGATGCCGAGTATCTCTCGGTGAGATGTTCACACCCGCATGTTTTCACCTTCCTGCGTCGGGCGGAGGACGGAGCCGCCATTGTGGCGGTGAATCTGACGGGCGAAAAGTTGCGCTGCCGGCTTTCATGGGAGCGCGCCCTGTCACAACGGTTTCCGGTCTGTGTGGACTTCCGCACGGGCGAGCCAGTGCGTATCGCTGGCGCTTCCGCAGAAGTAGAAATCTCGCCCTATCGTCCGGTCGTGCTTCTTCTGAAGTCACGGGGCTGGAAGACGATTCCGCACCGACCTCGCGGCGTCACAACGCCTCTGTCTGCAACCGAACGCTGTCAGATACTACCTGACGGCACCCTGCGCGCGTTTGAAGCGGAGCGATGGTTTGTGGAAACGCCGGAGGGGCGGCTGGACGATGTTTTTCGAGATTACCGCGTGCAGGTGAAGCCTGGCGAGAGGTTCATAGACGCACTGCCCGTGCTGAAGCGGGCATGGCACCCCGTGGAAGAGGGTTTGCTGGACGGGGCGGAAACAGCAAACCTCGGCGTGGTCTGGACAGATGGGCAGGCGCTGTGTCTGTCGGTGGAAGTCGCCAAAGCGGCTGAGGTGCACATAGAGGACAGGCGTCTGGACGGCAAACAGGTCGACCTGGTGGTGAAACCGCGCGAGGCATACAGGCTGGGCAGAAGAGCGGTGGTTCCACTTCAAAACGGAAGTATGCTGATGACACCGCTGTTTGTGCATCTGCGCAGTGGAGGTTTTACTGTGAGCCTCGCGCGTCGGCATGGCGGACTGCCCTCGGTGTGGCAATCACGGGATGGCAGGGTACTGCGATTGCAGGATGGCGACCTGTATACCGATTGGGGACTGGTCAATGGCGGTTACGCTTCTGCCGATGGTGAAACCAACCCGCGCTTGCGAGTGGAGCGCGGAGCACAGGTGCACTTCGAGGGGTGGCTGCGTCACCGAGCATGGAACGGCGTGCAGTCCTGTCCTGTTGCTTCGCCGGGCACTCGCTATCGCCTGAGTTATGCGCTTCAGGCGGATGGGGTGTTGAAGATAACGCTCGGTGTGACCCCGCAGAGCGAGAAGGGCGAGACGCGGGCTTTTTTTGCCCTGCGCCTGCCGTTGCGCGGGTTCAGAAGATGGCGGCGTGGCTCTGAGGGAGGAGTTGCCGGTGAACGTACCGGCGTACGCCTCGGCGAGCGGCGGGGGGATGGGTCCGTTCCTCTCGGTGTCGAGACAGAGGCAGGGGTACTGAAGGTACAGCGTGTGCGCGGCTTGCAGAATACCTTCCTCATCGATTCCGGCAACGGCGAGGCGGTGCTGTTTCTGGCGCTGCTGGACGGAGAGCCGGTTGACCTGCGCGCGGCGCAAGAGTGGGCTGGGGAGGTATGGTTGTGCCTCGAGAACCTTCCTCTGGGTATACTGTGAGTAGATTGCAGAGGAGGTGTGTGATGAGCGACTGGCACGTGCTGGTGATGGCTTATGGGACGCCTCGCACGCTGGACGAGGTGGAGCCATATTATACCCACATCCGTCGGGGACGCCCTCCCTCGGCGGAGCAGCTGGAAGACCTCGTGCGTCGCTATCAGGCGATTGGTGGGGTCTCGCCTTTGCAGGAGATTACCCTGCGGCAGGCGGCGGCGGTGGAGAGGGCACTGCGCCAGCGCGGCTGGACAGGTACCATGTATCTCGGGATGAAACATTGGCATCCCTTCATCGCCGAGGCGGTCGAGCAGATGGCGCAAGAGGGTGTACAACAGGCAGTGGGAATCGTGCTGGCGCCGCACTACTCTCGAATGAGCATCGGCACCTACATCGACTATGCCGAGCAGGCGCGTCAACGGTTTGCGCCCGCGATGGAGCTTCGTTACGTGGAACGGTGGGGCAGTCATCCCCTGTTCATCCGAGCAGTGGCGCAAAAGGTGCAAGAGGCACTGGCGGACTGGAAACCGGAAGAGACAATGGTAGTTTTCAGCGCGCACAGCTTGCCTGAGCGCATTCGTCAATGGGATGATCCCTACGAGCGCGAGCTGCTGGACAGCGCGCAAGCAGTAGCACGGCTTCTCGAATTACCAAACTGGACACTCGCCTATCAGAGTGCGAGTGCCACTGGCGAGCCGTGGCTGGGACCGGACATTCTGGAGCGTATCGAGGAGATAGCGCACACCACGACGTACCGGCAGCTGGTGTTTTGCGCCATCGGCTTTGTCGCAGACCATCTGGAGGTGCTTTACGACCTGGATATCGAGACGAGGCGGAAGTGCGAATCGTTGGGGGTGCAGCATCGTCGTGCGGCTTCGCTGAACGATGACCCCTTGATGGCAGAAGCAGTGGCGGATGTGGTGCTATCGGCGATGCGATAAACGAAAAGCGGGGCTCACGCCCCGCTGAAGGTCGGCTGGCGAGCCAGGGCGGCTGTTCATAACCCCCCTGCTAAAACGGTTTGCCACACCGTTCATGGCAGACCGGGCTAAAACAGCCTAGCCCTCCCAATCACCTCGTTTGTCTGCCATAGGGCACCACCTCCTTTCGGAAGCAGTATGCCATATTTCCGGGGGCATTGTCAATCGCGCACGAGCGTGGTGCGATAGTTTCGGTGTTTCATGGTATTTACTATACCCCGTTGTAACACCTATTCTCGAACACCCTCAGCTAACACGAGGGTGTTCGAAAAAACCTGCTCATCTGTGCCCCAGCGACTGAAAGTCGCAGCCAACGAAGGGACAAAACCTGCTGACGCAGGTTCTCAGCCTCCGCAGGAGGCTTCGTTGTGGGTTGCCCGCAACTTCCAGTTGCCGGGAAAATCCATTTATCGAACACCCTCATCGCGCACGAGGTGTGCGGAAACGAACTGCGTGTATCTTATTCTTGTGAAAGTCCCCACAGACCTTGACGCCTGTTCAAGTATATGATATAATTTACCTGACATACCCCGCGTGAGGAGAGAGGTAGCATGGAAAAGCGTGCTTTGCTATTCAAACGGGGGGGGTATTGGTTGCGCTGCTCCTGTGGTTCGCCGCTCCTCTGGATGCGCGGCAAATCGTCACCGCTATTCACGTGCAATGGGATAATAACCTGAACGACAACCAGCCCTGGCGGTGCGTTACCACTGGCGAAGTGGCTAATCCCTGCTTCCACTTCGTCGTTGCTTACAAGTTCCCCATCACCGACGTAATGGTGGACTGGGCGGAATTGCAAGAGCTCACCCAAGCCCACCCTGTGCAGCCAATTCGTCAGACCAATTTTAGCGTGCAGATTGGGCTTCCTGCCGGATGTTCCCAGTCCCCGGTCAACGACCCGCAGAACTGGAGTATTCAGTGGTGTGGTATGTTCCCTATGATGGGGCCGCTTCTGCACAATGCGCCCCATCGGCTGACGGTGCAGTATCGGTATTTGGCAATAGTGGGTTACAATCCGATGCCGGTGTATGAGACATTTGGCCCCTTTCGGACCACCGTTGAGTTCAGTGTCCGCAATCTGGTGGTGAGCTCTTCAGACGAAGTGAAGGTGCTCAAGTGGAATCCGGACCGCCCGGAGGTTTGCGATACCACTTTTCGTTACAGTCTGGACAGTGCGCAGAGGCGGGACGTGCCGGTGCGTACCAGTATCTATTCCACAGACGGTGCAAAAGTGTACGAGGTGACAGAGCAGAAGGCTTGTCCTCAAACACATACGTTCAGTTGGGATGGACAAACTACTTCAGGTCAGCCCGCGGAACCGGGATTGTATGTGTTTGATGTAGAGGTGAACCCGAACGCTGGTTCCTCCGGTGACACCGACCGTCTTCGCAGCGGACGTATCAATATCGGGGAACATAAGCTTGAAATACACAACTTAGGATGCTTTACGTCGCGCTACATCCTGCGCAGTATCAGAAACGCAGCGAGCGCTTGGAGCGAGGTGTACGCTCCCACGCTGGAGAGGATGGCCGGACCAGTATTCGGTCCGACACACGCCATACCGCCCGATGTCCCACCGGCGCCGCACGACTGGTGTTCTCTCACCACTGCGGTTAACCTGGAGTATTGTTCTCAGCAATCTTATCGCTTCTTGCTGTGGGCCCGAGATAGCTTCTCGGATCAAGACAAGGCACACCGCGAGAAGACTTGCCTAACTAACCAGAGGGTGTATCTCATTGGTTGGTTCGCGGGTTTTGGATTCCATTTCAGCCGCGGTAACTTTATAAGCGGTCTACCACCAATGCCTAGCGAGTTGGATTGCCGGAACATGCCGGGAGAAATTGCGCACATAGTGAAAGAGGACGTTAAGCGCGACCCCGCAACTGGCAAGCTACAAGTGGTACCTGGTTACTCCCCAAAGGTGGTGCTGCCAGGGGGGCAAACTGGGAGCCTGATTTTTACCAACCCCATCGGGGCATCAGGATTTAAGATGAAATTGAATGAAGCAGTTCGGGGGCTGTCACCACGGTCTGGCATCGTGTACTATGCGGGCCACGGCGGCTTCGGAACGTTGATAGGATTCCCCGATCCTGCGCCGGAGTCTGAGGATGAGCTATTTGGCTTACCGACGCCGGGCATTCGAGTCACTGTAACACCGTTTGATCTGATACACCTTGACGCAGTTCGTGTATTCTATCTCAGCGCTTGCCAAACATGCACGGACTCATCTGGAAGTGGTCTTGTGGCGGCGATAGCCGCTCGTGGTGCCCAGGCGGTGGTTGGGTTCCACCGGTCTTTGCAGGGTCTAAAGATGCCGCCGGGGAAGGATGCCGACAAGGTTTTCTTTCGATCGCTTGCCGGAACCAAAGGGGTTTTGTTCGGCTTAGGTGCTCGCGAGGGTACAACTGTTGGACAGGCACTCGACCTAGCCTGGCAACACTTAATTGCAGGTCCTCCAAAGCGGGGACAGACCTGGCGCGACTACTACGGCGTAGCCGGAAGTGCACCGAACCCGCTCAACGTAACCATCAAATAGTGGAGGGTCGCGATGAGATTACAATGTCTCCTAACATCCCTTGTTCTAGCAGCAGCCACTGCTGCCGCGCATCCTCC
>Ga0209227_1001478_pt1 | contig 18154 bp, 14 predicted proteins | sample YNPBryantNP2012_FD_185815 | JGI IMG/M metagenome (GOLD analysis project Ga0209227, IMG submission 185815) | Anoxygenic and chlorotrophic microbial mat microbial communities from Yellowstone National Park, USA - YNP Bryant NP 2012 (SPAdes)... ...
GCACCGCTGGGTAGCTGCCAAGCTCATCCTTTACCCCGTGCGCCGTCGTGAAAAACGTTCCTGCGCATGAGCGCAAATGCAAAAAGTTGGCAAGTCGGGGGCCGTGTTTCCGCTCTGCACTCGCGTGCGGGGTTCGGATACGCGTTGCCGCCAACTGACCAAGTTGTAAGGCGGAACGGCGGCGCCTATGATGCCGCCCCAACACGATGACGGGTGTGTGCGACATGTCGCCGACGGGCGTCCGGACGGCCTCATCCTATGGCTTTTGGGGGTCGCTAGGCGCGCCTGCGTTGCTGGTCGCTGTCGTAGTCGTTTTTCATTGGGGGGCGCTGTGGGACGGCGTCCGGCATGACGACCATCTCCACCGCTACAAGCTGCGGACGCTGGGTTGGAGCTGGAACGACCTGATCGAATCGACCACGTTCGAGTTTCCCGGGCGGCAGATGTTCTTCTGGTGGCAGAGCACGCCGGCCCAGTGGCGGTATCCCCGCCCCCTCAAGATGCTGATCATGAAGGTGGAATACCTGCTGGTCGGCGGCGCGCCCGTCGGCCTGCACGCCTTCAGCCTCGCGTGGCACGGGCTGGCCACGCTAGTGGTGTATGGCTTCATCTCCTGGCTGCTTCAGTCCTGGCGCTGGGGATTGCTGGTCGCGTTGCTGTTCGCGCTGAATCCGAACGGCGTGCTCGCGGTGAGCTGGACCGCCGCCCACGACACGCTCATCAGCACGGTCCTGCTGGTGGCCGCGGTATGGGTGTATGCCCGCGCGTCGTACGGCGCCGATCGACAACCGGCGGCCTGGCGTTGGCGCTTGTGGCTGACGGCGTTGGTGCTGTGGGGGCTGTCCCTGTTCGTCCGCGAAGCGACGATCGTTTTTCCCGTCCTGGCGCTGGGCCTGGACGCGTTTCTGGGTGGCCCGCGGCACGCGTGGAAGCGACGTCAGGCGCACGTCATCCATTTCGTGCTCGCCGGCGCCTATGTCCTGTGGCGCTTCCTGGTTTTCCCGACGCAATCGTTCCCCGGCGGTTACTTTGAAGCTCCCGCCCACGGCGGGTATGTGCTCTGGCTTGTGGGCAAGTGGGTTCAACTGATCGGTCTGGTGCTCCTGCAACTGCCGCTCTACACGCCGCTGGATTTCCTGGGCACCCGGACGAGCGTGGATGTGGTCATTCACGTTGTGCTGTATGCGGTGGTGGCGGCCACCCTGGTCGCTTATGGCCGCACGTTTGGCCGGGCCCGCGAAGCCTGGCTGGGGCCGTTCTGGTTGGCCGTGGGGTTCGCGCCGGTTCTTCCCATCGCCTCGGGGCCGCACTTCGCGTACCTGCCTTTTGTCGGCTACGCGCTGTGCGCGGCGAACATACTCCGGCGACACGCGGGGGCGCGGCGCTGGTGGTTGACGGCGGGGACTTTCGTCGTTGTCTTGGTGGCGTTCGCGGGCCACCGCCTGGTCAACCGGGCGGCGTGCCGGGCTGAACAATTGATCGCGGCGGACATCCAGTGGACCACGCCGCCCCCACCGCCGGGCAGCAAGCTCTTTTTCATCAATCTGCCGTTGCCCATGACGTTCACGACCTATGCCCTGCGTGAGGCCTGGGGTGTCGATCAGATCGACGGCTACACGCTGACGCTGGCGCCGGAGGCACATTGCATGACACGGGCCAGCCGCGTGACGCGGATCAGCCCGCACGAGCTCGTCGTGACCACCGACCCGCCGGGCTACTTCGCGTCCGTCCCGGAGCGGTGGTCACTCAAGATCACCGGCCTGAAGAGCCGCTTGGCTGCGGGCCTGACCGTCCGCGGCGACCTCTTCGACACCACGATCCTGGAGATGACCGGCGACGGGGTCACGAAACTGAAGTTCACCTTCCACGAACCGCTGGACCGGGAAGACTACTACTTCTTCGTGTCCACTCCCGAGCGGCCTGCATACCGCCTGCGTTTCGATCCGGCTTTCGACGAGCGTGCGTTGGCCGAGGAGACCGACAGGTTCCGCGCGGCGTTCGCCCCCCTGCTCGCGGAGCGGGACGTGTTCGTCCGCCTGTTCGAGCGCTGGCGTCGCCGCTGAGCGTGAGCCTCAGTGCGCGCTGGCGTCCGCGTCGGCCCAGCGGGGACGGTAGACCACCATTTCCGGTCCGCCGCAGATCACGTTGAGCTTGAGTCGGACCGAGTGCACGGGCTTCAGCACATCTGCGCGCTGCGCAAGATCGGGATACCAGTTCGGAAAGACGATCACATAGGCCGGGCGGCGCTGAGCCAGATAGTCGAGCAGATGGCCGCCGCGCAGTTGGTGTTCCACCACGCCCGGCTCGATCAAGCCGACGGTGTCGAGGATCGGGCGTCGGCTGAAAAAGCCGATCGCCCCGATGTCGTTCGTGGCCACCAGTTCGTCGGCCCGGGTGTGCGCGTGTACCCAGTGTCCCAGGTGGACCTGCATAGCGTCGATATTCCCCACCGCCAGCACAGCCAGCGCGAGCCGTCCGACCAGTGCCGGCAGGGTCCAGAACATGGCGCGCCGCAGTTGCAGCGCGGTGGGTGTGGCCGTCCAGTTCCAGAACCGGCGCTGCACCAGCGCGCCGGTCACCGGGAAGGCCCCCAGCGCGATGAGGATCAGCAGCGGACTGAGATGCGCGTAGTAGCGCTGGAACTGGTACCAGAACGGCATTGCCGGATCGACGAACCCGCGTGCCAGCGGGTAGATGAGGAGCACGAGGACGGCGAGTCGGCGGGCGGGGGCGTACGGGCCAGGGTTGCGCCAGGCGCTCGCCGCCGCCTCGCGCAGCCCGAAGGCCAGTGGTGCGCAATTGATACCCAGGCCGATGCCCGCCAGCAGAAGGGTCAGCGCCGGCCAGAGGGTCAGGGCGAGCAGAATCGGCAGCCACCCTCCCACCACGGCCGCGGCGGGCAACCCTTTGACGACGGGTATGAGCAGGCCGCTCAGCCCGATCGCCTTGGCACCGAACGTTGTCGGCAGCCAGTGCCGGTCCTGGTGCCAGTGGTAGGCCGCGTACAGCGCGACTGCGATGCTCCACAGGACCAGGTGCGGCCAGGCGTCGCGAGTGAAGTTGAGCCAGCGGCGACCGGGGTCGGCGCGGGCGGCCAAGGCGCGCTCCAGCAGGATGCAGGGGAGCAGCACCAAAAATTCGGGCCGCAGCGCGATGCCCAGCGCCAGCAGAGCCGAGGCGGCCAGCCGCCCGCGCGCTCCGGCATAGAGCCGCAGACCCAGCACAAACACCAGCACGTACGCTGGGGTTTCCATCCCGCTGCCAGCGCTGACGACCAGCGGGTTCATGAGGACGGTCAGCAGGCCGCCGGCCCGCGCCAACGCGCGTTGTCCGGTCCAGCGGTAGAGGGTGGAATGCATGACCCACGCGGCGATCAGTCCGCAGGCCGCGCCCAGGACCGCGGACGCCAAGTGCCAGTCGCGGACCGCCGCGTAGATGCCCGCCAGCAGCACCGGGTACAGCGGGGCCGTGCACCCGCTGCTGGGCACGCCGCGGTTGAAGGCCATTTGTCCGTCTTCCCACAGGTGGCGGGCGAACTGGAGGTGAATGTACGCGTCGTCCAGCGGGAAGCCGAGTCCGCCGGTGGTCGCGTAGACGGTGCCCCAGTACAGGACTACCAGCGCCAGGAAGACGGCGGCGATGAGGGTCCGATCGCGCCAGCCGCCCGCGTTGCTTGTCGCGGCTCGATCACTTTGGGGTACAGCGTGGCTCACGCGCGGGTTCGTTTCGTGACTGGCGGCTCGCGCGGCGCAGGTCCGCGTCGCCGCGGGCCGATAGAATACCATGGAGTATCGGCGGACGCAGGGTCGGGCGGGCCTGCCGATGTGTTACCGCGGCGAGGAGTGATATGGCGACGTCGCGACGAAGCCCAGGCAGGTGTGCCGGGTGGTGGCTCTTGGTGATCGGGTTGCTGCTGGGCCCGTGGGCGGTACCTGTGCCCAGGGCGGGTTTACCGTCGGCGGGGGCACGAGCGTTGGGCGTCCAAGCGGCGGCGCAGGAGGCTGCCGGGCCCGGGCAGGAGCTGCCCGACGCGCTGGCCGTCTCGCGGGCGTTCAAGCGGGTGGTTCGGGACGTGCGGCCGGGCGTGGTGCACATCCGCGTTGCCGGTGGGAAGGCCGGCGAGGTGTCTGACGAGGAGATCGAGGAGTTTCTGCGCCGACGCTTCAACGAGCGCAACGGCGACGAGCCGCCGGGGGATACGGAGGAGTTGCGGAAGCAGTTCCGCCACTGGTTGGAGCGGATGGAGCCGCCGCCGGGCGCGGGCAGCGGCGTGTTGCTCGACACGGAGGGATACATCCTTACGAACAACCATGTCGTGGCGGGCCGGGATCAGATCACCGTCGTTCTCAGCGACGAGCGGGAGCTGCCCGCGCGGGTCGTGGGGACCGATCCGAAGACGGACCTGGCGGTCATTAAGATCGACGCGGATAACCTGCACCCGCTGCGAATGGGCAACTCGGACGAACTGGAAGTCGGAGACTGGGTCCTAGCTGTGGGCTCGCCGTTCGGTCTCCAGCAGACCGTGACCCATGGGATCGTCAGTGCCAAGGGGCGCTCGCAGGTCCCTGGGGTGGACATCCAGTATCAGGACTTCATCCAGACGGACGCCGCCGTCAACCCGGGCAACTCCGGCGGCCCGTTGGTCAATTTGCGGGGGGAGGTGGTGGGGATCAACACGGCGATCGCCACGCGTGGGGACGGGTACAACTCGGGGATTGCGTTCGCCATTCCTTCGAATATGGCCTTGAAGATCGCCCGGGAGCTGAAGACCGCGGGCAGCGTGACGCGCGGTTACCTCGGGATTGTGCCGGTGGCGGTGGAGCCGGCGGATACGGAGGCTCTAGGCTTGCCGTCGTCGGCGGGCGTGCTGATCGACGTGGTCGTGCGTCGTTCGCCGGCCGATCATGCCGGCTTGCAGGTGGACGACGTCATTGTCGCCATCAATGACGAACCCGTGACCGGGTTGGAGCAGTTCCGGCGGCTGGTGGCGGAGCTGCGCCCCGACGAACGGGCCCGCCTGCGCATCATCCGCGACGGACAGGAGCAGCGTGTGACGGTCCGGATCGGCGTTCAGCCGGAGCGGTTGTATGCCACATCGCGCGATGATCAGCGGGTCGGGCGCGAACTCCCCCGGCTGGGGCTGACTGTCCGCACGCTGCGGCCCGGCCTGTTCGGGAGTCGCAAGCTTTACGACGAAAACACGCGCGGCGTGATTGTCGTGGGTCGCGACGAAGAGACGGGGAAGCCGCCGAACGTGGCGGTGCGCGAAGTAGTGGTCGGCTGCAACGACCACCCGGTTCGGTCGGTGAAGGATCTCCAGGAGGTTCTGGAAAACACGCCCCCGAGCCGTGATCTGGTGTTGGAGATTCTCCAACCCAACGGCGACGGGAAGCTTGTCCGCGTGAAACCGGACAATTCACGGTAGCTGGCGGTTATCGTGGGGACGGATGGTCGGGGTCATTCCCTGCGCACGAGGATAGTCATTCCCTGTACTTCGCGGTGCAGCCGATAGTGCCCCAACACCCAGCTTGCGAATGCGCTCTCTGGATGTTGGAGCACTCCCTGGTATTCGCCGCTGGCCATGACAAGGACGCTTGGCGGGCGGCGATAAAGATCGGCCTGCGCTTCGGCCGCGATGAAGCGGGCGTGTTCGCCGACTTGCCCCAGCTTCTCGAATGTCGCGAAGCGGGAGGCAGCTCGGCGGCACGCATAGCGGTAAGTTCCCGGGCTCCACCCGCAGACGTAGATCCGCTCATCGGGTCGTGTGAGGTGCGCGATTTCCGCCCCTTGAGCTTCCCAGGCGGCCGGCTCTTTCCGACGCAGCGAGTACCAGTGGGGTTTGGTGCGCCAGCCCCGGGTCGCTTCGGCAGCGCTGACGCCGAGCAGCTCGGTCAGCAGGAATCCCCAGGCGACCAGCAGGCCCAGCGCACCGGGGGACGCGGTCAGCCGGCGGCGCAGCCCGTGGGTTCCGGCCAGCAGGTGGACGGGTAGAAGCGTCAGCAGTCCCAATGCCGGCAGGACGGGCATCAGGTGGTGTCCCTGACGTCCCGGGCTGACACAGGCAAGGTAGAACGCGAGCAGCACCCACAGCACGAAAACGCCGGCCCCCCGCCTTGGCCGACTGCCGCTCGGTAATCGGCTCAGCTTGAGCCAGAAGGACCACACAAGCCCCCCCGCCGCCACGAGCAGGACTGGGGACAGCGTGCGCAGGTATGGCCAGTAGCTCACCAGCGCTGGGCGCAGGTTCCAGGCGGAGGCCTCACCGACTGCGAAGTACGCCCGGTTGAAGCGGCCGACCGCGTACAGTGCTTCGCCGAGCGCACCTTGGGCGAATAGCACGGCCGTCGCCGTGGTAGGCGCCAGAAGCATCCCCGCTGTCAGCACGGCCCAGGTGGTCAACGCCGTGCCTCTGGTCAGTGAGCGGCGTGACCGCCACTGCACCCACGCCAGATGCAGCATCAGCGCGGCGCCGGCCGCGACTCCGGCCTGTTTGAAGAGCGGTGCCGCCCCCGCGGCCGAGCCGGCCAGGAACAGGGGCCGCAGACGCCCTCGGCGGAGCCACCGCATGTAGCCCAAGACTGCCAGGGTCTCGCACGCCACAACGTAGGTTTCCGTGCGGTTCCCGCCGCACTCGAAGAGGTGGTGGGTTAGCAGGACGCTCGCCACGAGCGTCGTGGGCAGGAGAAGGGAGCGATGGTATGCCGACCGGGCGATGCCCAGGAACGCAGCCATCGTCACGAACACGGCCAGCGAGCCGAGGATCAGTTCCGGCTCGATTCCGCAGCCGAACAGCCGAAAGGCCGCCGCGTTCAGCCACCAGATTCCGGGCGGCTTATTGTCCCAGATATCCAGGTACGGGCGGGCGCCCTGCGAAACGCACCACCCGTGGTACGCGAACAGGTGATCGTCGACGACGTTGGGGCGCCAATGCACCGCGGACTGGTTGAAGGCCACCGCAGCCAAGAGCGCGAGCAGAACGAGGAGCTGACGGCCGGCGGCGGCAAGCGGGCCGCGGGCACGTAGAACGCTGCGGCTAGGCGTCCAACCGGGAACCGACCCGCCGACCGACATGTCGTCTCCGCTGAATTATCGCCCGGCGTCGGTCTGGGTGGCCTCACGTCGGGCGTGCAGCAGTGCCATAAGCTGTGGCAGCAGGGCGCGGGCCGCGCGTCCGCGATGGCTCAGCGCGTTTTTCTGCTCGGCTGGCAGCTCCGCGACGGTCTTTTTCAGATCGGGCAGGAGGAAGTGGGGGTCGTAGCCGAAGCCGTTATGGCCGCGCGGTTCGTCGATGATCAGCCCTTCGACCGCACCGCTCGACTCCAGCAGGACGCGTCCCGGCTCGGCCAGCGCCATCGCACACCTAAAGCGGGCGGTTCGCTGCTCCAGCGGTACGCCCGCGAGCGCGGCCACCAGCTTGCGATTATTCGCCGCATCGTCGCGGGGAGTGCCGGCGTAACGCGCAGAGTAGACCCCGGGGGCTCCGCCGAGCGCGTCGACCTCCAGGCCGGAATCGTCGGCGAGCGTCAGCAGGCCGGTGGCTGTGGCGTAGTACAGTGCTTTCGCACGGGCGTTCTCCGCCAGGGTTTGCCCGGTTTCGGGCGCATCCGGGACCGTCGGGAACTCGTGCAAGCCGCGCCAGACGACGCCTGGGGCGCTGGCGGCGGTCAAGAGTTCGCGCAACTCGCGCAGCTTGCCGGCGTTGCGCGTTGCCAGCAGGATGTGGAGCATGGTCGCTACGGCCTCTCTGCCTGCTCCAGGCGGCGCTTGGCTTTGGGCATGATGACGGGGAACGAGGGGGTCGGCTCGCGGCGGATCACCTCGCCCGTTTGCGGATCGCGCGTGATGTTGTACACGCGGTGACCGTTTTCGAGGCTGTGCGGGAACCGCTCCTGGATGGCCTTGAGCTTCGGATCGACGATGGTGATCGTCCGCACGATGCCGCCGGCCAGCGGGTCTTCGCGCTGCACATCCGCAATGGCGTTGAACGGAAACGCGCCGATGTACACCGAGCTACGCACCGGACCGTGGTGGAAGTACGCCTCCTCGCCCTGTTCCCGTAGAATGCGGCAGTACTCCTCGGCCGCGTACCGTCGGCTCTGCATCCCGCCCGTGTTGTAGAACACCGCCACATGGAGCGTCCAGTAACCGTCCGCGTTGTTCAGGTCCCATTCGGGGTGCGACGTGTGATAGGTCGGCAGGACGTCCATGGTCGCCAGAATAAAGGGCCAGACGTCCTGCCCTTCGAACCGCAGCGACCGGATCGTCTCCAAGTCTTTCAGATGGTTCGGCTCATACCGCTCCTTGGCCGGATCGTCCGCATAGATCCGCCGGTAGCGACCGTAGTACAGCGTTGTTCCTTCTTCGTCCGTGATGATCTGGACGAGTTCGGGCTTCAAGCCGGGTACCTTCCGCAGAGCTGCCGCCCATGCCTCGGCCCGCTGAAATTGATCCGGTCCGTGCAGGCTCAGGCAGCGAATGGCCCAGACCTCCTCGTCCGCCGGCGGCGCGCCGGCTGGCGCGGGCAAACGGATCGCTGGCGGCGTCTCACAACCCACCAGCAGGAGGACGACCCACAGGGTGGCGTCTGTCAGCGTCGTCTTGAATAGTCGCCGCATCCTCGACTCCTGCTGCGCTCAAGCCGGGCGTCGCGGGACCTCAGCGCCCGCGGCGTCCTTGTACCAACGGTTGAAGTTCGTCCTACGACATCTGTGAGCCCGCGGGTTCTTCCAGGGCCGCAAGTTGCAGCTTGAAAAGCTGCTCGATTCCCCGGCGGCCCAGGGCCATCAGGTCGGCCAGGTTGGCATCGGTGAACGTCGATTGCTCGCCGGTCGCCTGCACCTCGACCCATTCGCCGCGGGAAGTCAGGACCAGATTGCAGTCCACGGCGGCCGCGGCATCCTCGCGATAGTCCAAATCCAGCCGCGGCTCGCCCTCCACGAGCCCGACGCTGACGGCCGCCACCTGCGCCGTCAGCACGCCGTCCGGCCACAGGCCGCGCGCGTGTCCAACGGCCAGCGCGTCATGTAGCGCCACCCAGGCCCCGGTGATCGCCGTGGTCCGCGTGCCGCCGTCCGCCTGGAGCACGTCGCAGTCCAGATAGATCGTATGCGCCCCCAGTTTGGGCAGGGCCACGACCGCGCGCAGCGCACGCCCGATGAGACGTTGGATCTCCTGCGTGCGGCCGTCCAGGCGTTGCCGACTGCGCGGACGCCGCTGAGGCGTGGAGCCGGGCAGCATGTCGTACTCGGCGGTGAGCCACCCCTCGCCGGTAGCCTCACGCCATTCGGGCACGCCCTCTTCGATACTGGCGGTGCACAGGACCTGCGTGTGTCCCGCGCGAATCAGCACCGATCCGGGAGCGGCGCGCGTAAACCCGCGTACGATCTCTACCGCCCGCAGTTCATCCGGTCGCCGACCGTCCCGTGGCATGCCGGCATTCCTGTATGACGATTCACGATTCGACGGCGCGCTATCGGAACCCCGTACGCTAGTGCGGGGCCGTCCCGCCACTTGCGTGGCGGGTTCTGATCGAGCGCGCCGCCGGCTTGTGAATTCCGATTTAGCATGCCTTTAGCGCGGACGCAACGCCACTCGCGCCCGGCCGGTGGCCAACGGCTTGTCTGTCGGAGCGCTGCGCGCTACTTATCCGGGACACCCGCAGCCGGAACTTCCGGCCCGGGGCAGTTGGCCCCGGACAAAAAGCACCGCTGCTTCGTCCACCGCTTCGCAGTCGCAGAGGTAAGGCTCGATCTGGCGCGCGGCCAGGTCAGCCACGAGGCGCGGGCCCAAGCCGCGCGTCACCAGGGCGCGGCAATCGCGCAGGGCCTCAATGAGATCTTCATGCGAACTGTGGCCGTGGGCGTGGCCAGCTCCACCTGGGCCAATGCATTGGCCGGCCGCGTGCGCGGTGAACGTGTTGCGTCGAAACTCTACGCGGATCGGGTTCTGATTCACCACGTCGAAAACGGCGAACCCGCCACAGCGCCCGGTGTGCCGGGCGACTCGCGTCCCGTCATCCGTAGCCACAGCGAATCTCATGGCGTCCCCTCCGCGCCCGGAGCGGTTTTCGGGGCCTGCTGCGCCACGCGGGCCCAGCCGCGCCGCCGACGGACACAGCGCCCACGACCCGCGTCCGGGCCGCCTCCGCCGCGCTCCGCTACGGCCCGGTGAAAGTTTCGGCTATGACATTGGGGACACTCGCCGGGACGGTTGGCACCGTAGGGCACCTGAAAGTCTGCGCCGCAATCGGCACATGTGAAAGTGCGTTGATTCGCTCGCATCACGGGACCTCCTTTGAAAACCAGCATCCGCGAGTGCAACAAAGCACACGCCACCTTGTGACGCGCCCGTTCCAACAGCCGTCCGAACGTGGGGCGTGATACGCCCATCTGATCGGCGGCGGCGTCCTGATACAGTCCCTCGAAGTCAGCCAGTCGCAGTGCTTCGAGTTCGTCCAGCGTCAGCTCGATCACCTCCAGGGTCCGCCCGGGTACGCCGATCGGCTTGAAAGCCGCGGCAGGCGGGGCCACCGAGATCCAGCGACACTTACAGGGGCGTGGCACGGACCGTCACCTTTCTGGACTGTAATGAGCATATGTTCATAATCGGCCTCGGTCAAGTCGGCGGTAAGGATTTCGCGGGTGGAACGCGCCAGGTGGCCCGATAACGTCGCCAGTCAGTCGAGCTTTACCCGCGCAAAGCGTGCTTTGTCCGGGGATTGTCAGCGGATAAGATCGGGGAAGCGGCTCCGTCCGTGTCGGTCGGGCCCCTAGGCTCCGGGTCAGAGGCATCCCTGTCATGGCAAGCAACTTCGTCTGTCTGCGACCCTTGCTTCGAATCACCGCGGTTCTGCTCAGCACCACGGCGGCCTTGGCGACGCCCGACTTCGTCGAGCACATTGCCGGCAATGGCGTGTACGGTGAACCGGGCGGCGTGACGATGCGCACGCCGCTTTACCCGTCGGCCGGTGCTGCCGTCGATTTGTGGATACGCGTGGGTTACTCCTTTTACTACACGGACGTTGCGGTGTATTTCACCACGGATGGCAGCGAGCCGCAGGGTGCCCGCGGTGTGCCCATGGGCACGACTGCGGTTCTTACGTCCGCCGCCGGGCAGGTGGTCTTCGTGCGCAACGAGCCGCACTCGCCGAACATCGACTGGTGGCGTGCGACGCTGCCGGCTTCTGTTCAGGTGCACCCGCGGACGATTCGCTACCGGATCGGCGTCTGGCACAGTGGTGGCGGCCCAGAGGTTTTCGCCAACAACTACGGCTGCGCGGATGGCTCGTGCGACGATCCCAATGCGCCGGCGGCCGTCTTTGAGTACGTTGTGGCCCTGCCGTGGCCCGGGAAGGGCAGCCCGTACCCGGATCACCAGGTCGGTTATCCGCCAGTGTACTTCTGGAAAGAGGAGGCGGTGACCGGCAATCACTATATGAATGTTCAGCTCGACCAGAACGGCACGGTGTACGACATTTATTATCCCTCCGCGGGTTGTGTGCAAGGCATGGGGACACGCAACGAGGGGTATGTCGATGGTCTTGACACGTTTCCCCCGGGGCTGCCGCCGGGCTTTCGCGGCCAGATGAACGTCAATCAAGGTATGGCCGGTCTGCGTGTAAATGGGGTCACGTACTGGCTAAGCAACGAGAACGCCAGCGGATATACAAATGTCAGCCAATCCTATGTGGCTGATACGAATGTCGTTTATACCACCGCCACGCTCTCCGCGGGCGGCCACAGTATCCGCGTAGACCAGTATGACTTCTGCCCCATCGGCATTAACTTCCCGGTCGACCAGGGGGGGCAGCCCAATCGCGGCATCTATCTCAAGCGGTTCCGCCTTACGAATCAGACCTCGGGGGCGGAGACAATTCAATTCTACTTCTATGCCGACTTTGCACTGAACGGCGGCGATGGTTACGACGTTATGTTCGTGGATCAGCCACGGGGCGCAATGGTCGCGTGCGACCGCACCTGGCGATTGGCGTCGGCCGCCGGCGAATACAACCCCACCAGTTTCAATGACTACGAGAAAAATGTGTCCATATATCTGGCCGCCGCGCTGAAGCTGGTCGCTCCGGGAAATGACGTCCCCGCGAGCGGCTCGTGGCGTCAGAACGGTTCGACGGATGATGGACAGGGCTGGATCGGCCTGGAACTTGCGTTGGCGCCCGGCGTCACGCAGGAGATTGATTTGATCGTCGTCGGCGGCTTCGACCCCTTTGCCAACGCGACGGGAACTTACGCGTGGCAGATCGCACCGGTGCTGGACTGGTTTCTGGTAACGGACGTCAGCCAGCTTCAGGCGGCTACGGAGGACTATTGGCGAAGCTGGCTGGCGAGCGGTGTTTCGGTGGACACGCCGGACGAACGTGTGGATGCTGCCTTCCGCCGCGGGCTGCTGGCGACCGCCCTGCATGTGGACGGGGCAGGCGGCGGCGTGGTTGCAGGCATGCACAATGGCGCGTACCCCTTCGTCTGGCCGCGTGATGCGGTCTGGGCCGCGATCACGCTGGACAGGACGGGGCATACAGCGGAGGCGGCGGGTGTGTACCGGTTCCTGCGCGACGTGGCTTATCGCGCATATGACACATGGGGCAAGGGTTTCTGGTACCAGAAATACACAACTGACGGCTACGTCGTGTGGAACGCGCCGCAGGTCGACGAAACGGCGGCGGTCCCGTGGGGCGTATACTATCACTACCTTGTGACGGGAGACGTGGCCTTTCTGACTCAGAACTATACCATGGTCTACGAAGCGGCGCGGGCCAGCAGCGAGGATAGCAGTATTGACTACCGGCTGTATTACGATGACCCGAATCAGTTGATGTTCTCGAATAACCTGTGGGAAGACCAGTGGGACGAGTTTGTTTACTCGAACGCTGCGGTGGAGCGTGGCCTGCGCGATGCGGCCTCGGTCGCGACGGCCCTCGGGCATACCGGGGACGCCGCGCTTTTCACGGGGCGGGCGACGGCGATTCATACCGGGCTGGACTGGCGGCTGGCCGCCGATCGGGAGAATACCGACATCTCGTTCCTCGGCCTTACTTATCCGTTCGCCGTCTATTCGGCGACGGACGCGCGCGTCGCGCACCTCGTGGATCGCATCAACGGCGTCGCCGGTGACGCTGGGGGACAGGTGCATCCGCTAATGAACTACACAGGACCGTGGCAGGGACTGCTTAATCGCTATTGGGGTGATACATATTGGAATGGCGGCCCGTGGACGCTGAGCACGCTGTGGTATGGCTGCTACTACGCTCGGCGCCAGGATCAAAACAGCGGGCGAGCTGACATTGACAACCATTTGTATCGACTGGATCTGATCCTCGACCGGCTGGGTCCGGTCGGCTTAGGCGCGGAGCAGATTGCGCCGCCGAACAGCCTGCTGTACCCGGATTTTCTGCATCAGGCGGCCTGGCCGAACGCGTGGGAATCCATGTCGTTTCTGGTGGACGCCATCATGCTGTTTCTCGATTTCACCCCGGACGGCCCGGGACAGACTTTGCGGATCGCTCCGAAGCTGCCGTCGGCGTGGAGCACGATGACGTTTGACAATCTGCCGGTCGGCGTGCACCGCGTGGGCGTGACGTGCAGCGAAATGCCGCACGCCGTCGTGCACACGTTCGTCAACCATACGGGGGCAGCGCTGGCGTACGACACGTACTTGCGTGTGCCGGCGGCCTGCACGGCGCTGGCGGTGACCCAGGACGGTGTGCCGGTGAGCTTCACGTATGACGCCGGCACGGGGCGCGTCCATGTGACTGGCATGCTGAACGCGGGCGTCGAGAGCGTTACGGTGGTGCGGGCGGAGTTGTGCTTGACCGGGGACCTGAATTGCGACTGCCGGATCGACGCGGGCGATTTTGCGGCTCTTGCGAACTGCCTGACGGGTCCCGATCATGCCGCGACGCCGTCCTGCCAGGGCGCGGACCTTGACGGCGACGGCGACGTCGATCTGGTCGACGCCGCTCAGTTTGCTTGGCGTTTCACCGGGCCCTGAGGGACAGCCGGTGGCACATGCCGCGCTGTACCGAACAGGACGTGCACGGTAGTAGTAATCGGCTGGCCGCGTGCTCCCGCCTGCCGCGGCGAGCTAGGGTTGCGCGGGCTGGGTGGTCGGTGCCCCGACGCGCTCCAGCACTTCGCGCATAGCCTGTACGACGCTCGGATCACTGCGTGGGCCGCACTCTTTGAGGTAGCGGGTCGCGTATTCCGCGGCGCGCTGGGGGTTGTAGCACGGCTTGTCTCGGTTGCCGTATAAGTCTGCCAGCATACTCCAGCAATTACGCTGCATGCCTGGGACATCGGGGAAGCCGGGGCGCTTGGCGATTTCATCCAGGATCTTATGATAGATTTCGACCGCCCTTTGTGGTTCTTCTACCGCATAGTGGTCCGCCAGTTGGAGAGCCACGACACCCCAGAACCCATCCTGCCAGTTGTCCTCCGGCGGCGCACTCTGAAACCACGTGCTGAGACGTTGCCAGTACCTGGGCCCACGATCGGGAGACTCAATGTTCGCCAGCCGCAGTACGTAGTGGGCCATCGAGGTGCTGCGGTTATTCAGTGCGGCCAACCGGCGCAGCATTTCTTCGGCCCGACCTATGTCGCCCGCCTTCGCGAGCGTCTCCATCGCTTGCCAAAGAGCTTTTTCGGGAATTCGGTTCGTTATGAAGTTTTTGTCGTGGGCTTGTGCGACGTCGACGGCGCGCAAGCACAGGCGGACCGCCTGGTCTGTTGCCCCGCGCGCAGCGCGCAGACTTGCTTCTTCGAGTAAACCGCTGGCGTACAACCCGATCAGGAGTTTGTCGCCCCCGAGTCGCTCAAAAAGATCGGGCGCATTTTCGACATCGGCTCGCAACTTGGCCAGTCTCTGAAGAGCCTCCTCGGCCAAGCTGTCCTTGCGGGTGCGGTCGTAGAGTTCGAGCATCCAGTCAACAGCCTCGTAACCTGCCCGCAGCTTATACTCGAAGGTGGGGGCTGTCGCAACACGATCTTCGGCTATTTTCAGGGCCGATTCCACGTCATCGACGGAAGCGTAGAGCGTTTCAAGATGTGCTTTTGCGAACCAGACGCTCTCGCGATCCGTCGTTTCCTGGCGGATCGCCTCGGTGAATCGGTCGATCCACGCGCGCGTGTCTTGCTCACTGGAATCGCGCTCGCCATTCAGCACACGCCGATTGTACTCTTCAATGAGATCGGCGAGGCGCGGGCTGCCGCGTGCGAGCACGGCTGCGCAGAGGGACAGCAGCAGCAGCGCGCCGAACCCGAGTCCCAAGAGAGCAATGTTCGTTTTCTTCGCATTCATTGGGATTCTCCGATTCGTCGGTCGAGTTGGCTTCCATGTGCCGAAGCAAAATCTCGCTTCCGATATCGCGGTCTCTTGCCAGCGTCTTACCCTCTGCACGGAGGGGTGGGCAGGCTCATCACGTCGAGGTCAGCCCACCACGTGCTCGTGAGTGTGGACGTTCGCACTTCGCTGCATGTGCCCGCGTCAAATGAAGCGTTGCAGTCCGGCCCGCCCCAAAACTCAAGCCTCCAATGATACACTGAATCGGTAGCTATAACGACGCCCCGCCTGACGAAGGCTCTGGCCATCCATTTTCCGCGGGTGCAAGGCGGCATGGCCTCAGAGCCGGCCGCTACGCTCCATGTGTGGGACGTCTGCCATGTGTAGCCGAGGATGCCTTCCGCGTAAGCCTCGAGGGCTCTGCGGATAATACTTTGCCCATTTCTGATCCCCGCTGCAAACTGAAACTGAAAAGAGCGGCTGTCGCTGACCTCCAGCGTTTCGACGCAATAATTGTTGTAAGGCACATCCTGACAACACTGGCTACAGAAGTCGCAGGTCAGAATTCCGCCAGAAATCCAAGTACCTTCTGGCCAGCTTACAACCCGCGAGTTGACGCCGTCCTCGCGATACAGAAAATAACGGTGCCGACAGTGACCTGGCATCAAGGTGTTAGGGACGTAGGGCCGGCAACCCGGCGGGGCCTCTTCGTCGCCGACCCTCACCTCTACGGGTTCGCTCGGCTTATCCACGAACTGTTGGGCTGCCCCCGGCCTAACCGCGAGCATGGCGGCGCACGCCACACAGGCAGGTAACAACGCTCTCATGGTTGCCGTTCTCCTCAGCGTTCCAGGTCGTCCCGCTCGTCGGAGCGCGAAATATACTGGCGTCCCCAGCTTTCGCGTCCGCCGTTGAAGATGGAGAGAGCTTCGGTACCGACCCCCGAAATATCCTGCTCCATCCACGTCAGCAGCTCGTCAAGAGTGGAAGCCCGGGCCACAACGTGCCACGGGCTGACCGCGCGCATGTATCGCGCCCCCACGGCCAAAGAATAGGCGTTTCGAATAGTGTGTGGCCCGCCTTCGACGCGGTACAGACTGATCGTGCCGTCCGCCTCCCGCGCGACGACAAACGCCGCCCCCCACCCCCGCTCATAGACGGTGCGTGCCACGGCGTACGCCAGCACGCGCGTGCCCTCGCGTGCCGGTTCCCAGCGCGCCGCACGCTCTACCTCGTCCCACGGCATTCGCAATAGCCGCGGATCCGGGAGCGTACAGTTGGGATCAGCCGGAACAGAGAGATCGTCGTCGTCCGGCGGTGACACGAGCGGCCCAGCTTCCAGTGCGTTGAATCTCTGCGGCGGTAGGTATTCATCCAAAGGGGGACCAGCTGCCCACGCGCCCATGAGAATTGCTGCGCCGATTCCGGCCGTTAGAACATGCTTGCCCCTATTGCGCATGACGTGCTCTCCGCTGCGGGCCTTACAGAAGCGGAGCCGCTCGGTACGTGGGAACTGACGCCTCATGCTTGCGCCGAGCGCCGCCATCATGAACCATAAATCGTACATCGGCGTGTGTCAAACGTAACTTGTTTTTTTTCAGTGACTAATCTCGTCGCCGTCACGCGTCCGCCGTACTTCGCATCCAATGCGGCGGCTGATGAGCGCCGTGCGCGCGCACGGGCAGTGCCATGCGACGCGCGGCTTAAAGGAATCCTCGTGGGCTGGGCTTCGGCGCGTGCCACACGGCGGGGTCAGGTGGCGGGGAAAAGAACAGCCGGAGCGGCCGGCTCAGGTGTGGCGCGTTGCCGCCATGGGACCCCGCAAGGAGCCGGTGGGCCCCCCTGTGTCAGTGGGACGTTGTGTGGCCGTGGGGGCTGGCTCGTTGCTCGGCGCCTGTGTCGGCCCCGTCAATCGCGATAACGGAAACGAACGTGGAAGCGGCTGTCGGAGGGCCGGCAGCGGTCGGAAGCCCAGTACGTTCGAACGGTCGGGGGCCGGTAGTAGACCGGGTGGCTCACGTAGTATCGTCGTGGGCCGCAATCGGAGTAGACCACCGTCGTGCGCGGCGCACACGACCGATACACGACCGCCGGCCGCTCATATACGACCACCGGCGGCGGCTCGTAGACCACGATGTCCGGCGTGTAGTCACGATAGTAGATCACCGGGCTGCGGTCGTAGTAGACATAGGTCGCGCCATAGTCGCCACAATAGTACCGCCCGCTGTCATAGCGGAAGCTGAATCCCCAGTCGCCGGCCCACGCGGGGCAGGCCAGCATCGTTCCGATCAGCGTTACGATCGTGAGTTTCCTGGTGGTCATTGCTGCGTCCTCACAGAAGGCCGCCCGAGGTTTGTCCACTGTCTATTCTACCACTGTGGACAGCGTCTGGGCGTCTGGGTTAGCGGCGCGACACATCGCCGAGATCGGAAGGCCGAATCGTGCGCGCGCACGGATGTCGCAGAAACGTCCTATAATCTGAGTAGTTTTGGCTCATGACGGCATCGACGGCCGGACGTCGAGCGGAACGCCGCACGTCAGCCGACGTCGGCGGAGCCAGGAACGCGGTGCCCCCGCCTGGCGTGCGGGGTTCGGGAGGGCGCGAGGACCGTCGGAGACGACCACGCCGGTGGCGCGCTGGTGCGCCCCGCACTCGCGTGCGGGGTTCGGATAGGTGCCGTGTGCCGCGTTTGTGTGCAGGGTTCGGATGGGCGTCTGCTCCGCACTCGCGTGCGGGGTTGGGATGCGTCGTACGCGTTGCTCGCCGGTGGCGTGGTGGGCCGTGTCAGGGACTTGCAGCTTGCAGCGGTTAGCGGCTGTGTTCCGCCGGTGGGTAAGGCCGGCGTACGGGGTCGCCTTGGCG
>Ga0209227_1001479_pt1 | contig 18144 bp, 13 predicted proteins | sample YNPBryantNP2012_FD_185815 | JGI IMG/M metagenome (GOLD analysis project Ga0209227, IMG submission 185815) | Anoxygenic and chlorotrophic microbial mat microbial communities from Yellowstone National Park, USA - YNP Bryant NP 2012 (SPAdes)... ...
AAGGAGACCCGCGACGCCAACTTCACCACCGAGAAGGACAGGGTCACCGTCAACCGCTGCACCGGCATCGCCCAGCTGGGAGGGGCGGCCCTTGATAACGAGGAGCTGGCCCTGGTGACCAAGTTCGCCCGTTCCCTCGGCCTGGTGTACGTCGAGCACCAGGCGCGTATATGACACTCCTCCACGGTCTCCAGTCTGGGGGCCACGTACGGCAGGGGGGCCATGACCAACCACTGGGCCGACCTGCGCAACGCCGACGTCTTCATGGTCTGCGGGGCCAACCCCACCGAGAACCACCCCTGTGCCTGGAAGTGGGTGGAGAAGGCTCGGGAGGAGCGCGGGGCCAAGCTCATCGTGGTTGACCCCCGCTTCACCCGCTCCGCTTCCAAGGCGGACATCTTCTCCTTCATCCGCCCCGGCACCGACATCGCCTTCTTCGGCGGGCTCATAAACTACGCCATCCAGAAGAACTACATCCAGTGGGAGTACGTGCAGAACTACACCAACGCGCCCCTGCTGGTGGTGGACGGCTATTCCTTCGACCCGGCCACCGGAAAGTTCAGCGGCTACCAGGAGGGCAAGACCATGGGAGCCGCTTACAACAAAGACACCTGGATGGTCCAGTATAAGGACCAGGCGACCAAGACCGGGGTGCTGCGCATGCCCTTGATCGACGTCGAGGACATGACCAACTTCCGCGGCAAGCCCACCGCCTGGACCACGCCCGGCGACCCCAAGACCTGCCCGGTCAACCGGGAGCACCCCCTCTATTCACAGAGCGTCTTCGCCAAGCTGGAGGAGCACTACTCCCGCTACACCCCGGAGATGGTGGAGAAGGTCTGCGGCATCCCCCGGGAGAAGTTCATCGAGATAGCCGAGGCCTACTGCGGCGGCACCTACAAGCCGGAAAAGAGCGGCAACCTCATGTACGCCATGGGGCTCACCCAGTCTACCGTGGGCGTGGAGAGAATACGCGCCTTCTCCGTCCTCCAGCTGCTGCTGGGCAACACCGGCATGCCCGGGGGCGGCATCAATGCCCTGCGCGGCGAGTCCAACGTGCAGGGCTCCACCGACTTCGCCGTGCTCTACCACATCATCCCCGGCTACATGCCCTGCCCCACCTCTAAGGAGAAGGACCTGGACACCTACAACTCCGCTTCTTCCCCGGAGAAGATCGGCGGCTTCTGGGTCAACCGCCCCAAGTTCCTGGCCAGCCTGCTGAAGTGCTGGTGGCCCAAGGTGGTGGAGGAGAAGGGATTGGCGGCCGCCTATGATTTGCTTCCCAAGCGCGACGGGGCCAAGGACTACTCCCACATCCCCCTCTTCGAGGACATGTTCCAGGGCGTCATCAAAGGGCTCATCTCCTGGGGGCAGAACCCCGCGGTGGGAGGCCCCAACGCCAACCTGGAGTGCGCGGCCCTGGACAAGCTGGACTGGTACGTGGCCATCGACCTCTGGGACACCGAGACCATGAACTTCTGGCGGCGTCCCGGCGTCGAGCCCCGGGACATCAAGACCAAGGTCTTCGCCCTTCCCGCCGCCTCCTCCATCGAGAAGAGCGGCTCAGTCACCAACTCCAGTCGCCTTTCCCAATTCCGCTGGAAGGCGGTGGAGCCGCCGGGCGAGGCCGAGAGCGACCTCTGGATCGTGGACCAGTTGATGACCCGGCTGAAGGCGCTGTACGAGGCGGACAGCTCTGCCCCCAACCGCGAGGCCATCACCGGGCTCTTCTGGGATTACACCCGGGTGGACGAGCACGGGAAGAAGGTCAGCGTCGAGGAATGGGAGAAGATGTCGCCCGAGGAGCGGATGAAGACCGAGATCGACGTGGACGACATCGCTGTGGAGATGGGGGGCTTCAACTACCCCGAGGATGTCAAGGGGAGCGAGGACTTCTGGAAGAAGGCGCGCTCCGGGGTGTTGACCACCTTCGCCAATCTCAAGGACAACGGCAAAACCGCCTGCTGCAACTGGATATACGGCGGCATCTACGCCTCGACGGCCAAGAACGATGACGGCACCTACAAGGATGCCGGCATGAAGTACTTGGTGAACACGGCCAAGCTGGTGTCCTCGGAGGAGGCGGAGAAGGACGAGTTCCGCTACAAGGGCAAGTGGCAGTTCCAGTTCGACCCCCAGAACATCTACAAGGACCAGCCCGGCCTCGGACTCAACCCCTACTGGGCCTATGCCTGGCCGGTGAACCGGCGCATCATCTACAACCGCTGCTCCGCCGATTACCACGGAGTGCCCTGGGCCAAGGACAAGGCCTTGGTGAGTTGGAACGGCGAGAAGTGGGTAAACAACGACGTGCCCGATTTCGCGGCCGCCGATGCAGCAACTGGGGCAGCGGTGCCGCCCGAGGATTCCGCCTCCGGCGTGAACAAAGGACCCTTCCTGATGATGGACTGGAAGGAGAGCCAGCTGGGCTTGCTCTTCACCAACAAGACCAACGAGGGCCCCTTCCCCGAGCACTACGAGCCGGTGGAGAGCCCGGTGAAGAACCCGCTCAACGGGGCCCAGAACAACCCGGCGGCGGTGCTCAAGTACCCCTCCACTGACCCCGAGAAGGGCGGCGACCCCGACAAGTACGGCTTCGCCGAGGTGGGCTCCAATGACTATCCGTACATCGGCACCACCTACCGGGTCACCGAGCACTGGCAGGCCGGACAGATGACCCGCAACCTCAGCTGGTTGGGCGAGGCCATGCCGGAGATGTTCGTGGAGATCTCCCGGGAGCTGGCCAAGGAAAAGGGCATCAAGCAGGGAGACCTGGTGGAGGTGGAGAGCAAGCGCGGCAAGGTGCAGGGGGTGGCGGTGGTCACCTCGAGGCTGAAGCCGCTGACCATTTCCGACGGCAACGGCGGCAGTAAAAAGGTGCACGTAGTGGGGATGGTCTGGCACTACGGGTTCACCGGCCTCTTCCCCGGCGGCCCGGAGCGGGGCGAGCAGGGCAAGATAGTGGCAAAACGCAGCTATGCCGCCAACCAGCTCACCCCCCACGTGGGCGACGCCAACACCACCATCCCCGAGTACAAGGCATTCCTGGTGAACCTGAGGAAGGTGAGCTGAGATGACCAAGGCCATACTCTTCGACGCCAGCAAGTGCACGGGGTGCCGGGCCTGCCAGATCGCCTGCAAGAGCTGGAACGAGCGCACCTACACCCACACCTGGTGCGACGGCACCTACGAGAACCCCCTGGAGCTCACCAGCCAGTGCTGGATGCGCATCCTCTTCAACGAGCCGGAGGAGGTGGGCAGCTGGGACGAGCTGTGGTGGCACTTCACCAAGTACCAGTGCATGCACTGCACCGAGGCCACCTGCGTGAAGGTCTGCCCCAGCGGGGCCACCGCCAAGCACAAGGTCTCCGAGGAAGACAAGGAGGCCTACGTGGTGATGACCGACCCGGACAAGTGCATCGGCTGCAACTACTGCGTGGCCACCTGCCCGTTTTCCGCCTGCCGCTACGATGCCAAGGAGAAGGGCATCTTCCGCTGCCGGCTGTGCTTCGACCGCATCACCCAGAGCCCGGAGGCCTTCCAGCAGGGCGGGCTGCACAAGCCCCTTTCCGACTTCGAGAAGCTGCTGGAGGACCCCGCCAATGAGGCCTGGTTGCGCAACAAGCCCGCCTGCGTCTCCACCTGCACCTCCGGGGCCCTCTCCTTCGGGGACCGCGACGAGATGGTGAGGAAGGCCGAGGAGCGGGTGGTGAAGCTGGGCGGCAAGGCCCGCATCTACGGCCGGGACGAGCTGGGCGGCCTGCACTACATCTACGTGCTGGAGGACGAGCCGGAGACCTACGGCCTGCCCGCCGACCCCACCGTGCCCGCCGGGGTCACCCTGTGGGAGGCCCTGATCAAGCCGGGGGCCCCCTGGGGCGGCATCGGCCTGGTGGGCCTGGCGGCGGCCGCCGGCCTGAGCTACGTCATCGCCCGGCGCAACCAGGGCCTGGAAGGAAAGGAGGGCTGAGATGGAACAGGCAGGGAAGTTCAAGACCTTCCGCGGCGGCATCCACCCTCCCTACAACAAGGAGCTGTCCTCGGGCAAGGCCATCACCCCGGCGCCTCTGCCCCCTGAGCTCATCGTCCCCCTGCAGCAGCACATCGGGGCCCCCAACGAGCCCAAGGTCTCCGTGGGGGACAAGGTGGGCGTGGGCCAGCTCATCGGCTCCTCGGAGGCCTTCGTCTCCGCCCCGGTGCACTCCCCGGTATCCGGCACGGTCAAGGCCATCGAGGAGGTGCCCAACTTCACCGGGGCCAAGGTCAAGAGCATTATCATCACCCCCGACCCCACCCAGCCGGAGTTCCCCCAAAAAGAGGGCGGGGACCTCTCCTCCCTCACCCCTGAGCAGATCCGGGAGATCGCCCGCTCCGCCGGCCTGGTGGGCATGGGCGGGGCGGCCTTCCCCACCCACGTCAAGCTGGCTCCCCCCGCCGACAAACCGGTGGACACGGTGATCATCAACGCCTGCGAGTGCGAGCCCTTCCTCACCTGCGACCACCGCCTCATGCTGGAGCGGACCTCCGACCTGGTGGCCGGCCTGAAGCTGTGCATGCGGGCGGTGGGGGCGAAGCGGGGCATCATCGGGGTGGAGGCCAACAAGCTGGACGCGGCCGAGGCCCTGCGCTCCGCGGTCTCCTCAGAGAGGGACATCTCCGTGGAGGTCCTGGAGGTCAAGTACCCCGAGGGGGCGGAGAAGATGCTCATCTTCGCCCTCACCGGGCGCAAGGTCCCCCCGGGCAAGCTCCCCTCGGAGGTGGGCTGCCTGGTGCAGAACGTGGGCACGGCCATCGCTCTCTATGAGGCGGCCACCACCGGCAAGCCCCTGATCGAGCGGGTGGTCACCGTCACCGGCCCGGGCATCCGCAACCCCGGCAACTTCCTGGTCAAGATGGGCACCCCCATCTCCGCCCTCATCGAGGCGGCCGGGGGCTACCTGGGCACCCCGGCCCGCCTGATCATGGGCGGCCCCATGACCGGCTGGGCCCAGGCGGACGCCTCCGCCGCGGTGGTCAAGGGGACCTCGGGGGTGGTGGTCCTCACCCCCGACCTGGCCCCGGAGGCCGCCGAGCGGGAGTGCGTCAGATGCGGCAAGTGCGTGGAGGCCTGCCCCATGTTCCTCATGCCCAACTTCATCGCCCGCTCCGCCCGTCGGGGGAGCTGGGAGGAGGCGGAGTCCTGGGGCGCCCTGGACTGCTTCGAGTGCGGCTGCTGCTCCTTCTCCTGCCCCTCCTTCATCCCCCACGTCAAGTACGTGCGGCAGGCCAAGGCGGAGATAGCGGCGAGGAAGAAGAAGTAGAGGAGGTGAAGGGCAATGGCAACGGACAGACTGGTGGTGACCCCGCCCCCTCACCTGCATAAGGAAGGAGAGACCATCGCCTCCTCCATGCGGGACGTGGTGGTGGCCCTGATCCCCGCGGTCATCGCCGCCCTGGTGGTGTTCAAGGTCAACGCCCTCTTCAACCTGGTCCTGTGCGTGGCCACCGCGGTGGCCGCCGACTGGCTCATCCGCCGGGCCCTGGGCAAGGAGCCCACCGTGGGGGACTGGAGCGCCGTGCTCACCGGCCTGTTGGTGGCCCTGGTGATGCCGGCCACCGCCCCCTGGCTGCACTACGTCATAGCCGTGGTGGTGGCCGTGGTGATCATCAAGGAGCTGGCGGGAGGCCTGGGGCTGAACCTCTTCAACCCGGCCCTCTTCGGCCTGGCCTTCGTGCTCATCTGCTCGGGGTTCCTCACCCCCTGGACCTCCAAGCTGGGCACCTTCCCCGGCCTCTTCGACGGGGCCACCGGGGGCACCCCCCTGACCTACCTCAAGCACGGCCTGGAGGGCAGCGCCACCGCTCCCTCCCTGCTGGCCCTGCTCTTCGGCAACCGCACCGGGGGCGCCCTGACGGAGGTGGGGGCCTTCTGGGTCCTGCTGGGCGGGGCCTACCTGCTCTACAAGGGGGTCATCCGCTGGGTCATCCCCGTCTCCATCATCGCCACCGTGCTCATCCTCTCCTACATCCTGGGGGCCGACGGGGTCTACGCCGTCCTGGCCGGCGGGGTGATGCTGGGGGCCTTCTTCATGGCCACCGACTGGGTGACCTCCCCCATGACCCCCTACGGGCAGGCCGCCTTCGGCATCCTCATCGGGGTGCTCATAACCCTGATCCGGCTCTACGGGGCCCCCTCGGGGGCGGTGGCCTACTCCATCCTCATCGGCAACGCTTTTGTGCCCCTGCTGGACCGCGTGTTCCGTCCGGAGCGCTTCGGGGCGGTGGCCGCCGCCTGAAAGACCGATCCTGAGCGAAGAAGGGCGGGGGTAACCCCCCGCCCTTTCTTTGGGGTCAAGTCTTGACATTTGACACTTCTGGCCTGCCCCCAATCGAGGTCAGGCGCCGGCCTTAAAAAACAGGAGCAAAGCATCCCCAACCCCCTCCGCTCTCCTGCCATGAGGTCAGATCTGATTGTGATATATGGATTCTGGGGCCGTTGCCCCCTTGAAAGGCCCGAAACCCCGCCCTGCCGGAAATGAGTTGTTATAACGAGTAAACATGGTGTATACCGAGGATGCCCCATCCTTTCGTCTGCCGGGGCCCCCTTTGTCAAATGTCAAGACTTGACCCCGCCCGGGTTGAGCAGTTCCACCAGGTCGAGGACGGGGAGGCCTCCCGTGGCCCGGGAGGCGTCTCCCAGGTTGGATTCGCAGAAGGGGCAGCAGGTGATGAGGGCCTCCGCTCCGGTCGAGGCAGCCTCCCTGAGCCTCTCCCCGGCCAGTTCGGCCGCGAGCGATCCATGGGCGGTGCGGACGCCCCCGCCTGCACCACAGCAGAGGGAGTTCTCGCGGATGCGTTCCATCTCCACCAACTCCAGGCCGGGGAACGCCGAAAGAACGCGACGCGGCGCCTCGAAGACCCCTCCGTGCCTTCCCAGGTGGCAGGGGTCGTGGTAGGTCACCTTTATCCTCCTCTCCGGGAGCTCCAGGCGGCCCTCCTCCAGCAGCCGGAGCAGGAGTTCCGAGAGGTGGAGGACCTCGAGATCCAGGCTTCCCAGGCGGGGGTACTCGTGCCTGATGATGCCGTAGCAGCCGGCGCATGCGGTCACCAGAATGCTCGCTCCGCTGCGGTTGAACATCTCCAGGTTGCGGGTTGCCAAATCCTCGAAAAGCCCCCTTTCCCCCACCCGGAGGGCGGTGGAACCGCAACAGGCCTCGTCCCGCCCCAGTATGCCGAAATCGACCCCGCTACCCTGCATCACGGCAGCGGCTGCCAGAGCCACCGGCTGGGCCGAGGAGACGTAGGCAGCCGTGCATCCGGGATAGTAGAGGACCTCCGCCCTTTCCCGCGGCAGCACCTTGAGCCTCAGGCGCTTGGCCCAGCGGTCGCGGGCCTGCCGGGGCTGCATCCAGGGATTGTCGTAATTACGCACGCTCCCGATGAGCGCCTGGTGCGCCTCCAGGGGACCGGCCTTTTCACGCACCGCCAGGCGCCTAACTTCCATGAGGACCTCGGTGAGCTGGATGCCCATGGGGCAGCGGACCTTGCATGAATAACACTGGGAACAGTAATAGAGGACCTCCGGGCGCAGCGCCTCGTCCTGCCGCCCCAGCTGCAGGAGGCGCACCAGCTGGCGGGGGGTAACTCCCCAGGCCCGCGCGGTGGGACAGGAGGCGGAGCAGGTCCCGCACTGCAGGCAGGTCAGCAGCCGGCCTCCCGCCTCTGTGCCCTCCAGCAGTTCCGCGAAGAAGCCCGGCTCGCTCCCATCCAGCCGCAGGGGTGCAGCCATCAGGTCGCCTCCTCCCCCGGCGGGGCTGCAGGCGACGGCAGGCCATGCGGAACGGTTTGCCGCTTCTTCTCGCCCCTCACCACTCTTCCACCTCGCAGAGCTCCTCTATCTGCCTTAGAACCAGCTCATCCCCCCAGTTGGCAACCTGCAGGGCTCCGGATAGGCACTGCACTGCGCAGTTCCCGCAACCTTTGCACAAGGCCGGGTTCACCCGGGCATATCCCTCATCGCCCAGGGAGATGGCCCCGTAGCCGCAGGCCTCCACGCAGAGTCCGCAGCCGCGGCATCTCCCCTCGTCCACGGAGGCCGTGCACGCCTCCAGCTCCACCTCCCCGGGAGCAAGCAGGGCCAGGGCCCGGGCCGCTCCCGCCGAGGCCTGGGAGACGGTGTCGGGGATGTCGCGGGGACCCTGGCAGCAGCCGACCATGAATATGCCGGAAACGGGGGACTCCACCGGCCTGAGCTTGGGATGGGCTTCCAAGAAGAAACCGTCGGCATCGAGGGGGATACGGAAGACCCTGGCCAGCCGCTCCGCATCCGGCCCTGGTTCCATCGCCGTTCCCAACACCACCATGTCCACCTCCACCTGAAGGGGTCGGCCCAGCAGGGTATCCTCCGCCAGCACCAGCAGGCGTTCGCCGCTGCGGACCACCTCGGAGCATTTCCCCCGGGTGAAGACGACGCCCTCCTCGCGGGCACGCTCGTAGAACTCCTGGTACCCTTGGCCAAAGGCGTTCATGTCGATGTAGAAGTCGTAGATGCTGGCCCCGGTCCTCTCCCGGGCCAGCAGGGCCTGCTTGAGCAGGTACATGCAGCATACGCGGGAGCAATAACGGTGGTGGTCGCGGTCGCGGCTGCCGATGCAGTGGAGAAAGGCGATGGCCCGCGGCTCCTCTCCGTCATGCCTGACCACCCTGCCCCCGGTGGGCCCTCCGGGGCTCAGCATCCTCTCGAACTGCAGGGCGGTGAGCACGTCGGGATGCCTGCCGTACCCGTACTGGGGCATCGCCAAGGGGTCGAAGGTGCGGTAACCGGTGGCCAGGACCACCGCACCCACCTCCAGGACCCGTTCCTCCGCCCCCATCCGGAAGTCGATGGCCCCGGGGACGCAGGCGTCCAGGCAGCGGCTCTTGCACTTTCCCCGGCTGAGGAAGAGGCAGCTCTGGGGGTCCACCACCGCCGCGCGGGGAACCGCCTGGGGGAAGGGGATATAGATGGCGGAACGCCTTCCCAGTCCCTCATCGAATTCCGCGGGGACCTTGCGGACGGCGCATGCCTCGGAACAGTCACCGCAGGCGGTGCAGCGGTCCGTCCTGACATAGCGCGGCCGCGTCAGCACCTTCACCCGGAAGTCCCCGGCATAGCCCTCTACCTCCAACACCTCGGTCATGGTCAGCACCTCGATGAGGGGATGGCGGGAGACCTCCGCCATCTTGGGGGTGAGGATGCAGGCCGAACAGTCCAGGGTGGGGAAGGTCTTATCCAGCTGGGCCATGCGCCCGCCCAGGGAAGGCCCCTTCTCCACCAGATAAACGGGCAGCCCGGCTTCGGCCAGATCCAGGGAGGCCTGGATCCCGGCGATGCCTCCCCCCACCACCAGGGCTGCCCGGGTCACCGGGACCCGGCGCTTCTCCAAAGGTTGCAAGAGGTCTGCCCGGGCGGCGGCGGCGCGCAGGAGGCGCCAGGCCTTGCGAGTGGCCTCCGCTCCTCCGCCGTGAGCCCAGGAGCACTGCTCGCGCAGGTTGGCCATCTCCAGGCGGTGGGGGTTTGCTCCTCCTTCCTCCAGGACCGCCTGGAAGGTGGGTTCGTGCATGCGGGGGGAACACGCCCCCACCACAACTCCGTCCAAACCCATCTCACGCAGATCCCGGAGGATGAGGGAGCGCCCTGCCTCGGAGCAGAGGTATTCGTGGTGGCGGGCCACCCTCACCCCTGGGAGGGTGGAAGCCAGGTCGGCGAGCCGGGCACAGTCCACCGATCCGGCTATGTTGGTGCCGCAGTGGCAGATATAGACCCCTAAGCGGCGGGACAAGGGCATGACCTCTCTTTGCGGGGGACCGATATGGGCCGGTCCTTGCGCCGTCCGGCACAACGCTGTTTAGCAGGGTTCACGGAGCGCATCGGGATCTCCATCACAGCCGCAAAGTTAGTGAACACTAATCAGTATCTTCTCACCGATCCTGCTTGTCAACATCGGACGTCAACGCCCCTGACTTGGTAAGGCCCTGGATATTGACCGATCGAACAGTTTATCTATACCATACACAACTTGCCATGATTGTTCACCAAAAGGGGTTGTGCTATCATTACCGCGGTTCTTTGGGGTCCGAGGGAAGAGGAGAATCGCCACAGTGACCAGGCCGCTGGAAGGGACCAGAATTCTCGACCTCACCCAGCTGCTCCCCGGCCCTTACTGCACGGGTATCCTGGCGGATTTCGGGGCGGAGGTCATCAAAGTTGAACCGCCCGCCGGGGACTTCGGCAGGATGTTCGACGCCCTCTTCCACCAGATCAACCGCAACAAGAAGAGCATCACCCTCAACCTGAAGGACCCGCGGGCCCAGGACATTTTCCGCCGCCTAGCGGAGGGGGCGGACGTGGTGGTGGAGGGGTTCCGGCCGGGGACCACCGCGCGGCTGGGGGTGGATTACGATACCCTGCGCGAAGTCAATCCCCGCATGATCTATTGCTCCATCTCCGGCTTCGGGCAGGACGGACCCTACCGCGACCGGCCCGGCCACGACATCAACTACATGTCCCTCGGAGGGGCCCTCTCGCTGCTCCGGGATCGGGGAGGAAGGCCCATCGAGCCCGGCCTGGAGATAGCCGACGTCACCGCCGGGCTGGAGGCGGCCATAGCCATCCTGGCGGCCCTGCTGGCGAGGGACCGCACCGGTCGCGGCCAGTTCCTGGACATATCCATGCTGGACTGCGTGGTTTCCATCCTGCCCATGCACGCCAGCGCCTATTTCGCGGCGGGGGAGGTGCCCCGCACCAACATGACCGACCTTTGCCCCCAGTACCGCATCTTCGACACCGCCGACGGGGATTACCTGGTGCTGGGCATCGTGCACGAGGATTGGTTCTGGGCCAACCTCTGCGACCTCCTGGACGGCTTCGAGGACCTGCGCGGCCTCAATCCCTTCCAGCGCATCGAGCGCCGCGACGAGATCATCGGGCGGCTATCCGAGGCGTTCCGCCGCAAGACGCTGGGGGAGTGGCTGGAGCTCTTCGAGGGCAAGGACATCGCCTACTCCACCGTCAACGACATCGCCCAGGTCTTCGAGGACCCGCAGGTGATGCACCGCCAGATGCTCATCCGGGTGAAGGACGGTGAGGTCGAACGCCTGGCGGTGGGGAGCCCCTACAAGATGTCCGAAACCCCCTTCGTGGTGGAGTCCCCCGCCCCCCGGCTGGGCCAGCATACGGCGGAGATGCTGGCGGAGCTGGGGATAACCGCGGAGCAGTTGGAAGAGCTGCGTTCCCAGGGGACGGTGTGAAGGGAAATCGCCCTGTCCCCAGACCCACCCGCCTTTCTTACAATATCGCTTGATTTATGGCCTTCGTTCGTGAAATATATTATGGAACGCCGAAGGGCGGGTAGGGATCCCGGGTAAAAGGAGCAGGAATGGTCAAGATACTGGGCATAGCTGGAAGCCCCCGACAGAACGGAAACACCTCCCTTCTCCTGCAGGAGGCCCTCAAGGGAGCGGAACAGGCCGGCGCATCGGTGGAGAAGGTGCTTCTCTGCAAGCGCAACATCTATCCCTGCACGGGCTGCGAAGACTGCCGCAAGACCGGCCAGTGCAGCCTGGACGACAACATGGACCAGCTCTACCGCAAGGTGCTGGCGGCCAACGGCATCATCGTCGCCGCCCCGGTCTATTTCAACTCGGTGAATGCCCAGACCAAGGCCTTCATCGACCGCTTTCAGTGCATCTGGGAGCGAAAGCAAGGGCTGGGACAGGACGTCACCGACCCGGTTACCCGGCCCGCACGGCGCGGCCTGTTCCTCTCGGCCGCCCGGGGCGACGATCCCCGGGTGTTCGACGGGGCCATCAAGGTCATGGACAGGTTCTTCCAGACCGTGGACGTCAACTATTACGAGCGCCTGCTCTTCTTCCGCATGGGGGAGAGGGGGGCGGTCCAGAAACACCCCACCGCCTTGAGCGATGCCTTCAAGCTGGGAGAGCATCTGGTGGATGAGATCAGCAGGCATTTGGCCACGGTCACCTGAATGCGCCAAAGGGCCAAGAGACCCCGAAGACGGAAACGCCTCCCTTAAGGGAGGTCTTCTTTCCCCGTTTTTCCCGGCTCTCAAGGACGTCAGGACATCCGGAGGGAGATGGCGGCCACGCAGACGGTGCAGTCCTTGTTCTCACAGCTGCCCCAACACTCGCAGCAGAACCATTCCCCGCAGAGGGGGCAGTAATCGTGGGGGCCGTAGTAGCCGCATGATTCACATTTTCCCATCATCCGCTCTCACCTCCCTTCGAGGATCCCCGAAACCGTCTTTCAACGCCGATTGAAGCAGGGTGGCCTTCAGCCCGGGTTCAGGTCGGGTTAATCTCGCGGGGATTTCTGGTTAAGCAAAGGTTGGGAACCTCGAGGGTAGGCCGGGGAGATAACCTTCGGGCGGGACCATCTACAGGACCGGTGCTAACGGTAAGGCCAATGCCGGTGGAGAGAGAGCTTCCTTGCAAGAGCGGGCTTGTCTGGACGCCCGACGGGTTGGCCGGCACCCCGTGGAAAAGGGAAATGCCGCCCGGGCACGTAGCGCTCAAGGGCGTCGGTCGGTTTACGCCTCGTTGAGCCGAAAACGCCGCCCGGGCACGGACCGATTTCCCGAACCCAGTTTTCCCGTGCTCAATGCGGGAGGTTCCTTCTGGGGGAACATCTCGCCCCCCGGTTCTCTTGCCGCCGGAGGAGTCACCTGAAGTTTTCCGGAGCAGGGGAGCGCCCTAAGAGATGAGAAAAGACATTCAGGCCGTTTCCCTTTTCGCCCGCCCGCGAGCCAGTTCCCGCACGCATTCCACGATATCGTCCAGGTCGGAACCGGGGCCGAAAATGCGGGCGATGCCCATCTGGAGGAGCTCGCGCTCGTCCATGGGGGGCACTATGCCCCCCACGATGACCGGTATGTCCCGGGCCTCGCTCTCCTGCAGCGCTTTGAATATCTTGGGGACGGCGGTCATCAGCCCACCGGAGAAGACCGAAAGCCCGATGACGTCCACGTCCTCCTGCAGGGCCATCTCCACCACCTGCTCGGGGGTCACCCTCATCCCTCCGTAGAGGACCTCCATGCCCGCGTCGCGCAGGGCTTTGCCCACCAGGTTGATGCCCCGGTTGTGCCCGTCCAGGCCCGGCTTGGCCAGGAGGACCCTTATGGGCCTGCTCTCACTCATGTCCCACCCCCTCAGCATACGAAGGCATGCTTGCTCTCCTCACCGCGCCCCACCACTTCCTGCATGGTGCTCATCATCTCCTCGATGGTCGCGTAGCTCTTGACCACCTCCAGGCAGGCGGGCATGATGTTCTCCCCCCGCTCGATGGCCCGCTTGAGGTTGTCCAAGGATCGGCGCACCGCGTTATTATCCCGCCGGGCCTTGACCTCCCGCAGCATCCTGATCTGGTGCTCCTCATGGGAGGGGTCTATGCGCAGGATCTCCAGGGGTAGCTCCTCCTCGCTCTCCTCGAACATGTTGACCCCAATGATGGCCAGCTCACCTTCTTTTATCTTCCGGTGATACTCGTGGGCGGCGCGCATTATCTCCCGCTGCGGCCATCCCGCCTGGAGGGCGGCGATCATCCCCCCCATCTCATCCACCTTGTCGAGGATGGCCCTGGCCTCCTCCTCCAGCTTATCGGTGAGGCTCTCCACGAAGTAGGAACCGGCCAGGGGATCGACGGTGTTGGTGACCCCGCTCTCGTAGGCGATGATCTGCTGAGTGCGCAAGGCGGTGCGGGCGGCCGCCTCCGAGGGCAGCGCGTAGCATTCGTCCATGGAGTTGGTGTGCAGCGAGTTGGTGCCCCCGAGCACCGCCGCCAGCGCCTGGAGGGTGGTGCGGATCACGTTGTTCATGGGCTGCTGGGCGGTTAGGGAACTCCCGGCGGTCTGCACGTGGAAGCGGCAGAGCCAGCTCATGGGGTCCTTGGCTCCGAATTCCTCCCGAGCGATGCGGGCCCACAGCCGCCGGGCCGCCCGGTACTTGCAGATCTCCTCGAAAAAGTCGTTGTGGGCGTTGAAGAAGAAGGAGAAACGGGGCATGAACTCGTCCACCTGCATGCCGCGGCGGATGAGCTCCCGCGCGTAGGTGATGGCTGAGGCCAGGGTGAAGGCGATCTCCTGGGCGGCGGTGCAACCCATCTCCCTGATCTGGTAGCCGATGAAGGAGATGGGGTTCCAGCGGGGGATGTGCCGGCGGCAGAACTCGATGACGTCGGTGGAGAAGCGGAAGGCGTCGGGCAGGGAGAAGGCGATGCTGTTCACGGTGTAGAAGAGGCTGATCATGTCGTTCTGCAGGGTCCCGCGGAGCTCCTTTATGGGCATGCCCCGCTTCTCCGCCAAGGCGATGTAGCAGCACATCACGAAGGGCCCAGCGATGATCAGGGAGGTGGAGACGCTGCGCATGTCTATCCCGTCCATCACCACCTCCATGTCCCTCAGGGTATCGATGGGGACCCCGTCGCGCCCCACTTCCCCCTCGCAGATGGGGTTGTCTGAATCGAAGCAGTTGGTGGTGGGGTTGTCGAAGATGATGTTGAGGCCGGTCTGCCCCTCCTGGATGAGGAACTTGAGGCGCTTGTTGGTCTCCTCCGGGGTGGCGAAGCCGGTGATGAGACGGCGGGTCCACAGGCTCCCGCGGTATCCGGTGGGCTGAACTCCCCGGGTGAAGGGGGGCCAGCCGGGGAAGCTGATGTCCCGGACGTAATCCTTGCCGGCGATGTCCTCCGGGGTATAGACGCGCTTGACCGGGATGCCGGACATGGTGCGGAACTCCTCCCGTCGCTCCGGCCAGCGCTCCATCACCGTCTTGAGGACGGTGCGCTCCCATTCCTCGCGAGTGGCCCTGATCTCCTCCAGATCCCTTTCCTTGAACATGCCGATACCCCCGTTTCTTCCCAAGGAACAGGATGGGGAGGAGTCCGCCCTTCACCGAGCAGAAGTGTAAACCGATGCGGGCTCGGTGTCAAATTCAATAGCCCTTCCCCTCCTGCCCCGGTGTGGCTTTCGATATATGCGTCAGATCATGTGGTCGAGGTCGAGGCAGGGCTAAGGGGCGGGCTGTCATTGTCAAGGTCTGACCCCGCTCCTGCTATAATCAGGAGGCAGGTCGGCTATAAATCATCATTATCTAAGGATGGGATGGCGGCGGTTCAGGTCGAAGAAAGGAGAGGAGGTGAAGGGTGGACAAGCAGATCAGGCTGACCTTGCTGTCCAGCAAGGCGGGGTGAGCGGCCAAACTGGGTCCGGGCGACCTCAGGCACATACTGGATAAGCTCCCGGCGGAGCGGCGGGAGGAGCTGCTGGTGGGGCTGGAGACCCCAGATGACGCCGCGGTCTTCCGGCTGAGCGAGGACCTGGCTCTGGTGCAGACCCTGGACTTCTTCACCCCCATCGTGGACGACCCCTTCACCTTCGGTCAGATCGCCGCGGCCAACGCTCTCTCGGACATATATGCCATGGGGGGCAGGCCCATCACCGCCCTGAACATACTGTGCTGGCCCTGCGAGCTGGGCAGCGAGGCGGCGGTGGAGATCCTGAGGGGAGGAGCGGAAAAGGTCAGAGAGGCCGGCGCCGCCGTGGTGGGAGGGCACACCGTGGAGGATAAGGAGCCCAAGTTCGGGATGGCGGTGACCGGCCTGGTCCGGCCGGGCGAGGAGCTCACCGCGGCGGGAGCCCGCCCCGGCGACCTACTGGTGCTGACCAAGCCGCTGGGGACGGGGATCCTGGCCACCGCCCTGAAAGGAGATTTCCTCACCGCCGCGGAGGTCGAGGAAGCCGTGGAGGGCATGCGCCTGCTCAACGCGGGGGCGGCCCGAGCGGCCCGGAAGGTGGGGGCTCGGGCCTGCACCGATGTGACCGGTTTCGGCCTGCTGGGGCACCTGCTGAACATGCTCGGTGAGGAGGGGCTGGGATGCTTGGTGGAGGCATCCTCAGTGCCCTTCTACCCGCGGACCCTGGAGATGGCAGCGATGGGCATGGTGCCGGCGGGCGCCCACAACAACCGCCTCTTCTACGGGGGAGATGTGAAGGCGGAGGGAGTGGATGAGCTGTTGCTCTGCGCCCTTTTCGACCCGCAGACCTCGGGGGGGCTGCTTCTGGCGGTGCCGCCGCAAGAGGAAGAGGAGGCGCTGGAGGTACTGAAGCGGGAGAACCCCGCCGGAGCGTGGGTGATAGGAAGTTTCCGAGAGAGGGGGGACGCCAAGGTGGTGGTCCTGCCCTGAGGAGTGCGGAACCAGCGGGCAAAGCGGCTGCTCCGTGCCTCCAACTAACGGAGATATTCGCGAACGTTTAAAGGAGGAGTGGGATGAGCGAGACGGTTGACGCCAGGGGATTGGCCTGCCCCCAGCCGGTGGTGCTGACCCGGCAGGCCCTGCAGAACGCCTCGGGGCCGTTCATGGTGCTGGTGGATAATCCCACCGCCCGGGACAACGTCGCTCGCTTCGCGCGCTCCCAGGGTTGCGCCGTGGAGGTGTTCGATGAGGATTTCGGTTTCCGCCTGGAGGTGACTCCCGGCACTTGCGTCTGCGAGCCGGAGGAACCGGCCGGGGCCGGCTCCCACCTCTTCGTGCTCTCCGCGGATTTCATGGGGAAGGTGGACAACCAGCTGGGGAGGCTGCTGATTAAGGCCTTCCTCAACACTCTGGCCGAGCGGGATCAGCTCCCCACCCACCTGGTGCTTTTCAACAGCGGGGTCCTGCTGGCCTGCGGCGAGGCCGAGACGGTGAGTGCGCTGCAGCGCCTGCAGGAAAAGGGAGTAGCCATCCTGGTCTGCGGGACCTGCCTGGATTTCTTCGGGCTCAAGGAACAACTCCGGGCTGGCTCGGTGAGCAACATGTATGAGATCGTAGAGACCATGGCTTCAGCCGGTAAGTGTATAACCATTTGACGCGTGTTCCACGAGCCGGAAACGGTTGCGAGGGTACGGGGCAGATGGCGGGGTAAAGAGATAAACCCGCGGAATCATATAGAATAAGACGCGACGTAAAATGCATCGGGTAGAGGTGCCGTGACCGTGTGCAGCCATTCAGAGCGGCGGACGGTTCGCCCGGCGGGGCCAGCGGAGGGGCAGTGGACCGGAAGGAGTACCTGAGGAAACTCACCAGCGTGAACGAGCTGCTGCAGGCATTCACCCGCCTGCAGACAGCCGCGGAGGAGATCCCCCGGCAGGTGGCCGTGGAATCCATCCGCAGCGTGGTGGATAGCGTGAGGGAGGCCATCCGCGCCGCGCGCGACGAGATGGAGCTGCAGAAGATAGGGACGGGTGTGGAGGACCTGCTGCCTTTAGTGGAGGAGGAGGTGCGTGAACGCATGGAGAAGCGCCTGCGGCGGGTCATCAACGCCACCGGGGTGGTCATCCACACCAACCTGGGACGCTCGCCGCTGCCGCAGCAGGCACTGGAGAACATCGCCGCCACCGCTGGATGTTACGCCAATCTGGAGTTCGAGCTGGATACGGGGAAGCGGGGCAGCCGGCAGCAGCTGGTGGAGGGGCTGCTGTGCGAGTTGACCGGAGCGGAGGCGGCACTGGTGGTGAACAACAACGCCGCCGCGGTGCTGCTGGCCCTTTCCACCCACGCCCGAGGACGCGAGGTGGTGGTCAGCCGCGGCCAGCTCATCGAGATAGGCGGTTCCTTCCGGCTGCCGGAGGTGATGGAGCAGAGCGGGGCGCGCCTGGTGGAGGTGGGCACCACCAACCGCACCCGCCTTAAGGATTACCGGGCGGCGGTGGGGGAGGAAACCGCCATGCTCATGCGGGCCCATCCCAGCAACTTCCGGGTGCTGGGGTTCACTGAAGAGACCCCCTTGCGGGAGATGGCCGCGCTGGCGCGGGAGCAAGGGCTCATCCTCCTCGACGACCTGGGCAGCGGGGTCCTGGTGAGGCTGGCGGAATACGGCCTGCCCGAGGAACCCACGCCCATGGATTCCTTGAGAGAGGGCGCGGACCTGGTGACCTTCTCGGGGGACAAGCTGCTGGGAGGACCGCAGGCGGGGATGGTGCTGGGCCGCAAGGAGTTGGTGCGGGAGATGTCCCGCCATCCCCTGGCCCGCGCGGTCCGTCCTGACAAGCTGACCCTGGCCGCCCTGGAGGCGGTGCTGCGCATCTATCTCGACCGGGAGCGGGCAGTGAGGGAGATACCCACCCTGGCCA
>Ga0209227_1001483_pt1 | contig 18086 bp, 15 predicted proteins | sample YNPBryantNP2012_FD_185815 | JGI IMG/M metagenome (GOLD analysis project Ga0209227, IMG submission 185815) | Anoxygenic and chlorotrophic microbial mat microbial communities from Yellowstone National Park, USA - YNP Bryant NP 2012 (SPAdes)... ...
CCAGAGCGACCAGCGCGCCGTGGACCGCAAGGCCGCCGCGGCCCACGGCGCGGCAGGAAGCCAGAAGCCCTTCCCGCACAGCGGCTTCCACCGCTCGATACAGACTCAAAAACCCCGCCGGGTCGGCCGTGGGAACCGTCAGGCCCACGTAGCCAAACTTTTCATAATATTCCGAACCGCCCAATTCGTGGCGCGTCGTCCCCAGCACGTAAACCCAGTCGCCGGGCATCTTGGCGTCCATGGTCAGGCACCGCAGGATATCGTCCACGGTGGTGACGGCCGTAAACTGCATGGTCGGAAGCCCCGAGATTTTATGGCGTTCCCCGAAAGCTCCCGGCAGATGCCCGTCCACGTACATGCTGTCTTTTCCCGAAAGGAGGGGAATGCCGTAGGCCAGGCACATGTCCTTCAAGGCCCAGTTCGCCCGCACGAGCTGGGCCGCCTTATATCGCCCGTCGGGGTTTTTGCGCTCGTCGTATTGGATGGACGGCCAGCAGAAGTTGTCCACACCACCGATTTCGTCCAGCACACCGCCCACCGCAATGAGACGGCGCACGCACTCGTCGATGGACGCTTCCACCATGTGGTAGGTGTCGATCTGACCATACGTAGGATGGAACGCCTGGGTGACGGCAAGACCCCGTCGAGACGTGAGGACGGGGCGAAGGACCGCCGCATCGTTTGGGACGTCCCGACTTCGGCCAACGAGAAACTTCACCACGCTGGTGCCTTGCACTTCGTGATCGTACTGGCGCTGAATCCATTCGCGGCTGCACAGATTGGGCGAGGCCAAAAGATCGATCAGAAGCCGCCCGTAATCTGTGGGCTCGCTCAGCACGGGCTCCGTGAGCCCCCGCGATTCCGGGGATCGCCAGTGGGCGTCGAACTCCCATTGGGGAAAATCTTCCCTGAAAAAGCTCAGATCCAGGTACGCACAGGTTTTTCCGCGATAGGTCAGATGCAGCTTTCCGCTCGCCTCGTAGCGGCCGATGGCGGTGCATTCCACTTCATGCAGGGCGGCCAGGGCCATGAATCGCTCCAGGTTTTCCGGGCGCACCGCCACCGTCATTCGTTCTTGGGATTCGGAGATCCAAATTTCCCACACATCCAGGCCTTCGTACTTGAGCGGCACGCGATCCAGTTCCACATGGGCGCCCCCGGCCATGTGGGCCGATTCGCCGATGGACGAGGACAGGCCGCCGCCGCCGTTGTCCGTTATGAAGGTGATCAGGCCTTCGTCTCGGGCTTCCAGCAGAAAATCGTGCATTTTTTTCTGGGTGTATGGATCCCCGATCTGTACATGGCCCGCCGGCGTGTGTTCGCTGTAGCTTTCGCTGGAAGCCGTCACGCCGTGAATGCCGTCTTTGCCCACGCGGCCCCCGGCCATGATGATGATATCCCCGGGTTCGGGTCTTTTCTGATCCGCCGGTTCCCCGCGGATTTTCCGCGGCATGATGCCGAGGGCGGTGACGAAAACCAGGCATTTGCCCAAATACGACGGGTGGTAGAACAGGTTTCCAAAGACCGTCGGAACCCCGTGCTTATTGCCCCCGTCCCGCACCCCTTCCACCACGCCGTCCAGAAGACGCCTCGGATGAAGGTGCGGGCGAAGCGGCCCGGCGTAATCGCGAGGTCCCACGCAGTAGCCGTAAAGGCCGGCGATGAGCCGGGATCCCTTGCCGGTGCCCATGGGGTCGCGATACACACCCACGATTCCCGTGAGGGCCCCGCCGTAGGCTTCCATGGTGGACGGGCTGTTGTGGGTTTCCCCCGTGATAACGTAGAGGTGGTCGTCGTCGAATCGGGCGGCGCCGGCATTGTCCCACAGGACCGAGACGACCCAGTCCTTTCGGGCCTGCACGGCCAGCGTGGGGGCTTCGATGCAGGTCTTGAAAAGATTGTCCACAATGGTTTCCCGGCCCGTATCCAGGTCCTTGTAAAAGAAACGGCCGCGGAACGTGTTGTGGTTGCAATGGTCGCTTCGCGCCTGGCTGATGGCTTCCAGTTCCACGTCGGTGGGAAGATCCAGACCCACTCGAGCCCTTTCCTGCAGAACGTCGGGGCGCAGAAAATACCGGCGGATCACGGGAATATCGCGAGGGTTCAGCGCCAAGTTGCGCGCATCGCTCAAAGCCTGCAGCTGCTCGTCGCTGTCAATGGCGATCTTTTCCACCGTGGGTGTGTGACGCAGCGCCACCTTGGGACAGATCAGCCCGATGCCTTTTTCGGCATCCCATTCCTCACGACCGTAAATGCGCCACTGCTGAATAATGTCGTTGGCCAGCAGTTCCCGGGCGATGGTCTCCACCTGGGCTCTTTCCAGGGGCGCGTCGCGCAGCAGATAGATCTTGGAGGTATAGGCCGCGTCGTCTTTTCCCAAAGGCCGCCCCGTGAAGTCGGCGATGGCTTCCAAGGCCACACTGCCCGCCGTATCCCGCACGCCGGGGCGATACCCCACCCAAATGGCCCACTGAAAGTCGTCGGCCGAAGCCAGAGGTCGAAAAGAGGACAGCTGGGAGACGGGATTGGTGAAAATTTCCGTGCGAATCGCTTCCAACATTTCAGGATCGAGGCCCGTCTCCAACGTGATCACGTGGATCACGCGGGCGCTTCCCACGTGCCATCCGAAGTAATCCCGAATCTTTCGGCACAGTTCCGAACCTTCGGCATCGAAAAGATGCGGCTTCAGGGCAATTTCCAGTCTGACCGCCATGGCATTCCCATCGGTTTCGAAAAGGTTCACCCCAAAAGGATCTTGAAGGCGATGGCGATGAGCACCACGCCGCCGAAGACGCCCATGCGCCGCCCCCACAGGGCGGAAAGGCGGTTGCCGATGCGCATGGCCGCCCACGTCATGGCCGCGGCGGTCAGACCGATAACCACCGCCGCGCCCAGAAGCTGGCGTCCCAAAATCCCCATACTGAAGCCGACTCCCAAGGCGTCCATGCTGGTCGCCAGGGACAGCACCACGAGGCTCATGCCTCGCGTGGGATCCGCACATACCTCTGAAGACTCCTCGCCCCGCAGGCTTTCATAAGCCATTTTGAGGCCGATGAAAACAAGAAGAAAAAAGGCAAGCCACGGTCCCCATGTGCGCACCAGACCCACGAGGTACAGCCCCATGGCCCAGCCCAGCAGAGGCATGGCGAACTGGAACAGGCCGAAATGAAAGGCGAGGCGGAAGATCTGGCGTGGAGCGCAGAAACGGGTGCCCACTCCCAAGCCGACGGCGAAGGCATCACAGCCCAGGGCGACGGCGAGGAGTAAGGTTTCCAAGGGATTCATGGGAAGTCGTCGCTCAGGGGTCGCACGGGCCGCATGACGGCCGGCGGAGGTTCAGGAATAGAACAGTTCGTACTGGGTGCCGTACACCCTGTAGCGAAGGGAAAAATCGGCAAGGATCCGCGCCGTGGCGGGATCCAGATCGGTGAACTTCACGCCCATGCCCCGAGGTGTCATGGGGTCGTCCGGGCCGTATTGGTTGGACCACACCACCTCCCCTGCCACGTCAATGGGGTTTTTCAATCCGGGAAAATGGAGGCTCATCTGCAGCTGCGCTTGGAGCGGCGCCGGATCCCGACAGAGCACCAGCATGCCGATTTCGTTGAAATGGACCGACCGCCCCATGCCCTTTCGGGATTCATGGACAAAGGTCACCTGGCACGGCTTGGGCCGATCCTCTTCCCCTTTGTCACCGGCGACACCGTTTGCGATCATCACCGCACCGCTCCCTCCTTGAGCCCTGCGCCCTTACCGCAAGGTGGCCCCAAACGCCGCCAGCACCCGTTCCGTGATGCGCTGGTGCAAGGCATTGACTTCTTCATCGGTCAGATTACGGTCCGGCGCACGATAGACGATCCGGTAGCCCACCCCTTTTTGGTGGTCGGCCAGGGGCTTTCCGCGGTAGAGATCAAAGACGGCCACCGATTCCACCAACGGTTCATTGAGCGACCGGATAAAGTGCAGCGGGTCCGCCACCGGCAGGGTTCCTTCCACAATCAGAGCCATATCCCTCGTCACCGAGGGGAACTTGGGCAAAGGCACAAAACCCGGATGCGGGTTGCGCAAGGCAAAGAGCTTTTCGAAATCCAGTTCGAAATAATGGACCTCCCGTTTCAGATCGAAGGCTTCCTGCACATCGGGGTGAATGCGCCCTAGGGAGCCCGTGAGCGTGTCCTTGATCCACAGGGAGGCGCCGCACCGCGGATCGCAATAGACGGGCAGAGCCTCCCGGGAAAACCGCACCTGGGATTCTTCCAGCCAACATGCTGAAAGGATTTCTTCCACCACGCCCTTGACGTCCGAATAATCCACGGGATCTTCGGACCCATAGACGGCCCGGGGGTCCCGTCGTCCGGCCAATACCCCCGCCAGGTGATGGTCTTCTCGAGGCAGCAGCTCTCCTTCTCGAGGGAGGAACACTTTGCTCAATTCAAAGAGGCGAAGATCGGCGTTGCCTCGATCCAGGTTGAGGCGCGCCGTCTGCAAAAGGCCGGGAAGCAGGGACGTGCGCATCACCGCCTGCTCCTCACTCAACGGGTTGCGCAACCGAACCGGCTGCACTCGAGGATCGTCTTCGGGCAGCCTCAGGGATTTCAGAGCCTTTTCCGAGGTGAACGAGTAGGTCAGCACCTCATAGAATCCCACGGCTTCCAACACCCGTTTGAGGTCCTGCCGGGCCGCGGCGTGCGGGTCCACGGGATCGCTGTAGAGGGGGACCTGAGCGTGCGTCACCGGCACCCTGTCATAGCCCGTAAGCCGGGCCACTTCTTCGGCCAGGTCTACTTCCCGAGTGATATCGGGTCGGAAAGACGGCGGCGTCACTTGAAGGGTCTGCTCATTGACCGTTTCCACGGCCATTTCCAGGGAGGTAAGCACGCGGGCCATGGTTTCCGGCGCCAGATCCATGCCCAGGAATTGGTTCACTTTAGGGACCCGCAGCGTGATCGTGGGCCGAGAGATGGGCACGGGATAAGCGTCGATTCGGCCCCGGGCGACGGATCCTCCGGCCAGTTCGAGCATAAGCTGGGCCGCTCGGTCGGCTGCCCTCAAGACTCCTTCGGGATCCACGCCCCGTTCAAACCGATAACTGGACTCCGTCCTCAAGCCCAGTTTTCGACTGCTTCGTCGAATGCCTTCGGGTTGGAAATAAGCGCTTTCGATGAGCACCCGCGTGGTGGTCGGCGTGATTTCCGATTCCAGGCCGCCCATGATGCCGGCGATGGCCACGGGCCCTTTGCCGTCGCAAATGAGGAGGGTATCGTCGAAAAGGGTGCGTTCCACGCCGTCCAGGGTGGTGAAACGTTCGCCCGAGATGGCGCGGCGCACCACGATGCGCCCTTCCCGCAAGCGGTCGTAGTCAAAGGCGTGCAGGGGCTGGCCCAGTTCCAGGAGCACGTAGTTGGTGACATCGACGACGTTGTTGATGGAGCGGATGCCGGCCGATTCCAGGCGCCGTTTCATCCACTCGGGAGACGGCCCGATGCGCACCCCTTGAAGGAGTCGGGCGGCGTAGCGCGGACATCCCAAGGGATCGTCGAGGGTTACGGAGGCGAGGGATTCGATGGGCGGGCCGGTTTCTTCCACGACGATTTTGGGATACCGCACAGCGGTGCCGCAGATGGCCGCGGCTTCTCGAGCCATACCCACCATGGACAGGCAGTCGCCCCGGTTGGGAGTGACGGACACATCCAGGCGCACGTCGTCCAGTTCCAGGTACCGGTCGAGGGGGGTTCCCACGGGGGCGTCGTCCGGCAGAACCCACAGGCCGGAGGCGTCTTCTCCCAGGTTCAGTTCCTTTTGGGAACACAGCATGCCCTGGGACAGCTCGCCCCGAATGGTCGCCTCCTCCAGCTTCATGCCCGACGGCAGAACCGTTCCCGGCAGGGCCAAAGGAACCCGTTGTCCCGCCGCCACGTTGGGCGCACCGCAGACAACGCGACGTTCGCTGCGGCCGTCGTCCACACGGCAGATTTTCAGCTTATCGGCCTTGGGATGTGCTTCCACGGCCGTAATGCGGCCCACGACCACCGTCTGCAGAAAAGCGTACGGTTTTTCCACGGCTTCCACTTCGAGCCCGACCATGGTGAGCCGTTCGGCCAGCTGTTCCATGTCCATGGTGAGGGTCACGTAATCACGAAGCCACGCGCCGCTGACAATCATGGATTTTCCCCTCTTGCAAGCCTCCGGGGGCGATCCGCTTGGGCCTTCTTACGGCAAAGGGCACGACCATGTCGTGCCCTTTGCCCTCGGCCCCCGCCGCCCTGTCTTCGAAGGTCGTCGACTCAAAACTGACGCAGAAACCGAAGATCGTTTTCGAAAAAAAGCCTGAGGTCGTTAATGCCGTATTTGAGCATGGCGATGCGTTCGATGCCCATGCCGAAGGCAAACCCGGTCACTTCTTCGGGATCGTAACCCACCATTTTAAAGACTTCCGGATCCACCATGCCCGATCCCAGGATTTCCAGCCAGCCGCTTTGGGAACACACCCGGCAGCCCGATCCTTTGCAGATAACGCACTGGATATCCACTTCGGCGCTGGGTTCCGTGAAAGGAAAGAAGCTTGGCCGAAACCGCAGGCCCACGTCGGGGCCGAACATCTGATGGACGAAGACGGTCAGAACCCCCTTCAGGTCGCCGAAAGAGACGCCGCGGCCCACCATGAGGCCTTCCACTTGGTGAAACATGGGGGAATGGGTGACGTCGGAATCGCACCGATACGCCTTGCCGGGAGCGATCACCTTGATGGGCGGCTTCTTGCGCTCCATGGTGCGCACCTGCAACGGGGACGTATGGGTCCGCAGAACCACGTCTTCCGACACATAAAACGTGTCTTGCATGTCCCGAGCGGGGTGGTCCTTGGGAATGTTCAAGGCTTCGAAATTATAGTAGTCCAGCTCGACTTCGGGCCCTTCCACGGTTTCGAAACCCAGCCGGTTGAAAATGGCGGCGATTTCCATGGCGGTCTGCGTGATGGGATGCAGACGGCCGCGTAGGGGGCGCCGCCCCGGCGCGGTCACATCCAGACGGTCGCCGTTTCGGGTCGCCTGGTGCTTGGCCCTTTCCATGGCTTGGTCCAGCAGGGTTTCCAGGCGTGTTTTGACGTCATTTAGAACTTTTCCCACAGCCGGGCGCCTTTCGGCCTCCACCTGGCCCAAGGCCTTGAAAAGCGCCGTGAGTTCCCCTTTGCGTCCCAGGAATCGGACGCGAAGCGCTTCCAGGGCCTTGAGGTCCGTGCCGACAGCGGCGACGGCCTGTTCCGCCTGGGCAAGTAACGCGCGGGCTGCCTCTTCCATGGCTTCTATGCGGCTTCTTTGGCCAAGGCCACGAGCTTGGCGAAAACGTCGGGATCATGAACCGCCAGACCGGCCAGGACCTTGCGGTCGAGGGTCACCTGGGCCTTTTTGAGCCCCTCCATGAAACGGCCGTAGCTCATGCCGTGTCGGCGGGCGGCGGCATTGATACGCATAATCCAAAGACTGCGGAAGTCGCGCTTGCGCACCTTCCGATCCCTGTAAGCGTAGACCAAGGCCCTCTGAACCGTTTCCTTGGCCGTGCGCAACAGCTTGCTTCGGCCCCCACGGTACCCCTTGGCCATATCCAGGATCTTCTTGCGCCGCTGGCGCGACTTCACCGCTTTTTTCACTCGAGGCATGGTTCCGGCTCCTTCACTGTCTTGTCATGCGCGCCGGGTTTCGGCGTTTCCTAAGCATAAGGAAGCATGCGCGAGACGGCCCTGAAATTGGCCGAATCCACAAGGGCAGACTGGCGCAGGGCGCGTTTGCGCTTGCGGCTCTTTGTGGTCAAAATATGACTTTTGCCCGCTTTGGCTCGCGCAAATAGACCGCCGCCCGTGCGGTGGAAACGCTTGGCGGCTCCGCGTTTGGTTTTCAACTTCGGCATGAATTCCTCCGCAATTCCTGCATCCGTTGGGTCATCGACGCCCCGGCTGTCGGCGCACGGAAGCCTCGTCCCGGGCGTCCCAGCGATCGAAGCGTGTAATCTATTGACAGGCCCCAAAGGTGTCAAGCGTTTTGTCGGAAAACGCACGCCCCCAGGCGGGCTCTTTCGCGCTTCAGGACTTGGGCGCCAGAATCATCACCAGATTGCGCCCTTCCATCTTGGGCGGCATTTCCACCACCACCTCGTCCTTGAGCTCATCCAACACCTTTTGCAAGACCATTTCTCCTCGGTCTTTAAAAGCAATTTCCCGACCGCGGAAGATGACGGTGACCTTGGCCTTGTCCTTTTGGGCGAGGAATCGGCGGATATGGCGCAACTTGGTCTGAATGTCGTGGTCGTCGGTTTTGGGCCGCAGCTTGACTTCTTTGACTTGAATGACCGTTTGTTTTTTCTTGGCTTCCTGGGAGCGCTTGCTTTGCTGGTATCGGAACTTGCCGTAATCCATGATCTTACAGACGGGGGGATCCGCGTTGGGCGCCACTTCCACCAAGTCCAGGCCTTCTTCTCGAGCCGCGTCCAAGGCGTCCTGCAAAGACATGATCCCCAGCTGGCTCCCGTCGGCGCCGATGACGCGCACCTGTCGGGCGCGGATCTTTTCATTGACGTTTTCTTGTTCTTTTTTCAGAGTCCGGTCCTCCCTTCGTTCGAGGTTCGTGAAAACAAGCGGCGTCCCGATTACACCGCGCCCAACCCGATACGGCCTCCGGAGCCTTCGAGGCACTCGGCCCGGATGAGTTCAACGAACGCCTCGGGGCTCATGAGGTCCAGCTGCCGGCCGTCCCTTTGCCTCGGCCGAACCGCTCCAGCTTCCACTTCGTTGTCTCCGATGACCAACATGTAAGGAATCTTCTGCATCTGAGCTTCTCGAATCTTGAAGCCCAATTTTTCGTTGCGCTCGTCGATTTCCACGCGCACCCCCGCCTCCCGCATCCGTTCGTAGACCTGCCGGGCGAAAGGCAGTTGCTTGTCCGTTACGGTGACGAGCACGGCTTGGACGGGGGCAAGCCACGTGGGAAAGGCCCCGGCGTAGTGTTCGATGAGCACGCCCAAGAACCGTTCGATGGCCCCGAGGATCACGCGGTGCAGCATGACGGGACGGTGTCGGTTCCCGTCGGGGCCCACGTAGGTGAGATCGAACCGTTCGGGTAGGGTGAAGTCGCACTGGATCGTCGCACACTGCCATTTACGTTCCAGAGCGTCTCGAAGTTTCACATCGATCTTGGGCCCGTAGAAGGCGCCTTCCCCTTCGCAAATTTGGAACGGAATGCCCTTGTCTTCCAGCGCGGCCATGAGGGCCCTGGTGGCCCGTTCCCAGTCTTCGTCGGTCCCGATGGATTTTTCCGGCCGGGTGCTGATTTCCATTTCGTAGGAAAACCCGAAAAGCCCCATGACTTCGATGACAAAGTCCACAATGCCTTGGATTTCGCTATGGAGCTGATCGGGCGTGCACAGAATGTGGGCGTCGTCCTGGGTGAACTGGCGCACGCGCAGCAGGCCGTGAAGCACTCCGGATTTTTCATGGCGGTGCACCGTGCCCAGTTCAAAGTACCGGATGGGCAGGTCGCGGTAGCTGCGCACCTTGGACTTGTAGATGAGCATGTGGGACAGGCAGTTCATGGGCTTGATCCCGTAGGACTGCCCTTCGATTTCGGTAAAGTACATGTTTTCGCGGTAGTTGTCGAAATGGCCCGAACGCTTCCACAGCTCCGTTTTCAAAAGGGTCGGCCCCATGACGATCTGGTAGCCTCGACGCAGGTGCTCTTTCTTTTCGAACGTTTCCAGGATGTGGCGCAGCAGAGCCCCCTTGGGGTGGTAGATCACCATCCCGGCGCCCACTTCATCGGAAAAACTGAAAAGATCCAATTCCCGCCCCAGACGCCGGTGATCGCGCCGCTGGGCTTCCGCCAGAAAGTCTAGATACTTCTTCAAGGCCTTTTTGTCGGGAAAGACGGTGCCGTAGATGCGTTGAAGCATGGGGTTGCGTTCGTCCCCTCGCCAGTAAGCCCCGGCCAGGGAGAGCAGCTTGTAGGCCTTGACGTAGCCGGTGTCGGGAATGTGCGGGCCTCGGCACAGGTCCACGAAGTTTCCCTGTCGGTACACGGACACCGTGGGGTCCTGGAGTTCTTCCAGAAGTTCCACTTTGTATTTTTCCCCGCGGTCCCGAAACAGAGCGATGGCCTTTTCCCGTTCCCATATCTCACGCCGAAAAGGAAGCCTCGCCTCGATAATCTCGGCCATCTTGGCTTCGATCTTTTCCAAATCCTCGGGGCTGAACGGCTGGGCCGTATCGAAATCGTAGTAAAAGCCGTTTTCGATGGCAGGTCCGATGGCGATCTTGGTTCCCGGAAAGAGCTCCTGCACCGCCTGGGCCATGATGTGGGACGTGCTGTGCCGCAGGATTTCCAGCCCTTCGGGGCTTTCGGGCGAAAGCGGCTCCAACGCGCCACCGTCCCCAATGGGCGCGTTCAGATCCAGCAGTCGGCCGTTCAGGCGGGCGGCCACCCACCCGTTTTTGGATTTTTTCCACATGGCCAAGGCGTCCGCCACGGTCGCCCCCTTGGGCACCTCCACGGTCGCTCCGTCCGATAACGTCACCCGAACATGTTCCGATTGTTCCGACATGATGTCTTTCGTCCCCTTTTCCCGGCGGCACCGTCACGGCACTACAGCCGCCGCATTTCATAAAAAAAGCATCAGCCGCCTCAAGACGGATCTGATGCTTGCAGTCGATTCAACCTGTCTGGGCGCTGGAAGGAAGAATCCGTACAGCGTGCTGTTTCACCCGCGAGCCTTAAACCATCCTTCGGTGCCTGTGCCCTGCGACCATATCGCGGACCCTGCTTAGAGGGTCGAATGGTAGGCACGGGCGGGATTGAACCGCCGACTTCTACCGCGTCAAGGTAGCGCTCTCCCACTGAGCTACGTGCCTACGAAGTTGGACCTGCTATAGCCAATGTGCCCCCGCCGTGTCAAGGGAAATGCTGCACCGGCGCGCCGGCCTCATGAAGATCCGTCGGTGCCGACAGGGCGGCTACGTTCCCAAATGCGAAATCCCAAGAGGGTGTAATGAAGACCGCTGGCCACGGTGAGAAGCCCCGTTATGATGTAGAGGCTTCTGCGAAACCACGAGGCCCACGATGCCAGCGGGTGGGAAAGGGTCACCAGGACGGTGACGATCTGCGCCAAGGTGGTCAGCTTACTCAGGAGGCTTGGCCGGATTTCCAAAGGCACCTGAAAAAAGGTCAGGGTCATGACCCCGGTCAGGATCAACACGTCTCGGCTGACCGCGGCAATGACCAGGGAAGTGGGCAGCAGGTTCATGTGCCCCAACAGGATGAAGCTGCTCACGAGAAGGATCTTGTCCGCCAGGGGATCCAAATAGGCGCCCAGGCGACTCTTCTGATGAAAGACACGGGCGATGAACCCGTCCAACCCGTCGGTGATCCCTGCCAAAAAGAAGACCGCCAGGGCCGCTGTGAGCTTTTCGTTAAGCAGGAGCCACACCAGTAGCGGGGTGAGGAGCATGCGAAGGAGCGTCAGGATATTGGGGATGGTCATGGGGTCTTCGATTCGCCCTCTTTGGGAACTTCAGGCTCCGCCGTCGCCGGAGCGACCGTCATGGTGATCTTTCGAGCCGCCGGGTCGATTCCTTCCAGCCGCAGCACCAGATTGAGGCCGACACGCATTCCGTCCAACCCCTTGACCATCTCGGGATCCACATGGTTCGCTCGAACCACCACGGCTTCGGTTTCCAAAACCACGGAATCCACCGTGAATTCCTTGGACGTTGCCGATAGCTTCTTTTCCATGGACAACCAGGCGGCGTAGGACGCATCGCCTTTGACGGCGATGTGCCACGTTCCGCTCGGAAGCGCCGAAGCCGGCCCGGAAGGCTCTGAGGGCTGGGACGACTGGTGGGCTTGGGGCACTTGGGTCGCTTGGGGCAGCGAAGGGGCCAAAGCGCGTGAAAGGGCCGTATCCACCCTGGAAACCGCCACGGCAGCCAGCGTGATGAGCCCTTCGCTGAGCTCGGCATCCGCTGCGGCCACACGGTCCTCCGAAACGCCCAGGACTCTCCCCGAGGCCGCTTCCACCACCTTCAGCCGAAGTTCCAAAGCGTTTCCGACGCGCCGCGCGGTTCCGAAAACCACGTGAGACCGCCCCTGCCGGCGCGCCTGGTCCAGGAGCTGCCTTTGACTTTCCTCATCCCACGGCGGCGCTTTCAGAATCGCCGAAGCCGAAAGCGGGTCCACACGCCACGCATAGTCCGAGGCTTCCTGCACGACCCATTCGCCCAGGCTGCCTTGACCCGATCCATTGTCTGCGGCGCCAAGACGCCAGGACCCGTCCCAGTTTTCAGCCACAGCCCATAACACCCGCTTCGCGGAAGCGGCTTCCGCCGCCTCACGGCCCGAGGAGGGCTGGGCTTTGGGGGCGGATTCCGGCTGTGGCTCCTCTTTCGGGGCCGACTCCGTAGGCCTCGGCTCCGATAGAGCCTGTTCCTGAGAAGCCGCACCGGCCGCCACCAGGCCCAGCTTTTTCGCATCGGAGCGCAGAGCCCCCATGGCCACGTCCACCGCCCCCTGGATTCGGTACAGATCCCCGTCTACATATTCCCCCAGGATCTTGAAGCTTTTAGCGTATCGTTCCGATTGGGCAAGAATGTCTTTTCGAATTTCCTTATTCTTCTGAGCCAGCACCTGTCCGGGAACGAACGTGCCCAAAGCCTGCAAAACCGCTTGGCGCAGGAGATCTTCCAGGGCTTGGGATCGGCTTTGAGCCCGGTTGGCCGCCTGAAGAGGGGCGGCCCCTTGGGCCACAAAGGTCTGCAACGCCCCTTGGGTGGCGTTCCCCTTAACTGTTCCCAAAAGGCAAAAAACCGTGCAGACCACGATGAAAGCGCATTGTGCGCCGTAGCGTCGTCTCATGGATCCGTCACCCCGAAGACGGCCGAGGAGCGATGTTCATCGCACCGGGCCTGTGGCCAAAATCCCTGGGGATGGAGGCTTCCTGCCGCTCGAGTGTCCTCGAAAGCCTCCATGGGCCAGACAATCCCTTTCCTTCGCCTCGATTTCATTGCTATCATAAGCTTCACCGCAAAACAAAGCCGAAAGTGGAAGGATATTCGTCCCATGGATGCGGATCGGTGCAGAATCGTTCAGGTGTGGATCCATCCGCGCAGCATTCACCTGCTCACATCCATCATCGAAGCCTACGAAGGGCTGGGCGTCGTGAGCACCGACGACCCTCACCTGGCCCAGGTGCGTATCGCCGTCGCCCCGGGCTGCGAAGCGGACCTGATGGATATTCTTCGCGGCGAACAGCACCGCTTGGGGATTCGATTCTTCCAAGAGAACGGCCCCTTGCAATAAGGGCGCCGTTCGTCTAAGAGGAAAAGGGACGAACGATCCAAAATACTGGCGGAAAAACCACGGTGAGACAACGCCCAACGATGCGAGGCGACAGCCGATGACCGACGAATCCTTTCCTCCCCTGGGCGCCGGGTCGGACGATCCCGGGCGGCCCCAATCGTACCCCGGAGAAGCCCGAACGTATCAGGAAGGCGAGCTTATCCTTGCCGAAAACGATCCGGTCAACGCCTTCTACGTCATTCTCTCGGGACAAGTGCGTCTTCTGCGAGGGGACCGAAAGATCCGGGTGCTCGGAGAAAAGGACGTATTCGGCTTGGAAGCCATGGTTTTCAAGAAAAGATCGCCTTTTACGGCCAGAGCGGCCACGCCGTGCCGCGTCATGGTCTACGACACCGAAGCCTTTGATGACTTCTTGTACGCGCGGCCCAGAGCCTTTCGAGAATTGGTGCTGTCCCTGCTTCGGCAACTGACCGATGCGGCCCTTGCCGCCAATGGGGAAGAGGCTTTTGTCCTTTCCAGCGACGTGGAAGTGCGCCATTACCGGGACGGCGAAATCGTCATCAGGGAAGGCGAGGAAAGCCAGGAGTTTTACCGGCTCGTCTCCACCGATGCCGGCCTTCGTGTGACGCTCAAAGGAGTGGAAATCGGCCGCATTGATCGGCCTGGGGATTTCTTCGGCGAAATGGCCTGCCTCCTCAAGGCGCCTCGGCAAGCCACGGTGAGCAGCATGGGCGAAAGCCTGGTCCAAGTCTTTCGCCCGCAGCGTCTGGAACAGATTGTTTCCGAAAACCCTCAGTTGGCCATGAAGCTCATCGGCACGCTCGCCCGACGTCTTTCCTTGGCTAACATTCGATTGAGTGAAAAGGACATCAGGTCGAAAGAATGGAAGGACTTGGTCTAGCTCCGGCAGCCCGCCCCTTGGGACTTTTCGTGCACACCTTTGGCTGCCAGATGAACGAATACGACTCCCTGCGCGTGCAGCGCCTGCTCGCCCAAGATGGCTATGCCCTTTGCCTGGATCCGTCGGACGCGGACGTCATTTTCATCAACACGTGTTCCGTGCGTGAAAAAGCTGAACAAAAGGTCTATTCCCTTCTGGGGCGTCTTCGCCGCCTCAAGCAGAGGAAACCGTCCCTGGTCATCGTCGTCGGCGGTTGCGTGGCCCAGCAGCTGGGTTCCGCTCTGCTGGAAAGGTTCCCCTACGTGGACCTCGTTGTGGGCACCCGCGCCTTGGGATCCCTGCCCCGCCTGGTGCAGGCCGCGCGCCGCGGCGCCTTAAGAACCGCGCATCTGCCGGAACACGACGAAGAAGGATGGCGGGAACTGTTCGGGCAAACCGAGGCGTGGCGGACGGACATCGTCGCGCCGGTCACCGTCATGCAAGGCTGCGACAATTTCTGCACCTACTGCATCGTGCCCTACGTGCGAGGCCGGGAAAGAAGTCGCCCGGTTCGGGAGATTCTTCAGGAAGTACAGCTCCTTGTGGAAAAGGGGGCGAAAGAGGTCCTTCTTTTGGGACAAAACGTCAACAGCTACGGCAAAGGTCTGGAAGAAAAACAGCGTTTTTCGGATCTGCTTCGCCTGATCGCTCGGGAAACCGACGTGGCCCGCATTCGGTTCACCACGTCCCACCCCAAAGATCTGACCGACGATCTGATCCAATGTTTTGTGGACATTCCTCAGCTGTGCCCCCACATTCATCTGCCCTTTCAAGCCGGTTCCGACCGGGTTCTGGAAAGGATGAACCGGCGCTACACGGCCCGCGACTATCGACGCACCGTGGACCTGCTGCGTTCGGCCTGTCCCGAAATCGCCGTGTCCGCCGATGTCATGGTGGGCTTTCCCGGCGAAACCGAAGAGGATTTTCAAGCCACGTTGGACCTCATGCGAACCGTTCGCTTCGATACGCTCTTTTCCTTCCGCTACTCAGATCGACCCTACACCGCCGCACGCCTTTTTCCCGACAAGGTCAGTGATGAGGTCAAGGCACGGCGGCTGACCGAGCTGCAGAGCCTGCAGGCATGTATCACTTTGGAAAAGAACCGGGAGGAAGTGGGGCGCATTCGCCGCGTTTTGGTGGAATCGGAAAGCAAGGCCGGAGACGGCCAGATGAGCGGGCGCACTCCCCAAAACCGCATCGTCAATTTTTCCGGCTCCGCGGCATTGAAAGGGCGCATCGTATCGGTGAAAATCACCGAAGCCTACGCGCACTCGCTCAAAGGGCGGTTGGCGGTCGGGGAATGTTCGCAGGCAGAGGCTGGGCCGTCGGCGAATCGGCGTCCCGCGGACGGCGACCCAGACGGTCAAGGGCCGTGAACCTCGGCACGGGCCGAAAGACCCCGCGGTTTGGCCCGCGCTTTTTCGCCCATGTCAAGGAGATCCCATGTATCGATTAATGAAGGTCGCCGGTTTGGTCATGGACCCGCAGACCAACACCCCCATCGTCATTTTGAACGACCCGGATGGGGACGACCACCTGCCCATTTGGATCGGACTGCTGGAAGCCACCTCCATCGCCACGGAACTGGAAAAGATCAAGTTCCCCCGCCCTATGACCCACGACCTGGTCAAGAACCTTCTGGATCACCTCCATGTGCAGGTGGAAAAGATCGAAGTCTGCGACCTCAAAGAAAACACCTATTACGCCTTGATCTACCTCAGGACGGAACTCGGCGTGAGCCCCATCGATTCCAGGCCGAGCGATGCCATTGCCATTGCGTTACGCACCAACGCGCCCATCTACGTGAAGGAAGACGTGCTCAAGCGTTCCCAGAAGGTCGCCGAAAAGGAAACACACCCCGTCTTCCGCCAGGAAGACAAGGAAAACCTGGAAGAACTGCTGGAAAAACTCGACCCTGAAGATTTCGGCAAGTACAAGATGTGAGAGCCTTATGCCGCTGATGGACGTGGCCGCCCTAGGCGAGCTCATTCAGGTCGCGCGCGGGCGGAAACCTGCGGAATTGTGTCTTCGAAACGTGCGGATCGTCAACGTGTGCACGGGGACCGTTGAGCCGGGGCATCTGGCGGTCCATGGAGGTCGCCTCGCGGGCTGGGGAAACTACAGGGGCCGTTACGAAATGGATCTCCACGGGGCTTTTGTGGCTCCCGGCTTTATCGACGGCCACCTTCACCTGGAAAGCACGCTGCTCAGCCCCGCGGAATTCGCCAAAGCCGTTTTGCCTCACGGGACCACGGCCGTGGTGCTGGACCCTCACGAAATCGCCAACGTTTTGGGTCTTTCAGGGGTTCTGGCTTTGATTCAGGCTTCCGAAGGCCTGCCCGTGGATTTTTTCTTCATGCTTCCCAGCTGCGTTCCGGCTTCGCCCCTGGATCCCGCCGGAGCGGTCCTGCGGGGCGCCGATCTCCATACGCTCCGCGGCCATCCCCGGGTGCTCGGTTTGGCGGAAATGATGAACTTTCCCGGCGTGCTTCGCGCCGATGCCGACGTGTTGGAAAAAATCGTCCTCTTTCAGGACACAATTCGAGACGGGCACTGCCCGAAGCTTTCCGGGGAGGATCTCAACGCGTATCTTTCCTGCGGTATTTCTTCCGATCATGAGACGACCTCGCTGGAGGAAGCCGTGGAAAAGCTTTCCAAAGGTATGACCCTCATGATTCGGGAAGGAAGCCAATCCAAGGACCTGGCCGCCCTTCTCGGCGCCGTGACGGACGCCACCTGGCCACGCTGCCTGTTCGTTTCCGACGACCGCCACCCCACGGATCTCCTTCGCCACGGCCACATGGACAGCGTGGTCAACCGAGCAACGGCTTTGGGCATGAATCCCGTGCGCGCGATCACTCTGGCGTCCTGGACTCCGGCCCAGGCCTTCGGCCTTCGGGGTCGAGGCGCCGTCGCTCCGGGCTATGCGGCGGATTTTTCCGTGAGCCCCACCTTGTCCCCCTGGAAACCGACCATGGTTTTCAAAAACGGCCGGTGCGTCGTGCAGGACGGGGTCCTCACCGAGTCCGAAGACTTTGCCCGGGAAACGATTCTGGAAAGCCTGCCCAGTCCCATGGCTGTGACCCGCGTGGATCCCGAAGCCCTTCGGGTTCCCGCCCGAGGACGTCGCGTGCGGGTGATCGGGGTGCGCGAAGGCAGCCTCCTGACCGACCATTTGGTCCTTCCGGCTTTGATTCGGAATGAAGCCGCCGTCTGCGATCCCGAACGCGATCTTTTGAAGATCGTCGTCTTCAACCGCTACGATTCCGGTGAGGACGCCGGTGGCCCGGCAGTAGGTTTCGTTCGGGGATTCGGCCTTCGAAAAGGGGCTTTGGCCAGTACGGTGGCACACGATTCCCACCATCTGATCGCTGTCGGAGCGGACGATGACGCCATCGCCCACGCCGTTCGAGCGGTCGTGGCCAGTCGGGGCGGCATGAGCGTCGCTTCGTCCCAGGGGGTGATCGCCCATATGCCCTTGCCCGTCGCCGGCCTCATGAGCCTGAAGCCACTGAAAGAGGTGTGCCGCGCCTTGGAAGAAGTAACCGACGCCGCCCGCGCTCTCGGCTCTCCCCTGAAACACCCCTTCATGGCCCTGTCCTTTCTGGCTTTGCCGGTCATCCCCGCCCTCAAGATGACCTCGCGTGGCCTAGTGGATGTGGAGCGGTTCGAAATCGTTTCCCTTTTCGTGTGAGCGGAGGAAACAGCGGGCAAAGGATCTTGAAACCGGTTGCTTCGAGCCTTACGGTTCTGCTATGAAAACGCAGATTCGCGGAAAAACGCGCAGGGAAATTTCGCCAATGGACCGAAAG
>Ga0209227_1001486_pt1 | contig 18070 bp, 18 predicted proteins | sample YNPBryantNP2012_FD_185815 | JGI IMG/M metagenome (GOLD analysis project Ga0209227, IMG submission 185815) | Anoxygenic and chlorotrophic microbial mat microbial communities from Yellowstone National Park, USA - YNP Bryant NP 2012 (SPAdes)... ...
GGAGCCGCCCCCGCGATACTCTTTTTGGGTGTGCGCGGCGGCAAAGCCGCCGCGCACACCCAAAAACTGGGGTTTGGGGCAACGCCCCAAGGACTTTGCACTAGCCCTGAGAGGGCCTATGGGCGTCTTGACAGCGCGCGAAGGAATTGCTAAACTATGGTTTAGGTCTGGCTCAAAATAAGATGAGGTATAGTAGTATCATGAATAAGGGAATCATTCAGCGGCTGTCCCCTGCGCTCGAAGCTGGTCTCAAGGCGATCGACTTTTGACAAGGATGGTCCCGTATGCGTCTCCGCGCCCCTGCCGCCCTGCTGCTTGCGCTGGTGCTGCTCGCCGCCTGTGCTCAGCAGACGCCCGCCGCCCAACCGACCGCGCCTGCCGTCGAGGCCCCGGCCGCCAGCGACGCCGCTGCCAGGCCCCTCGCCGGGCCGCTCAACGTCGTGGTGACGACCCAGCAGATTGCCGATGCCGTCGCGAATATCGCCCAGGATAAGGTCGCCCTGATGTCGCTCCTCGGCCCGGGGATCGACCCGCACACCTATGTCCCCACTGAAGGCGACATCCAGACCCTCCAGAACGCGGATGTGATCTTCTACAACGGCCTGATGCTCGAGGCCCGGATGACCCGCATCCTGGAACAGATCGGCCAGCGCGGCGATGCGCGGGTCGTTGCGCTCGGCGACCAGCTCGACCCGCTTACCCTGCTGAACTGGGAGCCAGAGGCCGGTCTACCCTATGATCCGCACATCTGGAACGATGTGCGGCTCTGGACGCGTGTCACCTACACGATCCGCGACACGCTGATGGAGATGGATCCGGCCAATGCCGCGACCTACGAGGCCAATACCACCAGCTACGCCGCCCAGTTGGAGGCGTTGCACACCTACACGCTCGAGCAGGTGGCCCGCATCCCGCAGGAGCGCCGCGTGCTGGTCACTGCCCACGATGCCTTCAACTACTACGGACGGGCCTATGGCCTTCAGGTCGAGGCCGTCCAGGGCATCAGCACCGAAAGCGAGGCCAGCGCGGCCGACATTCAGGCCCTGGTCGACATCATTATCAGCCGCCGGGTGCCCGCGATCTTCGTCGAGAGCACGATCTCGCCGCGCACCATCGAGGCGGTTCAGGCAGCGGTGCGCGCTCGTGGTCAGGAGGTCCGCATCGGTGGCGAGCTGTTCTCCGACGCCATGGGCGCGGCTGGCACCCCCGAAGGCACCTACATCGGGATGATGCGCCACAACATCGACACCATCGTGGCAGCACTCACACAGTAAAGCGCTCATTCGATGCACAATGCAGGTGTGGGCGACAGTGCCGCCGGCACCTGCGCGAAAGGGATGAGGTATGCGAGCAGCAATCGAGGTCACGGATCTGACTGTCGCCTATCGTGACACACCGGTGCTCTGGGATGTCGACATGAGCGTGCCGCGCGGCGTACTGATGGCCATCGTTGGCCCGAACGGCGCGGGCAAAACGACCCTGATCAAAGCCATACTCGGCCTGGTGCGGGTCGCCGCGGGCCAGACGCTGATCGAGGGCAAGCCTTACGCTGAGCAGCGCCGGCTGGTTGGCTATGTTCCCCAGCGTGGCAGCGTCGACTGGGATTTCCCTACTAGCGTGCTCGACGTGGTGATGATGGGCCGCTACGGCACTCTGGGCTGGTTGCGCCGCCCCGGCAAGCGCGAACGCGATCTGGCGCTGGAGGCGCTCCAGAAAGTCCAGATGCAAGACTTCGCCCATCGCCAGATCAGCCAGCTCTCCGGCGGCCAGCAGCAGCGCGTCTTCCTGGCCCGCGCCCTGGTGCAGGATGCCCAGATCTATTTTATGGACGAGCCGTTCGTCGGTGTCGACGCTGTCACCGAGCGGGCGATCGTGACCTTGCTGCAAGATCTCCGCGCCGCCGGCAAGACGGTCGTGGTGGTGCATCACGACTTGCAGACAGTGCCGGAGTATTTCGACTGGGTGACGCTGCTGAACGTGCGCAAGATCGCCGGTGGCCCGGTAGCCGAGGTCTTCACTGAAGAGAACCTGCGCGCCGCCTATGGCGGCCGGATTGCGTTTCTGGGTGGCGGCAACGGCAATGGTGGATCGCGCGGCGCGGATGTGCCTGAGCGGGCGATTCATTGCTCAATATCCATCAGCCATCCATGAGGCTCGGAGGCTCGCGCCGCACACCGACGGGATGAACATCCTTCCTGGGAGGGCTGCGCCCCTCCCAACCCTCCCGCGGGTGGGGGCATGGGGAAACCCGGTTTCCCCATCCCCCTGCGTGAGAGCCAGGCCCTCCCGCGGGCAGGGGCGATGGGGAAACCCGGTTTCTCCATGCCCCTGCGTGAGGGCCAGGCCCTCCCGCGGGCGGGGGTGTGGGGGAACCTGGTTCCCCCATGGTCACGTTAGCCCCACGGCACACGGGCGAAGACCGAATGTCTATGCTTCATCTTCATACTATGGTTATGGATCTCTTCACCGACTACACCCTGCGCTCGATCGCGCTGGGCGCCGCGGCCCTGGGCGTCGTCAGCGGCATTCTGGGCTGCTTCGCGGTGTTGCGGCGCCAGGCGCTGCTCGGCGATGCGATGTCGCACGCGGCGTTACCCGGTGTCGTGCTGGCGTTTATGCTCACCGGCTCGCGGGCGCCACTCGCGCTCGCGCTCGGCGCCGCCATCGCCGGCTGGCTGGGCGCGCTGGCTGTCCTGACGATCGCGCGCATGAGCCGGATCAAAGAGGATAGCGCCTTCGGCATCGTGCTCTCGGTCTTCTTCGCCTTCGGTATGGTACTGCTGACGATCCTGCAGCGCAGCGGGCAGGGCGGGCAGGCCGGACTCGACAAGTACCTGTTCGGCCAGGCCGCGGCCCTGGTCACTTCCGACGTGATCACGATCGTCGCCCTCGGCACGATCGTGCTGACGCTGCTGGTCTTGTTTTGGAAGGAGTTCAAGCTGCTCAGCTTCGACCCCGACTATGCCGCCAGCCTGGGCTATCCGGTGCGCGCCCTCGATATGCTGCTCACCTCGCTGATGGTGCTGGCAATCGTGATCGGGCTGCAACTGGTCGGCGTGGTGCTGATGAGCGCGATGCTGGTGGCCCCTGCGGTGGCGGCGCGCCAGTGGACCAACCGCCTCGGCGTGATGGCGCTGCTGGCCGGCGGCTTCGGCGCATTGGCCGGCGTGACCGGCGCGGTCATAAGCGCCACCGGTCGCGGTCTCTCCACCGGGCCGGTAATCGTCGTCTGCATTAGCGTGGTGGTGCTGGTCTCACTGCTGATTGCGCCTGGACGCGGCCTGCTCTGGGAGTGGCGGCAACATCGGGCCAATCGCCGGCGCTTCGCAACCACTGAGTGATGAGAGATGGGCGATCTATGACCGGCAAGGGTCACGCATCACCTGTCACTGACACGACGCACGCGATGGAGGGATGCGGGGAAGCGAGCCTCCCCGCATCCCCCCGTTCCCGCCCGCGGCAGCCAGGCGGCCTGGCGAAACACCCACGACGCTCCCGCCGCGGGCGGGCAACAACCGGTTCGTGGAGGGCCGCAGGCCCTCCACCCCTCCCCGCCGGAAGGCAACCGCGTAACTGCTGTCAGTGAGGAAAACGATGAGCTTCCAGGCTGAAATTCAACTCCTCGCCGTTCTCGTCGCCGCCGCCTGTGCGCTGCCGGGCGTGTTCCTGGTGCTCCGGCGCACGGCGATGGTCAGCGACGCGATCAGCCATACGATCTTGTTCGGGATCGTCATCGGCTTTCTTATCGTGCGCGATCTGGAGTCGCCACTTCTGATGATCGGCGCCACCCTCACCGGCGTTCTGACGGTCTGGCTGGTCGAATTGCTCACCCGCACCGGGCGGGTCAAAGAAGACGCCGCGATCGGTCTGGTCTTCCCGCTGCTGTTCAGTCTGGCGGTGATCCTGATCTCGCGCTTCGCCGGCAACGCCCACCTCGACAACGATGCGGTGCTGCTGGGCGAGATCGGCTTTGCCCCGTTCGATCGGCTCACGCTCCTGGGCCTCGATCTACCGCGTGGCGTCTGGGTCATGGGTGGCATTTTGCTGGTCAACCTGCTCTTCATCGTCCTCTTCTACAAAGAACTCAAGCTGACCACCTTCGATCCGGGGTTGGCAGCGGCGCTGGGCTTTGCGCCCGCCGCGCTGCACTACGCCTTGATGACGCTGGTCTCCCTCACCGCCGTCGGCGCCTTCGATGCCGTCGGCGCCATCCTGGTGATCGCGCTGATGATCGGCCCCCCCGCGGCGGCCTACCTGCTAACCGACCGCCTGCCGACGTTGCTTGCTCTGAGCGTGTTGATCGGCGCAGTCAGCGCGCTTGCCGGCTACTGGACGGCCCGCGTCTTCGACACGACCATCTCAGGCGCGATGGCGACCATGGTCGGGATCAGCTTTAGCCTGGCCTTCCTGTTTGCGCCACACCGCGGGGTGGTCGCCGTGCTGCGCCAGCGCGCGCGCCAGCGCCGGAACTTCGCCCAGGAGATGCTGGCCGCCCACCTGCCGCGCCACGAGGGTCGGGCCAGGGCCGCCGAAGAGGATCGCCTGGCGACCTGAGCGAACCTCTACGCTGGAACGCCGAGCTTTGCTGATGCCGTCGCGCGCCGGGCCGATCCGGGACATGACGGGAAAGCGTACGTGTTCACACCTGGGGTAACACCCGCACGTGGGAGCGCGGGCGTCCCGCCCGCGTCACGTCTCCGCGGGCAAGCTGCCCGCGTTCCCGGGAGAAATGTGAACACGTATGGGAAATCCCCCGCTTGACAGCCATGATGAGATAATCTATCATTAACTGGTATTACCTGGTCACCCCCTGGCAGGGAGGTAAGGGGAGCAGGCCCGTGTCGCTCCACGCTCGTTCCCCGCCCGGGGTAGCCCGGCGAACCGCCGTCGCCGCCCCCGCCAGGGGCAAGGAACCGGCGCCTGTGAGGTGGCCTGGCTTGCTGGTCAGTCGTCCATACAGCTCCGCCGCACACCGACGGCATGAACATAGGTTGTTCCGGGGAGGGCGCCCTCCCACGGGGCGAAAGTATAGGGAAACCCGGTTTCCCCATCCCCCCGCCTGAGGGCGTAGTGCCCCCAAATCCTCCCGCGGGCGGGGGTGTGGGGAAACCGGGTTTCCCCACACCCCTTCTCCGAGGGACTATGTTCATGTCAGGTTTGTTGTTTAATTGATATATTATATCATCTATGGCGCAATCCCCTTCCCCCTCCCGCCGGCTGCCGGTTACGGTCCTCTCCGGCTTCCTCGGCTCGGGCAAAACGACCCTGCTCAACCACGTCCTGGCCAATCGCGAGGGCAGGCGCGTGGCTGTGATCGTCAACGACATGAGCGAGATCAACATTGACGTGCAGTTGGTGCGCAGCGGCGGCGCGGCCCTGCGGCGCACCGAGGAGCGCCTGGTCGAGATGACCAATGGCTGTATCTGCTGTACGCTGCGCGAGGATCTTCTCGTGGAGGTGGCCCGTCTCGCCCGCGAGGGACGCTTCGATTACTTGCTGATCGAGTCCACCGGCGTCTCCGAACCGCTTCCCGTTGCCGAGACCTTTACCTTTGCCGGACCCGATGGGGTATGCCTGGGCGATCTGGCTCGCCTCGATACCATGGTTACCGTGGTAGATGCCTTCAATTTCCTGCGCGATTTCGGCTCCCTCGATGAGTTGCGCGATCGCGACCTGGCGGTGAGCGAAGAAGATGAGCGCACGGTGGTGGATTTGCTGGTTGATCAGATTGAATTTGCGGATGTGCTGGTTCTTAATAAAATCGATCTGGTTGAACCTGCTGATGCGGATCGCATTGAGGCATTGCTGCGCAAGCTCAACCCCGAGGCAGCGCTTGTGCGCGCCAGTTTTGGCCGTGTGCCCCTCGCTACCATCCTTGATACCGGCCGTTTCGATTTTGAGCGTGCCGCGCAGGCGCCGGGATGGTTGAAGGAACTGCGTGGTGAACATGTTCCCGAAACCGAGGAGTACGGGATCTCCAGTTTCGTGTACCGGGCGCGGCGCCCCTTCCACCCGCAACGATTCTGGGAGCTGATCCACGAGGAGTGGCCGGGGGTATTGCGCTCCAAAGGGCTGTTCTGGCTGGCGACGCGGATGGATTACAACGGCGTCTGGTCACAGGCGGGCGGCGTCTGCCGGGTCGAGCCGGGCGGGCGCTGGTGGGCCTCTCTGCCCGATGATGCCGTGCCCGATGACCCGGCGGAGGAGGCTCTGCTCGCCAGCCTCTGGCATCCCGATTGGGGCGATCGACGCCAGGAAATCGTGCTGATCGGTCAGGACATGGATGAAGCCGACCTGCGCGCCCGGTTCGACGCCTGTCTGCTCACCGATGCCGAACTGGCCCTCGGCCCCGAGGGCTGGACGACCTTTCCCGATCCTTTCAGCAACTGGGATAGCTTGACCGACGACGATCGCGTGGATGAAGTTCTGGATTGATCCCGCCCTGCCAGCATGCCGTGGAGTCTGCCGATGAGCTACGCCGACAAGGAGATCCCCTGCCGTGAGTGTGGGGGCCGCTTTCTGTTCACTGCCGGGGAGCAGGAGTTTTATGCCAGCAAAGGGTTCATCAATGAGCCGACCCGCTGTCCGGCCCAGCGGCGGGCCAGAAAGCAAGGCGCCGCGCTGCCCGAAGGCCCCTGTCCTCACGATGTAAGCGGCATGGGCCGCCTGCCCACCGGCGGAAGCGCCAGGGAGAACGGCGGCGCCACCGCCGCGCGCAACGGCGCGCCGCGCCGCGAACGCGCGCCTTACGCCGGTCCGTTGCCCGATGGGCCGGTGGCCGCCCGTGTGCTGCGCATCGATCCGGCGGGAAGGTTCCTCTTCGTCCGCGTCGAGCAGGCGGGCTTCGATGTCTATGTGCACCACAGTCTGTTCCGCGACGCCGGGGTGCGTGAAGGCGATCGCGTGATGGTCCTGGTCGAAGACTCGGAACGCGGCCCGCGCGCCCGTTCGCTATGGGTTGATTAAGCCCTGCGACCGCGCCCCGCCAACGGGGACGGAACCGTGTCTTCTCCTCATATTCCGTGATGCAGTCACCCTGGAAAGGATCCTCAGACGATGAAGGTCGCCTACATATTCGCCACATCCGGCCATACGGCCAGTTACAAGCTCGGCAACATGATTCTGCCCCAGTTGGAGGAACAGCGCCATGGCGCGCAAGTCGTGGGCATGTTTTTCTTCGATGACAACACCTACCTGCTGCGCGCTGGCGACCCGATGGGTGAACGGTTGGCGAAGGTGGCCGCCGAGCAGGGCATATTGCTGATGATGTGCGACCAGTGCGCCCTTGAGCGCGGGCTGGCCGCCGGTGAACCGGGCAATTGCCGGGTGACCGGAACGGTGCCAGGCGTCCAGGTAGGGTGTTTTCCCGATCTGTATGCCGCCCTGGCCCCCAATCCGCCTGATCAGGTCATTACGTTGTGAACCGGAGTGTTTCCATGGCCAGACGCTGCGATCTGACCGGCCGAAAGCCCTCGTACGGGCATAACGTCTCATTTTCCAAGCGCCGCACCAACCGGCGCTGGGAACCCAATCTCCATTACCACCGCATCTGGGTGGCCGAGGAGCAACGCTTCGTGCGGCTCCGGCTCTCCGCGGCCGCCTTGCGCGAGATCGAGAAGAAGGGTTTGCAGGCCGCGCTGCGCGATCGCGGCCTGACGCTGAAAGACGTGGAGGCCCGGCGGTGATCGACTGGCTGATCATCGGCGGCGGGATCCACGGCGTGCATCTGGCCTGCGTGCTGCTGGGCAAGGCCGGCGTCGCGCCGGAGCGCCTGCGCATCCTCGATCCGCACGAGCGCTTGCTGGCGCGCTGGGAAACCTGCACGGCAGCCACGGGAATGGCCTTTCTGCGCTCGACGGCGGTGCACCACGTGGCCCTCGACCCCCACGATCTCTGGAACTATGCCAGGCGCCATGGCGTTGGCGAACATGCCTTCCTCGGACGTTACCAGCGCCCCGCCCTCGACCTGTTCTGCGACCACGCGCGGGCGCAGATCACCGCCTTCGGCCTCGACCGGCTGCACGTGCGCGGGAGAGCCGGCGCTCTGCAACGAACCGCGACGGGGTGGGCCGTCGAGAGCGACCAGGGACGCCTGGAGGCGCGGCGCATACTGCTGGCTATCAGCGTGAGCGAGCAGCCGCGCTGGCCGGCCTGGGCCGCGACGCTCCGCGCCGCGGGCGGGCCGGTGTGGCATCTCTACGAAGCCGGCTTTCAGCGTGAATGCCTGCCTCAGGCGGTCTCGCTGGCCGTCATTGGCGGCGGCATCAGCGCAGCGCAGGTTGCCCTCGCCCTGGCGCGCGACACGCCCGGTCGCGTAACCCTGCTGATGCGCCATCCCCTGCGCATCGCCGATTTCGACAGCCCCCCGGGCTGGCTCGGCCCCAAGGAGTTGCGCGGCTTCCTGGCCGAACCGAACCTGGAGCGCCGCCGGGCCATGATTGCCGGCGCGCGCCAGCCGGGGAGCGTCCCCGACGATGTGGCGCGCGCCCTCCGGCGAGCCGAACAAGAGGGGGTGCTCCAGGTCCGGCGCGACCAGGTGCAGAACGCCCGCCTGCGCGCCGATGGCGCCGTGGATCTGGAACTCGCCGGGGATGGCCTGCAGGCCGACGGCGTGCTCCTGGCGACCGGCTTCGAGCAGCATCGCCCCGGCGGCGCCTGGCTGGATGCCGCCATCGCCACCTATGCCCTGCCTCTGGCGCCGTGCGGCTACCCGCGGGTGGACCGGACGCTCCGCTGGGCCCCCGGATTGTACGTGACCGGAGCGCTGGCGGAGTTGGAACTGGGGCCCGCGGCGCGCAACATCGCCGGCGCGCGCCACGCCGGGGAGCGCCTGGTCACGGCGGCGGCGCTGTGAGGCGTGTGGGGCGCCCTTGCGGTTTCGAGGGAACTGATGTGAAAATAGGCTCTCGAAGAGGGGTGTGGGGAAACCGGGTTTCCCCACGCCCCCGCCCCGCAGGGGGATGGGGCAAACGGGTTTCCCCATGCCCCCACCCGCGGGAGGGTTTGGGAGGGCGCAGCCCTCCCAGGAACAACCTTTTTTCATTGCGGCGTTGTGCGGCGCAGCCGCATAGACGGCTGATGTGAACATAGGCCGGGAGCGCGGGCAAGATGCCCGCGCTCCCAGGAGAAATGTGAAAACGTACTTCCTCCCCAACGATTATTCGCGCCAACAAAAGTGTGATATAATCCCGCCACTATATCCGCTCACCACGAGGGTGCGCTATGAGCCGGGCGCGAGGGATAGCATCCGAGAGCATCCATGCGCGTATCGTGGCGCTGCTGTTGTTCTGGAGCATCCTCACGCTTGCCGTCTTGAACCCGCTGCTGTGCCTGATGCACTGCGCAATGACCCGCCAGCACCCTGCCTTGTCCACGGAACAACAACACTTCCTCTGCGACCTCGGAGACCGCGACGCGAAGGGCTGGCCCGGCGCCTTCAGCGCTGTCTGGAGCGGCCCCCGGGCGGTCTACGAAGCGTTGCCGCTCTCCCCTGACGGCCTTGTTGTCATCGTGGCGCTGGTGATGATCCTCCTCGCCGCGCCCCTCAACATCCGCCAGCACCTTCCTCTGCTTGATCGGCCTCCGCCTAAAGCTCTTCCTGCCCTCTAAGGTGACCACGGGGAAACCGGGTTTCCCCAGACCCCCGCCCGCGGGAGCGTCTGACCCTCAAGCAGGGGTCTGGGGAAACCCGGTTTCCCCAGACCCCCATCCGCGGGAGGGTTTGGGAGGGCGCAGCCCTCCAAAGAAGAACCTGTGTTCATCTTGTTCGTGTGCGGCGGAGCCGCATGGACGGCTGAGATGAACATAACGCCCCCGCCACGCAGGGGAATGGGGAAACCCGGTTTCCCCATCCCTCCGCCCGCGGGAGGGTTTGGGAGGGCGCAGCCCTCCCAGGAACAACCGTATGTTCATCGCGGCGTTGTGCGCCATGCGCATGACCGTCTCACGTGAACATAGGCTGCTGGAGCAGGGGTGTGGGGAAACCAGGTTTCCCCACGCCCCCGCCCGCGGGCGGGCCTGGCCCTCAAGCAGGGGATGGGCAAACCGGGTTTCCCCATCCCCTCACCCGGTGGGCAGGTCTGGAAGAGCTGCGCCCTCCCAGAAACAACCTTTTCCGCTGGGGTGCGGCGTAGCCGCCTGGACGGACGACATGCAATATAAACACGGAGGAAGAGCAATGCTCAGGAATACACGCCATGCAACGTTCGATCGTGCTGGAGACGGACGCCGGATTGGAGAAGCGCCCTTCCGGCGCCTGGCGCTGGCGCTGGCGCTGGGGTTGGTAAGTCTGGGCCTGCTGGCGGCCTGTGGCGATCAGAGTGGAGCAGGCGCCACCGGTCAGGCCACGGTTGCGCCCACCACGGCGCCTACGGCCACCAGGGCGCCAACCACCGCGCCGCCCACCAGGGTCAGGCCTGGCGCGCAGGTTCCCACTCCCGAGCCGTTGACCGCCGAGGAGATCGGCCCGCCCGAGACCACCGGCGACGCGACGGCCGGCGCCGCGCTCTTCGCCAGCCTGCCTCCTGAAGCGCTCGCCGCCGGGGCGGTGACGTGCGCTTCGTGCCACCACGTCGAGCCGGGCAGCGGCACCCTGGTCGGCCCCAGCCTCAGCGGCGTGGCGGCACGAGCGGCCACCCGCGATCCGAACCTCACCGCGGCCCAGTACCTGCGCGTCTCGATCACCCATCCGAATAACTACATCGTCGAGGGCTTCAACGCGGGGGCCATGCCCGCAACCTTCAAAGACGCCCTCACGCCCGAGCAGATCGAGGATCTGATCGCCTATATGCTGAGTTTGCCGTAGGACCAATGGCAGCATGTCCATCGCGGCCAGGGTTACGGGGGCCTGCGGCCCCTTCCGGCGCGGCGAAGCCGCGCCGCGAAAAAGGTTCGGAGGGGCGACCAGCCCCTCCGAACCTTCCCCACAAGGGGTATCGCCCTGTGCGTTTCTTTATCCCCCTGCCGCGCCGCGTGTGCGCAGCGTGTGGATCAGCCAGGCCGCGCCAAAGAACGCCGTGCAGGTCAGCACAATCGCCGCCCCCGAGGCGACATCGGCGTAGTACGAGGCGTAGAGCCCGATCAATGAGGAGCCAGTGGCGATCAGCGCCGCCAGCCCCATCATCCGCGGCAGGCGATTGGTCAGCAGTGCCGCCGCCGCCGCCGGGGTCACCAGCATCGCCGAAGTAAGGATCACGCCGACAATCTGGATGCACGCCACCACGGTGAAGGCTAGCAGGATCAGCAGCACCATGCGCATCCGATCCGCGCTCAAGCCGATCACCTCGGCGTAGATCGGGTCGTAACTCGTCAACTCCAGTTCCTTGTGCAGCAGGAAGAGCGTCAGCAGCACGCCCGCGGCGATGGCCGCCATCTGCGCCAGATCGGCCGTCTGCACCCCCAGCACGTTGCCAAAGAGGATATGGCTGAGGTCGCGGAAGGAGCGCACCCGGCTCATGAGCAGAATGCCGAGGGCGAACATCGCCGTGAAGAGCACGCCGATGGCCGTGTCCTCGCGCACCGCGCCGCGCCGCGAGACCCAGCCGATGCCCAGGGCGGTAAGCATCCCGGCTGCCAGGGCGCCGCCGAACAGGCTCCATCCGCCGAGGTAGGCCACTACCAGCCCCGGCAGCACCGTGTGGGCCAGCGCGTCACCGATGAATGCCATACGGCGCAGCACCACGTAGGCCCCCAGGGTCGCGCAGGTGATGCCCACCAGGATCGCCGCCGCCAGACCGGTTTGCATGAAGCTGAAGCGAAACGGTTCGAGCAGCCAGTCTATCATGCCCCCTCCAGGATAGGCAGCGTCCGCGAGACCTGCCGGAGGGCGCCGTCGTGTAGCAGGAAGGCCAGGTCGAAGTCCTCATGAATACGGTCTAGATGATGGGTGGCCATCAGGATGGTCTTGCCCTGGTCGCGCAACTCGTTGAGGGCCTCGTCAATGATACGCCGGCTGGCGACATCAACCGCGCTCAGCGGCTCATCGAGCAGCAGCAGGTCGGCCTCCTGCACCAGCGCGCGGGCCAGCAGGGCGCGTTGCTGCTGCCCACCCGAGAGCTGGCTGATCTGACGCCCGGCAAGCTGCTCCAGCCCTACCTTCACCAGAACGGCGCGCACCCGCGCGCGGTCCTCCTCGCCGGGTCGCCGCAGCCAGCCCAGATGCACGTAGCGCCCCGCCAGCACCATGCGCTCCAGCGTCACGGGAAAGCGCCAGTCCACATCGCCGCGCTGGGGCAGGTAGGCCACCCGGTGGTGGCAGGCGCCCACCGGCCTCCCGTAGATCAGGATCGTCCCGCTGCTTGGGTGCAACAGCCCGGCCACGGCCTTGAGCAGGGTGGATTTGCCGGAGCCGTTCGGCCCGAGCAGGGCCGCGCGCACCCCTGGCGGCAGTTCCAGACTCACCTCGCGCAGCACCGGCGCCGGCAATCCCGGATAGCCTGCCGTCAGCCGGTCAATCGCCAGGGCCGGAGCGTCGGGGATCATCTCCGCATAGCGGCGATGACCGTAGAAGAGGTTCATAGCTTTTTCAGGGGCATCGTATCTTGTCCCTTACCCTGCCAGCGCCTCGACGATGGTTCTGACATTGTAGCGCATCATGCTCAGATAGGTGTCCCCTTCGCTTCCCGGCGTTCCCAGGGCGTCGGTGAACAGTGGCGGGGCCAACGTCACGCCAGCCTCGCGGGCGATGTTCTCCATCAGCGTCGGGTTGCTGACATTCTCGACAAAGATCGCCGGCACGCCCGAAGCGCGAATTTCCTCGACCAGCCGGGCGATCTCACCGGCCGCGGGATCGGCCCGCTCGGTGGTCGTGCCCAGGGCGGTGCCGACCACCGTGAAGCCGTAGCGATAGGCGAAGTACCCAAAGGTGTCGTGGTTGGTGACCAGCTTGCGCCGTTCCTCCGGCAGTTGCTGCACTTCCTGCTGGATGAAGGCGTCCAGTGCTTTGAGTTCGGCCAGATAGCCGGCCGCATTAGCCTCGTAGGTCGCGGCATTGGCCGGATCGGCGGCCACCAGCGCGTCGCGGATGGCCTCGACCATCAGCATGGCATTGTTCGGGTCCTGCCAGACGTGCGGGTCATACTCGCCGTGGCTGTGGCCGTGGGCATCTTTTTCCTCCTCGCCGCGCATAAGCTCGCCGGCAAGCTCCCACACCAGCGCCACCCGCTCGCCCGCGCCGGGACCAAAGCGCACGGTGTAGTCGCCAGGCGCAAGGTCGTAGGTATAGGCGACGGCGATGGCGGCGCATTCGTCACCCACCGTCCTGGTCTTTTCAGGGCTGACGGGGGAGGCGCCCGCCAGGACGGCAAAGGGCGCCTCCGTCCCGAGATAGAAGGTCACCTCGCCCGCTTCGGCCTGCGTCAGCGCAACGTCGCCGGCGCCGCCGCTCAGAGCGATCTGATAGTGGGTATGGTCATCCGGAATGGCGGCCCCCGCGCCCGCGGTCACCGCCGTGGGTGGATCGGCGAAGTGCTCGCAGGCATGCTCCAGGGCATGGTCGTGCTCATGAGCCATCTCGGCGGCGGGCAGGGGGGTGATGCGTTCGCTCACCGCCACCCGTCGGGCTTTCGAGCCGGAGGCCTCGTAGAGTTGATCGAGCCATGACTCGAACTCCAGACCGTTCTCGAAGAGAATGTCGGCCTGGGCCAGCGTGGCGCTGTCGCGCGGGGTCGGTTCGTAGGTATGCGCGTCGCCGCCGGGTCCGACCAGCGTGGTCAACGCCACCCGATCAGCGCCCACACGCTGCACGAAGTCGCCCAGGATGCTGAAGGTTGCCACAACCTTGAGGGCTTGAGCATCTGCGGGGGAAGCAGTGGTTGGCTGCGCCGCGGCAGGGGCCTCGGTGGACTGCGCAGCGGGGGGGACGGTAGGCTCTGTCGCCGCGGGGGGCGCAGTGGGCTGCGCGGCGGGCGCGCCGCCGCAGGCCGCCAGGATCACGCTCAGCGCGGCTATGATCAGGAGCGCCGGCAGGCGCCCCGGGGTCCAATGCTTCTTCATGGATACACCTCCTTGATCATCGTCAGACCCTCATGCGGCTGCGCCGCACACGAAGGGGATGAACAACGTTGTTCCTGGGAGGGCTTCCGCCCTCCCAGACCCTCCCACCGGGTGAGGGGCTGGGGAAACCCGGTTTCCCCACACCCCTTGCGCGAGGGCCAGGCCCTCCCGGACCCTCCCCCCGAATGAGGGGCTGGGGAAACCCGGTTTCCCCTCACCCCTTGCGCGAACCCTCCCACCGAATGAGGGGCTGGGGAAACCCGGTTTCCCCTCACCCCTTGCGCGAAGGCTGCGCCCTCTCATACCCTCCCATGAACGGCCTATGTTCACACCAGATTCATGCCGTCGCGCCTCGAAACCAGGTTTGCTGCGCAGCCACTTCAGCCTCGGCGGGCAGATCGGCCAGACAGGCGTCGAAGGCGGCCTGGAGCGCAGCAGCATCGAGGTCGCCCGGCGTGCTCAGAAAGACCAGTTGCGTCCGCGGCGCTAGATCGCCCCAGGGTTCGCTCAGGGTAACATTGACGCGATGACCGACCGCCTGAAGGATGGCGCGACGCTGGGGAACTTCTGCTAGATAGATCAGGCCCTTGGCGCGGAAGATCGCCAGGGGAAGGTTCAGCACCACGTCACGGAGCGGTTTGAGCGCCAGTGGTCGGTCGTTACTATAGGTCCAGGTGTCAAAATCCTTGCGATGATCGTGGTGATGGTCGTGGTCGCAGTGCGCGCCGTGCTCGTGGTCGTGGTGGGGGTGCGGCCTGGCGAGCGGTATGTCCAGCTTATAGCGCCCCACGTTGAGCAGCAGGTTCAACGGCACATCGCCGTGCACCGCGGGCAGAATGCGCGCGCGGGGCACGATCCGGCGCACCCATTGTTCCACCGCGGCGCGTTGCTCGGGCGTGACCAGATCTACTTTGCTGAGCACCACGATATCGGCGGCGCTGACCTGGTCAACGATAAGGTCCTCGTAGTGCCGTTGCTGGAGGGCATACTCGGCGTCCACCACCGTAATCACGCTGTCGAGGTTGAAGTAGGGGCTTAGCTCGGGCATCTCGAAGGTCTCTACCACGGCCCAGGGATCACTGACGCCACTGGTCTCGATGAGCAGATACTCCGGCGGTTCGGGCCGGTCGAGCAATTGCAGGGCCGTGTTCAGCAAATCGCCGCGAATGCTGCAGCAGATGCATCCGTTGGCAAGGGAGATGGTCTCGCCCTCTACGCCGACGACCAGTTGCGTATCAATATTGACCGTCCCGAAGTCGTTCACCAGAACGGCCACGCGCAGACCGTGGTCGGCATGCAGGATGCGGTTGAGCAGCGTCGTCTTTCCGGCGCCGAGAAAGCCGGTCAGGATCGTCATCGGAACCGGTTGAGCAGATCTTTGGCGCACCTTGCGTTCCTCTCTAGCATTGGGTTGCCCATGCGGCCAGGCCGCACACCGACGAGATAAAGAAGATTGTGCCTGGGAGGGCAAAGCCCTCCCAGACCCTCCCGCGGGCGGGGGTATGTTCACCTCAGCCGACAAGAAGCTAGATGGCGGGAGACGGGGCAACCCGATTGCCCCATCTCCCGTCCGTAGGGATGATGCCGGCGGTCCCTGCCTGTGAAGCGTATCGCTGCGGGTTCGGAAGCCTGGCCCTCAGCGGCGGCGCGGACGGCAACAAGAGCAATCAAGACCATGGACGACCCGCGCCACCTGCTGGGGCGAGGCGTAGATTGGCGCCGCGGCGGCGCGCGACCGCACGCTGAACGAGCGAAACTCGCGTACACAGAGGCCATGACACACCGGGCACTCCAGCGGGTCATCGGCGCGCCAGGCGGGGCGCAGTTCTTCGAGTTCTATCTCGCACTCAGGGCAGGTGTAAACGTACAGGGGCATCAAGGAACCTTGCCGTTCACATGTTGCAGATGATACCATATCTCTGGTGAATGATTCTATCATTGTGAGGGATGTCTGTCAATATTGAGAGAAATTATCATTTCTGCTCGCGCAGTGCGCTCAGGGTTTTCCCGGGAAGGCGTAGCCCTTCCAGACCTTCTTGCAGGCCGGAGTGTGGGGAAACCCGGTCTCCCCACACCCCGGCGTGAGAGCGCAATCCGCCCAGACCCTCCCGCGGGCGGGGGCGTGGGGAAACCCGGTTGCCCCACGCTCCTGCTTGAGGACTGCGTCCTCACCCTCCCACGGGCGGGGGCATGGGGCAACCGGGTTGCTCCATGCCCCTGCTTGAGGGCGTAGCCCTCCCACACCCTCCCGCGGGCGGGGGCGTGGGGCAACCGGGTTGCCCCACGCTCCTGCTTGAGGACTGCGTCCTCACCCTCCTGCGGGTGGGGGTATGGGGGAACCTGGTTCCCCCATGTTCACGTTAGAACAAGCGAAAAACCGTAGCATGGTACAATCAGGAACCTGACGCTGAGGGCCGTCAACACAGGGGAGAACAAGCTATGAGCCGTTACCTGGATGCGCGCCGTGATATCCTTCCTCAGGCCGTTACCGATCTGGCCGAACAACTGGCCGAGGCAGGCTACAAGGTCACCGGGCCGCGGCTGGCGGTGCTCAAGGCCATCGTCGCGCATCCCCGCGCTTTCAGTGTGCATGAGATTGAGCAATGGCTCCTCACCCGCGGGGAGTCACCGGGGATCGCCAGTATCTTCCGCACCGTGCGTCTGTTGAGTGACCTGGGGCTGATTCAGCGCATCCACGGGCTGGAGGAGTGCCATCGCTACACCCTCGGTTCGGGTCACAGGCATCACCTGATCTGCACCCACTGCGGTGACCTGGTGCGCTTCGACGACTGCGGGATGCAGGCGCTTGTGCAGAACCTTGAACAGCAGACCGGTTATCGCATCATTGCGCATCTGGTGGAACTCTTCGGCCTCTGTCCGCGTTGTCAGACTGCCGCGGCGGCGTGATGCCCATGGCGCGGGTTCAATGGAGCGGCGCTTCTAACGTGAACATGGGGGAACCAGGTTCCCCCATACCCCCACCCGCGGGAGGGTTTGGGAGGGCTTTGCCCTCCCAGGACAAACTGTTTATCCCATTGCGGATGCGGGCCGGAGGCCCGCGCACCCAGGCCCCCGCCCGCGGGAGGGTTTGCGAGGACCCAGCCCTCCCAGGAGAACTCTGTTCCGCCCGCGACGGCAGACTCCTGCTGGCTGCGCCAGGGCGCGCCCCCGCCGCGGGCGGACGAACGGCATCGCGGAGGGCCTGGCCCTCCGCCGCTTCCCCAGGCGGAGGGAAACCCGGTTTCCCCCCTGCCTGCGCAACGCAAGGGTGTGGCAGACCGCTGCCCTGACGCGACCATCGCCCCCTGGCAGCGGGTGGGGAAACCGGGTTTTCCCGTACCTTGCATACTCTGCTTCACCGGCGTAGCATGGGCCCCAGTTCCCGGTTGAGCGCGGCGTACCCGTCCGCGTTCAGGTGCAAATAGTCGCGGCTATAGCGGGCCAGGGTGCCGCCGGATCCTTCCGAAAGGATCCGGGCGGCGTCGAACACCACCACCCGATCGCCTGCCAGGGATCGAAGATACGCGTTGACCTCGTTTACCGCCACGGTCACCGCATCTCCCCACAGGAGCCGGCGTTCCAGCGGCAGCGGGCCAGGGAGAAACACCGTGGTCAGAATAACCTCCCGCACCCCGGTCTCCAGCGCCAGGTTCACGATCGTCTGCAGGTTCGCTTTGCAATTCCGAATGATCGTTTCACGGTACTCAGGAAACAGGGGGATGGTTTTCAAGTCATTAATGCCAACCTGCACGATGAGCGTGTCCGGGCGCAACGGAGCGACGTGGCGAGCAAAGCGCCCGGCCACCTGGGTTGTCGTCTGCGCGCCGATGCCGCGATTGACAACGATGATGTCTTCCGGCACATCCGGCGCGGGCCACTCAGCGGCACGCGAGTCGCCGAAGAACACCACCACGCGCTGCCCCGGATGCTGCGGTGGCGGAGCCTCGTCCGCGAAGGCGCCGAGACCGAGGGGGTCGAGGCGGGTGCTGTTGAGCAGGAGGTAGTACATGCGCGCTTGCTGGAACAGATAGCCATTCAGCGCAAGCGAGGCGACCAGGAGCGCCAGGAGAATGACGGG
>Ga0209227_1001487_pt1 | contig 18064 bp, 16 predicted proteins | sample YNPBryantNP2012_FD_185815 | JGI IMG/M metagenome (GOLD analysis project Ga0209227, IMG submission 185815) | Anoxygenic and chlorotrophic microbial mat microbial communities from Yellowstone National Park, USA - YNP Bryant NP 2012 (SPAdes)... ...
ACCCAGGTCACCGTGGACCTCACCTTCATGACCTCAGCAGGCGAGCAGGCCGGACCGCAGGACTTCCCCATCCCCGCCCGCTCCCGCCACTCCTTCAACTTGAGCGAATACGTCACCGACTGGGACGTCTCCACCAAGGTGGAGGCAACGGGAGGAGAGGTCATCTGCGAGCGGGCCATGTACGGGAACGCAAGGACCTGGGCCCATGACTCCATCGGGGTGACCTCACCCGCCAACGAACGGTACCTGGCAGAAGGCTGCACCCAGGGGGGCATGGAGACCTGGGTGCTGGTGCAGAACCCCGGGGATACCCAGGTCACCGTGGACCTCACCTTCATGACCTCTTCTGGCCAACAGGCCGGACCGCAAGACTTCCCCATCCCCGCCCGCTCCCGCCACTCCTTCAACCTGAGCGACTACGTCACCGACTGGGACGTCTCCACCAAGGTCACGGCCACGGGCGATGTCATCTGCGAGCGGGCCATGTATGGGAACGCAAGGACCTGGGCCCACGACTCCATCGGCCACCCCCCTAAATAGGGTCAGCCTTTCACATTTCACAAAACTTCCAATCTTCGGGCCCCGGGAGACCGGGGCCCTTCTTCTCACGCCTGGAAAGGAAGGAGATTTGCAGTTTTAGTGCCTGACCGTTTGAAGGTATGTCAATTGTCAAGACTTGACCCCATCTCACTTGTCTGGGTGTTATCATTTCATCTGACCCACCGTCAGCGGGAGGGAGAGCGGCAAGGAGGGATTCATGATGCGGAAAAGAGTGGTGGTCATCGGCTCCGGCCCCGGAGGTTCGGCCTTCGCTGCTATGATGGCCCGGGCGGGGCATCAGGTCACCCTGCTTGAAAAAAATTCTTTCGCCGGCGGCAAGTGCTCGTCCTTGCCCAGCGGCGATTATGTGGTGGACACCGGGGTGCACATGTTCGGGCGCGGGCCCAAAGGGCCCTTCGGGCAGATCGCCCGCATCCTGGGAGAGGGGCCGGCCTGGTCGCGCACCCTGCCCTCCTTCACGGTGCGGCTGTCCGGCAAGGGGAACATGGACATGTACCCCTCCATGTTCCACCCCTATTCGGCCCTGTCGCTGGCCAAGGCGGGGGCCAGGGGGTGGTTCCGGCAGAACATGCCGCGCAACCTGTGGCGCTCCCTCTCCAACTACGGGCCGGGCGGGCTGGCTGAGATGGTGCGCAAGATGGCCGACCCCCGGGTGCCTCTCTATTCGGAGCTCGAGGACCGCACGGTGGAGGAGTTCCTCACCTCCATGGTGGCCTCGCCGGACATGCTCAGGATGATGCACGCCCAGTGCATGATCACCACCGTGCTGCCCTGGGACCGCGCCAGCGCCGGGGAGTTCCTCTACATCCTCTCCAGCACCATGCATGCCCGCTATCTCTGCTACCCGCGGGGCGGCTCCGGCGAGATACCCGCATCCTTCCTTCGGGCCATGGTCCGTAACGGGGGAGAGCTGCGGCTGGGTTGCGAGGCGGCTTCCATCCTGGTGGAGGAGGGGCGCGCCAAGGGGGTGGTCACCCGGGACGGCGAGACCATCCCCGCCGACCTGGTGGTATCCAACGCCGGCATCAAGCGCACCGTGGAGATGGCCGGGCGCGACAACTTCCCCCCGGAATACCTGGAGCGCGTGGACGGGCTCAGGGAATCTGAGGCCTTCATCGCCGTCAAGTTCTTCCTGGACCGCAAGGTCACTTCCATGCGCACGCCTTGCATGATGCACATCCCCGACCTTCCCCCGGAGCGGATGTTCGACTACCTAAAGGACGGGAGCATCCCCACCGACCTCTTCCTCTTCGTCACCGTCCCCTCAGCCTGGGACCCCATGCTGGCCCCTCCGGGTAAGGACCTGCTCATCGTGGGGGTGCCCGCTCCCTCGGACCTTTCCCGGGTGGAGCAGTGCGTGGGGCTGCTGGACCTGGCCGAGCGCATAGCCTTCGAGGTCTTTCCGGAGATGCGCGGGCATGTGATGGACAAGCAACGCACCCACATCGCCCACACCTCCCATCTCACCGGACGGGCCACCGGGGAATGCATCGGCCTGGGACAGGAGGTGGGGCAGAGCGGCACCCGCAAACCCTCGCCGACCACGCCGCTGCAGGGGCTCTATCTGGTGGGCTCGGACGCGGGCGGCCGGGGCATCGGCACCGAGAACGCCGCCGAGAGCGCCCTTTACCTGTTCGGCTTGCTCAAGTAAGAAGGGCCCTTTGTGAATCATTCCCCCGCCCGTCTCGGGGGCCGGCCCGCAAGCTCCCCCTTTCACGGTTTGACTTATCGGGGCGCGTCGCCTATGGTGGAAGTCGGATGTCGAGTTTGCCGAAAGACCGCTGAGGAGGGTGGAGCGTGATGAAGATAGGGCCGGAAACCATAGTTTCGATTTCCTATAATCTCTACGACGCCGAGGGCAGGCTGCTCGAGGCCACCACGCCGGAGGATCCCTTCATCTTCGCCTTCGGGCGCCAGATGATCGTCCCCGGGCTGGAGCGGGCCCTGGAGGGGCTGGAGCCGGGGCAGAGGGTGGACGTGACCGTGGCCCCTGAAGACGCCTACGGCCACCGGGAGCCCGGCTTGGTGCAGCAGGTACCCCGCGATCAATTCCCACCGGACGCTGACCTGGAGGTGGGGATGCAGTACCGCGCGGTCACCGACGCGGGCAACCTCATCCTCTTCTCCGTGGTGGGCATGGACGAGGACAATGTGGAGATCGATCTGAACCATCCCCTGGCCGGGGAGACCCTCCGTTTCGAGGTCGAGGTGGTGGAGGTCAGCAGCGAGCCCGAGGGCCTGGGCGGCGGACCCCGCCTTTGGGTTCCCGGGAGCTGACCGGCCCACTTGCACCCCAAGATCTATCGCGGCAGCCGCGGCAGCTCCTCCCGGCCTTCCGCCGACTCCCTCCATTCCGCGTAGCGCGCCATCCGGGCGGCCACCCGCACCGCCTTCTCCGGGGTGGCTGCGGTGAAGATGCGGTAACGTCGCAGGGAACGAGAGGCGGATTCCTCCCGCTCGTTGACGGCCACGTTGATGATGGGCTTGCCGTACCTCTCCGCGAGCTCCTCAAGATACGCGGACAAAAAGGAATCGGTCCAGGCCCACGTCTCCTTGAGGTCCAGACCCCCGGAACCCTCCGGGTTGAAGGGGCCGCGGCGGCGCAGGGACCGCAGTGAACCCCGAGCCATGCTCAACAGGAAGTGGGGCAATTCACCGGGGCGGTGGCGCAGCAGGTGAAAGAAGGGGCGCAGGGACGTGTTCAGCAGGTTGTCCAGGAAGAAACCTTTTCCCAGCATAGTGCCCATGCTGATGAGCAGGTCCACCTCGGGGCATTCGACCAGGGCTCGGATGATGCGCAGGTGGTTGGAGCGGCGCACGTTTCCCACGATGTCCACGGGGTTGCGCCGGCTCCAGAAACGGGGAAGGAGGGAATCGAGCTCCTCGATCAGGGAGGAGGGCAGCTCGGCCAACCCCAGGCCCTCGCGGTCGCAAGCGTCCGCCGCCACCACTCCCCAACCCCCGCCCAGGGTGAGCACCGCCGCACGGTTCCCCCGGGGCAGGGGCAGGGCGGAGAAGGCGGCGGCCAGGTCCAATAGCTCGTCGCTGGTCTCCGCCTCGATGGCCTCGGCCTGCCGGCAGGCGGCCCGGAACAGCTCGATGTCGCCGGCCAGAGCCCCGGAATGGGAACGCACCGCCCTTCGGCCCAGGGCGCCCTTTCCCGCCTTGAGGATGATGACCGGCTTGCGGCGGGCCGCCCGGCTGGTCGCCTCGAGGAAACGCCTCCCGTCCCTGACCCCCTCGGCATAGACCAGGATGACCCGGGTGATGGGATCCTCGGCTAGGAAATCGAGGTAATCGGGGATGTCGGTGTTGGCGGCATTGCCGCTGCCGATGAAACGGGAGAAACCGATGCCGCGGCGGCGGCCGGCGTTGAGGACCTGCACCCCCAGGTTGCCGCTCTGGCTGATGAAGCTGACGCAGCCGGGCCGGGGGAACACCGGCGCGCCCAGGGCGCACATGCGGGAGCTGCAGCTGAAGACCCCCATGGTGTTGGGACCCACCACGGTGATGCCGGCGGCGTTGGCGGCGGACGCCAACTCTTTTTCCAGGGCCGCACCCCGCGGTCCGCTCTCGCTGAAGTCGGAGGAGACGATGATGAGGGCGCGGATCCCCGCTGCCGCGGCGTCCTCCACCGCGCCGAGGACGACGCGGGCGGGGATGGCCACGATGGCCAAATCGACCTCCTCGCCGATGCTGCGGAGGGAGGGATACGCGGGCATCCCCAGCACCCTCCGCTCTCCCGGGTTGACCATGAAGAGCTTTCCCCTGAAGCCGCCACCCAAAAGGAACAAGGGCATGTTGAATCCCCATTTTCCGGGGAAGTTGGACGCCCCCACCACCGCAACGGAGGCGGGGTCGAAGAGCCTGCCCCATTCCCGGCGGAAGGAGGGGTCGCCTCCCTCGTTCATGCCTTCCCTCTCCCCTTGGCCTTCGGCTTCGCCCGCAGTCCCTCAGCCAGCACCCTGATCATCGCCTCGCCCGCCTCCTCCAGGTCGAATCTGCCGTCCTGCAGGCACCAGTCGTAGACCAGCCCGCGGATGCAGCGTATCACCGTCTCCGCCAACTCCATGCTGGAGAGGTCACCCCGGGCTTCTCCCCGCAGTTGGGCCTCCCTGATCATGCCCTCCACTATGGCATAGAGCTCTCTCTGACGGGAGGCCACCGGGGAGGCCCGGCGGCTGGGGGCGATCTGGCTGCCGTAGGCCACCTTGATCATGTTCTTGCCTTTTTCACGGATGTAGCGGAGGGTCAGGCGGCAGAACAGAGCCATGCGCTCCTCCAGCTCCCTCACCTCCGCCAGCTGCGGGAGCACCTCCCGATAGTAACAATCTATCTTCAGGAACTCCTCCACGATGGCCTGGTCCTTGGACTTGAAGTGGTGGTAGAAAGTGCCTTTGGAAACGCCGGCCCGTGCGCAGATATCGTCCACGGTGACCCGGTCGTACCCTTTTTTCACCAAGAGGTCCATGGCCGCCTGGAAGAGGCGCCTCCTGGTCTCCTCCGCCTGTTCCTGGCGCTTGGTGGGCGCGTTCCTGGACACGGGCTTCCCCCTTATCCTTCCGGCAAATCCTTTCGCTCCCCCGCAGGGAGGGCGTTCCCCTTGAACTTCAGCGGAACCGGTGATATTTTAAATTATACTACAGTCGGCGACTAAAGTATAATGAAAGGTACAGGGCTTCCCAAGGGGAAAGTCGAGCCATGGCGAGGGGGCGGTGGCGGTGACAGAGGACCTGGCGCGGTGGAAGCAGAGGGCGTGGCTGGCCTGGAGGGCTCTGCGCACGCTGGCCTTCTTCCTCGCGGATGAACGCCGGCGAGGCACGCTGGGGGAGAACGTCGCCGGGATCGTCACTGGATTCATCCGCAGCCGCAGCCTGGAGCTGGCGAGGGAGATGTCCCATGCGGAGCTGCTGGAGGAAAAGGCGGAGCTGCACGGCGAACGCCCCTTCCTGTATTTCAAGGACAAGGTCTTCACCTACCGGCAGATGAACGAGAACGCCGAGAGGGTGGCGGCCCTCCTGCGCTCTCTCGGGGGCGGCCCGGGAAAGGGCCTGGCCATCATGATGAAGAACTCGCCGCGCTGGCTGGACGTCTTCTTCGGGTTACAGAAACTGGGGATGTACGGCGTGCCGGTGAACGTGGCCCTGCGCCAGGACCAACTGGCCCACATCTTCAACAACTCCGAGGCGCGCATGCTGGTGGTGGACCACGACCTCCTTCCCCATTACCAGGCGGTCTCCGACCGCGTCCCCGCTGTCGAAGTTGTGGTGGTGAACCGGGAGGGAGCCGGGGAGGATTATCAAGTGCCCGAGGGGGTCCACGACCTGGAGCAGGCCTACCGGGGCGAGCCCCCACGGGAGAAGGCGGGCATCCCCTACGACCCCTCGGACATTTGTGTGATCATGTACACCTCGGGGACCACCGGCCTGGCAAAAGGGGTGGTATACCGCTATGGGGCATCCCGGGTGAAGGCGCTCTCACTGGTGGGCCGCCTCCTGCTCGACCCCGACGATATCGCCTACACCTGTTATCCCCTCTTCCACGCCAACGCCCTCTTCCTCACGGTCACCGAGATGATGCACGTGGGCGGGGCGGTGGCCCTCGGCGAGAGGTTCAGCGCATCCCGTTTCTGGGACGAGGTGAGGCACTACCGCGCCACCACCTTCAACGGGCTGGGAGCGGTGATGCCCATCCTCATGAAGCAGCCGCCCCGCCCCCAGGACCGCGACAACCGGGTGCGCTTCGTGCTCTCGGCGGGCTGCCCGGCGGAGATGTGGAGGGATTTCGAGGAGCGCTTCGGGGTGCGCATCTACGAGGGCTACGGGGCGGTGGACGGGGGCTCGGTGGTCATCGTCAACCTGGGAACTGCCCCCACCGGCTCCATGGGCAAGCCCATAGGAGGCAGGTGCCGGGTCATCGATGAAGAGGGGAGGGACGTACCGCCCGGGCAGCCGGGCGAGTTGATCTACTACGTGGGACGCGGCAAGGGCGGGGTGGAATATTACCGCAACAGCGAGGCCACCTCCAGCAAGGTCAGGGACGGGTGGCTGTACACCGGCGACCTGGTCTGGCGGGATAAGAAGGGCTATATATACTTCGTGGGGCGGAACACCGAATCCATGAGGGTGAAGGGGGAGAACGTATCCGCCTTCGAGGTGGAGCAGGCCATACTCAAGCATCCTGACGTGATGGAGTGTGCCGTTTACGCCGTCCCCTCGGAGTTGGCAGAGGACGAGATAATGGTCACCCTGGTGCCGGTGGAGGGGAGGACCCTGGATCCTGAGGGGGTGAGGGAGTTCCTGGCGGATAAGCTGGCGAAGTTCGCCATCCCCCGTTACTGGCGCGTGGTCCCCGAACTGCCCAAGACCGAGACCCACCGGGTGGTGAAGAAGGAACTGGAGAGGCTGGGGGTGACCCCGGACACCTACGACGCGGAGAAGGAGAGGGCGGGGCGATGAAGGACGACGTGTATATCCTGGGGATAGGGATGATCCGCTTCGCCAAGTATCCCGAGAAGGGCATCAAACAGATGGTGGCCGAGGCCATCGAGGCCCTCCTGGACGACGTCCATGTCGACCTGAAGTCGGTCGAAGCAGCCTGGTTTGCCAACTCGGGATGGGGCATCCACGATGGCCAGCATTGCATCCGAGGCCAGGTGGCCCTCACCCCCCTGGGCATCCAGGGCATCCCGGTGATGAACGTGGAGAATGCCTGCGCAGGAGGCTCCAGCGCCGTCCACGGAGCCTGGATGAGCGTTAAGGCGGGACTCTATGACCTGGTGTTGGCGGTGGGGGCGGAGAAGGTCTACCACCCCGAGGACCGGCAGAGGATGTTCGACGCCTTCATCTCCGGGACCGACGTGGAGTTCTCCCGCGCCATGATCGAGTCCTTCCGCAGGGAAGCGAAAAAGAAGGCAGAGGAAGAGGGAGCTGCCGACCGGGAGAAGGAGGGCGGACATTCAGCCTTCATGGATATCTACGGGATGGGGGCGCGCCTGCACATGCAGGCCTACGGCACCACTCAGCGGCAGCTGGCAGCGATAGCAGCCAAGAACCACCATCACGGCTCCCTCAACCCCCTGGCCCAGTACCAGCGGAGCATGACCGTGGAGGAGGTCCTGGCCGACCGGGTGGTGGCCTGGCCGCTGACCCGCTCCATGTGCGCGCCGGTGGGGGACGGGGCGGCGGCGGCACTGATCTGCTCGGGGAGGGCGCTCCGTCGCTTCCCGGGCGCCCGCCCGGTGCGCATCCGGGCCTCGGTGCTGGCCTCGGGCAACCTCCCTGGTACCGACGAGGGGATCAGCCGCAGGGCTGCACGTCGCGCCTACGAGGATGCGGGCCTGGGGCCGGAGGAGGTGGATGTGGCGGAGATGCACGATGCCACCGCCTTTGGGGAGCTGATGCAGTGCGAGGAACTAGGTTTCTGCCAGGTAGGAGAGGGAGGACCTTTCGCGGAATCGGGAGCCACCTCCCTGGGGGGAAGGATCCCGGTGAACACCTCCGGCGGCCTGGAATGCCGGGGCCATCCGGTGGGCGCCTCGGGCATAGCCCAGTTGTACGAGCTGGTGCAGCAGCTGAGAGGGGACGCGGGTCCACGGCAAGTGGAAGGGGCACGCATCGCCCTGGCCGAGAACGGGGGGGGCTTCATCGGCCTGGGTGAGGCGGCCATGTGCATCCATATACTGGAGAAAGCGGACTGAGAGGAAGGGAGAGGGGAAAGCCGCATGGGGGGCCGACCCCGTCTCCTCCCAAAACAGAAGAAGGGGGTAGATGGCTCATGGAAAGGCCCGAGAGACGCTCCCTGCTGGACGACTATCCGGCTTTTGACGACATCTACTGCAGCCTGAGGGCCCTCCGCCGCATGCCCAAGGCGGTCATCGGAGAGACCAGAAGGGCGGTGGAGCTGGCGCGCCGTTTCAACCGGGAAGTGGTGAGGCCCCGCGCCCTGGAGCTGGACCTGCGCAAGCAAGAGGACCCCGATCACCTGCCCTGGGACCTGGTGGAGGAAGCCGACCGCTGGGGGTTCTACACCATGTTCATTCCCCGCCTGTTCGGCGGGGGTGGGTTCAATTTCCCCGCGCTTTCCTGCGTGCTGGAGGAGTTGGCCTCGGGATGCACCGGCATCGCCAACCTGGTGGGAGTGCATTACCTGGGAGTGGCCACCCTCTGTTCTTCCTGGAATCTCCGGCTGATGAACCGGGTGATGCGTGATACCGTGGACGGTCATCGCAACGGCAAACCCTGCCTGATCTCCCTGGCTATAACCGAGCCCGATGCGGGCACCGACGTAGAGGAGGTAGAACTGGTGCGCAAGGCCAAGGTGTCCTGCCATGCCCGGAAGGTCAAGGGAGGATACCTGGTCAACGGACGCAAGATATTCATCTCCAACGGGCACCTCTCCACCTGGCACATGCTCATCGCCTACGAGGACCTCCAACACCCGGAGACCTCCACGGTGATGCTGGCGGTGCGCAACGGCACGCCCGGGTTCTCCTTCGGGCGCCAGGAACACAAGATGGGCCAGAAGGCCTGTCCCGCCTCCGAGCTCATCTTCGAGGATTGCTTCATTCCCGAAGAGAACGTGTGCTTCGACGTGAGACAGGGCAACGCCGAGGTGACCCCCGAAGAGATCGAGAGGATCATCATGCAGGTCATCGACTACGTGGTCTCCGGATCGCGGGCGGGAGTGGGGGCCTTCGGCACGGGGGTAGCGCGCGGGGCCTTCGAGGAAGCGCTCAGGTACGCCGCAGAAACCGAGGTGGACGGAAAACTGCTCGTCAACCACGAATGGGCTCAATGTCTGCTGGCGGAGATGTACAAGAACGTGGCCATCTCCCGCCTCACCTACATGGAGACCAACTACGCCAACAGTCTCTATGGCATGTTCAAGGCCCTCAATTACCGCCCCGTCTTCTACCTGATGAAACTGCTGCCTCGCCCGGTCTTCGACCGGGTCCTGCAACCGCTGCTGGACCTCCCCGCGGTGACCCGCCTCTTCCGTAAGATATATTTCGACTGGCAGCCCCAGGCCTTCACTCGCCGCACCTCCGGCTGGGCCTCCCTGAGTAAGTTCGCTGCCACCGATGCCGGCGTGCGTAACTGCCAGCTGGCCCTGGAGATGATGGGGCGCGCTGGCCTACGTCACCAGGGCAGGGTGGAGAAGCATCTGCGTGACTCCAAGCTGCTGCAGATCTACGAGGGCACCAACCAGCTCAACCGCCTCAACCTCTTCAAGTGCCTCATCGCCCCCAAGGTGCCGCAGGCCCGGGTCTTCGAGGAATAAAGAGGTGAGGGTGATGACGGGCGGAGCCGAGTTGCAGATGCTCAGGGAGACGGCCGCTTCCTTCGCTGCGAACGAGCTGGTGCGCGACCGGGAAGAGAGGGACCGCTACCCCTTCTCCCCTCTCCCGCTGGACGTCTTGGAGAAGGCCCACCGGCTGGGGTTGTTCTCCCTGACGGTCCCCGAGGACCTGGGTGGGGGCGGGCAGGGAATCAGGGCGCTGGCGGCCCTGCTCGCGGTCACCGGGGAGACCGATGCCAGCTTGGGAGGCGTCATCTTCGTTAACGCGCTGGCACAGGAGATATGCCTGCGTTCGGGGGCGGAGGGAGCGCTGGCGGGCCTGATCGAGGCAGAGAGCGCCCCCCAGGCCCTGATGGCCTTACCCGCCTGGGACGACCCGCGGATCACCGCCCCTTCGCTGCGCGCGGTGGAGAGGGATGACGGTTGGATGCTGGACGGACGGGCGGAATATGTGGCCTTGGCCGGACTGGCCTTGCGAGCGTTGCTGCCGGCGGACACCGGCAAAGAGGGTGTTTCCTTCTTCTTGGTTGACCGGCAGTCGGGTGGATTGGGGTTATCCGACCCACTGGTCAGCCATGGTTTGAGGGCCTGCCCCATCTGGGACCTCGGGTTGAGTGAGGTGCCGGGAGCCCTGGTGGGTGAGGAGGGCGCGGGGGTAAGGGTCTTCGAGGAGGCCTACAGCAGGATGTTGCCGGCGGCGGCGGCGCTCGCGGCGGGAATCCTCCGAGGATCGCTGCGGGAGGCCCTGGAATACACGAAGCAGCGGCGGCAGGGGGGACGGGTCATCGCCGGATGGTCGGAGGTGCGCATGATCCTGGCGGGCATGGCCATGGCTTCCCAGGAAGCGGACATGCTGGTGCGGGAGGCCTGCCGGGCGGTGGAGGAGGGCTACCCGGGATGGAGGCTGGCGGTGAGGGCCGCTTCCCTGCGGGCCATGGACCTGGCCTGCGAGGCCACCACCGATGGGATACAGCTGCTGGGGGGAAACGGCTACATGGTGGAGTACCATCAGGAGAAGCGTTTCCGCGATTCCCGGCAGGTGCAGGCGCTGATGGGTGCGCAGGATCTGAAGAGGCAGGAGTTAGCCCGGCTGCTGCTCGAGGAGGGCTTGCCCGGGTGAGGGCGGCAAGCGGTGGGGTTGGTCGGCGGATCGAGGGGGTGAAGGATATGGAGGAAACGGCGGTTGCTTTAGAGGAGAAAACGGGTATGTACTGCTACCGGGAAGGGCAGGATTTCAACCCAGTGGAGAAGGTCATCCTGGAGCGGCGCAGCGTGCGACGCTACCGCGAGGAGCAGGTTCCTGAAGGGGCCGTGAGGCGCATACTGGAGTGCGGGCGTTTCGCCCCTTCCGCCGGGAACACCCAACCATGGAGGTTCGTGGTGGTGAGGGACCGCAAGATGCTGGAGGGGATGGAGAGGGCGGTGCGCTGGCGCTGCCGCCTCTTCAGCTTCTTGCTGGACTGGCGCTACAGTCCGTTGGGGATACTGGCCCGACTGAACGCCCATATCCTAGTCCGGCTCAAGCGCAACGAGCTGGCTCCGGCCCCCTTCGCCTCCATCACCTTGATCGCCCAGGGTAAGCTAAAGCTTTTCCACGGGGCCCCCATGGTCATCTTCATCCTGGAGGACCGGCGCGGCGCCGGAAAGCCCCAGGTGGACGTGGGCGTCTGCGGACAGAACATGGTGCTGGTGGCGCATTCCCTGGGTTTGGGCACCTGCTGGGTGGGCTTCGTGGAACTGCTGCGCTACAGCCCCTACTGGAAGAGGCGGCTGGGAGCGCGCTATCCCTACCGCCTGGCCGAGGCCATAGCCGTGGGGTACCCGGTGGGAAAGCCCGACGGCATGGTGGCCAGGGAGCTGCAGGAGATCGTCTGGTTTGAGGATGGAAAATGCCGAAAGGTGTTTTGAGGAGGAGGGCCGAGCCGTGTCCCAATTGACCTGTATCAGGCCCGAGGCCACATCGCATTTCATCCGTTCTCGCGGAGGGAGGTCCGAGACATGTCCTATCTGACTTTTAGGGAACGCCTCTCCGTTCCCCATTACGAGGACCCGGCCCTGACCCGCACCGGGAGGGTGGCGGTGAACGGGAAGAGGTGTAACGGCTGCGGTATGTGTGTGAGCGTCTGCCCGGGAAGGGCGCTGGAGCTGGTGGAGGAGGACGGTAGGAAAGTGGCGCGCATGGTGGAGGCGGAGGTTCCGGAGTGCGTGGCTTGCGGCGACTGCGCGGCCGCTTGCAAGCGGGGGGCCATCGAGGTCGTGCAGGGCTGCGATTTCGGCCTGTATTACCGGGTGCTCCACCGAGGGGCGCTCTGCCCGCCCCGGCGTTTCTGAAGGTTTGGTGATAACGACGGCATTGGGGAGGAGGGGGATGAAGGAGCTTCGCGGCAAGCGAGCGCTGGTCACCGGATCCGGATCCGGCCTGGGAAGGGCCCTGGCCCTGGCTCTGGCCGGCGAAGGATGCTGGGTGGGTATCGCGGACATCAACGAGGCCGGTGCGGGCGAGACCCTGGGCATGGTGGAAGGGGCTGGAGGAAAGGGAGCGGCCTGCCGCGTCGACGTGACCGATCCCGCTTCGGTGCGGGAGATGGCCGAACGCTTCGAGCGTGAATGGGGCGGGATTGACCTGCTGGTCAACAACGCCGGCATCGCCGTGGCAGGGCTGGTCGGGGACATGCCCCTTGCGGAATGGCGGCGCATCGTCGCCGTCAACCTCATGGGGGTGGTCCATGGTTGCCACGAGTTTATCCCCCGCATGAGGGAACGAGGGGGAGGTCACATCGTCAACATCGCCTCCTTCGCCGGAATCGGCAACCTGGCGGAGATGGCCGCCTACAACGTCACCAAGGCGGCGGTTATATCCCTCTCGGAGACGCTGCGCATGGAGCTGGCCCCCGCCCGCATTGGGGTGACCGTGGTCTGCCCGCTCTTCTTCAAGACCGGGCTCATCGAGGGAATGACGGTTACCGACGCCTTCCAGGAGGAGTTCGCCAGGGCCTGCTTCGAGTGTTCGCGCACCAGCGCGGAGGAGGTGGCCGCGAAGATCGTGCGGGCGGTTAAACGCGGCCGCTTCTACTTGATCCCCCAGCGTTCGGGAAAGGTCATGTGGGTGCTCAAACGCATTTCTCCCTCCGCCTTCAACGGCACCGCCGCCTTGCTCAACAGGGTGGGGTTGGGTAGGTCGCTGATGATGAAGGCTGCTCGCCGAGGATTGCTGTAGTCTTGCCGGATAAAGGGAAGGAGCGGTTGTGAGGATAGTGGTCCTGGGCGGCGCCGGGGAGATGGGCAGCAGGGCGGTGGAGGAGCTGGCCGCATCCCCGCAGGTGGAGGAGGTGGCCGTAGCCGACCGGGATGAAAGAAAGGCCGAGCGGGTCATCGCGGGCATCGCCGACCCCGCGGCTCGCCTCACGGTGAAGGCGGTGGAGGCCACCGACCATGCCTCCCTGGTGCGGGTGCTTTCGGGATACGACGTGGCGGCCTCCGCTCTGGGGCCGTTCTACCTCTTTGAGAGCAGGCTGGTGGCCGCGGCCCTGGAGGCGAAGGTAGATTACGTCAGCATCTGCGATGACTGGTCAGCGACCCTGGACGTCATGGTCCGCTTCGACGCCCGGGCCCGCGAGGCCGGGGTCGCCGTGGTCACCGGATGCGGGGCCAGCCCGGGGCTGTCCAACGTGGGGGCCCGCCTGCTGGCGGAGCGCATGGACCGGCTGGAGAGACTGGACGTGTACGTCTTCGTGCCCATGAGCGACACCAACGAGGGAGTCGCCACCATCATGCACACCCTCTTCGTCTACGGCGTCACCGTCCCCGTCTTCCGGGAGGGGGTCATGCAGATGCTCCCCGCCGGGGCCTATGCCCGCAAAGTGGAGTTCCCCTCCTTCGGGATGGTCAAGGTCTGGAACGTGGGGCACAGCGAGCCGGTGACCTTCCCGCGTTTCTTCCCCACCTGAGGGAGGTCAACATGATGATGGGCCTGGGGCGGGGTTGCGGGCCCCTGGTGGCCGCGGGCCGTATGGGAGTCTTCAAGACCCCCCGACGCCGCGAGCTCATCAGCCGGGCGGCGGCGAAGTTGATGTGGTCCGGTTCCGGCCGGCCGGTTAAGGGAGCCCTGAGGGTGGACGCCACCGGGATCAAGGACGGCAAGCCCCTCACCCTCACCTCCTGCGGGATCGGGGCCATGCGGGACACCACCGGTACCGGCCTGGCCATCGGCGCCCTGTTGCTGGTCGCGAAGAAGCTGACCGTTCCGGCGGGTGGGGTCTACGCGCCGGAAGCCTGCTTCGCGCCCCGCGAGTTCTTCGGGATGCTGGCCGAGCGGGGTCTGCGGGTTTACGAGGACGTGGCCATGCGCCGGCCCTTCGACCTGGGGCAGCCGGGATGACGGCAGGGAAAGGGGCGGGGTTTACCGCCGGGGCGCTGGGAGCCGCCTGGCTGGCAAAGCTGGCCGCTGGCATCATGCGGGAGCGGGCGGAGCGCAGCGACCTCCGCCCTCCGGTGCTGCTGGCGGCGCAGCCCGGCAAGGGATTGCTGCTGCGCGACATCAAAGTGATGGACGTGCGTCGGGGGGAGGTGCTCGAAGGGCTGTCGGTGCTCATGCGCGACGGCAGGTTTGCTGCTGTCCTTGCCGGAGGCGATGCGGAAGAAGCCGAGGACGCCGTCACCATAGACGGCGGCGGCCACTATGCCATACCCGGACTCATCAACGCCCACTGCCACGTCCTCTGGCCGTCGGTCTTGGAGATAAGGGAGGATATCGCCGCGGCCTTCCGCCGCCAGCTGCAACGCAGTTTGGAGGACTGCGTGGTCCACGGGGTGACCACCGTGAGGGACATGGGAACCCTGCCCCTGGCGCTCAAGCGCTGGCGGGCCAGGGTCGAGGCGGAGGAACTGCTGGGACCGCAGATCCTCACGGCCGGCCCCTTCATCAACGCGCCGGGGGGCTACCCCACCGATTACATCAAGCCGGTGCACCCCCGCCTGGCCGGGCGCGGGGGCAACACCAACATCTCCGTCTCCTCGCCCGGGCAGGTCGGCCCTGCGGTGCAGCAGGCCGTGGAATGGGGCGCCTGCATCATCAAGACCGCACTGGACGGCCGCTCCCTCATCCTGGGGCAGAAGCCCCTCAACGTCCTCCCGGACGAGACGCTCAAGGCGCTGGTGGAGGAGGCGCATGCCCGGGGTCTGAAGGTGGCCGCCCACCACCGCTTCAGAAGGGGCTTTCAGAAGGCCCTGCGCTGCGGGGTGGACGAACTGGAGCACATGACCACCGACGCCGAGCTGGGTGAAGATGAGGCGGAGTCCTTCGTGCGGGGCGGCCACAGCATCGTGCCCACCTTCTCGGTGGCCTGGGCGCTGGCCTGCTCCCGCCCGGGCGACCCCAACCGCGATTTCCCGGAGGCGCGGGAGCTGATGGCCAGCCGCGCGGAGGCCATCCGCACCCTCTACCCCATCTGGTGCGAGCCGGCGGTCTACCGCTCCGTGCGCTGCATGGAGCGCCGCTACAACGACCCCGCTTTCTACGGCAGAAGGCACCTGCTTCCGGTATCCGACCCCGCCGTCTACACCCAGGCTGCGGTGTACGGGCCGGCTAACCTCGACCGGCTCTACCGCGCTGGGGCGCTCATCGGCTGCGGCAACGATGGCGGGGTCCCCATGATCTTCCCCTGCGCCATGGACGTGGAGATGACCATACTGGCCTACTCGACCATCATGAGCCCTCTGGACATCCTCCGTTCCGCCACCATCAACAACGCTCGCATCATGGATTTGGAAGATGAGCTGGGCAGCATCGAGGAGGGCAAACTCGCCGACCTGGTGCTGCTGGCCGGTAACCCCCTGGAGCGGGTGGAGCACCTGATGGGAGTGAAGATGGTCTTCAAGGGAGGCAAGCTGGTCCACCGAGCTCCCGAGGTCAGGTTGTGATGGAGGCGCGCGCTTGAAGGGTTTCAGCGGCAGGAGGGCGTTGGTCACCGGGGCGGCATCGGGCCTGGGGCGGGCCCTGGCTCTGACCCTGGCGGAGCGTGGGGCCGAGGTTGCCCTGGTGGATGTGGACGAGGGAGGCCTGAGAGAAGCGGCTTCCATGGTGGAGGCGAAAGGAAGGCGCTGCCTCAGCCACGCGGTCGATGTCTCCGACTGGGAGGCCATGCGGGCCAAGGCGGGGGAGGTCATCGCGGCCTGGGGAGGGGTGGACCTGCTGGTGAACAACGCCGGGATCGGGCTGGGAGGCGAACTGGCGGACGTCCCCATGGAGGAGATGCGCCGCATCGTGGACGTGAACCTGATGGGACAGATACACGGCTGCAAGTTGTTCCTGCCCGGCATGCTGGAAAGGGGATACGGCCATATCGTCAACGTCGCCTCCCTATCGGGATTGGTGGTGCTACCCCTGCACCTTCCCTACGCCACCACCAAGTTCGCTCTGGTGGGTCTGTCCGAGGCCCTGTGGATAGAACTGCGGAGGCGGGGCATCGGGGTCACACTGGTGTGCCCCGGGGCCATGCGCACTGCTATCATGGACAGCGCCAAGGTCTATGGGCGCCAGAGCAGCGCCGCGCTCAACGCCCGCAGGTGGCAGAGGGTGCTGGAGGTCAAGGGAAAGCGTCCGGAGGAGGTGGCCGAGAAAATCCTGCGGGCGGTGGAGAGGGAGCGGTTCCTGGTGCTCGCGGGGCCGGAGGCCCTCCTGCTGTACTGGCTGAAACGGCTGGCGCCCGGCCTGTTGCGCTGGTGCTCGGTGGCGGTAACATCCTTGCTGAAGCGAGGTTGAGGAGGGAGGATTGTCCGGATGCTTGGCCCAAGGGCGTTGACTTCAAGAGGGAGGCGGGGGTCATGAAAAAGGCGAGGGTTCTCATCCTCGAGGCTGGATACGACCAAGCGCGCCTGCTCGAATGCATGCGGAAAATCCTCGAAGTCTTCCCCCTGGAGCTCGAGGGGAAACGGGTCCTGCTCAAACCCAACCTGCTCGGCCCCTGGCCCGGAGAGAGCGGCATCATCACCCATCCCCAGGTGGTGCGGGCCGCGGCCGAGGCGCTGCGGGAGAGGGGCGCCGAGGTGCAGGCTGGGGATAACCCGGGGATCCGCGGCTACGGGCGCATGGGGCACCTGGCCGAGGCCACGGGCATGCTGGAGGCCATGGGCGAGGGCTGGGTCAACCTGGCCGAGGAGCCCCGCAAGGTCCCCATCAACTCCCGTTTCCTGGAGGAGATAACGGTGGCGGGGCAGGTGATGGACTTCGATCTGCTTATATCGCTGCCCAAGTTCAAGACCCACGTGTCCACCATCATCACCGGCGCGGTAAAGAACAGCTTCGGTTTCCTGGTGGGCGGGGAGAAGGCGCGCATGCACGCCCTGGCACCCCGCTTTCGCGACTTCGGGGAGCTGATGGTGGACATCTATCAGCTGCGGGTGCCCGACCTGGTGGTGATGGACGCGGTCACCGCCATGCAAGGCAACGGGCCCTCCTGCGAGGACATCCGCCCCCTGGGGTTGCTCATCGCCTCGGACAACGGAGTGGCGGTGGACGTGGTCATGGCGGAGATGATGGGCCTTCATCCCGAGGAGATACCCCTATTGGAGGAGGCGGCGCGGAGGGGGCTAGGGCCCCTGAGCACAGAGGACATCGAGATGGAGGGGCCTTTCCGGCGCATCGAGGGCTTCCGCCCGCCCTCCACCCTGCCGCGCCGGTCCTTCACCGCCCCCTTCCAGCGGCTGGGATTCCGCCTGATCTCCCGGCGCATCCTCAGGGTGGATCGGGAGCGCTGCACGGCCTGCCGCACCTGTCGGAACGGCTGTCCGGCTGGGGCCATCGAGGTGAAGGAATACCCCCGCTTCGACCCGGACAAGTGCATACTCTGCTATTGCTGCTACGAGCTCTGCCCGGAGCACGCCATCTCCCTGAACAAGCTCATCCGCTTCATCCAGCGGTGAGCGTCCGGGAAAAAGCGGAAGGGAGCGCAGGAGAAAGCCCCTTAGGGTGATAAATGATTTCTTGAGAAGATATGTTAATATAGGGGGCATCAGAAGACACTAGCCGGCAATAGTAATGAATATCCGGGCACAGGGGAATTGATAGCGTCAAGAAATTTGTGTCCGCCACCTAGCCTTCCTCCTCCAAACTCATCCCCACAAAACCCCGAAGCCTCCTCTGCCCAAGCCTTTCATTCTCACTCTTGAGGATAAGATAGAGGACGGAGACGAGGCTCTCTTCGGA
>Ga0209227_1001490_pt1 | contig 18054 bp, 12 predicted proteins | sample YNPBryantNP2012_FD_185815 | JGI IMG/M metagenome (GOLD analysis project Ga0209227, IMG submission 185815) | Anoxygenic and chlorotrophic microbial mat microbial communities from Yellowstone National Park, USA - YNP Bryant NP 2012 (SPAdes)... ...
CCTGCAACGGCGCGATTTCCTTGGCATGTTTTTCCCTCATGGCCTGGAGTTGCGCGCTCTGTTCTGCGGTGAGCCCCAGTTGCGACGCCATGGAAGCGCTAAGCATCCCTCCTCTGCCGGGTCCCATGCCCCAGCCGGGACCGGCCAATGCCGCCGCAGCCCAGCCCACCAAGACCATGCCAACCGCCAAACTGATCCATTTTTTCGTCTTCATGTGCTTGCCTCCTTTGCCCTATTCCAAGCCTCATTCTTCCTTTTGCCGTTCCACGGCTACCAAACGACCTATCGCATGGACATGAGAGCATGAGGTGTGCCATGTCGGATTTCATGATTCCGTTCAATGGCTTAAGGATCGAAGGGGCGGCTTGGTCTCCCGCCGCTTCGGAAAAAAACGTCGATCCCCTACCCTCACGAGGCGCCTCGAAACGCAACGACTTCTTGACTTTCGAGACGCTGAGAAACCTTTCGGTCGGTATCGACAAATTTGTCGCAACGAACATAACGGCGATGACGAAAACACGGGCCGGCTCGGCCGTCTTTCAAAAAGAGCGGCAAAGACAGCCGATGGCCCAGCCGGCGCACGGTGCACGCCTCTTTTGGGTAGGCCTGTTCGGGGTCTCGAGGATAAAAGGTGAAGGCGAAGAAGTCTCACAGGGAAGGTCTTCGGCCGAAGATGCCAAGAGAGCCGGGCTATGGTCGAGGCAATTCGGGAGCCATTCAGCGCCACGGCCTTGGCCGTCTGCCCCACGACGCTTCAAAGCCGCGCTTTTGCATGAAGCTGGAAAGCTTTTGTTTCTGCTCGGGAGTGAGCACCTTCAGGGCTTCAAGGCGATGCTTGGTCATGGCTTCCTGGATCTGTTCCTGAATTTCGGCGATCTCTTTTTGTTTGGCTGTGATCTTGGCCTCATCAGGATGCGGGTCGGCCCAAAGCAGCCTGAGTTCTTGTCTTCTGCTGAAAAGCTTTTGCCGCAACGGGGCCGTCTCCGAAAAGTGCTTCTGGCGCATGGCCTGAAGCTCCGAGAGCTGTTCCGGGCTGAGCCCCAGCTCCTGGGTCAGGAACCGCTCCATTCGCGCCGACCCACCCGACCCGAAGCCTTCCATGCCCGGATCGGCACCCCACGCTCCCGAACGCGTCGTGAGCACCGTCAGGATCACGGCCAATCCAACCGCATAGCATAGCTGTTTTTTCATTGGAGCCCTCTCCCCACCCGAAATCGTCCTTGAAAAATCTCTCCACGGCCCTTTTGGACGCCTGCGACGAAGCCCGCGCCCGGCCTGTCGAATTTTACGCACCAAGGGCCGTTCATAAAAGATCGCGCCTCAAAAACTCCCACACAATCCCGAACCCAGCTGGTGCCTGAGCCGTCCCGCTTCTGGCTTCCCTGAGGTTGCCAACGCCCACGGCACCCTCAACGTTCCGGGGCACCCAATCCACCCTTACGACTGGGCATTGTGTGAGGCACGGAACGTGCCATGGGAGACTGAGTTTTGGGAAAGGCTTTGTGTCATCCTTTTTGGGCTTCCCTGAGCCTTGTCGGAACCCTTCCCCTGCAACGTCTTTGGCAAAGGGCGACCGCGAGCGGCAAAACTTGTCGAATCCGTTATGACTTTTTTAGTTAATGCATTGTTATTTGAGCCAAATGTTCAAAAGCCGAAGTTCGTCGAGTTCGACAGGAATGTCGAATATGTCGAAGCCTTACGACGGTGCCCGTGGAGGCAAAGGCCCATGACGGCACCCAAGGACTGTGGTATGTCTGTTGTCTAGAATACCGCGCCAGTGGCGCGATGCCCATGTCACAAAGTTCCATGTAAGTTGAGGCGGCCATGCACGGGACGAGCGAAGGAGAACGGAGAAACGACCCCGCTAAAGGAAGCAAGGACCCGGGGGGGTACGAGCTCATGGTTTTGGGCCTCTTTGGGGCGGTCTTTGTCGTTTTGTTCGTCGCTTTTGCCATCTTCAATGCCAGAAGGCTGGAGGCGACCTTGGTCCAGGTGCAGGTGAACAAGGCCCTTTCCATTGTAGAAGGAGTCCAAAAGAAATTTGAAGAGTTCGTGGTGTATTTGAACAGGACGTACGAGCCCGCTGAGGCCTTTTCAAAACCTTTGCTTTTGACCGAAACAGACATGGCGGTAGAGGAAGCCCTGGCCACGGCCCTCATCGACATGGTCAGGGATCTGGACTTCGCGGAGGAACAAGGAACCCTTGAGTCCTCGCACTTGGCCGAGATCGCGGAAAAGGCCCATGTGCAAGCCATTGCCTTTGTGGACTCCCAAGGGCGCGTTGTTCACGAGAGCGCCCCTGTGCCCGAAGAGATTCTTCAGGAGGCCGTGGGGGTGATGGAGAGGGGCGAAGGGGTGCTGCTGGCCCTTGCGACCGGCCAAACCTTGTCAGAAACCATGCCGCACCTGGTGCTGCGACGAAGCACCGGATCAGGGGCCGTCGTTGTGGTTTTGGGCGAAGAGGAGCTGGCGGTTTGGAAGACGCGGGCCGCGCTGCAGGAGGCCATCGAAGTGGCGGGATGGCGAAAAGGCGTCGTCTATTTTGCTGTGACGGATCGCGACGGGAACGTTTTGGCTCAGGCGGGCGACGTACCCAAGCCGAATGTCCCATCGGCCGAAGCCCGAGTTTTTCCGGGCCATGCCGACGTTCGCGTGGTCCGCCGACATGGGGTTTCGCCAGCAAATGTTCTGGAGGTCGTGCTGCCCATGACGAGCGGGGAGCAATTTTTGGGAGAAGTGCACATGGGTCTGGATCCCGGCGAAACGGATCGGCTCATGGCGAGCAATCGCCGACAGATATATATCGCCACGGGCATGATGATTCTTTTGGCTCTTTTGGCCGGAGGTTTTCTTTCCAGGTCCCAGAGCCGCCATCACGCCAGACTGACGGAAATGAGGGAAAGGCTTCACCAGGCGGAAAGACTTTCCTCACTGGGCAGACTTTCAGCGGCTGTGGCTCACGAGGTGAGAAACCCTCTCAATGCCATCAGCCTGGCTGTGCAAAGGTTGGCCAGGGAGTACCGCCCGCCGGACAACGGCGAAGAGTTCGTGCAACTCACCCGCGTCCTTCGCGAAGAAATTCGAAGAATCGACCGCATTATTCAGGAATTCCTCGGTCTGACTCGAACAGGCGCTCTTCAGGTTGAGGAGGTCCCCGTTGGGGAGCTTTTGGAACGCCTTCGAGTGCTTCTTCAGGGGCAGGCCGCCTTCGGCGGCGTTCGGGTCACGGTGTCAAAAGACGTGCGGGAGCCGCGGGTTCTGGTGGATCGGGACAGAATCATGCAGGCCTTGGTCAACTTGGCCAAAAACGCCCTGGAAGCCATGCCCGACGGCGGGGCTTTAACGCTCGGCTATCGGTGCGAGGGCAAAGGATGGGTTGTCCTGGAAATCGCCGATACAGGCAAGGGCCTGGGCGAGGCGGACATCCAAAAGGTGTTCGACCCCGGATTTAGCACAAAAGAAGGCGGCCTGGGGCTCGGGCTTCACATCGCCCGCGAAATCGTGCGCCTCCATGGAGGGGATATGACCGTGCGCAGTCGTGAAGGGGAAGGGTCGATCTTTTCCCTATGGCTGCCCTGTGGCCGAACGATGGCTCAGCCGGAGGGAGGGAGCGCGTGAAGGCATTGGACGTGCTCGTGGTGGAAGACGAGCGATCCCAAAGAGAGATGCTTTGCGGGTTTTTGAGGAAAGAGGGCTTTCGTGTGGTGGAGGCTGAAGACGGCCCAACGGCTTTGGATCACCTGCGGAAGAATTCCTTCGACGTCATGATCCTGGACCAAAAGATGCCGGGCATGAGCGGCCTTCAGGTGCTGGAAGAGGCCAAGAAAATTCAGCCCGATGTGGACGCTCTCATGGTGACGGCCTTTGGAAGCGTGGAAAGCGCCGTGGAGGCCATGAAAAAGGGCGCTTTTGACTACGTGACCAAACCCATCGATTTGGAGGAGCTCCTTCTGGCGCTGGCCCGAATCGCCGAACGGCGCACCTTGATTCGAGAAAATGAAATTCTCAAGGAGCGTTTGCAGGAAAAAGGGATCGGTGAAAGCCAGCTCATCTGCAAAAGCCCCAAGATGGCCGAGGTGGTGAATTTAGCAGGAAGGGTGGCCTCGAGCAAGGCGTCCGTGCTGCTCCTCGGCGAAAGTGGAACAGGGAAAGAACTTTTGGCCAGGCTGATTCACTCCCTCAGTCCCCGCTCCTCCAAACCCCTTGTGACAGTCAATTGCGCAGCGCTTCCCGAGTCTCTTCTGGAAAGTGAACTTTTCGGCCACGAGAAAGGGGCGTTCACGGGAGCCACTCAGAGGCGCGTGGGTTTTTTCGAACAGGCCGACGGCGGGACGCTTTTCCTCGATGAGGTCGGGGATTTAACTCCCACGGTGCAGGTCAAGCTCTTGCGGTTCCTTCAGGAAGGTGAGTTTCAAAGAGTGGGGGGATCTGCGGTGCTCCGTTCGGACGTGCGCCTCATCAGTGCCACTCATAGGGACCTAAAGGCTCGAATGCAAGACGGAAGCTTCAGGGAGGATCTCTTTTACAGGCTCAATGTGGTGACCATCCTTCTGCCCCCGCTCCGGGAAAGGCGGGAGGACATTCGGCCCCTGGTGGAGCACTTCATGAGCGTCTATGCCGCTGAAAATGGTAAACCCATCGAGGGCATCAGCCGCGAGGCCATGGATCTTCTGCTTCGCTACGATTACCCCGGGAACGTAAGGGAACTGGAAAACATCATCGAGCGGGCCGTGGTGATCACTCGAGGAACAATCATCCAGACCGAGGATCTTCCCTTTGGTCTTCAATCCAGAGAAAAACCCAAAGGAACGAAGGCTCCCAGCCACATGGGCCTCAAGGCTCGGCTGGAGGCCTTGGAGCGGGAGCTCATCGAAGAGGCCATGGCCGAGGCTCGATCCAACCAGAGCAAGGCCGCGAGCCTGCTGGGTCTAAGCGAAAGGATGCTCCGGTACAAACTCAAAAAGTACGGCCTTAAAGCCTCCGAAAACCCGTCGCGGCCACCGACCTGACCAGAAGGGGGCGCTGCGGCCGTTTCACTTTTTATAGAGCCCATTCCAAGCTCCGCCGAGACCCGGCGCCGAATGGGCCGGGTTTTCGTCGAACAGGGAGCCTGACCACATCGTCCTTGGGGCCGATTCACGCGCGCTTGAGCCGCTTTCCCACAGACCAGGCTTGGGCCAGGTGTTCGCCGACAGCCCAGTAACCGTTGTCGGGCATGGTCAGCACGAAGGGATTCATGGCTTTGATATCGGGTTTGCCGTCCTTGAGGAATCGAGCTTCGGCGTAAGCGTCGACGATTTCGCCGATGAAAAGGGCATTGCTGGGAAGATCTATGGTCTGGCTGAGACGGCATTCGATGTTCAAAGGGCATTGGATGATCATCGGTGCGGTTCCGGTGACGCCGTAGAACAGATCGAAGAGCGCCGACTTATCGGTGTTTCGACCGGAGACCAGCCCGCAATAGTCGGTCACTTCCACCATGTCCGCGCCGGGAATATTGACGCTGAACGTCCCCGTCTCTCGAATCCCTTTGGCCGTGTGATGACCATGGCTGACGGCGATGGCCAACAACGGTGGCTTGAAATTCACTCGGCTCACCCAGCCCACCGTCATGAAATTGGGTTTGCCCTCCACGTGGGTTCCGACCAAAACCACCGGCATGGGATACAAAAAAACTTGACTTCCCAGACTCTGTTTCCCACCGCTCATGCTTCTCCTTCCTGAGATCCATGGAAAAAAGGACGTGTCATGGCCCTAAACCCTAGGAGCTTGCCCCAAAATGCCTTGAGAAGGTCCTCCCTAAAAAATGGTTGAAGGTTTGGTACGAGGTCGCGGCTGAAGCGTTCCTCCAACATGTATTCTCGCACAGGCTCCTGGGAGTTATCCACGAAAAACCCCCACCGACTCAATCCTCCCGTGCGTCGCCAAGCCCCTTCCGAAGCCACAAGAGCTCTTGTCACCGAATTGTCATTTTGCCGCAACGCTGCCTTCACACAAGGCCACTAAGAAGACTTTGCAATCTCAAGGGAAGGGTGAACGGACGATGCAATGCCCTCGCTGCCAGTCCGAAGCTGTTTACAAATACGGCTTTTCAAAAAAGGGCGAACAACGCTACCGGTGCGTGCAGTGCTTCTATCAATTCGTTCAGAACCCCTCCAAGAGAATGGAACGTGAGAAGCCCGACTGCCCGCTGTGCGGTGCGGTGATGCACGTCCACCATCGAACCGAGGAAGGCACGGCATATCGGTGTTCCAAATATCCCGAATGCCGCGGATATCTTTCGAAAAATACGGAACAGGAAAAACTGGAACAGGAGAGGTGTCAAGAATCATGAACTATCTGGTCCATCACATTCCAGGTCGTGTGCGCATCAAGGTCCCCACGATTCGTTACAGCCCCGGTGGAGCGACCATGATTCGCAATCTTTTGGAAAGTCTTCCGGGAGTGGGAAAAGTGCTGTGCAACGATGTCACGGGCAGCGTTGTTGTTTACTATGATCACAATGCCATCGACCCCGAAAGCCTCGTGCAAGCTCTGAAGGATCAGGGTCATCTCAACGCCACCCAAGTCGGCTCCAGCGAACGAACGTTTGACGATTTTGGAGCCAAGGCGGGCCGTTTCATGGCGAAGGCGCTGCTCAACGTGGCTTTGGACGTGGCTTTGAAAAACACCCCCCTGTCTATGTTGACGATTTTTATCTGAGGGTCGCCCCTAGGCCCATTCCGTCGCATGATTCCATCCATCCCCCCACAGAACCCGATCGGGATGGTCCTCCGTTTTTTCTTCAGGCTCGAGACCCGGAGCGGCCATGGCCACGGAACGGGCCGCAGGCACGCGTGAAGGCCTTTTTTCCGCCGTGTTGGCCTTGTCGTTGATCATCGTGGCCGCCGTCGCACAAACACCCGTCACAAGCCAATCCACCACGCCCATGGGCGAAAGCCCCAGAAAACTTCGCAACCCGGGCAGCACACCAGCCAGCACCTGGGCCGCGCAGGATCCGGCAACCGCGGTCAGCAGAAAAGGATTGGCGCGAAGGGGTTGCTTAGATGAAGCCCCTTCGGCATGCCGGCACACCAGAGCGTGGAGCAGCTGGGAAAGGGACAGGGTATGAAAAGCCATGGTGCTCGCCTGGGCCATGCCGCCCCGCATGAGGCCATAAAAACTACCAAGAAGCGCCCCTCCGGCTAAAACCCCTGTTTCGCGAAACATTTTGAGAAATTCGCTGCGGCTGAACAGAGGCGCATGGGCTTTTCGAGGTGGCCGAGAGAGCACGTCCTTTTCCGGAGGTTCCATGGACAGGGCGATGCCGGGAAAGATGTCGGAAATCAAGTTGATCCAGAGCAGCTGCATGGCGTTGAGAGGGGTTGGAAGCCCCAGAACGAGCGCCGCGGTCATCACCGCAATTTCGCTCATATTGCTGGACAAAAAGAAGTGCACCGACTTTTTGATATTATCGTGAATGGTTCGGCCTTCCTCCAGAACCCCCACAAGCAGGATCAAATCGTCGTTTTCCAAAACCACATTGGCCACGCTTTGGGCCACTTTGGTGCCCTTTTGTCCCATGCACACCCCAACGTCGGCGGCTTTCAAGGCAGGGGCATCATTGATGCCATCTCCGGTCATGCCGACGATCTTGCCGGAACGGCGCAGCATCTGGACGATCTGGAGCTTCAACGACGGGCTGACCCGCGAAAAAACATGAACGTCGGTGCCATTGCCGTTCAGGTCTTCCGCCACCCAATCGCGGAATCTGGATGCATCAAAGATGCGCAGCGGACGCCCATTCGAAAGGTTCAAGGTCTTGGCCACGGCCGACGCCGTCAATTCTTGATCCCCGGTGAGCATGACAACCTGCACGCCGGCGCGGCGGAGGGCGGCAATCATCTCTTTGGCTCCCGGCTTGATGGGATCCGCCATCCCCACAAGGCCGCACCAAATCCAATCGCTTGGAGCCTCCGGTCCACATCCGTTCACCGTGCCGTAGGCAAAACCCAGCACGCGAAGCCCCTTGGCCGAAAGATCGGCATTTTCTAGAAGGATTTGTCGTCGCCTTTCAGCCGTCAGCGGCACGATGGTGCCGGCTCTCATTTCCTTTGTGCACGCTTCCAGAACCGCCTCGGGACTGCCCTTGACCGCAAGCCACGGATCCGACTGACCATCGCTGTGCAAACTCGCCATGTAGGCCCGGGATTCGGAACGAAGGCACAGGGAATGAACGGGAAACTTTTCGCGAAGTTCCTGAAAAACCATCCCGTTGTTTTCGGCCAGGCGGACCAACGCCGTTTCCGTCGGGGATCCGTCCAGAACCCCTACCCCATCGTCTTCAGGGGGCTCAAGGAGTCGGATTTCATTACAGAGGCATCCGATCTGCAAAATTTTGTTAAGATTCTCATGAGATAGAGGATCGATGACGTCCCCGTTGAGCCGAACGGCGCCGTCGTGCACCGTAAAGCGCATGCCGTCGGCCACAATTTCTTGAACCGTCATGCGGTTTTCCGTGAGGGTTCCGGTCTTGTCCACACACAAGACCTGGACAGCGCCCACGGCTTCCACCGCCGTCAGGTCTCGAATGAGCACTCCCCGCTGCCGCATTCGCCGCACGGCCAAAGCAAACGTCGTGGTGGCGGCCGAAGGGAGCCCCTCCGGCACGGCCGCCGCCCCCAACGCCAGGCTCAGCCGAGCCATGGCGAGAAGACCGTATCCTCTGGCAAGGCCGATACCGAAGCACACAGCGCAGATGGCCAGACACAAAAGGACGAGTCGGTTGCCCAGGTCGGCGAGTTGGACTTCAATGGGGGCCTTGGGGGATTCCGTGTTTTGAAGCAACTGCTGAAGTTGCCCGATTTGCGTGCGCGGTCCCGTGGCAGTCACCACGGCCAGGCCGGAGCCTCCCGTGACCACGGTGCCTCGGTAAACCATATTGTGCCGATCATGGATCGGCACCGTGGCGTCCAAAAGCACATCAGCGCTTTTTTCCACGGGAAGGCTTTCGCCCGACAGGGAGGATTCGTCCACAAAAATCTGATCCACCTCCAGAAGCCGAGCATCCGCGGGCACACTGGATCCTGCTCGAAGGATGATCACATCCCCGGGAACCACCTCGCGCACCGGAACCGCTTTTTCCCGCGCCGCCCTCACCACGCGCGCTTCGGGTTCCTGCAATTGCCGAAGCGCCGAGATGGCCTCGTCCGAGGCCTTTTCCGTGATGTAGCCGATCAAGGCATTGGCCACCACGACCCCGCTGATAATGAGGGCGTCAAAGACGCCTCCGGTGATGAGCGAAACAACGCTGACCGCACCCAGAAGAGCCACCGGAAGCGAAACAAACTGTTTGGCAAACAAGCGCCAATGGGACACCGGGGGCCTATCGGGCATTGCATTCGGCCCGTAAAGAGCAAGCCTTGTCTGGGCTTCCTCATCGGAGATTCCGTTTCGAGAGGACTTCAAGCGACTTAAACAGGCGTGCGCCGTCCAATTGTGCCACAAATCCTCATCCGTTTCCTTCAGTCCCAAACGATTCAGAAACGCGATGATTTGCGCGTGACGCCCGTTTGCCGAAGCCACCGAGCATAAGGTCTTTTCCCCTTTTCGATCCGGGCCGGAAGGGGCGACAAGACTCTCGGCTCGTGAGGTTATGGTGCCGCTTCTAAAAAACTCTTCGACAACGCCTTGAACCAACCGAAGGACGTCCTGATGACGGGCCAAAGGCGAGGCATACTCCACAAGAACACTTCCCGTGATCGTTCCCACTCGAATGGAACGCACCCCGGGGCGTCCCTGCAGGTTCGCCGTCAGGTATTGCGCCAAAACAGCATGTCGCTTGAGCACCGAAAGGCGAAGGCGCACTCTTCCCGGCACTCGACAATGGACCACCCGAATCATTGGCAGGACCTTGTCGTGAATGGGATACTCTTAAAACTTACGGCAGCTAATCCGCGTCCGCGTCGGTGGATGGATCCTCGATCCGCTGACTGTCCACTTCGGCCAATTGGGTCTCGATCGATTGGCTCTCCGACTCAGGCGAATGGACCTCTATTCTGGATCGCTTTCGAATGCGCCGCGGCGAAGGCGTCTGCATTGCCCCTTCGCCGGGACCCGCGTCCGTGCTGGGCTCGTGAGCCTCTCGCACAGGCTCCATGGGAAGCTCGGATGATTTGGGAGGCGACGGGCTGTATTTTTCCACGAGAGCTTTACTGAAAACCCCAAACGCGTACCAAAAGGCCGTATACCACGGCGGCGCCGTAATGTTTCCGCGAAGAATTTGAATAACCCCGATGGCCAGAAGCGCCAGAAACCCGGCTTCGGTGAGCCCCACTTCGCCGCTGGTCATGCGTTTAAACTTCTGGTCCAGCGTCAAAAAGGGCAGAATCGCCTTCTGCACAGGGTGCCGAGCCGGGGGCGCCTCAAACCGCAGCGGGGTTTTCCGAGCGAGCGCCTCCATGAGGGTTTCCGCATCGAGGTTTGTCCCCGTAAACAGAATGGAGCCAGTCACGGGATTGGCATGAACGGCAGCGACGCCCGGAATGTCCGCCAAGGTTTCTTGCACGTGCCTGTAAAAGGCCGGGTCCCTCACCTTGTGCTTCATTTTGATGCGAACCCGGGTGCTTGTCTGGTGAACCACGTCAGCATAATGCGGCATGTCGTTCCCTCGGAACTCGAGTTCAGACCCCGGCAGCCTCGGGGGCCGCAGCCTTGGGCTCCATTTCCGCCTTAGCCTCAGCCGTAAGATCTTCCACGCTTTCCACCGCTTCGGCCACCAGTTCACGGCCTTTGTTGTACAGAAGAATTCCGCCCTTGATGGCGGTCTTCAAAATCGGGCGCACCGCCGCCCCCACAACGGGCAAAAGGACCGGGGCCACCACCGCCACCGCCACACCCACAAGCAGGCTTTTGGGAAGATCCAGGTCGTTCAGTTTCATGTCTTGCCTCCTCTGCGCAGGTTATGAGAAAAACCACGTCATCGAAGCCAAAGATGCGATTTTCGTAACATGCACGGCGCGCACGTTCAAGAGGCAGATTCATTCTTTCCCCAAAAAAATTTATACTATGAGCGGCATGTTACACTGGCATGGCGTTTCCGTGACACTTCCATGACAATGGGAAACCGGACGCGAAAAACCGTGACGCTGTTCTGCCCCTCCTTCACCCCAGCAAGCCGTCCATGTTTTCCTGTCTGTGCCTGCTGAAAGGCAGCACCTGAAGATGCTTGTCCCGCCCCGAGGCGGTCACGAGAATCTCGTCATCAAATTGTCATCAGGGCGCAACGCTGCCCTCACACAGCACAGCTAAAAGGACTTCGCGCTTCAGATGAGAGGTGGTCATTGAGCGTAGTTCCACCTTCATGGTCCGGTCTGCAGTGGTCGTTTGTCATCTTCAACGTTTCATACGAGGAGCGAAAAGACATGAAAAGGAAATGGACCATCGAGAAAAAACTCAGGCTCGCTTTCGGGGCGTTGTGCCTCCTTGTGGTCACCGTGGGCGCCATGGGCTTTTACACGGCCCGCGAAGGCGAAAAAGCGCTCCGCGAGGTAGGGGCTGTGCGGATGCCCAGCGTGCAAACAACGCTCGTCATGCAAAGAGAGCTTCAAGACATTCGTGGAAGCCTGAGAACGCTGGCCATCGCCGGTCTGGATCCGAAGGTCCGCTGGCACCAGTATGAAAACATCGCCAACTCCCGCAAGGCCTATCAAGAGGCTCGCCAGATCTACGAACCTCTGCCTCAGACGCCCGAAGAAGCCCAGCTATGGAACCAATTTGTCACGGCCTTGGAAAGCTGGAAGGTGGAAAACGATAAGGCCCTGGAGTTGGCGAAACGTTTTGACGCCTTGGGCGTCGCCGACCCGGACGCTTTGGAGCTCGATATCGCCACATTTCGAGGCGACCACTATGCGTTGGAAGCCCGTGTCATGAATCTAGTCTATACGGGGAAAACCTTTGAAGGCGGCGAAGACCACACGGCATGCCGCTTCGGCACATGGCTTTCCCGGTTTCGGACGGAAGATGCGGAGCTAAAAAAAATCCTTGCCGACGTTGCCGAACCCCATCGGCGCTTCCATGAACAGGCGCACCGGATCAAAGAATGGGTCGAGGCAGGAAGGTTCGAGGAGGCGCGCCATCTTGCCGAAACCGATTTTCGCTCGTCCAAGGAAAAGGTTTTTGGCTATTTGGATCAAATTCAGGCCGTGGCGGACCAAGCTCGCAACCTCATGCATACACTCCAAGAACAGCTTCTCGGGCCGTGTGTGGAAAAAGAGGAGATCGCCATGGCGCTTCTCGATAAGGTGGTGGAAATCAACCAAAAGATTGGCGAGGACGTGACGGCTTCGGGAATGACGAGGGCCAAACGCTTGGTGCCTGTGGTGGTGGCGTTGGGTTTGCTTGTCAGCGCGCTGCTCGGCTATGGCATGGCACGCGACATCAATGCGGTCCTGCGCACAACCGCCGAGGACCTGCGCGAAAGCGCCGAACAGGTGGCGTCGGCCGCCCAACAGGTGGCATCGGCAAGCCAGGAGCTTGCGGAAGGATCCGCCCAGCAGGCGGCGAGCCTTGAAGAGACCTCATCGGCCGTGGAAGAGATGGCCTCCATGACCCGCCACAACGCCGACAACGCCGCCCAGGCCGACGGGCTCATGAAGCAGGCCGCCAAGGCGGCCGATATGGCCAAGGCGTCCATGGCCGAACTTTTGCGTTCCATGGAAGACATCAACCGATCCAGCCAGCAGACCCAAAAGATCATCAAGACCATCGATGAGATCGCCTTTCAGACGAATCTTCTGGCCCTGAACGCCGCCGTGGAAGCCGCCCGGGCCGGAGAGGCGGGAGCCGGCTTTGCCGTGGTGGCCAACGAAGTGCGAAGTCTCGCCATGCGGGCCGCCGAAGCGGCCAAGAACACGGCGCAGCTCATCGAAGGCACCGTCGGTCGCGTCAAGCAAGGGGCCGAGCAGACGGAAGCGACCAACCAAGCGTTTTCCATCGTCCACGAGAGTGTGGTCAAGGTGGCGGAGCTGGTGAACGAAATCGCGGCGGCTTCCCACGAGCAAAGCGAGGGGATCGGCCAGATTAACCGGGCCATGGCCGAGATGGACAAGGTGGTCCAACAGAATGCCGCTAACGCCGAGGAATCGGCTTCCGCCGCCGAGGAACTGAACGCCCAAGCGGCGCAGATGCGCGGCTATGTCGCCCAATTGGTCTCCCTTGTGGGACAAAGTGGAAATAACGGAAAGATGGGCCTTCTGAAAGGAAAAGGCGCCACGGCGCAAGAAGCTCTGGCTCGAGAAGTGCAAAGCCTGGTGGAGGCGGCGCAGCGGGCGGCCAATGGCGGGAACGGAAAAAGCTACCCCTCGATGAAAGCCACCGGGGCCAAGCCCGTAAAATGGCTCAAACCCGAAGAAACGATTCTTTCCGAGGAGGATTTTGAGAAGTTTTAGGGACTCGCAAAGCGCTTCTGAGGTGTCCGTGTTTGGGAAGCGGCCTAAGGAGCGACGGGTCGCGGCTGAAGCCGCTCTTACATCATGTGTTCTCGGACACACTCCTTGAGGATTGACCGACAAAGCAACCTGCGGGAGCGGCTTCAGCCTCATGCCGTACGCCTATGGTGTTTAGGAGCGGCTTCAGCCGCAGCCCTCACCCCCATGCGAGTGGGAGCGGCTTCAGCCGCGACATGGGCGCTCGGGGCCCTGGAACCGTCGGCCGATTCAAAAGCATCCCCTTCGGCGGCACTTCCATTTCATGAAAAAACAGCCCCGCAAAATGATGAGAGGCAATCGCACAAAAAACGGTGAGCCACCCGGCCCGTTCCTCCAAGGCTTCCCTTCCCTGCCCTGCTCCCGGCCCAAGGGGAGCGGCGCCGGGGTTTTCCACTCGCGGCACACGGACACCTCGAAGTGCACGTCACCCAAAAGCGCCCCATGCACGGGCTCGGATTCCCATTCGACATCATCGGAGGACCGCTTCATGGACCATGCTGCGAAACGATGCCCGACCAACAACAATTTGTGCTGGCGTGGACCGCAGATCGTAAAGTCTTTTGAAAATCTTACGTTACGATTAATGCATCGAGTGACTTTCAGCCTGTTATCCGCACAATCCAAAGAACAGATCTATGATGCCATCCTTGCCCAGTGTTTGAATCTGACGGGAGCCTCAGGAGCATTTCTTGCCATGCCCAAGGCAGAGGAAACAACCGTGGATCATTCCTGGTGCCTGGTTCGAGCCGTCGGCAGCCTGGAACCCCTGCAAGATTTCTGCTTTCCGAAAGGCACCGGATTAGTGAGCCAAGCCGTTCGATCCGGCTCGACGGTCATCGTGGGCCGTTATTTCCAATGGCACGGCCGGTTAAGCCATCCTGCCCTCTCCGAGGTAAAGGAAGTAGCGGTGGTGCCCATCAAGGACGGTGATGGCATAAGGGGGGTCATGGGATTGGTGACACAACACGAAGACCCCCCAATGGAACGGTGGGCCGTGGATGTTTTGGAATACTTGGGCGACATCATGACTGTCGCGGTCAGAAACGTTCACATTCGCTCTCAATTGGAACAGCAACTCCAAGAAAGACGAAAAGATCACGCCCTTCGACGGAAAATCGAAAGACGTCTGGCCGAATCTCAGAAGATGGAGGCCTTGGGGCGAATGGCCCAAGGCATTGTCCATGACTTCAACAACGTTTTGAACCTCATCGAAATCCACACCCGAAAGGCTCAGCAGACCGTGCAGGGATCGGAAAGTCCCGCCGCAGCGCATCTGGAGAAGGTTTTAATGGGATGCCAAAAAGCCAAAGCAATCGTCGAACAGGTGCACCTTTTAGGAAAACCTCAGCACGAACAGCCGCAAACCCTGTGCTTCGCCGGTCTCGTTCACGAAACCCTTCAGCTCTTTCGAGCATCGCTTCCTCCTCATGTGCAGTTGAACGCTCGTCTTCCTTCGCACGCCCAGAAAATTCGCGGCGTGGGTGTTCAGCTGGAAAGAGTGGTGGGCAATCTCTTGAAGAACGCTTTGGATGCCATGGCTTCTTCAGGAGGAACACTGACGGTGGAAATCGAACGGATCGTTTTGTCCTCCGCCGATGTTCGCCAATTTCCGGGCCTTCAGCCCGGCTGGTATGTACGGCTTCGAGTGGCGGACACGGGGCCGGGCATCTCCCAGGAGGCCATGGAGCACATCTTCGAACCCTTTTTCACCACAAAGGGCCCCAAAGGCACCGGACTCGGACTGTCGGTGGCTTATGGCATCGTCAAAGCCCATGGGGGGCATATCGACGTCAAATCTGAACTGGGGATCGGCGCCGTTTTTGACGTGTACATCCCCGCTTTGCAGGAAGGCGACATGGCGATAGACGAAAAACCCCAGGACTCCACTCCGACAGACCTCCATCTTTTGCTGGTGGAGGACGATCCCCAGTTGGCCGAGACCCTCTCCAGCCTTCTAGAAGAGATGGGTTGGAAGGTCTCCACGGCGAACGTGGGCGAAAAAGCCTTGTCATTGGCAAGCCATGAGAACGGCCGTTTCAGTGCCGTGCTGTGCGATTATCACATGCCGGGCCTTCACGGCGTGGAAGTGGCTCGAAGGATGCGGGCGCAGGGTGTGCGCGCCCCGATCTTCATCCTGACAGGCCTCCCCGATCGCTTTTTGGATGACTGTGTGAAAAATGGCCTGATTCAGGGGATCATCTCCAAGCCGGTTTCCATCGAAGCTCTCAGCGCGATCTTGGTCGATGCGACGCGACACAGTGAACAACGCTTCTTCATGAGAGAACAGGGGGAAAAGGCCGCGCCATCGCAAGCACGCTGAAACCGCCAATGATGGGAGCCTGGAGACAAAACCGCGGGCCACGAATCAAAGGATTGCAGCCTATGCTCAAACTATCGGATGTCGTCCCGGATCTCACCTTTTAAGGAGGAGAGCACCATGGCAACATCGAACATCTCGATCAAGAAACCCGAGAAAGCCTTGGCACAGGCATTGGCCCCGTCCACATCGCAACCGCTCTCTATCCCGTGCTCCTACCAGCCCATCTTCCACCTTCGATCGGGGGAACTCTATGCCCACCGCGTTTTGTGGAATGTCCACCCGTCGGCAGTTTTACAGCCCGCTGACGACACGGCGTTTTGCCACGACGCAGCCGCCCTTGCCCCTTTGGTCCAGCTTGTGACGAAGGCCGACGACCTAATGCGCGTTTGCCCAAAAGTGTTTATCGACCCTTTTTCTCACCCTTGTTGCGCGAGCCGACTCCTGGACTGCACGGACCAGTTCTGTCGAACATCGCGCCATGTTGCCCCCAGCTTGGTCTTTGAAATTTCAGAAACTCTCATCATGCAACCCGCCGGAACCGATGTCGCCCACAAACTGAAACAGGGCGGATTTTCCATCGCCATCGTCTACCAGGAACGGGATTCGACGGGCCTCAAGGTCCTCATGGATCTGGAGCCCGACTTTGTCGTAGCGGGCCGGTGTTTTGTCAAGGGCTTACATAAGTCACCGAAAAAACAAATCCTTCTTTCGACCCTCGTCCATTTCTGTCGCAAGCTCGGCGTGCAAACCATCGGGGCCGGCATCGAAAGCTACGGGGAACTGGAAGCCTTGTGGGACATGAAAGTGGATTTGGTGCAGGGGCCTTATCTTATAGAGGCCGCTTCGAAGATTCAGGTCACGTATCCGCAAGCCCGTGCCAAGATCGAGAGCCTCCACACCAAACCGCTCGGCATCCCATCGAAATCCCAAAACCTTTTAGGGTCCCTCGCAACCTACGTTCCTCCCATCCATGTTCACGAAAAGGTTCTGGACGTGGCTGCCCGTATGGACCGAGAGGGAACGCTCACAGCTTATCCGGTCGTTGAGAACGAGCGGCCTGTAGGATTGATTCAAAAAGACAAGCTCTTTTTCAAGCTGGGTCGACGATACGGTTGTGCTCTGTATGAACGCAAAGACGTGACGAAGATCATGGATAAACCCCTTGTCTTTGAAGCAGATACTCCCCTCGAGAGGGTTTCTCAATCGGTTACAGCTCGAGACGAAGAGAGCATCTATGATGCGGTCATCGTGACACGAAACGGAGCTTACGTGGGCATCGTGAAGGTGCACCAAATTCTTGAACGCCTCACGGAGCTTAAAATACAGATGGCCGTGCAGGCCAATCCCCTCACTGGGCTGCCTGGAAACAACGTCATCCGCGAAGAAATTGCTCATCGACTGCACAACGGCATTCTTTTCGCCGTGGGCTATGCGGACGTGGATCACTTCAAGCCATTCAACGATCACTTTGGTTTTGACAAGGGTGACGACGTCATTCGCCTAGTGGGCCGGATACTGAAAGAGGTGGTCGCGGAGTGGGATGCGGAAGGCTTTGTCGGCCATATTGGTGGGGATGACTTTGTTTTCATTGTCCGCCCTCATGGCGTGGACGGGCTGTGCCGAACCATTCTGGCCCGCTTTGAAAAAGAGATGAAAGTTTTTTACGACGCCGAAACCTTGCAAGCCAAAAGCTACGTGGCCGTGGACCGCCAAGGGCACCCGACGCGGTTTCCTCTGCCTTCTTTGTCCATCGCCGTGGTCACCAACCGCGAACGGCCTTTCCAGTCCTGTGCCCATGTGGCCTCCGTGGCCAGCGAGGTGAAGCACGCCGTCAAAAAAATGCCGGGAAATGCCTTCCTCGTGGACAGGCGGTCCGCTTAGCTCCCCGTGTCCTCAAGGTCCATGGGGCCTCCCCAGCCTCCCGCCGCCGCCATGTAACTGCCTCCTCTCATGATCTTCTCTCTCCGACCGGTTTGCTATCCCCGACGGCACCGGGTGGCGGCTCTTTTCACGGAAAGATCTCCCTGGGTGCCGAAGGAAACAGGTGCATGATCTTGCGCTGGTACATGCCGGCGGCGCACTCGGGATCCTCCTCGCACTCCCCGCAGCACGGCGTCGCCGCCTTGATGCGCCACGCGCCGTTTTCATGGTGGACCAGGCATTGCAACGGTTCAAACTGCGCCGTGCCGTCCCTGTTTCTCCGCTCCGCTTTCAGCCAGGCCCAACCGCTCTTTTTTCGAAACTCTTGAACAAAATAGACGAATCCGC
>Ga0209227_1001496_pt1 | contig 18024 bp, 22 predicted proteins | sample YNPBryantNP2012_FD_185815 | JGI IMG/M metagenome (GOLD analysis project Ga0209227, IMG submission 185815) | Anoxygenic and chlorotrophic microbial mat microbial communities from Yellowstone National Park, USA - YNP Bryant NP 2012 (SPAdes)... ...
TTACCAACGAGGAACTTGCCCGGATCGCGGTGAAAGTCTTTGGTCCGGGCACCCAGCCCCTCCCCGGGTTCGGCGATGCGCTCCAGGCTGCGCTCGCCGAACTTGACGAGCGCGAAGGAGTTGTTTTCCTCCAGCGTCTGAAGGGGAAGACGTTGGAGGAAATAGGGAGGGAAATGGGTATTACACGGGAACGAGTGCGGCAGATAGAAGCGCGGGCGGCCCGCCGCCTGCGCGGGAAAATGGTCAAGTTCATTTCCACGAAGCGCACCCCTACGGAATTCGCGCCTCCGCCGCTGTCGGTGGAGGACATTGAGTTATTGCTCATCCAGGCCTCACGCGATCAGCGAGAGGCCTGGAGAGAGTTCCGTGATTCATTTTCTCCAGAGCAAAATGTGCTTTGGAGAAAATATTGGCTTCTGGGATCTAAAGCCCGGAGGGGGGAAGCAACTGATGAGCGCCCACTCGTCTGGAGGGAGTTCACCAACTCCCTCACGGACGAGCAGCGCGAACTCTGGCGCGCATACAGGCGCGCCAGCGCGTACACCAAAAAAGTGCGCGCCGCGCTGCAGCGCGCACGGGAGGGCAAGGCTGTATATATCATATAGCCATGGCGGCCGTCCGGGCCGCCCTGCATCGGGCCCTGGCGGGCGAAATCCAGGGCACCGATGCCCGGAGCAAGACGGTCAATATCCTGACCCGCATCTGGTTGCAGGTCCCGGAACACATTTGCCACCAGGCTGGCATTGCTCTCAGGAGCACCTCGCATCGGAATTCCTCAGAGTCTGCCGCCCGCGGCGGGTTCAGACTCTGAGAGGGCGAGCGAACTATGGGTAAGAATGTTTTATCTGTTCTGATAGCCAAGTCGGGAGTGAGTTTGCTTGGCCACCTCCCACCAGAGTGGGAAGTGGTCATAGCAGACTACTCCCGGCTGGACCAGCGGGAGGTCCAGTGGTGGTCTCGCCCGGCGCGTAAGCGCTACGACGAGATCGTCATCGTGGACCAAAACATTACCACTGGCCTCACCCAACTGCGCCTGGAGCGAGAGCTCCGGCAGTTGGGTGTTGAAGGTCCGGTGCGTTACGCTGGCAACCCCAAGACCGTCTTGGGGTATCGGCACATGCACTACCTCCTTACAAAGGAGGGCATTGTGCCAAAGCCAGCGGTAATCGAACCGCCGGGCGACATTTACCGGCTCAGCCGGTACATGATCGCTCTGGTAGGTCTGCCGGCAGCTGGCAAGACCTTGCTGCGCCACCTCTTCTCGCGGTGGCAGGGGTTCTCCGTGTACAAGTGGGGGACTTACCTGCGAGCCGCGGTTGAGGAAGCGCTCGGACCGATGACCGAGAACTGGGAGAAGGTCCGGCGCTTCACTGAAGAGGTGGAGGCAAAGGATCGGACCGTGGTCGCTCGGAAGTTTCTCGAGCGATCCGGCATCCGGTCAGATCTTGCCACCTTCGCGGTGATTGATGGGATCAAAAGCCGGGAGCAGATTATTTATGTTTCTTATGCTCTTCGGCGACCTGTCATCATTGTTGAGGTTAGGCGGGAAGAGGAAAGCCGGTTGGTCGAAGCTCTCAAGCGGGGAGACTTCGATGACCGGATTGGTGAGAAGCAGCGATTAGAACTCCTCGCCAAAATGGGCGCTCTCGAAGTAATCAGGTTCGCCGACTTCGTGGTTGATACCACGGGTTGTCGGACTGATTACGATGAGGCGACCAATTATTGTCGGCTGGTTTTCACCGAGCGGTTTATTGCCAGCATGCACGAGCTCCTTTCGTGGATTTTTGTTTCAGATTCCTTCAGGACCACGAAAGAGCTCATCTGCCGAGCGAGCCGTGAGGTGGCAGAAAGCCGCGGCTTTGCCGCGGAAGTAGAGGTGATACCATGATGAGTTGGAAAGAGAAGGCGCTCGAAGCCTTCTACAACAAGAGCTTCGGAGAGCCACAATTCGTTGCGGATGTTGCCACCTCCGGGAGCTACGCCAAAAAAGTTTTGGCACTTGCTCGACTTGGGAGGCGGAGTCCTGAGGAGGTGGATCTTCTCTGTCGGCAAGTGGAGCACCTCCGCCGGGCTTTCAAAATCATGGACGACCTCATTGATGAGGACACCGTCCGTGATGGAAAGCCAGCGTTCTGGGTGGTCCATGGCGCCGAAGCTACCATTGAGCAAGCTGCGTGGCATCTTTGTGAAGCCCGTGAGCTTGCTCGAAAGCTGGGCGTAGAGCTCCTCTTTGAACAGCGCCTTCGGGAAGTGATTGAAGGCGCGCGCTTGGAGGTGGAGCTTGAAGCCGGCTGGGAGCCACCGAATCTTGAGGCCGCTTGGTGGCGGGTAGTGCAGAAGGAGAGCAGCTTCCGGCTGTATCTCGCCGAAGCGCTCAACTGCCCGCCTGAGGTTTGCGAGGCGGCGCGCCAAGACGGGATTGCCGCGCAGATCCTCGACGACGGCCTTAGCGCGCTCAAAGGGAAGGATGGCCGACTTGAGAACTCTGACGAGAAACTCGGCCGGCTGACTTACATGCGCGCGCATGGTGTATCTGCCGAAGAGGCAGTGCGTCGAGGCCGGGAACTCAAACAAAAAATCGCCCCAAAACTGGGGCGGAAGGAGGAGTAAGATGAGCTTTGAGCAACTCTCCGCTGCCCCTGAGGCAGCAATTGCTAACGGGGAGCATCTCTTGTTAGGAGGTACTCCGCCCGGTTGGCAGGGCCGTTCAGTGAAGCCGGCGTATTTCTACAAGCGCCGGTATACCTGGGACGGCGAGCCCGAGTTCATCGGGTGCACCATCGGCTGCAGTTTCTGCTACTACCGATGGATCAACAACACAGCTGATACCATTGGTAAAGGAAGTCATGGGCTGCGCCGAATCGGCCCACCCGAGGGGGCAGTAGAGTTTCTGGAACAGTCCAAACTCTTCCGACCCGGCCGCGATGCTGACATCGTCATGCTCGCGGCTCGGAGCGACGGCTCCATGCAGGTGGAGAGCGTGACCAAGTTCCTACGCGCCTTCAAGCGCGACAACTTGGTTTTCATTCTTCACCGCGGCTACTTCAGCCGGCGGCAGCTTGAAGAGTGGGGTGCAGACGACCGTTTGATCTACTGCACCACCATTACTCCAAAGCCGCCGGAGTCCGGACCGGGCAGCTGGACTCCCATCCGTCCCGAGCGCCAGCTTGAGGGATTGCAGTTCTTGCTGGATAACGGCATCCCTCACCGACGAATCTCGGTGATGTGCGGCCCGTTCAACACTAATAATGTTGATGCGGGTGTGGCACTCATCGAGAGACTCGGAGAGATGGGCTTCCGGTTTGCCACCTACCGGGGTTGCTCAATCGGCAACTTCGGGGTGGCACCGGATGACGCACGCCTGCGCCGCGAGGGGTTCCTTGACGGTAAGCAGGACGAGTCAGCTTCGCCAGTAGGACATGACTACTACCGGATGAAGAACTGGCTCGCGCCCGAAGTTGAGGAAAAGCTCCTCCGGGCCAGCGAACGGGCTGGCGTGCGGTTGTACCGCTTCACCGGAGCCCTCTATAAGGAGGAGTACGGTGTTGCGGTGGCTTACAACCGCAACAATCACTGGCGCCGAGAGCTTGGCCAGTGGGAACGCGTCGAGATCTCAAAACTTGATGCGTATCTCCACTGGCTCGGGTACCATCCGATCTCGATCAACGAGACTTCGGATGGGTACCTTGTTGAGCTCCCGGAAACCGAGGTCGCCACAGAGGATGTGGCGATGACGGTGGGGGCTGAATTCAGAACGGCGGTTCTTTTCAACCACTACCGCATCGCCCCGACTTTGGGCGACCTGAGATTTTATGCTCAAAATCACCTCTTCTGGCCCCTCCCTGAGGGCTGGGAAGAGGTGGTTGAAATGGCGGGTTAAATATAGGCGACGAGGAATCAGACTGCCTCACCGCTTCCGCCCTGGCGATGAGCCAGGGCTTTTTTATCCCGACTCTCCCTGCGACCTGCGCCCTGCGACCTGTCATAGTTCCTCCACCATCTCCTGCACCCGCCCCGCATCCGGATGCAGGTAGCGGGCCGTAGTGGAGAGACTGGCGTGCCCCAGCACCGTCTGCAGCGTCGCCAGGTCACCCCCCACCTGTAGAAAGCGCGTGGCAAACGTGTGCCGCAGCGTGTGCGGCGTCACCCGCTTCCCCAGCCCGGCCCGCCGGGCCGCCTCCGCCACCACCCGCTGCACGTCCCGCCCCGTCAGCGGCTGATATGTGCGAGAGAAAAACAGCGGCCCTGACCGCTGGGGCCGCACCTCCAGATACTCCCGCAGTTCCCGCCGCGCCTCCGCCGAAAGCGGCACCCACCGCTCCTTCATCCCCTTCCCCTTCCGCACCAACACCCGACCGCTGCGGGCGTTCAGTTCCACATCCTCCGGTTTCAGCGCCAGCACCTCCCCCACCCGCAGCCCGGCCCGCGCCATCAGCGCCACCATCGCCCGATTGCGGCGGGAAACCCAGTCGTCTCTCTCCAGCGCGGCCAGCAGCCGCCCCAACTCCCGCCCGTCCAGCGCTTCCACCAGCGGCCGCTCCTGGCGCACCCCCCGCACCCGCAACTCCCGCTCGTGGAAGCGGGCCAGGGAGCGGATCGCCGCCAGGCACACGTTCACCGATGCGGCCTTCAGGCGGCGGACGGTGGTCAGGTAGGAGACGTACTCCCGGACCTCCTGGGGGGTGAGCAGGCGGATGTCGGGGGATTCGCCGTAGGTGGCGCGGTACCATTCGGCGAACTCCCGCAGGGCGTCGCCGTAGCGCCGCCGGGTGATGCCGGAGTGCTGTTCCAGAAACGGTTGGACCTGTTCATCCCACATTGGACACCTCCTGAACCTCACCCAAAGGCACAAAGACGTCGAGAAAGCCTCTGTGCCTCGGTATCTTTGGGTGGACGAAAAACATTGTACGACGTGGTTTCAGGGCCGTTAGCCCCCCGTTTTTGGCACATTGTACGACACCCAGAGGGGGTGTCGGGAAATACAATACTGATTGTGCGGGCATCTTACCCGTCACTCTATGGCAAACACAAAGCCCCCCACATCCACTATCGCGGGCGGGGAGCAGTGCGGGATGGCGATCTCCACCATCCCGTTGGCGGCGGAGACGACCGTCGGCATCTCCTTGCCCCTGCAGACCGCCCCCGCCCCCTGCGGGGGGATGCCGTTCCACCGCAGGCGCAGGATGACAGTATCCCCCTCGGCCACCGCCCCCACCACCTCCGGCGGGACGGGTGGGGTGGTGGTGGGCATCGGGGTCGGCGTGGGCTGGGGCGTGGGGACGGCATTCGGGTCCAGTTCCTGCGCGGCGGCGAATGCGACCTCCTGGCCGGTGTCCAGGATAACCACCAGACCCGGCGCCGTTGGGCCCACCAGTGCGCCGGGCCGGAACCGCTCCTCGCGGCCGGAGGAGAGGACCAGCACAGCCTCTCCGTCCTCCTCCAGCACGGCCTGCCGGAGCAGGACCCGATAGGGGACAACCGATCCGACCTCCCACCAGGCCCCGGCCCCGGCGTCTGTCGTCGTCCACTTTGCCCCTTCCCGGTGCGCGGGTGATATAGCCCACGCCTTCCCATTGATGTATAGGCGCAAAGGCACGGGCATCGCCTGGGGCGGTTCTTCATTAATATACATCTGCGGTGGTTCGGCCTGGACGGCTCCGGCTACCACTACCACCTCCGGGCGGGGAGGGCGGGGGGCCGCCGGGCGGTGGCGGGGGAGCAGGAGCACGGCCAGAATGATGAGGACGGAAAGAACAGTGGAACCCGCCACCACCAGCGGCTGCCACCTGAATTTCTGCCGGGGGATGAGCGCGCCTGGCGGAAGCCTTACCGCTTCTTCTTCCGGCGGCCCTTGCGGCTCTTGCGGCACGGCATCGTACACCTCCTGCTCACGGATTGCGCTCAATGCGGATTCGGAAGCCATATTTCCCCACCGCGTATCCGAGTGCGAACATCAGAACAGGCATCAGGCAGCAATTTGCGAACATGAGAACCAATGCTTCTGCCGTCATCTCTGCCGTCATCCTCTGATCCGCTTCAGGATGTAGTTAATGAATGCCAGCAGGATCATGAAAATCACCGCAAACGCGGCGATCCAGGTCAGATAACCTCCAGCGGAGACCATATTGATCACGGTCACCACCGACCGGGCTAAGAAGGCGAAGTCAATCCGGACACCTTCCAGTGGACTATCAACATCTGGATTGTAGGGGAATGGATTGAAATACTCCGGATTCAGTTGCGGAAGCACTTGTGGTACTTGTGGTGGAGTGGGGGTAGGAGATGGACTCAGCAAAGCAAAAGCAGATGTCTGCTGCTGCGCCAAGGCCACCGTCGCGCCAGCGAGCAGCAAGGAAATCCCCAATGCCGCTGCCGCAATTGCTTTCATCTTCTATCCGATCAATGGGATGGAATTCCAGACATCGCGGAGGAGATTCCAGAGAGCACTCGCGATTGGCAGCAAGATATAGCGGATAATTGCGATAACCGCGAATAACGAGATCATCAACAGTATCAGACCAACCATCGCCGAGATGAAAACAAACATCTGCCCGTGCGGATTCTCATCTGCAGTGGCCATCAGCATCCCCCATCCACGGAGGTATGCGACCGGTTGAGCAGCGCTGATACCAATCAGCGCTGCCGCCTCCTGTAAAGAAGGGGGCTCACCAGCCAAGGACGACAGTATCTCTATCTGTGCTTGCGCTGCGGTTTCACCTGCACCGCGCAGGTTCTCCACACTTTGGCCACGCACTTCATCCGCCTCTAAGCTGATTGTGCCCGACACGATTCCCAATGCCTCTTGCCCCCACACTGAGGAGCCGATCTCACTTTCAAGATCGTCAATCGTCCGGTTGGCATCCTCCAGCGACTGGATCACTCCACCCAGCAGTCCATCCACTCCTTCTTTCTGTGCCAGAAAGTTCGCGCTTAGACCGATGACCGGGTTACCCTCCATGTCAACCGCCGGTGTGGGTAGCACTGGCAGCGACATGGTGATTTGCCACGGTGGCAACACTGGAGGCGTCGGGTAAAAGAAGGGCGTTGGTGTGGGGGTAGGAATCGGAGTGGAGGTCGGCGGAAAGGCAGGAGTGGCTGTAGGCGTTGGGAGCCAGGTGCCCGGCGGCGTGGGGGTAGGCTGCGGCTGCGATAACAACGCCGCGACCGCATTCACCCGCCCCCCACTCCAGTACACGCCGGTCCCGGAGACACGATCGGCGGTGGAAACAATGAGGTCGCGGCATGAAGCCGGCCCGGAGCACCGGCCCGCCGCCAACGCAAGCGCCACTACCGCGGACACCATTGGTGTTGACATGGAGGTGCCATTCATCGCATCGTATGCCTGGTAGTACCCTGAATGAGTAATGAGATATGTGTATGAGATTGGCATCGTAGACAAAATGCCTACCCCCGGCGCTGCTACATCTACCCAATCAAAAGAGTAGTTGCTGAAATCAGCTTTCCTGTCTTGCTCATCCGTCGCCGCGACCGCGAGGTCGCAGTCGTACGCTGGATAGAACGGCGCCATTGACGCGATGTTCCCCGCTGCGCACACCGTCACCGCTCCGTTGCCGCGCGCGGTGGAGATAGCATCGCGCAACACCTGCGAGAAGGAAGATGTACCTGCAGAAATATTAATCACATCGGCCGTCGCGCTGGCCGACACAATTGCCGTCGCCATCGCTGATACATCGCCAGACCCAGAGGCGCCCATTACACGCCACATCTGCATACTTGCGCCTGGGGCGCTTCCGGCAATACCAATGCCATTGTTGCTCAGCGCGGAGGCAATACCGCTGACGTGCGTTCCGTGTCCGTTCTCATCCTGCGCGACACCATCTCCCTCTACAAAATCCCACCCGCCGGACAACATCAGGTCGGGATGTGAAACATCGTATCCGGTATCCAGAATCGCTATGACGACCCCGTTCCCCGTCGCTGTATCCCAGGCGTCGGGGAACAGCACTTTATCCAGCCACCACTCCCGCACCGCTCCGCCACGAGAGACAAGTGCCGGTGATAGGTAATACTGATCGTTTGGCGCTGCGGTCGTGGAGATCACACCGTCCAACTCCGCATACACCCCGTATGCAGAGAGCGCCTGAATCTCTGTTGGTGTTGCAGATAACTTGTACCATTGTCCAAACAAATGCTCGGCCCCCGGCGGCACGAGGGCCTCCGCTCCCACTGGGACCTTGATCAGGTAGACCAGTTGCCCCTCCTGGGCGCGCGCCGCGCGCCCCGGGGGAAGCGCTATGGATAGCAATGTGATAACCAGTGTCACCGCAAGCAAGATGCGATTCATTTCACGATCCCCAGGACCTTCAGCATCCAGAAGAAGAATTGCCACATCATAATACCAGTAAAGATGACGATCAACGGAACAATCAGTACATTACCAACACTATAGCCAATCAACTCCATCCCTAGCTGGATAGACTCCGGCGGGACGGGAGGAGTCGTTGGAGTAGCAGTGAGGCCCTGCTTGAACCCCAGCCATGCCGCTTTCACCAAGCCAACCGTACCGTTGGCCAGGATGACGAATGCTTTCCGGAACAACGCGTACAGCAGATAAAAGAACCTCTGCAGTAACTTCAACGTGTATTCACTGATTCCCAGCAGGTCCAAGACTGGCTGGAGCACCCCCCACAGCCAATTCACAAGCAACGTCCCATACGGTTTGATCAGCGAGATCCACAACGACCTCAGCAAGACCTCCAGCGCTTCCACGATCCCCTTGACGAAACCGTACTGACGAATCAGTTCCTGTATGGTTGTTAGATACTGCAGAATCGGTTTACCGACCGTGGTCAGCACGTGGTAATACATATTGTTAATCCAATACGCAATCTTGCACAGAGGTGGCAAGATCGCGACGTCGTGTAGTTTCTGCATCTGGTATTTCACCTGCTCCACCGGACACTCCAGTAGATTGCAAGTGAGCGGGGGCGGATTGTATGGCTCAATGCCGAAGCAAGGAGCAACGATCTCGGACTCCCGTTGCTCCTCTTCGCTGCACACTTCATGAATGCGCAATTCCCCCCCCGAAGCGCGGAGGCGGATGGTCAGGTATTGCTGACCAGTATCAAACTGAGTTACCAAATTGTAATATGCGCGCCGGGTCACGGAAATTACATCCAACGTTTTCCAGATCCCCGGCGCGAGTTCTTTCTCAAAATACAGCGCAGGGGAACCCTGGAGCGGCTCCACCAGCACGCGGGCTTCGTATTTGCCATATAGCGCCGCCACATCCACCTCTGCGGCGCCGACCCCCGCCGCCCCCGGCAGGCCGCTGGCAGATGGGGAGGGGGGCAGGAAAGTTGTCGCCTCCTTCCAGACCCACCCGCCATCCGCGAGCCGTACTTTTCCGTTGTTCTCCCAGGTTGCGCCGTCTCCCAGATGCCAGTCACCGTCACCACCGGGCGGGGGGCACACGCCCACAAGTTCGCCGCCGGACATCTCCGTGATGCACACCTGGTGCAGATCGGCTGCCCCGGCAGAACTCAACTTCCACCAGAGCCTGTTGTCACCTTCCACGAAAGTGGTAGGTGAGATCACATAATCCGCTTTATCCGGCAGGACCAGTTGCAGTATTCCCGGTCCCCACACCACGCGGTTGCTCGGTGGCTGCTCCCAAAGCTCCACCACCGCATATGTGCCAGACCGCGGTTTGCTGAACCTAAACGAGACTGATCCTCCGGTGACAACTGACGAGAAATCAAGATAATAGTCAAAATCAGGCCATAGCCTCGCCGGAAGCGTTATTGTGATTTCCGGCTCATTCCAGATCCCCGAGATAGCGCCGCGCCGAACCTGCGTATAGCACTTCCATGATTCCGTGCACGGCCCGCCACCGGGGATCTCGGTTAGGTATGCGCCCAGGCTGGGAGTAAACATCTGCTCTGTCGCCACAGATATAGTTGGCGAAACTGGCGAAACCCCGCCGCCGGGCTGGTCATAAAATCCCAGAGCGCACCCCGCCGGGATAGCCATCCCGGCGAGATTCTCCGGTGCTCGTACGTTAGAGACCCAGTATTTTCCGATCTGTGTTGATGAAATTTGCACCAGAGAGTTTTCCTGGTCCACCATCTCCACAATCCCAGCCGCCGGCGCATACACCAGCGCCGCAGTATTTGATACAACCCAGCGCGCATACGAGTGCGCGTCCAGTTCTACAGATCCCTCCTGCACGGGCTGGTAGTACGATTCCTGCTGGGGCCTGCACTGATCGCTGCTGACCGATTGAATCACAAACGAGAATCTTGCTGATCTTCTCCCTGCATCGCAATATTCACCACCGTCCCCGAACATACTTATTTTGATTCCGGAATATTCTGTACTGGTAATGACCACCATCATGCTTCCCTGTTTTGTCACCCCGTTAGCGATATCGCCAAATACTGTTGACCCATTCTCATATACATCCACAAGAAGCTTGACCGAAAATGATGCTGTGCCACAGCCTCTTGATCCACAAATGCTCTGCAACGTGTAACTGATTGTAACTGTATGGGGCAAAACGGGGTACCCGACTATTGGCGATTTGTTACCTGCCGGATTGGGAAGCCAGATATATTGATCTATTCTCAGCCCCCAATCAGTCCAAACCCATGCGTCAAATGTGATCACATGGCTTCCGCCACTAATCTCAAACTGTCCCGGTAGGATGGGCTGACCATCAAACATGCTTGTAAGTGACCAGCACGTGTTACTGGTAAAGACATTAAAACCATATCCCCTAAGGCATCCGGTTATCTCAGCCGATGCATCCACTGATAAGACTCCGGTTATCTCAGCCGATGCATCCACTGACAAGACGCTGAGAAGCGCGACCATCGCCACAAATGCAATGCTGATCGCCAGAATCAGCCTGAGATTCATTGCAATGACTCCCTCTCCTCAAAAAAATGCCAGAACGGCCGGATGAGGTTGACGATCAGCATCAGTCCCGCCACTGCTCCCCCAAGTGCCGCCATTGGTGGAAAGAGATATGCCCCGGCGTCGTTGAGGTCCGCCGCCAAGTCGCTTACGGAGATGGTCGGCGTCTCCGTCGGCGTGGGGGTCGGGGTTGCCGTCGGCGTCTCCGTCGGTGTGGGGGTCGGGGTTGCCGTCGGCGTCTCCGTCGGCGTGGGGGTCGGGGTTGCCGTCGGCGTCCTCCTCGGCGGCGGCGTCCTCCTCGGCGGCGTGGGGATGGGGGTCCAAATGTTGATAGTCCACTGGAAGGTGTCCGGAGTTGCCGTCGGCGTCTCCGTCGGCGTGGAGGTGGGGGTCTCCTGCGCGCCGACCTCAATGCCTCGGGCACTGAATATCAGCAAGAGAATCAGGAACAACGAGGACAGTCTCGCCACAGTTCACCAGCCTGTATCCCGGACCGGGGATAATGGCGCCGGGGATAATGGCGGGCGTGGCGGCACGGGCGGCAGGGGTGGCGGGTGGCAGGCCCGCATCCCCGCCACCCCGGATGCCGCCACGGCCCACGACCACAAAGGCAGAAATTGCGGCGGCGACGACCAGCGGGACGATGGCCGCGATGACCCATCGCCCGCTGCGCCGCCGCCGCAGCCGAACCGGCGGCGGCGCCTGTGGATCCCACGGGCGGTACTCCGTGTCAAGGACAACCTGGACCCTCCGCCGCATTCCACCACTCCTACGCGATGCGGTGGATTAGATGGCGCGGGAGAAGAGCCGGCCGATTTTGTCCACCAACCCGAAGCCGAGCCCAAAACCGGCCGACAGACCAATGATGGGCATCATCATGGTCACGACCTGCGACGCGTAGGAGAAAATTAATGAAGTATCGATAGAAATGGACATCTCACACCTCCTTCAGCATGATATGGTGACAGACCTGGCATACCTCGCCCGAAGGCGCTCCGCAGCACAATATCCCGTCTGCCCGCACCTCCTACAGGGAGAACCGCTCCATGATGGCGGCAAGCCGCCGCAGCCAGCGCGGCTCCGCCGCCTGCAGGAACGAATCAATCAGCCGCTCCGCAAACGATGCGATGATCCCAGAGATCAAGGAAATTGTGAATACTGACACGATGATCAGCAAAATCGCATTCATTTCCGTACTGCCATCCGCGCAACATTAAGACTGACCAGCGCCAGCAGGAGCAGGATGATGAAAATATCACCAAACGTCAGCGTGTACTCTATGACCAGCACCCGCCCCGACGACAACACTATGCTGATTTCCGTTCCCATGCTCAACCTCGCTCATCTTCAACGCGGGTGATAACGCGGGTACCTCTGCCATCTCTACTTGTAACCTTATAAAATACTCCTTGAACCTCAAACACTTTACCTTCAGCAGCCAGTAGCAATTGCTTTAGCGTATGGTATGCAATCTGGCCACGGAAAGCCCCATACACTTTTTCAACCGATAATGTCCTTACATTTTCACGCAGCGCCCACTTGATAATATCCTCAATCGTTACTCCTTCCCGTACTGCAACAGGCCGGAACTCCTCCCCCTGCTCAATCGCCCGAATTGCATTAAGAATCTGCTGGTGCTCCAGATATGGTGCCTGGAGCACCCGCCGGGCCTGCTCCCGCACGTAAACCATGCGTCCAGGAATGCCGAGACCGGCCGCATCGCCCGTATCAATAATCGTGCGCGAATCTGCCTGGCTTGCGCAGTGAAATGCAATGCGTGCCGGGAAGTTAGCTTTGACGAGCCCCGTCACCACATCCACACTGGGCCGCTGCGTCGCCACTATAAGGTGGATGCCCGGCGCCCGCCCCATCGCCGCCAGGTTGGCCAGCAGGTCCTCCGCCTCCTGGCGGTGGCGCCGTGAAAGCATAAGATTTGCAAGTTCGTCGCACATGAAGAGAATGTACGCCACCTGGTCATCCCATCTGCTCGCCATCGCCGCGCGCTGGTTCAATTTAGACAGGTCAGTCACACGCTCCCTTTCCAATATCTGGAATCGCCTCTCCATCTCGGCATACAGCGAGCGCAGGATGTCCATCGCCTCCCCTGGCTCCCTGGCAAAGCCTACCACGTGCGGGAGCACGCGATAAAATGATAGCTCCGCGCCGCCCTTCATATCGGCCAGGTACACTTTCAGAATCCTGGCCGTGTTCTTGCTTAAGAGAGAAATCAAGATGTTGTGAAGCATCATGGACTTACCGTATCCGGTCGCACCTGCGACAAGCAGGTGCGGCAGTTCGCGCAAGTTAGCGGAGTACTGACGCTTGTTAACACCAACTCCCAGGGGGAATATCCACTGTGCGGTAGGCTGTTTGATGTCTTCCCACCGCACAAAGCGCGGAACGGAGGCGAGACCCTCGGCACGCTCTACGATGATCCAGAAACCGTGCTCGTAATGCGCGTATGTGCTGACTGGCGCACGGACCGCCAGCGACAAATCGCGCAGTACTTCCGGGTCCTCCAAAGCGGCAGTGCGTACGCCGCGCGGCATCCTGACCGTATCAACACGGTAATACAGTGCGCCTGGGGTCGCGACCATTTCCGCAAACCGGATTTTTGAAATGCGTTGTCTGTCTTTATCCCCGCGAGCGAAGTATGCGAACTCCAGTTGAGTCAACCTGTCGATAATAACGCGCTTTATTGCATATAGCTCGCGGCGGAGTTCGCTTTCTACTCTCCGTTGAAATTTCTTGAATTCCGGGTCGTCAGCGGTCTCCAGTTCAGCAGCCACAACGTGGTCCTCTGCGCGCTGGAGTCCGCCGCCAGCGACGGCAATTCTCTCCCGCAGGTCCTCATCCATGATGCTACCGCCCTCTCCAGTGTCGACGCTGAAACCAACTCATAATCCACGAAAAGCACCCGGCCCTCGGGGGGATAGGGGGGATAGGCCACCCGCAGCCCTAACGCCTCCGCCGCCTCCACGCTGAGGATGTCCCCCAGGCCGGGAACCACGTAGATCGGCATGTCGGGGGCGTAGAGGCGGAGGGGGAGAACGGCGGAATTGACCCCGACCACCGCATCAACCTTCTCGCTGCGGATCGCCTCCAAGATGCCGGAGTAATCCGCATCCCCCTTACCCTCCGCCATCCTCACTGCCCCCAATGCCAGGAAAATCACCATCAGCACCTGGAGCACTCGACCCACATCACGACGTTTCAGGACGGGGAGCCAGGTGGCGGCAATGAAAGGAACACTGGGCAGGACCCCCCGGTGGAGGAGCAGACCGTGATCAGTAATCATTGAGGCCGCGGCCATCACCGCCGCAGGTCCGTAGGCGGCGATGAGAATCTCACGGCGAGTCCTCAGCGCTCCCCAGAACCCCATCCCCGCCAGCACCATCAGGGCCAGGGGAAAAATCACCGAATCCAGCGCCATCTTGTAAAAGATTGCTCGATAGAGCATATAAGCGACCGTGCCCGGCCCGTTCCACCAGATCCAGTGCGCCCGGAGTTCCACCAAATGGCGGATCGCCTCCGGCAACCATGGCAGGTACAGGATGCCAGCCACCGCCCCCAGCCCGGCCGCGCGACGTAGGTCCAGACGCACCCAGGCCAGGAGTGCCAGGGCGGCCACGTATGATAATGCTGCTGACTGCATCCAGGCCATCGCCGCGCCCAGCACCCCCGCCAGCCACCAGTGCCCCTCCCAGACCGCCCAGACCGCGCCCACGAAGCACATCATCATCAACGCGTACATCCGGGCCTCGCCAGAGAAGTTCAGCGTGGACGGCATCCATGCGGCCAGCAAGAGCGCCCACTTCCGGTCGCTCCCCAGGCCCAGGCGGCCCAGAACGGGCCAGAGCATGATCAATGTGCTCCAGGTCGCCAAGAGGCTGGGGAGGCGCGCGGCGACCTCCATCCGGAGCGGGAGCGCCAGGAACAGCTTGAGGAGCATGTAGTACAGCGGCGGGTGGACATCCGCCGCACATACTTGCCAGAGCCGCTCCGATGACAGGCGCGCCGCTAATACGGAAAATGCCTCATCGTACCAGAGGTGCTCTGTGCTGAATGCCAGCCGCGCCTGCATCGCCAGCGCGGCGGCCAGCAGGATCAGCCACCAGCGGTCTCGCATCAGTGCACCAGTCCGGGCGAGAGCGCCACCAGCGCCAGAACGATCAGCGCCGGTGAGCGCAATTTAGTCGCAGCCGGAAGCAGTGCTATAAATCCGGAGAACAGAATACCCAGCAGGGCCAGGATCAGGCAGACCTGGTCTTGCTGGCTGACCATCTCGTGCCAGTTGCTCATGCCGTTGCCTGTCGGAGCGCGGCCAGCAGTCCGCCGACCACCAGTGCGCCCAGGCCGATGTAGAAGACCCAGACCGGGTACCAGTGCCAGACGAAGGCGCCCAGTGCGGCGATGCCGATGATCACCAAGATAAAGGCGACCACCACCCAGGCCGGAATGGAATCCCAGATTTCCTCAATACGGTCCATGCCAGCACCTCCGCGTGATGGGTGTGTATATTAGACTGCGCGACATGACATGACATGATTTAATCTGCTATATTCGGCGCACCGCCTTTTTGTCCAATGGTAATTACCTACCCACTGTCATTGCGAGGCGGCAATAGGGCCACGCCGAGCCCTCGGCCCCGAGGGGCCTCGGCCCGAGGGGCTTCGCCCGAGGCGCCGCCGAAGCAATCTCCCCACAGGCCTGGAGATTGCTTCGCCGCCTTCGGCGGCTCGCAATGACGCGGGTAGGTAGGTAGTTACGTCCAATGACATTTTACCATGACCACCCCCCGAAAAGTTGAACTCAGTCGCCAAGAAAAACAAAAATCCCCGCCGTTTTCGGCGGGGATTTTTGGCGTTGGATTATTCCAATACCTTCCAGCGTTTCCCACGATTTACTTGATCAAAGTAAACCGGGATGGTGCGGCTGATGATGATTGACAGCACGCGGTATACTGTCGGGCGGCTGATTCCAGTCGCCCGAGCAATATCTGTTGTGCAAAGTTCGCCGCACCGGATTAATTGGAAAACGCAATAGGCCGTCAAAGAAATTTTCCGGTAGCCGTTCTGGTGGAGGATGCGCGGCCGGACCTCCGGCGGGGCAAAAACCTTCCCGTCGCGCTCCTGAAGGTCCAGGACCTCCAGCACCTCCGGGAAATTCTTCACCACCTCGGCTGGCAACGCCTCACCGCGTGCCAGCCACCAGCATATTAGCGCAATTTTTTCCAGTTTTTCCAGCCGGTCCCGCATATCTCACCGGATATAAATCTTCAGCGGGGTGGGCGGGGGGGCGTCGCTGTCCCGGTCAGGGTGGCGGTGGGGGTGGCAGTAGGCGTCGGCGTGGGGGTAGCCGTCGGCGTCTCCGCCAGCAGGAGCGGGAGCGGGAGAAGAATGCGGATGATCATGGCGTTCCCTCCACCACAAAGCGAACCCTCAGCGGCTCCCCCGTCACCCGCTCCAACGCCCGCTCCACCATCCCCTGCAACCGACTCTCCAGCCACTCGCGGGCGTAAACGCTGGCCACCTGGACCACCAGCACCCCATCCTCCCTCCCCACCCCACGGGTGGGCCGCAGCCACGTGTCAAACGTGGCCCGGGTCAACTCCAGTTGCAACTCCCCCAGCACCTGCTCCCAGAGTTCCACCCCGTCAGGGGGAGCAGGGGCCGGGGCCTCCGGCGGCGGGGGCGGGCCGGTGGGCGGGGGCGAATCTCCGGCGTAGCGGGCGCGGCGCAGGGTCCGCCGGCTTCGCTCTCCGGCATCCCAGCAGCCCCGGCGGAGACGGTCAACCGCGAGGCTCATCACCTCCTCGTCTCCCCTGGGCATTCCGGTTTGAATAGACTGGATGGTTGCCTGGAGGATGCGGATTGCGTCCTCCGCCGACAGTCCAGCGGCGGCCATCATTGCGGCAATCTGGCGCGCGGCAGATTCAAAGACTCCTTGCTCTACCAGCATGCGCTCAATTTCGTCCGCGCGCGCACAATTTTCAACTTTTTCTGCTTTTTTTTCTTCTTCTTCTTCTTCTTTTGGTTCTGGTTCCAGATCATGGTTATTGTTAGGGTGCAATTTTACCACGTTGGTAAAAGTGGTACTTGGTACGTGGTTACCAAGTACCACTTTTTGGTACTTGGTTGGGGCATCTTCAGGATACTCCAGCAGTACGGCGTTGTTGTACTCTTCCTCCTCGGTGGGGGTGGGAAAAAGTAGATAACAGTTTGTGCCCAGTGTTCCGTCCGGGTTGCGGAGCCGGGCGCGGAGCAATACCCGCCGACCGTTGACCCGCTGGGAGCATAGATACTCCAGGGCCCGGAAGATGGAGTTCCGGCTGAGCCCCGTATCGTTCTGGAGCGTCTCAATGCTGGGCCATGACCATCCGCGCTCATTGGAGCGGAGGGCCAGCGCCATCAGCACGGAAAGCGCTGCTCCGTGGAACTGGTGAAGCGCCTCCAGAAACCGCACGTCAATCTGGATAAAGACGCGCTGCCCAGTTCCCGCAGATTCTTCACCTAATGCTCTCTGATGGCCGTTGAAAATGCTGATCAGGGTCATAGACTTCTCCAATTTCTGACGTCAAGAATTCCCGCGCGGCGAATTTTTGACGTCAAAAATTCGGTTCTGGTGAATTTCTGATGTCAAAAATTCATCTATAATGCGATTCCCAATTCCTCCAGGTCGGGCCTGTCGTCATCGCTGGCAGGCCCTGGAGAAGGGGTCACACAGCCTCCCCGAAGCCACTCCCGGACCAGCGCAGACCGCTTCCCTGCGGGTGCGGCTTCCAGCGTGGCGATCAGGTCGGCGTCGGCAAGAGGGTGGAGAGTCAGAGTGATTTTGAACCGGCGCGCCCGGAAGGCCCCGGCCCTCCGCCCCCGCCTCGCTACCATCGGACCGTCAACCCCCACTTCCACAGCCCCCGCGCGTTCGCCGCCACCGGCTCTTCCGGCACGACCACCTCCGTCCGGAAAGCCCGGCGGAAGGCTTCCTGTTCCCCCCGGAGAATCACCGCCCCACCGCCGACCAGCAGAAGCAGGTCCAGCCGGACGCCGTTCCATATCCGCTCCGCCGTCCCCAGCACCTCCGACAGCCAGGTCGCGCGGGCCTCATCCGGAATCCGCCCGTCCCGCACCAGGGCTTCCGCTTCGT
>Ga0209227_1001500_pt1 | contig 17978 bp, 16 predicted proteins | sample YNPBryantNP2012_FD_185815 | JGI IMG/M metagenome (GOLD analysis project Ga0209227, IMG submission 185815) | Anoxygenic and chlorotrophic microbial mat microbial communities from Yellowstone National Park, USA - YNP Bryant NP 2012 (SPAdes)... ...
GCCTCCTTGCCTTAAAAAACTTTTAAGAACAAGGATAGCAGATTGCTAAAGGAGATGGCCTTGTTTCATAAGAATGCCTGGCCTTGTTTCGTAAGAATCAGTGGCCTTGTTTGATAATATTGCCCGGCCAGATTGAATAATTCTGAGTGGCCGCTTTGGATAAGAGCAGGCATGCCATTATTGACTTTCTCAAATCAGATGATAAAGAACTTAAACAATATGTTGCGTTATGTTTAGGAGAAATAAATGACAAAAAAGCAATTCCATATCTAATAGAGGCTTTGAAAGATGAAGATAAAAATGTCATATTCCATGTTATTGAGGCTCTTGGCAAGTTGAGAGCTGTACAGGCTGTGGATTATTTTTTTGAGATCGTAAAGTCAAAAGATTTTTTCCTTTCATTTCCAGCAATAGATGCATTAATTAATATTTGTGACACAAGTGTTTTAGGGAAGCTAATTCCGCTACTTGATGATGATATGCTTGCCCAGCCTACGGTTGATGCACTTGGTGCACTTGGAAATGAGGAAGTCGTTCCATATCTTGTCAATTTATTAAATACCGGAGGAGTGGATGGATAATCCGTTTTAAAAGCAATCTTACAGATTTACAATCGCTACAATGAATTGTACGGTGAAGGAAGTGCCGTATCTGATATTGTAACAAGCACCATTACAGAAAAGGGTGTTGGAAAGATAATTAGCCTTTTGGGTAATTGCCCTGAGGATTCTTTGCATCACATTATTGTTATGCTGGGTTGGCTAAGAGGAAGGGATGTGGATATAGCCCTTACAAGGCTCCTTGGAGACCCCTCTGCAAGAAAAGAGGTGATAGAGGCCGTTGTACAGCATGGGAGGGATATTGTGGAACTCTTGATAGAGCAGATCCACTCCGAGAGCTTGAAAACTTGTAAATCGGCCATAATTGCCATAGGCAGGATAGGAGATAAACGTGCCGTACCTCACCTTCTTGAAAGATTAAAAGACGAGCCGCAGGTGGCAGTGCTTGCGGCAGGAGCCTTGGCAAAGATAGGAGACAGAAGTGCCTTTGAAGCCCTCCTGGAACTACTTGGTGAGCCAGATCCATCCCTAAGACAAGCAGTTATCTCTGCTCTTAATTCCATAGGCCATACTGAAAGGCCAAAGAGGATTGCTCAGTATTTAAAGCACCAAAATCCCTTAGTAAGGGAATCGGCGGTTAAAATAGCAGGTTATTTTGGGTATGAGGAATGTGTCGAGCTCCTTTTGGAAAGTTGTAAGGATGAATCCGAAAATGTACGTCATGCTGCCATACAATCCATGCCTTTTATTGAAGATAGAATGGCCTTTCATATGATCGTCTCTGCCTTGCAGACTGACACTCCTCGGGTGCGTGCTGCTGCAGCCTATGCTTTGGGACAAGTGGAGGAAAAAGATGCAGCATATTACATAAAAGAGGCCTTCAAGGATAAAGATCCGTGGGTGAGATATTTTGCAGCAAAGGCAGCAGGCGAAAACAGGGATCCTAATCTCATGCAGCCTCTCTCAGAGATGATAAAGAAAGATCCAGCACATCAGGTAAGGATCGCAGCAATAGAGGCTATGGGGAAGATAGGTGGCACTGAAGCAGTAACCGTACTTGCAGATCTTTTAAAGGAAGAAAACGTTGATATTGTAAGGACTGCAATAGGTGCATTGGGTAACATTGATCATCCTGAGTCCATGGGCCATGTTATCTCGGCATTATACTATCCCCAAAGGGTAATAAAGCTGGAAGCCGTCCGTGCCTTGGGGAAAAAAGGAGGCAGAGAAGCAGTGTATGCCCTGAAAAAGTTATTTGCCTCAGAAAAAGATGAATTAGTCTTGCAGGAGGTGGTGGAATCTCTTTACCAGATTGGAGATAAGAATGCCATTACTGCTCTTGTGGAACTCAGTTCAGATAAGGCACGGAGAAACCTCTGTGTGGCCAAATTGTCCCAGGTCATGGGTGTACCACTTCAATGGATCGCCGAGGGGCTAAGCCATGAAGACCCTGCCATCCGATGTGTTGTGGTTGACATCCTTGCCCGCGTGAAGCACCCCGATGCCACAGAGGCAATGCTAAAGGCCTTGGACGACCCGGACCCAAAGGTCCGCCTTTCAGCAGTAAACGCACTGGGTTACCTGGGTAGCAGATATGGGGACAAAAAGCTTGCCTGGGTTGCTGTTCACGACCCGGATGAGACGGTGCGTGGGATGGCCGAAAGGCTTATTAGATCTCGGAGAACTTTTATATCCTGTAACTGAGGGAGGCCATGAAATTTTATAGCGAAATACTTGGCCTGGAAGACAGTCAATTTATCCTTTTAAGGGAGCTAATTAGAGAGAGAACCGGCATCTTTTTTGACAACGGCAAGAAGGAGATCTTGGAAGATAAGCTATCGCCCCTTGTGTTGGAAAGGGGGATTTACCTCCTTTTTGGATTACTATTATTACCTTAGGTACGATAAAGATAGTTACAAAGAGTGGGAAAACATCTTGGATATCTTATCTGTGCCAGAGACATATTTCTGGCGAGAGGCAGACCAGATAAAGGCCCTTGTAGACATTATCGTTCCAGAACACTACCGTAATTATGGCTGCGAACCCATAAGAATCTGGAGCGCTGCATGTGCTTCGGGTGAAGAACCATTCACCATTGCAATGGAACTAAATGAGGCAGGTTGGTTTGGAAGACTTCCCATTGAAATCCAAGCAAGTGACGGTAGCAGAAAGGCAGTAGAAAAGGCAAAGGAAGGTTTGTATAGGGAAAGGGCATTCAGGAATATCCCAGCAGAGCTGAAAGAAAAATAATTCCTAAGGCAAGGAAATCTCCTTAAGATTGTGCCTGAGATAGACAGCAGGGTAAAGTTTAGTGTGGCCAATCTATTGGGAAAAGATAAGATCTACGATTTGGCTAACTTCCATGTCATATTTTGCAGGAATGTTTTTATATATTTCGCAGATGAAGCTATCAAGAAAACCGTTCAATTTTTCTTTGAAAGAATGCCTTCTCCTGGCTACCTATTTGTAGGTTCTGCGGAGTCATTGTTAAGAATAACAACCAGTTTCGAATTAAAAGAAATCGGGGATGCTTTTTGTTATGTTAAGTGTTCCTAAAATGCTGAACCTGTCACAACATAAAAACTTTTAGTGAGGAGCACAGATGTCATATGAAAGCAAACTTGAAAATGGAACTTCAATAGCAAGTGGCTTAACCGATTCAACCGCCAAGATAATCCGTGTGTTAATAGTTGGTGACTCTGCCTATGTGAGAAAGGTCATAAAACAGATGCTATTAAGAAGCCCATATATAGAGGTCGTGGGCACTGCAAGGGATGGTGAAGAGGCCCTTGAGATGGTGGAACAGCTCAAGCCAGACGTGGTAACCCTGGATCTTATCATGCCAAACCTTGATGGAATAGGGTTCTTGCAAAAACAGATGGAGAAAAACCCAATCCCTGTGGTCATTGTAAGCATAGCAGGGGAGACAAGTGAACTTGGGTTGAAGGCCTTTGACTTGGGTGCAGTGGAATTTGTGCAAAAGCCAACAGCCCTTGCCACAGAAAGGATATACGAGATATCCAACGAACTTATAGAAAAGGTGAAAATCGCCTCATCCGTTCCAATGAGGCGCATGAAGCCCCCTTTGGAGGTTAAAGAGCCTCCCCAAGTGGAAACCTTTAAACCACGTTCGGAGAGATTCGATGCACTGGTTCTGGGCATCTCCAAAGGCCCCCAGGCGCTAAAACAAATAATACCTCAATTTCCTAAAGACTTTCCCATCTCGGTAGCAGTGGTGATCCACATGCCCGTTGGCTATACAGAACCTTTTGCCAATAAACTCAACGAGATATCTCCACTCACGGTAAAGAGGCAAAGGAGCGTGACCCGGTTGAAAAAGGGGTGGTTCTCATAGCACCTGCTGGAAGGCACCTAACCTTCAGAAGAAGGCACGATGGCTTGGTGTTTGCTCATTTGGACCTCAGGCCATTTGATACACTGCACAAACCTTCAGTGGACGTGCTGTTTCGTTCAGCGGCAGAGGTATATAAGAGCAGGGTCCTGGGAGTTGTTATGACCGGTATGGGCTCGGATGGAAAGGAGGGCGCGGCATGGATAAAGTCTCAGGGGGGCACTGTATTTACAGAGGCAGAAGAAACTTGTATAGTTTACGGTATGCCTCGATCCGTGGTGGAGGCAGGTCTCAGCGACAAGAGCATCCCTCTTGATAGAATGGTTGAAGAGATCATAGCCTCATTATAAGCAAGAGGAAAAACAATCGGGTAAGGTATAAATCTTGGTTTTGTTTTGGACTATCTTTTTGTTTTGACTTGTGGAGGTAACATGGAAAAGATATTGATTATTGATGACTCGGCTCTTTCAAGGAAGATGCTAAAGGGCATACTTATTGAGGGAGGTTATGATGTAATAGAGGCTGCAGAGGGTGTATCTGGGATAGAAAAATACTTCTTGGAGAGGCCTGCTGTTGTGATCCTTGATCTCTTAATGGAAGCTATGCCGGGACTGGAGGTCCTAAAAAAGATAAAACAACTGGACCAAAATGCTTGCATAATAGTAGCTACCGCTGACATACAGGAAGCTACAAAAGAGGAAGTGATGAATGAGGGGGCCACAGCATTTATAAATAAGCCGTTCAAGAAAGAAACCGTACTTGATGCGGTATCGAGGGCTTTAAAAAGGAGAAAATCATGATACTAACCGATTTTCAGAAAGATGCCATAACAGAGATTGTGAATATCGCCTTTGGCCGTGCTGTAGCCTCTCTTTCCGAACTAACGGGCTCCCGAATCCTCTTAACCGTGCCAAAGCTTGAAATATGCACCATTGACCAACTCCCTTCAGTTCTAATGGAAATCTTAAACAGTGACGTTTGCACAGTACACCAAATCTTCACAGGCGAGGTATCAGGTGATGCCCTTTTAATACTTGACTATAAAGGTGCAACTGTCCTTGCAAGCCTTCTGACAGGTGAAGAAATAGAGAACATGGAGACCTCGGCAAAGGAAGTACTGATAGAGGTCGGCAATATTCTACTTAATGCATGCTTAGGCACATTTGAAAATATGCTTCATGTTCACATAACATTCTCTGTTCCACATTTGCATCTCAACCAATTGAATCACACTCTCAACACAATAAAGATGGGTAAAGAGGAAATTAGATATGTGATTTTAGTGGTCACTACCTTCACAGTAAAAGAAAGTAACGTAGGGGGTTACCTTCTTATAGTGCTTGGCGTTGTTTCATTGGATAAATTCATCCAATGCATAAAAAACTTGGAGATGGATAGGTAAATTTGTAAATGGAAAACTTCGAATATAAGGATGCAATTTTAGATTGGATGAAGAATACATCCAATTTTGGTATTTTCACAACTGATGCAAATCTAGACATAACATCATGGAACAAATGGCTGGAAGTGCACACCAGACTATCATCTTATGATATAATCGGTAAAAACATCTTGGATCTTCCTGAAAATCTAATAGAGAGAAAGTTTGCTAAGTTCTATGAAAAAGCCCTTGGAGGGGAAGTGGTTATACTATCCCGTGTATTCCATAAGTATCTGATCGCTTTGCCACCTGACCCCCAGTATAAAAAGTATTTTGATAAAATGCAACAAACTTCACAAATAGCCCCACTTGTTTGCAAAGATAAAGTAGTTGGGACTATTACCATAATTGAAGATGTCACAGAAAGAATTGTAAAAGAAATGATCCTTAAAAATGAAAAAAATATGGCCCAGCATTACCTTGATATAGCTGGGGTTATAATCATTATTCTCGATGAAAATGGAAATATAAAACTTATCAACAAAAGAGGCTGTGAAATCTTGGGGTGTAAACAGCAAGAAGTTATTGGAAAGAATTGGTTTGACTGTTTCATCCCTGAAAATGAAAGAGAAACGCTGAAAAATGTATTTAGGACAATCATGAGTGGTGACTTGGAGCCGTATGGTGAATATGAGAATTGCATAAAGACAACAAAGGGTGAGATAAGGACTATAATGTGGAGAAATACAGTGCTAAAGGATAAGTCCGGTCGTATTGTCGGAACTCTAAGCTCTGGAGAAGACATAACAGAAAGAAAGAGGCTTGAAGAGGCCTTGAAAGAAATGGCCATTACAGATGAACTAACAGGCCTGTACAATAGGCGAGGATTTTTAATATTATCACAGCAGCAACTTAAACTTGCAGCAAGAACGGGAAACAGCGCACTGTTGTTTTTTATAGACCTGGACGGTATGAAATGGATCAACGATAATCTGGGACACAAGGAAGGAGACAAGGCACTTGTAAAGGCAGCCCGGATTTTAAAAGAGACCTTTCGTGAATCAGACATAGTTGGGAGGATAGGTGGTGATGAATTTGCCGTACTTGCAGTGGAGGCGAAACAAAGATTTGCGCAAGACATCATAGCAAGGATAAGAAGGAGTCTCAAAGAGACCAACAGCCAGGAACAAGGTTTGTTCCAGCTATCTTTAAGTATCGGTTTTTCCCGCTTTGACCCTAAGAGCCCCAAAAGCCTTGATGAGCTTATGGAGGAAGCAGATCAGGCCATGTACGAAGAAAAAAATAAAAAGAAATAGGGAAGAAAGACCACCACTCTTGAAGTAGCAGCATGAGCCTTTAACATTTAGGGCCTATGGCTACTTGGCTAATTATGTTCTATGAAAACTCCGTGCCCCTTGCTGACAGCAATGAGGATCAATATAACTTAATTTGGTCTCGTGACAGGTTCCTTATAACTAACCCTGCCCTTTTTAGGAAACTGTATGGCAATTAGATGGGTGTTAATTCAAGAGTCCTGCCTGCGGGTTAGGACACTCATCGTATTTCACTCACCCCATACCCTCTTCCCCAGTAGAAGTCCTGAAGGAGAAGCTACGATAATGGCGATTACGTATATGTTATTGCCACACATTCTCATTTTACCTCAAGACGGGAACCTTGATTTTGTTTGTATCGTCTACTTTGGTGTTTGGTTGATCAGGGCTAAGTTAAGTGGACAAGGAGAGCGCAAGCCTTCCAAGTTGAACTTTTAACTTACCTCGCCCGTCTTGCCTTTCTCTCGTTTCTGGCACTCACCAACTTCGGTCATTTGAGCCACTTACTTGGTGTGAACACTTCGTAAGTGACGGGTATGCCCAAACCATACAAATTCCCTTGACAAAATTTTCCCAAGGGCTATAAAAGTTAGTTTAAAGGCGATGAAGTCCGCCTAAATTGTCTGCGCATAGCAGGCTGATGACTTCTACCCACTCTTAGGTGCCGGGGTAGGAGTCTTAAGGAAGCCTACCCCACACAGGTCAAACCGCCGTGTGGGGTGTTATTTTCAGCCCCCACCAAGAGTGGGGGTTTTTGTTTAGGTGATCTTCATCAAGGAGGGATTGAATGCTAAATGAATATAAAGAGCTGAGGAAGGAATTACTCTCAAACATCGCTGCCTTAAAGGATTTTGTTTCTGGGAGAAACAATCAAAGGGCAACCAGGTTTTTGAGCGAGGTCTATCAAAAGGTAGAACAGAACAGTTTTTATCTTGTGGTACTGGGAGAGTTCAAGAGGGGAAAGACCACTTTTATCAATGCCCTTTTGGGTGAAGCATTATTACCATCTGCGGTGGTGCCGCTCACATCTGTTGTCACCATGATAAAGTATGGAGAAAAAGAGGATGTGGAGGTCTTTTTCTTGGATGGACACACAAAAAAGATCAGCATTGAAGAGGTCCCGTTGTATGTCACTGAAAGAGAAAACCCCAACAATGAAAAACAGGTAAACATGGTTCAGATATCCTATCCTTCACCTTTTCTTCAAGATGGGGTGTATTTGGTGGATACACCTGGGGTGGGCTCTGTTTTTTCCAACAATACGGAAGTCACATATAATTTTTTCCCAAAGGCAGACGCTGCTGTATTCCTTTTGGCAGCAGATCCTCCCATAAGCCAATCGGAACTGGCCTTTCTTAATGATGTGCGTCAGTCTATACGCAAGGTGTTTTTTGTTCAAAATAAGGTGGATAGATTAGATCAACAAGAACGCAAAGAGTCACTGGAGTTCAGCAAAGGGGTGATACAAAAGGCCTTAAATTTAGAACATGTGGAGGTGCATCCCCTTTCTGCCAAATTGGCTTTGGCTGCCAAACAAAGCTCCGATTACAACCTGCTTCAACAAAGCCAACTCCCAAGGCTGGAAGAGCTCTTAAGCAAATTTTTGATGTCTGAAAAGGGCAAGGAAGTTATCAGGGCAGGCGCAGAACAGGCGTTGAGGATCTTAGGTGAGGAGAAGTTAGGGATGGAAATTGAGCTGAAGGCCTTGGATACACCCCTTCAAGTCCTGGAAGAAAAGCTCAAGAAATTTCAGGAAGAGATGAAGAGGATTGACCAAGACGCCTTTGATGCCCAAGTGCTTTTTGAGGGAGAGATCAAGCGGTTGATTCAAGAACTGGACTTGGATCTTGAGAGATTTCGTAGGAATGAGGTCACCAAGATGATAGAAGGTCTGGATAAGATGCACCAGGAAAAGAAAGGTCTTGCCTTGTCTGAATACGCAAAGGAAATGGAAACCTATGTACAAAACGGTATTGTGAAAGGCTTTGACAATTGGCTTCAAAGTGAAAACACAAAACTGGAGGAGAGATACGCTGCAATAGCAGCTCGTTTCTCTGCTAAGATAAACGATATCATACAAGAGATCCTGGATATTTCATCCGGCCTCTTTGAACTTTCCATTGAGAAGTTTAGAGGAGAGCAAGTTCTCAATCCAGAAAGTTCACTCTACTATATGGTGGGAGATCCTCCCAAGTTCTTTGATCTGGAAGGTGCATTAAAGTTTTTGACCCGCTCGGTACTCCCAAAATTCTTATCCCAAAAGATGATCCTGGGAGATTTAAAGAAAAAGCTTCCGGAATTGATTGATAGAAACTGTGGAAGGGTGCGGGCTGATTTTGCCCAAAGACTCCAAAACAGTCATTTCAAATTCAGGTGGGAACTTAGAGAGAAGGTTCAAAACACAAAGGAAGAGATTGAATTTGCAATCAAAAAGACCATGGAACTTAAAAAAGGGAGTGAAAGAGAAGTGGCCGAAAGGAAGCTCTTGCTGGAAGGCCAAAGGGCTTCCTTGGAGGCAATAGCCCTGAAACTAAAGAACTGCCTCACTGCAGTGGGAGTAATGGCCTGAGATGACCGTTTGGCGCTTTGTGGTGCTCTTGGGGCTTGTGAGCCTCGTGGGGGATACCACCTATGAGGGAGCCAGGAGTATCTTAGGACCTTACCTTGCCCTGTTGGGTGCAGGGGCATCGGTAGTGGGTATCATTTCAGGTTTGGGTGAACTCATTGGGTATGCATTTAGGCTTGTCTCAGGCCTTGTGACAGATAGGACCAAGGCCTATTGGCCTATCACCATCTTGGGGTACTGTGTGAACCTCTTTGCCGTGCCGGCCCTGGCCCTGGCCAAAAGCTGGGAATGGGCTGCCCTCCTGATTATCCTGGAGCGGCTGGGAAAGGCCATTCGGGTGACCCCTAGGGATGCCATGCTATCCCATGCGGCAAGGGAGACCAGCAGAGGCTGGGCCTTTGGTATCCATGAGGCCATGGATCAGATTGGGGCAGTGCTTGGACCAGTACTGGTCTCCCTTGTGATCTCCTTTGGCGGAGGTTATCGCTCTGCCTTTGGAGTCCTTCTGATCCCAGCCTCCATTGCTATTTCGCTCCTACTCATATCCCGAAGAGAATACCCAAGGCCTGTTACACTTGAGATCCCACTCCCACAATTGAGCAAGAGGGCATTGGAAAAGGGCTTTTGGGTCTATATCCTGGCGGCCTCTGCCATTGGAGCAGGTTATGCTGATTTTCCCCTCATTGCCTACCATCTAAAACACACGGACCTAACTCCTGACAGGTGGATCCCCATCATATATGCCATTGCCATGGGCACGGATGGGCTCTCTGCCCTCTTACTGGGCAAGCTGTTTGACCGTTACGGCATGAAGATATTGGTGGCGGTTTGCTTTATCACTGCCCTATTTCCTCCCATGGTATTCCTGGGCGGAGAAGGCATGGTTATCTTTGGCATGATCATCTGGGGAGTGGGCATGGGAGCACAGGAATCCATACTGAGGGCCCAAATAGCCAATATGGTAAGCCCTGAAAAAAGGGCCACAGGATACGGCATATTCCATACCTCCTTTGGCATAAGCTGGTTTGCGGGAAGTGCTGCCATGGGTTTGCTTTATGAGGTATCTTTGTTAGGATTGGTTGGCCTTTCCATGATCCTTCAGATCTTGGCAGGGGCTGTAATCCTCTTTGGCCTATCCCGATCGTCTCATGTTCAATCACGAAGCCTGTGATGCTGGCCACCCCAAGGTTGTCTATACCTGTGCTGACATTGGAGATGTAGCCATGAATTTATGAATTGAGGTGCCAAAAGGGGTTTAACCCTTGGGGCCATCCGCATCCAATTGGCTTTCCGTCCCTGTAAATGGGGGATCCACTCACATGCTCCACTTTGATCTGCCCATCTTTGGCTACAAACTGGTATGTGGCATAGGTTCTTTCTCCTGAGAGGACCCTTAGGATATCCATAACTGCTTTCTCATAATATGAAGGTTCAAGAACACTTAGTTCTGATACATGCCTTCCTACCAACTCCTGTGGCTTATATCCAAGGGCCTTTTCAACAGAAGGTGTTACCGATGTTAAAATCAATTCTGTGTCCATGGTAAAGACAACATCGCTCACATGTTCAAACAAAAGTCTATAGTTTTCCTCTGCCTCCTTCCTATCTTTGATCTCTTGGAGAAGCTTTTCATTTATCTCAGAGATTTCCTTTGTCCTTTCAGCTACCCTCATTTCAAGGTATTCATTGGCCTGCCTCAGACTCTCTTGTAACTTTTCCAGTTCAAGTGTTCTTTTATAAAGTCATGTCTTGGGCCCAAGTGCCAAGGTAACCTAACATGGGGATCTTAAAAGGGTCCCACCACCTCTTCAAAGCCCTCTGATCTCTTACCACAAGCTTCAATGGGCCTTTAGGAGCTGTTGAACACTTCATAAGGGTGTTGGTAAGTAGGGCATAGCAACCCCTGCCTCTACAAGGGCAGAAGGACTGGGCTTAAAAGAAAAAAGCAAAAGTACTGGCTAAGGGATCTTTAAGGGAAACATACCCATGATAAACATGGCCCATCCTTTACGATAAGGGCTTGAAATCTTTTAAACTAAGGGTTACCCTACATGGGGTTTAACATGGAAGAGGCAAGAAGGATAAGAACCTGCGAAGATCTTAGTATCAAGGACCTGCCTGTTGAGGAACAGCTCAGGTATCAGGAGGCCTTGAACCGTATCACCCATGAGATCTATTCTGCCAGAGATACCCAAGATATATTGCTTAACTTGCAAGGCAGGATACTCAAATTTTTTGATGCAGATAGGATTACTGTGTACCTTGTGGATCCGGATAAGAGACAGATCTTTTCCATATTCAAGACCGGAGAGGAGGTAAAAGAGATAAGAGTCAATATTGACACAAGGAGTATTGCGGGGTTTTGTGCTGCAACTGGAAAATTAGTGAATGTAAAAGATGCATATAACGATACTGAGTTAAAGAAAATACATCCGTCTCTAAATTTTGACAGAACCTGGGATCAAAAGACCGGATATAAGACAACACAAGTCCTCGCCGTCCCTATAATCTACAAAGGTTATCTTTTAGGGGTTCTGCAGTTAATAAACAAGAAGTCAGGTAAGGTTTTTACATGCTATGATGAAGAATCTGCTCAAGACATAGCAAAGGTCCTTGCCATAAGCATATACAAGAATGATGACTTAGTTAGAAGGCCAAAGGCAACACAGTTTGATTACCTCCTTACACGAAATATCATTACACCTTCTGATCTCAACGAAGCAATAAAAACAGCAAGGGCAACTCAAAAATCAGTTGCATCTGTACTAATTGAACATTACAAGGTAAACATTGAAGATATTGGTGCCTCACTTTCAAATTTTTATAAATTGCCTTTTATATCATACAACGATAATTGGAATCCTCCCAGGCATGTATTACCAAAGGGTGTGAAGAGCAACTATCTAAAGTACTATTCCTTCGTTCCTTATTCTGAAGACGGGCAAGGCATTACAATCGCAATGGAAAATCCGGAAAACCTTGTGGCGAAAGATGCCATAAAAAAGATATTCTTAGGCAAAAGATTGGAATACTGCGTGGCCCTTAAAGAGGATATCGAGAAGATGATTGATGTATTCTTCGGCAAGTTGAGCACCGAGATAGTTCAGGAGGGTACAAGTATTGAGGATCTGATGGGGAAACTGCAGGCAGAGCAGCAGGAAGAGGAAGAAGAGACATCGGGCTCTTTGAGTGAGCAAGATAGCGTTGTAGTTCAGCTTGTAAACCAGATGATCATAGATGCCTACAGACAAAACGCCTCTGATATCCACATAGAACCAAGGCCCGGCAAGAACAAGACCATAATACGTTTCAGGATAGACGGAGTGTGTCAGGTATATCAGGCCATCCCCCACACCTATGAAAAGGCAATTGTCTCCAGGATCAAGATCATGTCTGACCTGGACATATCCGAACGGAGGCTTCCCCAAGATGGCAAGATAAAGTTTAGGAAATTTGCACCCCTTGATATTGAATTAAGGGTTGCCACCATCCCCACCCAAGGAGGGAAGGAGGATGTGGTGATGCGACTTTTGGCCTCGGGCAAACCACTTCCCTTGGAAAAGATGGGGATGTCGGAATTCGTGTATAGTAAGTTCGTAGAGATAATCACAAAACCCTATGGTCTGGTATTGGTGGTTGGGCCCACAGGAAGTGGAAAGACAACCACACTACATGCAGCACTGGGCTATATCAATAAACCCGATAAAAAGATCTGGACTGCAGAGGATCCTGTGGAGATCACCCAAGAGGGCCTGAGGCAGGTTCAGGTGCAGCCCAAGATAGGCCTTACCTTTGCTGCAGCCATGAGGGCATTTCTGAGGGCGGATCCAGATGTGATAATGGTGGGGGAGATGAGGGACCACGAGACCGCTTCTACAGGGATTGAAGCCTCCTTGACAGGCCATTTGGTCTTCAGCACCCTCCATACCAACAGTGCACCTGAAACCATAACAAGGCTGTTGGACATGGGCCTTGACCCCTTCAACTTTGCAGATGCACTCTTGGGGATCCTGGCACAAAGACTTGTGAGGACCCTGTGTAGTGCCTGTAAGGAGCCATACCATCCCTCTGAGGAGGAATTTATAAGGCTTGTTACAGCCTTTGCGGGGGACTTTTCCAGGGTGGGCGTGCAATATAAAGAAGATATGGTCCTCTACAGGCCAAAGGGGTGTCCCAAGTGCAATAACACAGGGTTTAAAGGCAGGACGGGTATCCACGAACTCCTTCTGGCAACAGATGAGCTGAAGAGGCTCATACAGAGAAAAGCCCCCATAGATGAGATCAGGGAACAAGGGATAAAGGACGGGATGCTTACCCTGATGCAAGATGGGATCAGAAAGGTCTTCCTGGGGCTTACAACCTTTGATCAGGTAAGGGCAGTTTGCATAAAATAGAACCAATACCCTTTAGGCCCCCATTAGAAAGCCATAGACACACAAAAGCAGTCATGCTACAGCTAAGATAGCAATCACAACTAAAACGGAGGATGAAATGGTTCTAAATCTCATGCGAAGGCACGCAACCGGTTGGATCATCAAGATCATCATAGGACTCATTGCTGTGGTATTCATATTCTACTTTGGGTATTCCTTTAGGGAAGGTGGCAATCCTAAGGTGGCAACTGTAAATGGAAGTCCAATAAGTCAGAAGGAATACAGTGCTGTTTACAATCAACTTTTGGAATACTATCGTAAACAATTTGGGGATAGTTGGAATGAATCTGTTGTTAAGTCGTTGGATATAAAAGGAAAGGCACTGGATATTTTGATCAAAAAAGAACTCATTAGGCAAAACGCCAACAAACTTGGCATTGAGGTTATTGATGTGGAAGTCCAAAAATCAATTGCCAACTATCCATTATTCCAAACCGATGGTAAATTTGATCCTGCCAAATATAACAGATTTCTTCAGGCCACAAGGATGACTCCCCAAGACTTTGAAAATGAAGTCTCCAACCAAATCATAGAACAAAAATTGTATTCGTTTTTTTCCACATTTTTCATGACTACACAAAATGAAAGAAAGGAGTTTTTGAATTATTTCTACGAACAGGCCCTTTTTAGGTTTATAGTTTTCGAGCCTTCAAAATATATGGCCAATATAACATTGAGTGAAGATGAGTTGAAGTCATTCTTTGAGAATAATAAAGACAAATACATCATTCCTGAGAAAATGAAGTTCTCATATGTAATCTTTGATCCGGCTAAGTTTAAGAAAGATATAACCATAGAGGAAGAACAGATGAAGGATTACTATGAGGCAAACCAGGAAAAGTTCAAAGAACCTGAAAAAGTAAAAGCCCGTCATATTCTTCTAAAAATAGACCAGCCCAAGAAAGAGGCAGAAATAAAAAAGAAGGCAATGGAGATTTACAAAAAGGCAAAGGAAGGCGCTGACTTTGCCAAGTTGGCCAGCCAGCACTCCCAAGACCCACAGACAAAGGAAAAAGGCGGCGACTTGGGTTATTTCCCAAGGGGCGTCATGGTAAAGGAATTTGAGGATGTGGCCTTTGGGTTGAAGCCTGGTGAAATAAGTGAACCCATAAAGACCCAGTTTGGATTCCACATCATAAAGGTGGAAGACAAAAAAGAGGAAGGCATCAAGGATTTTGATTCCGCAAAACCTGAGATAACAAAGATACTCACAGAGCAAGCTGCCTCTGAGAAGGCTTATGAAGAGGCAATGCGCTTTGTGGACGGAATCAGCCCCAACATGGACCTGGGCCAATATGCCGCTTCCAAAGGCCTAAAACTGATTACAACAAACCTTATTTCCAGAAAGGATAAGTTTCCAATACAAGGACTGCAAGAAAAGCAAATAGACCACCTCTTTTCCTTGGGTGAGAATGAAGTATCCGATGTATTGACGGTGCAAAACAGATATTATGTCTTTAAGGCTATTGAAAAGGTTGCCTCACACAATGCAGAATTCGAAGAAGTTAAAGACCAGGTGAATCAGGACTTAAAAACCCAAAAGGCCAAAGAATTGGCCACATCTGATGCAAAGAAGGCGTTACAATTACTTAAAGAAGGTAAGTCCTTAGATGAGGTTGCAAAGCAGTTCAAACTTGAGATAAAGTCGTCAGACTTTGTGCGAAGGAATCAGCCTGTGGAATTTATCGGCTATGTGCCTGCATTAATGGAAGAGGTCTTCAAACTTAGCAAAGAAAAGCCTGTCCCTGAAGATATAGTGGATAGCGAAAAAGGACCTGTAGTATTTGTATTGCAGGATAAAAAGCAGGCTGAGCTGGAAAATGTCCAGCAAGAAAAGCAGAGGGTGGAGGCAATTTTCCTAAAACAACAACAAGACTGGCTTTTTGCAAACTGGCTTGAAAACGAAAGGAAAAAAGCAAAGGTAGAGATTCATAAAGACCTGCTTTAAAGATTATGATAAAAGCAAGGATTCAAGCTCAGGGCAAGGAGAGGGCTAATCTTCAAGATTACCATAAAACAGTTCAGAACTTTTCGTGGGATCAGATTGAGCATGAGTTAGGCCTCTCGTCTGAATTTAATGCCTATGAGTACTTAATTACAAGAAACATACAAGCTGGTCTGGCCCATCAGGTGGGCCTTGTGTTCACAACAGGGGATGCAAGTAGGTCCTATTCTTTTGAGGAAATACACAGGGAGTCCTGTTCTTGGGCAGGACTTTTTAACTCTATGGGGCTAAAGAAAGGGGAGAGGGTGCTAATCCTTGTTCCACCTTGTTTTGAAGCTTATTCGGCAGTCCTGGGAGCCATAAGTATTGGCCTTGTGGTATGCCCTTTGGACCCAAGCCTACAAACAGCGGAGCTATTTTTTAAGTACCAGAATGCATCTCCCTCTGCTGTTGTAACTTCTCCGGAGTTTGTTCAGATGTTGTGTGCTTTGGATCTAAGGGGGATCAAAGGCATTGTCTACACAAAGGGACCCTTGAAGGGTATCTGCCCAATGGAATTTTTCCTTCACAATTCAGCTGAAACAGCGCAAGTGCAAATGGTTGATAAGTCAACTCCCTTGTACCTTATTTATACATCCGGCTCCACAGGTCCTGCAAAAGGCATTGTACACACCCACGGAGGCATTTTGTCTTACTATGTAACGGGCAGGTATGTGCTGGATCTTAAACCCAATGATTGTATCTGGACAGATGGGCCTTTGTTTTGGATAACTGGCCTGGTTTACGGGTTGTTTACCCCTCTTTTATTGGCCGTACCTTCAATTATCTCCACAAGAGCTCTTGAAGCCCACAGATGTTACTGGATCATAGAAAACCAAAAGGTGACAGTATGGTACACGACTCCCATGAGGCTGAGGAAATTAAAGGAGCAGGGTTTGGATCTCTTGAGGAGGTACGACCTTTCTTCCCTAAGGCATATTTGCACAGTGGGGGATTTCTTGGATCCTGAGCTCTTTTACTGGACCAAACAGGCCTTTGGCGTATATCCCCATGACACTTGGTGGATGACCGAGACAGGAAGTATAATGGTAGCCAATTTCCCTTCCGTAGATTTGAAGCCGGGTTCCATGGGAAAGGCAGTGCCAGGGATCCAAGTGGATGTGTTGGACGAAAGGTTTAACCCACTGCCTCCCATGAGCCTTGGAGAACTGGCCATCAAGACCCCTTGGCCTTCTATGATGTTGGAGGTCTTTAAAGCTCCTGAAAGAATGAGTGAATATCTAAAGACTCCTAAATATTTTCTCACAGGTGACCTGGTGGTTATGGATGAGGAGGGCTATTTATATCATCAAGGAAGATTGGATGATGTGGTAAAGATCTCAGATGGGATGGTGGGCCCGTATGAAGTGGAACAGAGCTTGATGGATCACCCTATGGTCTTAGATGTGGCTGTAATCTCCAAGACATCAAAGGAACAAGGAAAGTATCTAAAGGCATTTGTGGTCCTAAGAGAAGGATATCAAGATTCATTAACACTTTCCGAGGAGTTAAAGGCCTTTGCCAAGGCAAGATTGGGTTTGGACTTACCTTTAAATGAGGTTGAATTCCTGACCAATCTTCCCAAATCACACACAGGCAAAGTTCTCAAGATGCCTTTAAAGGCAAAAGAACTGGGTATTCCTTTGTGGTCTTAACAATAGAAAGGAGGGAGGAATGTCTAACGAGAAAAAATGGTACGATGAACACCTAAAATTTTTTGGCACAAGTGCACATGTAAAGGGTAAAGCTCAGTATGAAGATTGGTACAAAAGATCCATTGAAGAGCCGGAACTATTTTGGGCAAACATTGCAAAAGAATACATCACATGGTTTTCTCTATGGGAATATGTACTCAAACACGATTTTGAAGAGGCATTTTTCTCATGGTTTGGGGGAGCAAAGCTAAATGCATCCTATAATTGCCTGGATAGGCACCTTGAAAGATACGGAAACAAGATTGCCTACTATTGGGAGGGAGATGATCCCAATGATAGATCAAGCATCAGTTATAAGGAACTCTTCTCCAAGGTGAACAAGGTATCTGCTTTATTGAAGTCCCTTGGCGTAAAAAAGGGAGATAGGGTGGTGTTATATATGCCCATGGTGGTGGAACTACCCATATGTATGTTGGCACTTGCAAGGATTGGAGCAGTACACAGTGTGGTATTTGCAGGATTCAGTGCTGAATCTTTGCTGAATCGCATCATTGATTGCGAAGCCAATATGGTTATTACCTGTGATATGGGCTTTAGGGGTGGTAAAATAGTTCCTTTAAAGCAAGGTGTAGATCAGGCCCTAACTTCCAAAACCACGGTGGAAAAGGTTTTGGTTTTTAGAAGGTCAAAGGATAAGTCTCCAACTCTTCCCA